>Ga0193752_1000568_pt1 | contig 34853 bp, 29 predicted proteins | sample H1c1metaG_FD_144924 | JGI IMG/M metagenome (GOLD analysis project Ga0193752, IMG submission 144924) | Soil microbial communities from a riparian zone of the East river system, Colorado, United States - H1c1 | ecosystem: Environmental > Terrestrial > Soil > Riparian zone | place: USA: East River... | reverse complement strand
CGCATTCGTATATGGACCCGCCGGCGTCGGAGTTGAATCACAAGGTGATTCGATTGGGCAAACTGGTTGATGAGCAGTGCAAGGTTTTCCACATCGAAACAGCCCTGAACAATAAGATGTTTACCGAGGGCTACGACATTCTGACGCGAAACGAGGATGAGTTTTCGTTCATGGACAGGATGAAATGGGAAGCGATGGCGCGAACATTTTCGAAGATGCCGCGAGCCGCACGGCGAAAGATGCTCCACGCTATTCCGGCTCAGTACGAACTGATCGGCTGTTACGCCGGCAAGACGGAACCCGTACACGACAAGATCCTCGAACTCAATTACCGTCAGTACGAGATTCCGGTCAAAGGCCAGTGCGACATTTTGATCTCCGGCATTCCGGACATTTCGCCGTACAACGTCTATTCGGCACTGAATCCGCTGTTGGTGCAGGTGATGGCTCTCGGGTACCACTTTAATATGTACCGGAACAAGCCTTTGCTCAGAAAAGGCGGCGTGATGATAATTACGCATCCGTGCTTTGATGAGTTCGATCACAATTTTCACCCGTCGTACATCGAATTTTTCCACCGGCTGCTGCCCGAATCGCGCGATGCGTTTTTCTTAAGGGAAAAATACGAACGCGAGTTTGCGACCAATCCGGCTTACATCGAGATGTACCGCCGCGGCAACGCCTACCACGGCGCGCATCCGTTCTTTATGTGGTACTGGGGCGAAAATGGCCGCCAGCACGTCGGCAAAGTCATCGTCGCCGGAGCCGAAAACGCCCACGTCCCCGAAATGCTCGGATGGGAACGCGCCGATAACCTAACCGAAGCCATCGCAATGGGCCGTAGCTACATGGGCCGCAACGCAGAGATCACAATGCTGCATCAGCCGATCATCGGGTTGTGTAATGTGACGGATTAGGAATGTGGAAGGGTAAAAGGTGGAAAAGTGAAAAAGTAAGAAGCGAATCTTTAAGGTTGCAGAATGTGACCTTAGACCAGCTGGTCACAAATTGTGACCACCTTTGTATATGCCGACTCAAAAAGCTAAATCAGAAAAAATGGTCGTTGTCGAAGAAATCGAAGACAAGATATTTGTTATTCGAGGTCAACGGGTAATGCTTGATAGTGATCTCGCCGAGGTCTACGGAGTTGCTACAAAAGTTCTGAATCAAGCAGTCAAACGTAATTTGACCAGATTTCCTAAAGATTTCAGCTTTCAGCTTTCGTCCGAAGAATATGAGCAGATACGAAGCTCGTCACAATTTGTGACCAGTTCTCTTCGATTTCGCGGAACTTCTTATTTGCCAATGGCGTTCACAGAACACGGTGCCGTAATGCTTGCGAGTGTCTTGAACAGTCCGACAGCCGTTGAGGCAAGCATCGTGGTTGTTCGGGCGTTCGTCAAAATGCGGGTGATGTTGGAGTTGCATCAGGACTTGGCTGACCGTGTTGAGGAGCTAGAGAAAGTCACCGATTATCACGGACAGAAATTCGGCGCGGTTTCTGCATTGCTTAGCGAAATAATGAGTGATCCGAAATATCTGAAACGAAAGATCGGGTTTGTTGGGGCAAAGAAAAAGAAGAAATGAGTCAGGAACTGCAATTAGGAAAATACGAGTTCTATCCATACGGGTTCGACAAGAGCGACACTCTAAGTTTGGAAGACCTTAAAGAGCTACTAAGGAAGGCTAAGGCCAGACGCGAAAAGGACGTTAAAACGCCCGCTCGGTCTCTTGCCCAACGCCGACCACGCTGTAAGCGACGTGGCTAATTGCCGCAAAACGTGGAAAGGCTCGCGAACGAGGGTGATAGGAAGACATATGAAAACAAAAATTCTATTCTTGGCAATCTTGGCATTTTTGTTTCACACAAATTCTATCGAGGCCCAGAAAAAACGGCCGGTCTCTAAAGCAAAAGTTCTATCGTCTCGCCAGATCGCGGAAAAGGTGATGCCATCTGTGGTTCTGATTATCACTCAGGACGAGAACGGTAACCCGATCAGTCAGGGGAGCGGGTTTGTTTTCAAATCTGGATTGGTCGTTTCAAATCTCCATGTATTTGAAAGAGCTAGTAACGCCATTGTTAAGAATGTAAAAACCGGCGAGATTTCGAAAGCTGTTGAAGTTGTTGGAATGAACGCTAGGCAAGACATATGCATCATTCGCATCGACAACATCAAGTTTCCCGTAATCGAGACCGGAGACTCACATGCGGTTAAGACGGGAGATGATGTTTATGTCGCGAGCAACCCAAAAGGCTTAGAAGGATCGTTCACGAAAGGAATTATAAGTAGCGTGCGCGAACGTAACCGTGGAAGCAAAGGAGACGATGAATTAATTGCTTGGGCTATGAACATCAATGGCCAGACTGATCGAACTCTTTTCCAGATCGATGCGGCAATATCTCCGGGTTCTAGCGGAGGATCCCTACTCAACTCCAACGGAGAAGTCATCGGTATTGTGAGGTCCAGTTTGGTTAGTGGTCAAAACTTAAATTTTGCGATTCCAATAGATCAATTATTGGCGTTAGAGAAGACATTCAAACATCCCATTCTCCTTGCCGGGACTTGCGCTTATAACGATCGGTTGAAAATGAGACTAAGCGGCCCGGTTAAAACGATTAAGGAGATTCTGATTGACCAGTCGACGGGGACTGAAAGGGTCGATGCGTTCGAAGAGTTCGATTACTTCGGTAATAACATAAGGTCAGTTATATACGGCTCCGAAAAGATGTATGACATTCTTAGAGAATTTGATGAGAACGGACTTCTTACTCACATAACGTATCTTCGTCCAGGACAAAAAGATGTATCGTTTTCGTCAAGAAAAGAAGATTCCATAAAGGAGAAAATTGATTCGCGGAAATACAGCGGAATCTTTGAGGATCTGAACGAATCACTGAAATTCGACCATCTTGGCAACAAACTACGAAGCGTCCTGGTGACTGATGATAAACAGTCTGTTGTTACTGAATATAAGTACGACGATAGCGGACGCCCAACATTTATGAAGGAGTTCTTGGGCGACAAAATCTGGTCGACTAGATATAACTATCGGTTTGATAGAGTCGGCAACTGGATAAGACAGGGCCGAGAAGTACTCGCAAGGACTAACGGTGAGTGGTTAGATCCAGGAATCTTTGTTACTCGCGAGATTACCTATCATCCGTAAATATATCTCTGAGATGAGTTCGATGAAACAATCACCAACCGAAATATTCGAGGGTAAGAAGATCTTCTCTATAGGCGGTGCTAGGAAGATTACGTTGTCGATGCTGCTAATAAATTTCCGCATATCGGGAAGGTGAGTGACGGATTATTCTTGTCGAAAAGGACATTTTTATATGAAAACGAAATTGGTTTTGGGTACTTTGCTGACCATCGGAATTTTCTGCGTTATGGTCAGCGGACAGCAAAATTCGAAGCCGCCGGAACCGTTTGTCGACAAAGGAGCTTGTCCATTCGAGTGCTGTACTTATCGCGAATGGACGGTCGATAAGGCGACGGCTGTCAGGTCGGCAATGCGTGCAGGCTCATCAATCCCATTTCGTCTGAAAAAGGGTGAACGGGTGCAGGGGATGACCGGGGTTGTAATTACCTCTCAGCCGGGTGAAGTTCGGGTGTTGAAGCGGACCAAGATCGGGGCTGCAACTGCCAATCGCGGCGATACGATCTATCTCCTGACCTACATTGGCGAAGGATTTCATAAGGTTTGGTTCAAAGGAAAGATCACTGAGGAAGAAACGTATGACCGAACTAAGTTCCGCGTTATTAGCCAACCGAAGGCAGTATGGTGGGTCAAGGTCAAAAACAGCCGCGGCCAAACAGGTTGGAGCAATTCGCCCGACGATTTTGGGAATAAGGATCAGTGCGGTAATTGAGCCGGTATTCATTTAAGAAATGAAATTATCACCAACAGAAATATTTTAAGGGTAAGAAGATCTTTGAACAATCCGGATTCTAAACCCATCGAATTCGATGGGTTTGGAGATACGGCGGGCAAATAAGTTGAAAGCTCCGGATTTACCGCATTAAAACATGAAAAGTCAGAAATTGAAGTTAAAGGAACAGAGATCGTCATTTACTCAAAAAAAGATGACGACTATATTTCGCTGACTGACATTGCCCGATACAAAAATCCTACTGTACCGAAAGACGTGGTAAAGAATTGGATGCGAAGCCGTAACACGATTGAATTTATCGGGTTCTGGGAGAAAATTCACAACCCTAATTTCAAAGGGATTGAATTCGACTCCTTTCTGTTTCAGAAAATTTAGTATGCCGAAGAATAAAACCATACTGGTCAAAGGAACGGAAATCACCATTTCGAATCGTGGTGAAAAGGACTACATTTCATTGACCGATATTGCCAAATACCGAAATTCCGTTGAGCCATTTTCGGTGATTAATAATTGGATGCGAAGCAAGAGTACCATTGATTTTATTGGGCTATGGGAAACTTTGAACAATCCAGGTTTTAAACCTATCGAATTCGAGAGGTTTAGAAATGAAGCCGGCAATAATTACTTTGTCCTTTCGCCGCAGAGATGGATCGAATCCACCAACGCCATTGGCATAATTTCAAAATCGGGGCGCTACGGCGGAACATTTGCCCACAAAGATATTGCTTTTGAATTTGCGTCTTGGATATCTTCGGAATTCAAGTTGTACCTGATAACCGAATTTCAACGGCTCAAGGACGATGAAAATAGCCGCTTGAATCTCGAATGGAATCTGCAACGGACATTGGCAAAGATCAACTATCGAATTCATACCGATGCGATCAAGGAAAATCTTTTTCCGGCTGCACTGTCTAAGTCTCAGATAAATCTTGTGTATGCTTCTGAGGCCGACCTTTTGAATATGGCTTTGTTTGGCAAAACCGCGAAACAATGGCGAGATAAGAATCCAGATTCGGACGGAAATGTTAGAGATTTTGCGACGATAGAACAATTGGTTGTTCTGTCGAATCTGGAAAGCATCAATGCAATCCTGATCCAGCAAGGTTTGTCGCAAAGCACAAGGTTGCAACAGCTGAATGCAGTTGCGATAACGCAAATGACCTCGCTAATAAATAATTCGAACATCAAGAAATTAAAGTAGGCCGTGAAAACGGTAATGACGCTCGGACAACAATGGCCGCGTTCATAATTTAATGAAATTATCACCAACAGAAATATTTAAAGGTAAGAAGATCTTCTTTATCGGCGGAACGGGCTTTGTGGGGAAGGTTACGTTGTCGATGCTGCTGCATAATTTTCCGGATATCGGGAAGGTTTATACGACCGTGCGGGCGCGGGATGAGAATGAGTCGAAAACGCGGTTTTGGACGAGCATTGTTACGTCGCCGACGTTCGATCCGCTTCGCGAAAAATACGGGGAAGGCTTTGACGATTTTATTAAGTCAAAGGTCGTGCCGGTCAATGGCGATGTTGGGAATGAGTATCTTGGGCTGGATGAAAAAGTGGCCGCCAAGATAATGAAGGACACCGACGTCATCATTAATGGTGCCGGAAATGTGACCTTCAACCCGCCGCTTGAATCAGCTTTGCGGACGAACGTGGTCGGGTCGAACAACATCATCAAAATGGCGCGGATGATGAAAAAGCCTCGGCTTGTTCATGTTTCAACGTGTTTCGTCGCGGGTAAACGCAGCGGTGCGATCTGGGAAAACGAACCTGTGGTTGGCTATTTCCCTCGCAAGGAAGATCTGCCGGGAACAATTTTTGACGTAAATCGCGAGGTCGAAGATTGCGCGCGATTGAGCGAGCAGGCACGGCAGGAAGCGGACGACGCGGTTCAGGCCGCAAAGTTTCGCGAGGCTGCACGAGGTCGCTTTATCGAAGAAGGCCGCGACCCGGACGACGAAGGCGAATTAAAATCCGCCATCTTTCGCGAACGCAAGATGTGGATACGCGAACGCACGACCGAGCTTGGAGCGGAGCGTGCGGAATATTGGGGTTGGACGAATATTTACACCTATTCCAAATCGCTCGCCGAGCAGATCATTGCCCAGCAGGATGACATCGTTAAAATTCTTCTGCGGCCGTCGATTGTTGAATCTGCGAATCAATATCCGTTCCCCGGCTGGAACGAAGGCTTTACAACGACCGCTCCGCTTATACTTATCGCGTTACGCGGCCAGCCGATAATTCCTGTCAACGAAAAACTCGTCCTCGATATTATTCCGGTCGATATGGTCGCAGGCGCGATACTCGGAGCGGCTATGAATGCGTTTGTGGATGATAATCCGCCGCTTGTTTTTCAGGCGTCGTCGGGCGATTCGAACCCGAACGATATGAAGCGGATCGTCGGGCTTGTCGGGCTGTATAAACGCCAGCATTTTGAGGACAAGGAAACCGGAAGCTCGATTGTTAACAAGCTTGCTGGAATGGTCGAGGCAATTCCAGTAAAGCAGCGGACGTACGAACTCACATCGGCTCCGATGCTGAATCGGCTGACGAAACAGGCGGATAAATTCCTTGAAAAGGCGAGTCCGCGTTGGGGCGGCGGCCGTCTTGGCAATATTGTTTCCGATCTGCAAAAATCGGTCGAATCGTTCGAACGCGTAACACAGGAAACGATGGATGCGTTCGCGATGTTCAAACCGTTCATGATCGATAACGAATATCTGTATCGGTCGGACAACGTAAGGGCGTTGCACGGCCTGATAAAGGAAAAAGAAAAACACCTGCTGCCGTGGTATCCCGAACGCCTCGATTGGTACGACTATTGGCTCAACGTCCATTTTCCCGGAATGCGAAAATGGGTGCTGCCGACGCTTGAGGAAGAGCTGAAAACGCAGGAGAAACGGTCTTATACATACAAGGATCTGCTCGACCTTTTTGATACATCGGTCAAGCGATTCCCGACGCGGGTTGCGATGCGTATCGAACGCAACGGGCGAAAAGAGCAATACACTTTCGAGGACGTAAAAGAACTGACCTTGCGTGCCGCCGGATTTCTTGCTCACAAAGGCATAAAGCACGGCGACCGAGTGATATTGTTCTCGAACAATATGCCCGAATGGGGAATGACGTATTTCGGCATTTTGAAAGCAGGTGCGACGGCGATCCCGATCGATCCGGCGAGTACGGTTGATGAGATAATAAATTTTGCAAAGGCGGGCGAGGCGTCGGCGATCGTGATTTCGCCGAAGCTGGCGACGGAGAATCCCGATCTGGCAGAAAAACTATTCGCAGCAATCGGCGGTGGAGACAAGAGTGTCCCCGCTCCGGTGTGGACATTTGACGAAGTTTTCGAGATGCCGACGGAAACGGAAGAGGCAAAACGAAATGCTTTGCTTCCGGCCAAGATCTTATCGAATTCGGTCGCGTCGCTCATCTTTACGTCTGGCACGACCGGGAAGCCTAAGGCGGTGATGCTGTCACATAAGAATTTTACAAACATGATCTCGATGCTGTCGAGCGTGCTCGACATGGATCTGACCGACGGTGTTTTATCCGTTTTGCCGATGCATCATACTTTCGAGTTTTCGGCAGGTTTTCTCACGCCGTTTTCTAACGGCACACAGATCACGTATCTAAACGAACTGACGGCCGAAGACCTTTCGCGGACGATGGAGAACGGCCACGTTACAGGTATGGTTGGCGTTCCGGCCCTTTGGGAAATGCTGCATCGGCGAATCAAAACACGTCTGCGCGAACGCGGAGACTGGATCGCTGATCTGGCAGACAACGTGATCGAATTTAACGCCTGGATACGCGACAACACGCCGTTCAATCTTGGCCCGATCGTCTTTTTGCCGATCCATCAGGGCTTGGGCGGAAAGATGCGATACCTGATATCCGGCGGCTCTGCCTTGAGCGAAAAGGTACAAAAAGATCTGCACGGACTCGGGTTTACTGTGCTGGAGGGCTATGGATTGACCGAATCCTCGCCTGTTCTGACGGTGGCTCGGCCGGGCAATAAACTGCTGCGCGGCAGTGTCGGCAAACCGCTTCCGGGTGTTGAGGTAAAGATCGACAATCCGGACGCGAATGGTGTCGGCGAGGTGGTCGCGCGCGGGCAGAATGTAATGCTCGGCTATTACAACAATGAGGAAGCGACGGAGGCTGTGCTTCAGGATCGCTGGCTGAAAACGGGCGATCTCGGCAAACTGGACGAAGACGGCAATCTCTTTATCGTGGGCCGGTCGAAGGACGTGATCATCGATTCGAACGGCAAAAATATTTATCCTGACGAGATCGAAGACCTGTACGGCAAATCAAGCTATATCAAAGAGCTAAGCGTCGTCGGCCTGTCCGATGACGACGGCGGCGAAAAGATCGCAACGCTCGCCGTGCCAGATTACGAACACGACATTGCTCTGTCGCGTGCCGAGGTAAACAAAAAGATCGAAGACCATTTCCGCGAAGTTTCTGCCGGACTCGCTTTTTTCAAACGCGTAAAAGTTTTGCATATCACGCCGTTCGAATTGCCGCGGACCGCGACGCGAAAGGTGAAACGGCCCGAGGTGGTCGAGATGCTGCAAACACTCGAAGACCGCAATAAACGCAAGACCAAAGCCGCGGTCGAATCAAAGGGCGACGATAATATGCTCTGGATTCGTAAGATCGTCGCAACCGTCTCGAATCGACCACTGTCCGACATCGCTATCGAAGACAAGCTTGCGGATCTCGGGTTCGATTCGCTGATGTTCGTCGAGCTGCAGGCCGCTGTCGAAGATGCCGGTGGAAAGGTAGTCTCGCCGGACACGCTGAACGAGGTGCAGACCGTTCGCGAATTGCTGACCGCCGTGAATCGCTTAGATAAATCCAAGAAGCTGGCGGATGAACCGAAGTCCGAGGAAAGTAAGGACGACGAGGAGATCTTCATCCCGTCGCTCGTACGCCGGATCGGTAATGCCGCTGTCGATTTTGCACAAGAGCGTCTGTATAAGAATGTGCTCGACACGACGATCAGCGGCGAAGGCAATGTACCGCAGCATGTGAATTTCATCGTCGCCCCCAATCACGCTTCGCACATCGACACCGGCCTTGTGAAACAGGCGCTCGGAAAAGATGTTGCTGAACAGACCGTTGCGGTCGCGGCGGCCGATTACTGGTTCGATACGAAATACAAGCGTGCGTATATGAACAATTTCACGACGCTTGTCCCGATCGAACGCACAGGTTCATTGCGGCAATCGCTACGCCACGTGACACGCATTTTGAACGAGGGTTACAACGCGCTCATCTTTCCGGAAGGCACACGTTCGCTGACCGGTGAGATAGCCGAGTTCAAACCCGTGATCGGCTATCTGGCGCTGAATCAGAAGATCGGTATTTTGCCGATAAATCTGTGGGGCACGTTCGAAGCCTATCCTAAGGGAATGACCATTCCCACAAAGAAAAGCCTCGGGGCAAAGGTAGGCGCACGCATCGGCAAATTCCTTTCATATGAAGAGCTGCGAGACATGACCGAAGGCGTGCCGAACACCGAGGCCTATCGCCTGATCGCCGCCCGCGTGCAGCATGAGGTCGAAAATATGAGCAACGGCAAACGCGATAAGTTCGACGTGGCCGCTGTCCGAAAGCAGTGGAAAGCCGAGCGTAGAAAAACGCGGAAGCATGAACCTGTGATTGATGAGTAGATGTTTTTGTATGTAATGTTGTACTTTTCTTTCTTCGTGTATTTCGGGGAAAATCCTAAAAGATCTTAACCACGAAATACACGAAACAGATCAAAAATGAAGAGAAGAAGTTTTATACCGTAACTTGGAAACGCATTAGGATTCAGCGATCCGATCTTGTTAAATAATTAGTTTATGAACAAACTCTTGTGTGCGCTTTTTATCCTTTTCTGCGTAGGACTCTCCTCGGCACAAAAGCCCGTGGAGGTTGATCGTAAAGCCGCGTCAGCCGAGGTCAGGGCCGAATTTCTGCATGCCTGGAATGGCTATAAAAAATATGCTTGGGGCAACGACGATCTAAAGCCGCTGACCAAGTCTTATCACAATTGGTATGCCGAGCCGCTACTGATGACACCGGTCGATGCTCTGGACACGATGTACCTGATGGGCCTTAAGGATGAGGCCGATAAGACACGCAAATACATTACTGACAATCTCAGATTCGACAAGGACATCTATGTTCAGAATTTTGAGATCACCATCCGGCTGCTCGGCGGACTGCTTTCGAATTATCAAATAACCGGTGATAAAAAGCTGCTTGCAATGGCAGAAGATCTAGGAACGCGGCTGTTGCCCGTTTTCGATTCGCCGACCGGACTGCCGTATAAATCCGTAAATCTCAAAACCGGAAAAACGCGCGGCGAAGTGACGAATCCGGCCGAAACTGGAACGCTCTTGATCGAATTTGGCACATTGGCAAAGCTGACTGGAAAACAGGTCTTTTACGACAAAGCAAAACGAGCACTCGTGGAAACATACAAACGACGTTCCGAGATCGGTTTGATCGGCACGAACATCAATGTCGAGACCGGAAAATGGACCAATCCCGACAGCCACGTCAGCGCGGAGATCGATTCGTATTACGAATACCTCCTCAAATGCGCCATTTTATTTGACGACAAAGACTGCCGCAAAATGTGGGAAGATTCGATAACGGCGATCAACAAACTCCTGGCCGATGAGATCGATGGCAGCCTTTGGTACGGCCATTCGGATATGAACACCGGCAAGCGAACCGAAACAACAACAGGTGCACTCGACGCATTCTTCCCGGCGATCCTCGCACTCGGCGGTGACCTCGACCGTTCAAAGAGGCTGCAGGATTCGATGTTCAAAATGTGGCAGGTCCACGGCATCGAACCGGAAGTTTTCAATTACAAAACGATGAAGGTCGAGCACGCCGGCTATCCGCTGCGGCCCGAGATCGTTGAATCGACATATTATCTTTATCAATACACAAAAGACCCGAAATATCTCGCAATGGGTAAACAAATGTGGCAGGACTTCGTCAAATATTGCCGCACCGACGAAGGCTACGCGCATCTGAAAAGCGTCGTCACAAAAGAAAAAAACGACGCGATGCAAAGCTTTCTATTCGCCGAAACATTCAAGTATTTCTACCTGCTGTTCGCGCCGGAGAAAACACTTGAGTTTAAGAAGATAATATTCAACACCGAGGCTCATCCGATTTGGCGGACGTGGAAGAACTGATTTAAACGCAGAGACCGCAGTGGACGCAGAGATATTTAGAATGGGATTGACTAAAACACCGGACGAACTCAATGAGATCAGCGGCAAGATAATTGAGCTTTCGATCAAGGTTCACAAGGCTCTCGGCCCTGGGATGTTGGAAGGAGCGTATGAAGTATGTTTGATGCATGAGCTTATCAAAAACGGATTTAAGGCCGAATCTCAGGTTAAATTGCCGATCATTTATGACGGAATTCGTCTTGATGCAGGTTACCGAATCGATCTGTTGGTTGAGAAATCAGTTATTGTTGAATTAAAAGCTATCGAGCATCTTCTACCCGTTCATGAGGCGCAGTTACTTTCATATTTGAGAATGAGCAATCTAAAGCTTGGTTTATTAATTAACTTTAACCAAAAACTTTTGCGAGACGGAGTACGACGGGTTGTTAATAATTTCTAAAAAACTCCGCGTCCCCAGCGATCTCCGCGTTTAAAAAGTATGGCCAAAAAGAAAGCACTTATAAAAACTGAAAAGAAGATCCTCATCAGCGGCGGGACGGGATTTCTGGGTACGCATATCGTCCGTCAGTTTCTGGATGCGGGCGAGAAGAATTTGCGTGTGATGGCGTCGAGCGTTCCTGCGTGGATGACCGATGCTGGTGTCGAGGCGACGGCTGGTTCGGTTACCGATCGCGACACAGTGGCGTCAGCGGTAAAAGATGTTTCCGCCATTTTTCATCTTGCCGGAAAAGTTTCGCGTGATAACAATGATGCGGCGGCGATGAATAAGATCCATGTCGAGGGTACACGCATTCTTTCCGAAGCGGCTAAGGAGTCCGGCGTGCACACGATGGTGCTTGCTTCTTCGAGCGGTACGATCGCTGTCAGCGAGGACGCGCAGGTTTTTGACGAGACGTTTCCACAGCCCGTCGATGTAATCTCGCAATGGGCCTACTACGCATCAAAATATTATCAGGAACGCACCGCGCTTGAGAATTTTGACGGCGATGGGCGAAAGCTAGTGATAATGAACCCGACGCTGCTGCTCGGCCCGGATGACGAACGGCTCAGTTCGACAAAGATCGTGCTCGATTTTCTTGCGAAAAAAATACCTTATTGTCCAAGCGGCGGCATCAGCATCGTTGATGTGCGCGACGCAGCGACGGCGTTCATCACGGCGCTCGAAAAGGGCGAGCATCAGGAAAAATATTTACTCGGCTCGGCTAATATGACGTTTGCGGAATTCTTTAGCAGGATCGAGCGATTGTCCGGTGTCTCGGCACCGATGATAAAGATGCCGAGAAAGCTGGCGATGGCGGGTTCGACGATGATCGAATCAGTATTTAAGCATTGGGGGAAAGTATCGCCGGTGGCATCAAAAGAGGTCGAGCAGGCCGAACATTTTTGGTATTTCGATTCGGCCAAGGCTGTGAAGCAGCTTGGTTTCGCACCGCGTGAGGCCCAGGAAACGATCAACGATACGATCAAATATTTGCGAGAGAATTTCCTCGGTCAGGGTGTGTTCAAATAACCGCTAACGGCTCGCGTTCGTTTTGAAGAAAAAGAAAAAGAATGCGGCAGCATGTTCTTTTTTTATTCCTTTCGCATAGCCCAGTGTACGACGCGAAGAATCTTCAACCTCGCCGTTTGAATTAATGTAACCCAGTGTTCTACGCGACGAATCTTCGACCTCGCCGCTAGCGCTCACATACCCGAGTGTCCGTCTGGAACTGTCATCTACCGAGCCGTCTTTGTTGATGTAGCCGAGCGTCCGCCGCGACGAATTGTCGACCGTTCCGTCTTTATCAAAATAACCCAACGTCCGCCTGCTCGAATCCTCGACCGTTCCGGTATTCCATATATAACCAAGCGTCCGCCGGCTAGAATCTTCTATCTCCTGTGCCGAACAGATCAGCGATGCGGAAAACATAAACAGCGCAATCAATATCGTTTTCTTCATTCATCCTCCGGGCCGTTGGCCGCCTCATTTTTTGAACGATTGTACAGCCACACACTTGCAAAAATGATCAGGCCGACCGCCATCGCGATCAGGATCGGCAGCCCTTCGTTTCTCACCTTCTCGTCCGTCAACAGCCACCCGATCAGCACGAGCGAAACAATGGTCGCGGGTATGCCCAGCTTCGACTGAAACTTCGCTTCGGGCACGTCCTTGCGGCGTCGGAATACGGGCAGCGAAAGACATGTCGTCGCATAAACCAAAAGCCGCGTCACCGTTGCGATCGTCACGGCAGTGAAGAACGAACTATAGATCGTCAACACCAAAATGACGGCTGCCGTCAGTATGATCGAGATGTGCGGGGTCTTAAATTTCTCGTGCGTTTTGCCGATGATCCGCGGCAGTTCGTTATGCTCGGCCATCGCAAACGGTAAACGCGACGCGGCGAGAAAACCGCCATTCAGATTACCGAGTATCGAAATAAGGGCACCTACGGCAATGAACGCAGCTCCAAAAGTTCCCATGAATTTTCCGGCCGCGTCTGCCAGCGGCGTTTTCGATCCCGCCAATTCCGGCAGCGTACCGATCGCAACGATCTGTATCAGAATGAACAGGACCGTGCAAAATCCAAGGGCGACGAACAGAGCGAATGGCAGGTCGCGCGTTGGGTCCTTCGATTCGCCGGCAGGGATCACGGCCGCTTCAAAACCAACGTAAGCGTATATCAGCAGCAGAACGGCCTGAGAGAAACTTGTGTAACCCGGTGCCACGGCAAAATCAAAATTTGCAGGCTGAATAAAAAATACTCCGACGGCGACGAAAATAAGCAGCGGCACGATCTTGCCGACCGTGAACACATTCGTCATTATCGACGAAGGCCGGACACCTATCAGGTTGATCGCAGTCATCGGCACAATGACAGCCAGAATGATGACGACACGCAGCCAGCCGTCGTTTGCCTGCGGATAGAAAAAGCCAAGGTAGATCAGAAACGCATTGCAGTTTGCGGCAAATGTCGCTACACGCACGATCCAATACAGCCAACCGACCTCAAACCCGACCAGCGGGCCAAAGGCCTCTTTCGCATAAAGGTACATTCCGCCGGTCGCATCAAAACGGCTCGAAACCTCGGCATAGCAAAGCACGATCGCCCCGACTATGACCGCACATACGACAAATGCCGCGAGGCTGAAATCCCCGATGAGGCCTGTCACGCGGGCCGGTAATATAAATATCCCGGTGCCGATGATCGTGTTGATCGCTATCGCGGTCAGATCCCAGCGGCCGATGCCGCGTACTAGTTTTTCTTCGCTCATTCGTTAATTGATCTTTCAGCAGGCCAGCTTTTTTCGAGAGAGTATTTCGTTTATACTCTGAAAATCACTTTCCGTAAAGACGCTTTAACAACCAAACCGATGTTCAAATTAACGAGAGCACTGTCGATCCTCGCCTTTTCAGGGCTATTTTTCGCGTCCCTCTTTGCTCAGGTGAAAGACCGCGAGATCGAAAAACCTAAGGATTACGCCACACCTGTGCTGGAAAGATCGCCGGAACTGCAAACGATACTTTCCGGTGCGATCAATGATCTGCTGAAGCGCGACCCTTCATTCAAGCCGGAGCAAGTAACGGCAACGCTGATCGATCTTCGGGATGCTTCGAAATTGAAGATCGCGGATGTCCGCGGCGAGAACAAGATCTATCCGGCCAGCGTCGTCAAAATGTTCTATATGGCCGCACTTGAGCGTCAGCTTGCGGATAAAAAGATCACGCTCACGGCCGAGATGACGCGCGGAATGATGGATATGATCGTCGATTCTTCCAACGAGGCGACGCAGTATATTCTCGACGTTTTGACCGACACATCCAGCGGGGCCGAACTGCCGCAAAAGGAATTTGAGGCCTGGCAAAATAAACGCAACCGCGTGAATCGTTTCTACACGTCGCTCGCCTATACGAATATCAACGTCAACCAAAAGACCTTTTGCGAAGACGCATACGGCATTGAACAGCAGTCGCGTAATTATCAGGGCCAAAACCGCAATATGCTGACGACGAACGCAACCGCTCGTTTGCTCGCCGAGATCGCTTTGCGGCGATTCGTCAGTGAAACCCGGAGCAATATGATGCTCGACCTGATGAAACGCGATTGGTCAAAACCATCGACAGACACCGATAATCAGGCCGTCGGCTTCACCGGGAAAGCGTTGATCGACGGCAAGATGACGGGCACAAAACTCTGGTCAAAAGCTGGCTGGACGAGCACCGCCCGCCACGACGCCGCGTACATCGAAACTCCCGAAGGCCTGAAATTTGTGCTCGTTGTTTTCACAGAAAACCACGCCAACGACCGCGAAGCGATCCCGTCAGTCGCGGCAAAGGTGATGCAGGGAATGCGTGAAGTGGTCCTCGTAAAATAGAAAGAATATATGAAAAAGCTAGCGTCAATTTTCGCGTTTTGTGTTTTTTGTTCTTCGGCATTTGCACAGAGTTACAAACAGCCGCCGAAGGCGATCGAAGATGTGTTAAACGCACCGGCGATCCCGGCGACTTCGGTTTCGCCGACGCGGGACAAGATCGGTTTGCTTGAACCGCTTCGCTATCCGCCCATCTCCGAATTGGCCGAGCCGATGCTGCGTCTCGCGGGTTCGCGTATCAATCCGCGGACCAATGGTCAGCATCGCCAGCCTTATTCGGTGAGCGCGACGCTAAAGAATGTGTCTGACGGAAAAGAGACCAAGGTCGCGTTTCCCGCCGGGGCAAAGCTGATCTCGCCGCAATGGTCGCCTGACGGCAAATACATCGCTGTCGGCAATATTACGCCGGCCGGTATCGAACTCTGGTTCGTCGATACCAACACTGCGAAAGCGGCGAAGGTGAAGAATGTTTATGTGAACACGGCATTCGGCGGCCTAAGCTGGGAAGATTCGCGGACCGTATCGGTAACGATAGTTCCCGCAAAACGCGGGATTGCTCCCGCCTATCAGGACATAACGCCGACCGAGCCGAACATTCAGGAAACGTCGGGACGCGGCGGAGCGATCGCTACCGTTCAAGATCTGCTCCGGTCGCCGAATGACGAAAAACTTTATGAATATTATGCGACGTCTCAGCTTGCCCTGATCGATGTCGACGGGAAGGTTCGAGAGATCGGCACGCCCGCGATCTATGATTATTACGATTTTTCGCCCGACGGAAAATACATTCTGACCTCGCGGATCGAGCGTCCGTTCTCTTATCTATTTCCGTCATCCCGTTTTCCTAAAAAGGTCGAGGTTTGGGATATGAGCGGAAAGTCTGTCTATACGCTTGCTAATATTCCGCTTCAGGATAATCTTCCGGTTCAGGGTGTCCAGACCGGGCCGCGTAGTTATAGCTGGATCCAAACCGAGCCGTCGATGCTGATGTGGGTCGAAGCTTTAGACGGCGGCGATCCGCGTAAGAAAGCCGATCATCGAGATAAGCTGATGTCGCTTTCCGCACCTTTCACTGCTGCTCCGAAAGAACTGGTCAAGATCGACAATCGCTATCAGGGCCGCCTTTTAGGGGAAAAAGATGGGCTGATGCTCCTATTCGATTACAACCGCGACACCCAACGGCGGCGCATGCTTTCGATCGATTACCGCAATCCGGGGACGCCAAAGGTGATCTCAGATCTGAACGTCAACGATGGTTACAACGACATCGGCCAACCGGTAACAAAAACTCAGCCGAACGGTGCGACACTCGTACGGCAGAGCGGTGACGACATTTTTCTGACCGGTACCGGAGCATCGCCACAGGGCGACCGGCCGTTCTTTCGACGGATGAATTTGAAGACGCTGCAGACGACCGAGATATGGCGTTCGAACGCGGAGGAATACGAAGCGTTCGTTGGAATGGCAACCGATGATGGCTCACAATTCATTACTCGCCTCGAGTCGATCACTAAGCCGCCCAATCTGTTTTTTCGAATAAGATGTGAAAACCGCCCTGATAGCGGCGAATGCCTGCCGGATAGGCAAATCACCGATTTCAAAGACACGACCCCTCAGCTTCGCGGCATTAAAAAGCAGCTCGTAAAATACAAACGCGCCGACGGCGTCGATCTTTCGTTCACTCTTTACACGCCGCCTGGCTATAAAGAGGGAACCCGGCTGCCGACCGTTGTCTGGGCATATCCGCTGGAGTTTACCGATGCTTCGACCGCAGGACAGGTTTCCGGCTCGGACAATCGGTTCACGCAGATCGGCGGCATCTCGCATCTCTTCTTCCTTTTGCAGGGTTATGCCGTTCTTGATAATACGACGATGCCCGTCGTCGGCGATCCGCTGACGGTGAACGATACGTTCGTAAAACAGATCGTCGATTCGGCCAAGGCCGCCATCGATAAAGGCGCCGAAATGGGTGTGGTCGATCCGGAACGAGTTGGAGTAGGCGGACACAGCTATGGTGCATTTATGACCGCAAACCTGCTCGCCCACAGCGATCTGTTTCGCGCTGGGATCGCCCGCAGCGGTGCCTATAACCGCTCGCTTACGCCGTTCGGTTTCCAATCGGAGCGGAGGTCGTTTTGGGAAGCCCCGGAGATGTACGCAAAGGTTTCGCCGTTCTGGTACGCCGATAAGATCAAGGAACCGATCCTGATGATCCACGGCGAAGCAGATAACAACCAAGGCACGTTCCCGATGCAGTCCGAGCGTATGTTCGCCGCGATCAGAGGCAACGGCGGCACCGCCCGCCTGGTTATGCTGCCGCTCGAATCACACGGCTACTCCGCCAAAGAGTCGGTCGAACACACGCTCTTCGAAATGGTCGATTGGTTCGACAAATATGTGAAAAATGCAAAACCACGAACAGCTCCGGTAGCGGGTAATTAAGCGAGTTTTTTTTGAGTAAACCCGACTAGAGTCCACGCTCGCCAAACTGCGAAGCAAGGTAAAGTCGCTAGTCGTGGCTCTCGCGAGGAATAATGTCGATCCATTGCTGCGTCTCGTTCTCACTCCGTGCTCATGACGGCCGGGGCGCCGCTCCGGTCATCGTCGCGCGTTTTTGCAATTTTTCGATATGTAGCTAAAAATAGAATGTCGATAAGTTATAGGAAATCAAAGGTTAAATGCTCGGAGAAAGCATAGGTCGAGGTGCGATGCGGATCATCAATGCGATGGTACGCGCTCTGGCGTCTGCCGGTGTTCCGCCAAACGTGTTGACGACGATCGGCGTAACGATCAATATCGGCTGCGGTGTGCTGTTTGGGATAGGCGAATTTTTCTGGGCGGGTATCGTTCTGATAATCGCGAATATTTTTGACATGCTCGATGGCAACGTCGCCCGCCAAACAGGGAATGTCACGAAGTTTGGCGGCTTTCTCGATTCCTCGCTCGACCGCCTTTCTGACATGGTCGCGTTTCTGGGCATCATGGCCTTTTATGCCGGAAACACTCCGCAGCATTCGATATTGAATGTTGTGCTGGCTGGCGTCGGGATGATCGGTTCGGTGATGGTCAGTTACACGACGGCCCGTTCCGAAGGCCTCGGCGTAAAGGCGAACGTCGGTTTTTTACAGCGGCCCGAAAGGATCGTGCTGCTGATTATCGGAGCTCTTTCGACATGGGACTGGAACTCGAATAATTTTTGGTTCAACCGTATGCCGCAGGTGCTTTGGGTCCTTGCGATCGGTTCGCTCTGGACCTTCATCCATCGGATGTTTTATATCTGGCAGGAGTTCCGAAAACTTGAGGAGGCCGAAAAAGCCGAATGAGTGAATGGTTCGCCGATCTCTGGGCATCGCTGACGCTGGGCCGCGTATTGCTCGGCGTCGGGCTGTTTCTGGGTTCGCTGACCCTCAGTTTCGGAGCCATCGCAATAGTGATGGTAAAGATACCGCCGAACTATTTTAGCTCGCATTATAAACGCGATTTTCTGCCTGACAGCAGCTGGCTGGTACGTTGGAGCGCGGTGATTCTAAAGAATATCTTCGGCGTTATCTTGATCATACTCGGAATATTGCTGTCGTTGCCCGGCGTTCCGGGGCAAGGGATTCTGACTATTCTGCTCGGCTTGATAATGCTCGACATACCGGGCAAACGACCGCTCGAAGCCAGGATAATCAAGCGCCCGACCGTTTTGGCGGCGATCAATAAATTAAGGGACCGGTACGGAAAAGATCCGTTAGTCGTAGATTGATATATGGGTTTGTTCGGATTTTTTAAGAAAAAAGAATATGTCGATCCGGAGATCGCACGGCGTAAATTCCTGAGCGAACAGGGCCGCATTACCGACGGGCGTATTCTGGATACGGTGATCAACAAAAGCGGCCAGGAAATTGCGATATACCTCTACACGCTGAACGGCGTCGATTTTGAATCGTCCGAACTCCTCTCCACCGAACAGAGCCGCGATCCCCTAAAATATGCTCCCGGAGCAAAGATCGGCGTACGCTACGATCCGAAAAACCAAGGCAATTCGATGCTCGATTAAAAATGGACAATTGAAAATGGACAGTGGACAATTTCGGAATACATAAGAATGGACAGCATCGGTGTTTCGGGTGAGATTGAGAATGGATAGAGGAAAACCGAAAGAGAACATTCTTAAAGATAAGTCCTATGCCTTTGCTTTGCGTGTGGTGAAGCTGTACAAGCATCTCATCGCTGAACATAAGGAGTATGTTCTTTCAAAGCAAGTCCTTCGTTCTGGAACCTCGATCGGGGCCAATATTGCTGAGGGGAATCAAGCTCAATCCAAACCCGATTTTGTTCACAAACTTTCAATCGCTCTAAAAGAAGCCGTAGAAACAGAATATTGGATTTGCCTGCTGCGTGACAGTGATTACTTAACCACTTCGCAGGCTGAGTCTCTGATCGATGATTGCAAGGAACTGGAACGCATCTTGACCTCGGCGATCAAAACTGCGAAGGCACGTCGGCAGTCTTAATTGTCCACTGTCCATTTTCCATTGTCCGTTGAAAAGAATGTTCAAAAAGATTCTGATAGCAAATCGCGGAGAGATCGCCTGCAGAGTCATCCGCGCTTGCCGCGAAATGAACATCGGTACGGTCGCTGTCTATTCCGATGCCGATAAAGATGCTTTGCATGTTCGGATGGCCGATGAGGCATATCATGTAGGGCCGCCGCCGTCGAACGAAAGCTATTTGCGTTGGGAAAAGATCATAGAAGTTGCTAAACGATCTGGTGCCGAGGCGATCCATCCGGGCTACGGGTTTCTATCGGAGAATGCCGAATTCGTCCGCAACGTAAACAACGCGGGAATCGTTTTCATAGGCCCGCCGCCCGAAGCGATGGAGGCCATGGGCGGAAAGATGTCTGCCCGCAAGATCGCGATCGCGGCCGGTGTGCCGGTCGTTCCGGGTACGACGGAGCCACTTCGTTCTTACGATGATGCGGCGGAAACGGCGGCAAGTTTCGGTTATCCGATAATGCTGAAAGCTTCGGCAGGCGGCGGCGGCAAGGGAATGCGGCTGGTATTGGAGGAATCCGAACTCAAGTCCGCGCTTGAAAATTCTCAGGCCGAGGCTCTGGCCAGTTTTGGCGACGATGCGGTCTACATTGAAAAAGCTATCGTTCGTCCGCGACATATCGAGATTCAGGTTTTTTCGGACAAACACGGCAATCACGTCCATCTTGGTGAACGCGAATGCTCGATCCAGCGACGCCATCAAAAGGTCATTGAGGAAGCACCGTCGCCGATAAATTCAACGGAGATGCGGGCGGAAATGGGAGCCTGTGCCGTGATGGTCGCAAAAGCCGTCGATTACGTAGGTGCCGGAACGGTCGAGTTTTTAGTTTCCGATCTCGATAGGTCATTCTATTTCCTCGAAATGAACACACGCCTGCAGGTCGAGCATCCCGTAACGGAATTGGTTACCGGTATCGACCTTGTTCGCGAACAGATAAATGTCGCGTGGGGCGAACGGCTTTCATTTACCCAGGATGATATAAAACTTACTGGCCACGCCATTGAATGCCGTATCTACGCCGAAGACCCGGAAAACAACTTCCTGCCCTCGCCGGGTAAGATTACTCGTCTGAGGCTGCCTCAAGGCCCGGGCGTGCGTGATGACGGTGGTGTTTATGAGGGAGCTGAGGTTTCGATCTACTACGACCCGATGATCTCGAAATTTGCCGTGTATGGTAAAGATCGCGGGCAAGCCATAGAGCGAATGCGGCGTGCGTTGAAGGAATACCAGATCGGCGGTATCAAAACGACACTAAATTTCTTTCGCGAAGTGATGGAAGACCCGGAATTTATTGCGGGTAATCTAGATACAAGCTTTATCGTCGGCTTTAATGAGCGTCGGGCTAATGTTGAGGCAAGCCAGGAAGATGGCGATCTTGCAATTATCGCGGCTGGGTTAGCGTCAATGAATCAGGTTAGGGTACCCGGTCTTGCGAACGGTTTTGATAAACAACCCAGCCGTTGGGCCATGGACGGCCGCATTGCTCAGTTAAACAGCCGGACATAGAAAAAGCGGGCCATTTGTCCCGCTCGACTCCGCTCGAAAACAAAGAAATTAGTACGACAATTCGAAATCCAGGTCGGCTATGTTTCCTTCCAGTTGAAAAGATATTGAGCCACTCAAAAATAGATATTTTTTGTGTTCGGCTGACATTACATAAAAATCGCCGACCGGGAGATCAATAAAACGATAATACCCAAATGGATTGGTTGAAAAATAGCGGCCTTCGTTAGTATTTACGTTAAATATAGCCACACGAGTATTTGATATGCCTCGACCATAACTGTCGGTTACACGACCAGTAACATAAGCTGGTGGTGCCGGATCGGCATGAAGACTTTCTTTCTTATTATCTGCGGGTACGATTGGAAGGCTTCGCTTTTGAGCCGCCCCGCTCGACGATAACATAACCAATATGCTCAAAATAAACGCAAAATATACTGATCTCCGCAACATTTTAGGTAACTCCAAAACTAACTCGATCGCTTGGCAGATGTTGTGGGAAACACCAAAAAAAAAGTACCGCGAATGCATAAACTACCAATCTAAGCTCGATTCCGCAAATATTAATAAAAAATATTTTTTTTTGAGACATTAAGCGCGGAAAAAAAGAGCGGCCTCAATTTAAGGCCGCTCCGATCATGAAATTATTTTTCTAAACCAGGTCAGTTCGAGGCTACAAAATCAACATTTGCCAGATTGTCGTTTAGCGTAAACGTCCTCACATTGTTCCCGTTTATCACTTTTTTGCTTCCTTGAGCTGTCAGGACATATAAATGCGACACTTGCACATCCCGGAATGTATAATATCCAAAACTGTTAGTATATACGTACCGCATTTGATTCGTATTTGCGTCCAACAGACTTAGCCGGAAGTTTCGAATGCCCCCGCCCTTTACTGAAACGACCCGTCCGGTGATGGTGGCGTTCGCTGCTGACGGAGCAAGCTGTTCGCTTGTGAATGTACACTCGACCTGTTCTCCTTCTTCGGCGACGATCCTCGCACTGCGATTCGCAAGATCGACCGTGGAGTTAACGACGCTCGGAAATCCGCTGCCGGAGGTCTCGACGCATGAGATCGATTTAAGCGTCCATCCAAATACACTGCCTTCAGTTACATTGATCGCATGGCCGGAGCCAAACGTAGTAACACCCGGATCTACAATTTGATTCTCAGGCTGAAGCGTAAAATTGCTCGCGGAAAAGTTTGTCGCATCGAATGGGAATTCGGCAGCGGTCGTTTCGACTACGGGACCGCTGGTCCGTTTCCTGATCGTGACGCGGGCCGCGACAGGAACGGGCGGTGCGGTGCCGAGCAAGCTGTAAACCATACGGTTGGGCGAAGCGGCGTCCAATCCCGTGACTACGCCGGCCGTTGCGGTGCTGTTTATGTTCTGAGCGACCGTCGCGGGACTGGCTGTCGGGTGCGCGGCGAGATAAAGTGCGGCTACGCCCGTGACGTGCGGCGATGCCATGGATGTTCCGCTCATTACACGCGTACTGTTGTCATCAGTCAGCCAGGCTGATGTGATCAGACTGCCCGGAGCCCAGATATCAACGCACGAACCGAAATTCGAATAGCCCGCTTTATCATCGGCCGTATATGTCGCCCCGACTGTGATAGCCGCCGGCGTACGACCCGGTGAATAGTTGCAGGCATCCATATTGTTGTTACCTGCTGCAACGACGAAAGTTACACCTGCCGAAACTGCATTTTGAATAGCGGTGTCGATAACCGTTGAAGGCCCGCCAGTAGTGATGCTGATATTAGCGACCGCAGGCAGAATGCGGTTTGCGGCTACCCAGTCGATTCCCATTATCAAATGCGAAACCAGGCCAGATCCCGCGCATGGCAGCACACGTACGCCGTGCAGCCGGACATTTTTCGCGACGCCATAGGTTGCTCCGCCCACCGTTCCGGCGACGTGTGTTCCGTGTCCGTTACAATCGATGCCGTTCCGGCCATCTGTCAATGCATCAAAGTCCGCCGATGCCCGTCCGCCGAATTCAGAATGTGTCGGGCGAATACCGGTGTCGATAATATAGGCATGCACATTTGAGGCGTTCGAGTTGTAGGAATATTGTGTATCCAGCGGCAAACTTCTTTGGTCTATTCGATCTATTCCCCATGTCGCGCTTCCTTGAGTTGAGGATACAGAGATCTCTGCGTCTTGCTCGACAATTGCTACTCGCTCGTTCGTGCTCAAGGCAATTGCGTCCTTTTCGGGCATCTCTACGACAAAGCCCTTTAGAGCGTCGGAAAATATCTCTTTTACGTCGCCGCCGAATTGATATGTTAGAGATTCAGCCTCGGACTGGATCGTCGGAGCAACTGCATAAGCATCAACGTATTTTTCGTCGAGAAGAACAATGTACCTGTTCTGTACGCCATTGACCGAACGGCGGAATTTTCCTTTTTGAGCGGAAGAGGAAGGCGTGATGAGGAACGCGGCGGTCAAACCAAAAACTAATAGCAGCGAAATGATCCAAAACTTTTTCATTGAAAATCTCCGTGGATTTCAGAGTGGAATTTACCGAGGATGATAGGAGGTGGCCGGTAGTGAGGTGGAATCAGGCCCAGATTGAAGGTAAAACACTGATAAATAAGTGTCAACAATATTTTTTAGATTGACCGGGTTTTCAGTCACATTGACTGGAACTGACCGATTCTGCACAAGGTGAGAGGGAAATTGGAGCAGTAAATTTTCTTTGTAAAAGCCCGCGCGGGAAGATCACAAAAAAAGGCCGTCGGAAAAATTGATCCGATGGCCTTTCACATCTTTTTTTTGCCTTTGCTTTTCTTCTTTCGTGTGTTTCGTGGATATGTTCTTAAAGGGTTTTTCCACGGAATACACGAAATAGATCAAACAGATCAAAACAAAAAAGAGGCTGCCTTTCGGACAGCCTCTTAAAATGAACCGTCTTGTGACGATCAATTAGTACTTACTGACTTTAGCAGGTACCGCTGCAGCGGTTTTTCCGACCGTCGGCAACTGGATCACAGGGCCAGTCGGAGCGACGTTGAAAGTAAGCCCGGCGACATTGTCGTTCACCTGGAAGGCTATGGAGTCAGGGGCGAAAACGTATCGTTTGCTTGACACACTGATGATATAAAGGTCACCAGCCGGCACTTCGGCGAATGAGAAGTTGCCGAATGTGTTTGTCACAGCACTGCGAACCGCTCCCGTTGAAGCATTCTGAAGTACAACGCTTACACTTCTAAGCCCGCGTCCGCCTTCATCCAACACCTTACCGCTAACCAAAGCCGGTCCAGCCGAAGGTGCCGTGCCAAGATCGAACTTGGTCGGATCTTCGTTGCTGCCTGTCTGGTAACCCGCCTGCGATAAGCAAGGTGTTACAGGGCAAGCTATAGGATAATTCGCAACAGTTCCGGTGGTAGTGCTATCGGTAGTGTCGGTTTTTACCGAACCCGTAATACCAGTGCCCGTTCCCGTTCCTTGGTTAGCTATTAGACCAAAACCATTAACAACGGTCCGGAATTTAACAGTTATAATTCCGTTAGGTCCGATCTTGGAAGTGGCAGGAACCAACATATTGATGTTCGTGTTCGGGTTATAACTCCCGTTAACTCCTACCGTAGTCGCTGGATTTGGACTTGCGATAGCCGAAATCGAGCCGGCAACGTAAGTCAATTTGGCGTCTATCGGGTCCGTGATCTGGAAATTCGTAACGGTAGAGGTTCCTTCATTAATGTAACGAAGTGTCCACTCAACAGTGTCACCGAAGTTCGGTAACCCGTCGGAATTAATGTCCGTAAACATTTTGACACTCTTGAAGGCCTTGACTGAATTAAAGGAAACTCCGGGGCAACCCGCACGGAATGCCGGAACGAGGAGCGTATTCAACATCATTCGCTCACCGTTAGCTCTTTGAATCGCGGTATTGCCATTGTTGCTGATGTCATAGTCATGTCCCCCTAATTCGAATACATTTCCGCCAGCGGATGCATTTCCGATTTTAGATACGGTAGCGACATAGCTTGTCCCGGCTCCGCCTGAATTTTCTGCGACAGGCTGTGTTCCATTTTGCAAGGTGCCGCCATTCCTCTGATATTCACTTACCAAACCCTGCTCATCTGCCAAATCGCCTACAAATTGACTGAACGGCATCGCCGGATTGGGAAATGCGGTTACAGGCGAATCAACCTCGCCGCCATTGGTGCCAAATATCGTCCAACCATTCGATGTTTGGAAACGACCGCCCTGAGCAAGTGTCGCGTTCTCAAACACACGGACGGATTCGCATTGCAGCATAAGGTTGCCGCCCGATTCGGCAAAGGAACGATAAGTTCCGATGAAATTGATCGCTGTGCTTGACGCATGTGCCTGAGCAGCAAGTGTTACGCAGGAATTCGTTGCAATAACATTATTTGCCACAAAATCCCAATGCGTCTCCTCTTCTAATCCGGCTTCAACTAAGATATCTCTGTAAACGGTCGTACCAAAACCTGTGCCGCCGCTTCCTTCCGGGCCTACTGCCACGAAAGGTTTGTGAGATAGCGTATAGCGAATAGGGGCGACGAAGTCAGCATCGACCTCATAAATTCTCACATCGTTATCATTACTTTGGCCATTATTAAAGGTAGTAATGATACCCAGAGCAGCGGCTCGATATTGAACTGGAATAATGATCGGACCACCTGCGAAAGGAGTAGTAGGGCCACCAGATGCAGTCCCACCACAAGTTTGGCCTCCAACGTTAACGCCGCCACCCTGGCTGCCGACAAGCTGGGTTACGCTTGCAGTGAAATCAGGGTTGTTCTTATTAGGAGTTCCGAGCGGTACCAGCGTCTTGTCGCCGATTGCCCATTTCAAAGGTATGTTTGCGTAAAGCAACCTAACTGCAAGACCATACGCTCGAATATTAAATGCGGGCCCAGTGCAGGCGCCGTTGTTATTTCCTTGCCTTTGGTTGTCCATCGCAATAATAAGCGAGTCTGTATCGATCGGCTCAACCTGCGATGTTCCTGCTTGGGGGAATGCTGATGCGGCAAATGCCGTTACCAGCAGAGTGAGCGCGATTGCAATCTTAGGCGCGCTGAGATTCTTCCATGGGCTATTCATAATTACCTTCCTCTTTAAATACTCCGTCTGCTTTTGCGTCCGGTGTGAGAGGGGGCCGATCGCCAATAGAACGTTAATAATGGTCTGCTTAGATCACCGGAAGAACCGCCGAAAGGCTTGTTCACCGATCAATAAAGCACACCTAAACTAATTGTATGCCTTATGTTTAACACAATCTTGTTCCGATGTAAACACTTAATTCAGCTTCTTTTTCAAAAAATAGTTTGGCCGCTAAACGCCTTAGTTTCAATGAGCTGCCTAAGAACGCTCTGTTACCGGCAAACACAGATCCCTTAGTGGGCCGGCTTGAGATTCCTCAAGTCAGGCGCGGAAGTTTTATGTAGTCTGCCAAGAACGGACGATCTATTCCGTTATTTTTGCTTACTTAAACTCTGAATGTGCGATTAATTCCATTATTTTTATCTTTTTTTGAATTTGATGGTGCGGCCTTTAGTGTTTTCGGCACCGTGAACGTAAAATTCTTTTAGAAAAGGACATATATAAACTATGGAAGAATTGTTGAGGCAAATGGCGGGAAAGAAGTTGGATGTCACCTGTATGGGTGCTATCGCGGTCCGAGGAGAGAATTTGGGCGTAAGTGACGGAATTCTACGGATCAAGGATGATGAAGGAAAAACCTATTTCATTTCCGTCACGTCGATCGTCGCTGTGAGCGAAGTGCTGGATTCACAGTCGAGACCGGGATTTATCGGGTCATCAAAAACGTAAATAGAAGAGGCCATCTGAAAAGTTTCTTTCGTGGATATTTTCTTAAAGCGTTTTTCCACGAAATACACGAACAGATCAAAAAGAGATCAAACAAAAAGAGGCCGTCTTTTCAGACAGCCTCTTTTTTTCTGCTTCGAGCAGATGCTTCTCTTAATAGGATTCGATGAAGTCGTTACCCGACGATTCGTCCAATAAAGCAATCGTCCGAACACTGTCCACAAAGGTGTAGCGTTTATGTGCTGCGGAAAGTATGTAAAGCGATCCTACCTCAGCCTCGACCGAGTAATAGCCAAATGTATTGGTCATTGCCGAGACCGACTCGCCCGTTCCCGCGTTTGTGATCGTAACGAGAGCACGAGAGATCCCGGTACCCGCCGTGGTCATTACCCTGCCTGACACCGGTACATGAGCAGCACTCGGGTTTAGCTGTGAGTTCCTGAACGTGCAAACAATGGTTTCGCCCGCTTCCGGAATGATCGTTGCCTTTCGGCCGGCAAAATCGATGGTCGAGTTCTGAATTCCACCGGTTTCGGTGCATGTCAGATCGCTCAGGCTCCAGCTTTGCGTAAGCGATTCAGTGACCGTTATCGCATTAGTCGCATCAAATTGGGTGATATTTGCGTTTATGAAACGGTCAGGCCCGACGACATTGTTGTCGACCAGCGAGAATGCTCCCAGCTTAACTGACGTAAAGCCAAATGATTGTGTCGAAGCCGTGCCGCCCGTGATCGGGAATACTTCCTTAATGATAGTCACTTTGGCCTTCGGCGGAGCACATTTAATGTCAAGCTGCTTGATCTTAAATGCGTCGTTCGAGTCGCTTGTCTTGGCTGCTATGACCAGAACATTCCCCGACTTCTGTGCTGCGTTGATGTCAGCGGTGCGGGAACTCGTCGAACCGTCGTTGGTTTCAGCGGATCCGAATCCGGCAAGTACCGCATCGCTCAGCGTGATCGGGCTATTGAACGCATTTGCGGCCGATCCGATCCAGACCGAGATGTCGCTGTCGCCGCCGATGCTGTCCAGCGTTGCCTTATCAATAACAACGTCCTGATTGAAACCGTAGACTACGTAATTCAGGCGGTCGTTATTATCAACCTTGTGCGTGTCATTTCCACCGCTTTCGCTGCGGTCCGTAACGCCGAGACCGGGTGAGAAGGCTCCGAGATACGCCGTCTCCCAAACACCACTGGTCTTTGTACGACTGAAGGCCCGTACATTTGCTTCTACGCTGCCGGCGTCAAAATTCCGGACATTGCCGTCCGTGCCATCGTCGCCCGAATCGCCCGTTGTTGTCATTACGCCAGGGGTGCAAGGTGCCGTAGGGCACTTGGTGTCGAGATAGCGGATCTTGAATTGATCGTCCGGGGTTGTATCACTCGTCGAAGCAGCGATCACCACCACATTTCCCGCTTCCTGACCGGCATTAATGTTTGCCGCACGAGCACCTGTTTCGGTCGTGTCATTGTCCTCGCTCGGAGCAAATCCCGATAAAAGGGCGTCGCTCAGGTTAAGGTGATTGTTAAATGGGTCTGCCGCGTTTCCGACCCATACGGTAATATCGCTGTCTCCATCCACGCTGTCGAGATAGACCTGATCTACCACAACGGGCACGTTGAATTCCAGCAACACATAATTCTTCCGGTCGCCCACGTTGTCAACGCGATGCGAACCGTCATTGCCGTTTTCGCCCCGGTCGGTCACGCCTACGCCAACGTCAAAAGCTCCCAAAAACCCGGTCTGCCATAGTCCGTCGCTGTTACGGCGGCTAAAGGCTGTTGCCTTCACTGCCATCGCATCCGAAACAAAGGTTCGACTGTTTCCGTTGGTGCCGGTTCCGCCGGATGTTCCTTCCAAAACGAATTTGCCTACGGAACAAACCGGAGTAGTAACTTCCGGCGTAAATTCTTTTGTGTCGATCTTGGTTGCAATTTTCTGAGCCTTGGTAACTGCTGCGAACGAGCAGGTCAATAAGACAATGATAAGAAACTGTGCAGTTAGACGATTAAGTCCAATTCTCCCATTTAAATAGTTCATATGTTTCCTTTAAAATGGGAGGATTAAATTTTTAATGCAAACACTTCGCCCGAAACCTTTGCGCAGAATTGCGCTGGATAACGAAAAAACACATCCGAACGGACGATTAAAATTTAGCGTTGCGTTTGGTGAACAGTTGTAATGATAGGAAAATTTCAGAACTTTTTCAAATTTAAAAATACAGAAGTTTGAATTCTTTATTCTGAGCGCAATAAAGTGGCCGTTGTGAGAAGTTTCTTCTCATCCTTTTTGTGCATTACGTTCTTCTTTCGTGTGTTTAAGAGTTTTTTCCACGAAATACACGAAATAGATCAAAAGGAAATCAAAACAACAAAAATAAGGCCGCCTTTTCAGACAGCCTCATTTTTGAATTGAAATTTGGGTTTGAACTATTTAGACGGGCTAATATTTACCGCGTTCGTCCCGGCCGGCATAAGTTTTCTGAAGCCGACGATCCGCTTTTCCCAATAACCTTTGAATGGCGAATATGTGATGCCTTTGCTCGACGATGCGTGGTAGAAACCATTTTCGTCGGCAACAATACCCATATGCCCGAGGCCGTTCAGGAATACCAGTGTGCCGAACTTATATCGATCGTCGCCAGTAACCGGCTCAGACATCGACCATAGGCTGCGGGCACTCTGCCGCGTAAATCCCATTCCGGCATCGCTGAATACCGCCCAAACAAAGCCTGAGCAATCATAGCGGTTGGGCCCGGTCGAACCGTATAGATAGGGAATGCCAAGTCTGGAAAAGATCCCACGCTGCATCAACGATGTCGTCGATTGGCCGTAAAGCATTTTCGACGCGGCTATCGATCCAAGTGCGTTCGACGAAACCGTTTTTTTAACAAGTGACTCTTGGTTTGCGGGCTTTACTATTTCTATGTTTTGAACTAGCGGTGGACGGGCGTTTAGTGGTCTGGATTCAACTGAAGATGATATGGTTGGCTGTTTGATGGCAGGAGCGGGACTCGGAGGTTGGTTTGTCGGGCGGCTTGAAATTGTCTTTACAACTCTTTCACGGTCCTGTGCCGATGACTGCGGTACGAAACCAACAAAAACAAAAACTGCGAATGCAAACAGATACCAGATCTTCTTCAAATTATTCAAAACTTAAGCTCCTGAGATTTTTTATTTAGAGGCGAATTGAGGTTTGGGGGTGAAAAACTCACCTATTTAAAACACAAACCTAAACCGAATCGAATTCCAGAGATTTTGAAATCCGGGATCGTAAAACCGTCACAAATTGTTCAATTAATTTGATCGGCTATTTTGAAAATAGTTTGAAAACGGCAGGGTATGCATATTGCATAAACCGTTTCAAACCTTCAGCCAAAACAGAGATTAACATTTTGACGATGGGCTTGGCAAAGCTGTTTTGTGGAAAACCTGCGAGAGCGAGAGATCCTCTCCATTGAAGAGGAGCGGCCTCAAGTGTGGAAGCGTGGTTGAATTCTCGATTTCGGACCACGCAGCCATTGGGCCGCTCCTCGTCAAGAGAGAGGAGTTTTTGGGCGAGCTTCCGCCTTTGTCCGTTCCGGATCTTCTCTTTTTTCAGAGAAGACCCGGCCTAAACCCCGTCCGCCGCGTCCTTAGTTGTCCTTCGTATGCTAGCAAATACTTGCAATCGGGTAATGGTTCCAGAAAAAAAAGGGGATGTCTGAAAAGTCTGAAAATAGCTGTGATTTTCTGTGGTTTTTCGTATGGAACACACGGAAAGCACGGAACAAGATTTGGAGTGCAGCTTTCATCATATTCATTCTTGTTCTTCCTGGTCTGTGGTCGACCTTTCTTTATTACCACAGAACATGATGAACAGGAATGAGCAAATCTGAAATAAGAAGTTGGTCAGATGACCACTGGTTTTTTGTGCCTTGTTTTCTTCTTTCGGGTGTTTCGTGGATATTTTCTTAAGAGTTTTTCCACGAAATACACGAAATAGATCAAAAAGAATTTCAAAACAACAAAGAGGCTGCCTTTTTAGGACAGCCTCTTCGTAGAAATTGTTAGAAAACTTACGCGGAGAACGATGTTCCGCAACCGCAGCCGCCGGTCGCGTTCGGATTTTCGAAAGTAAAACCGGAGCCCATCATATTTGACGTGTAATCGACGACTACACCATTAAGATATTGTGCTGAGAACATATCGACGAAAAGTTTGATCCCGAATTTATCCAGGATGAAATCGCCTTGCTTTGATTCTTCTTCGATATTCAGGCTGTATTGGAAACCTGAACATCCGCCCGGTACGACGCGGACTCGAAGGCCCGCCGTTTCCGGCAGATCATCTTCACTCGCGAGAAACTTCTTGATCTCGACCGAGGCTGCTTCGGTCACTCCCAATTCAACATTCGGTGCTGCAACTGCTGCCATTTTAATATGTCTCCTCTCAAAAATGTGGACTCGCCAAAGCGAATCCTTACATTAATATCAATATTAACGGAATCACGCCCTGTTCGCAAGCGTATTCGGTGATCTCAATGTCGTTTGAAGGATGGGTCATTATATTCGATTATATTGGCGCCGGACAAAGCCGGAGCTCCAGGCCTTGCCGCATAAACCGGAGGCGTCCATGTTAAAAGCGGCTGGGAACGGTCAGAGCCTTGCACCTCGGTCTTCCAAATAGCAGCAAGTCTTAGCATCATTTTTGCGCCGCTCCCAAGAGCTGACTGGCAGCCCCGAAGCTCGACACGAGACATATTGTCGAGCATCGGGGTCAATATGCCGAGAAATGATTCGAAGTCTTTGATCGAATCATTGTCGACCTGGTCTTTCCCGAAATGAATATTTCCTTTGTTATAGGCGCTGCCATCCCGGCGGTGTGTCGCACCGTGACTCCATATTCGCAAAACGGAGATCTTCTCTTTGCCGACTTTTCCGGCCAGAGCGATAAAAAATTCTTTTACGCCCTTGTCTGAAAGGTCGATCGCACCATCAATATTGTTATTGACGATCGCTGCTATATCGGCGCCGCTGATGGCGTTGACCACTATACCCATTGCTTACCTCATATCATTTCGAGTATGAACGGTGTATTGGTCCGTTCACATATTGTCGCGAAGGTACATTGCCCGGCCGAGATTGGAATTCGGCCCGACCATCGTATTTCGCATATTGGAAAAGAATGCGAGTTCGCCGCATTTCGAAAGCAGCTCACCGATCGTAGAGTCAAAAGGCGGCGGAAAATGTTTGGCGAGTGTTCCAAAACCGAGGAACAGGCTGTCGAAAGCCTTCGCTGCCTTTTCCGAATCGTTGAACATTATCTGGTCGTCCTTTAATACCTGGATCGCAAAATATATTTGTTGGACGGCCTTAAAATCTTTCTGGATCGTCTCGGCAGCTTCCAGATACTCTACGATCTTGCCAAGATATTCGTTGGCATCGACCAGTTTCTGATAAGCGCTTGAATTGCTTCCCTGAAACAGTGTTGACTGCTGCAAGGCAAAATCGATCCGCTTTTGAGCGACGATCGCCGCCGCCTTCATATCATCGAGGTCGCCATTTGCCCCGATCGCCCCGGCCCATATCTTTATTTTCATCAATGAGTCCGCAAAAAGTTCGTCTGCCATTATGAGTGCTCCTTTGTTATGTAATTCAGCGTATTTATAAAGCGGAAATTGCAATTAGTTTTCCACTACCTAGATACGCGGATTAAATACACAAAACAGATCAAAACTTATTGGATCGATATTATCTGCGGGTCTGTGATCAAAACTAAAACGCCTCGCAGGGTGAATAGCGGAGCTCTCGTTGTAATCCCGCCGTTAAAGCCCACGACCAACCAGTTATTCTTGACCTAAGCAAAATCTCAATTACAATACGTCTAACCCATCGATATTCATTTGTTTATATCCCGGAGGAACGCCAATGCCAATTTATATGAAATATGAAGGAATTGAAGGACCGGTCACAGGCAAGTACAAGGGATGGATCGAATTGGGATCCTCTCAATTGGGAAACCATCGGAGCGGCACTGCATCAGTTTCTGAAGTTGTCGTGACGAAATCTCAGGACAGCTCCAGTTCGCGACTTTTTGAGGAATCTCTCCGCGGTACAGGGAAGAAAGTCTCTATTGATTTTGTCAAAGGCAACGAAGCGCCTTATATGGGATTAGAACTGGAGGATACTGTCATCTCAAGCTATAGCATTAGCGGTAGTTCCGGGAGTGATAAGCCCACGGAATCGCTTTCGCTGAACTACGCCAAAATAACCTACTCAAGTAAGCCTAAGGCATCCTCGAAGGAAGCTAAGGACCCGTCGTGGGACTGGGCAACGGCTCCGTAAAAATGTTTACAAAATAACTATTTCGCTCGCGACATTATCACGAGTTCCGGCTTCATGCTTCGATCGAGATCTGACGTGCGACTACTTTCTGAGGGTACGATGCCCCGACTAAAGCAAGTCAAGCAATTTGGGATCTTTACTGATCAGGTAAAGAAAGAAAATCAAGGTGTGGAGAAAGCTAAGCCCGATTGAGATCAAGCTACGTAATTCCCTGCGACGGCATGCGGAAAATAATGCGAAGGAACTCGTGTCGTCTGCCAATTCTTCCGCAGTTGGTCTAAAGATGACCTTTGATCCCAGGAAAAAAGAGAAATACGAAATCACAAAAACGACAACGATCGGAGAGAAACCATAGGCCTCGTAAATCTCCATGGGACCGATCGGAGTTAGTGATACTCCCAACCATTCAAATATCGTCAAAGCTAAGAAAAAGATAAACAGTAACGGATTGGTTTTCGTCTCAAGCACGTTTACGGTCTCGTGGACTGCTTGTTCCTTGGCTTCTCGGTAGGCACGATTCAGTTTGAATATTTGTTTTAACACTAGAATCGCTTCTCAAATTTATGCAGCATCCATTCTAAGTCGGCTAAGAGCGGGCCTTTGACAAAATCACCAACTCTGGCTTCATTGCTTCGATCGAGATCTGACGCGCTACCTCTTCGGCGACGTGGCGGAATGCGGCCGATTGCGGTGAATCGGGAGCGGACACCACCACAGGTACGCCTTTGTCGCCGCCTTCGCGGACTTCCATTCCGAGCGGAACTTCGCCGAGTAGATTCAACCCGTATTCATCGCAAAGTTTCTGTCCGCCGCCGCGGCCGAATATCTCGTATTTGTTTCCGGTATCCGGAGCGATGAAATAAGACATATTCTCGATCACGCCAAGGATCGGGATATTTACCGTCTCAAACATCTTTACCGCACGCCTTACGTCCGACAGCGAAACTTCCTGCGGTGTCGTGACCAGAACCGCGCCTTGCACAGGTACAAGCTGCGCCAGCGAGAGTTGTACATCGCCCGTTCCGGGCGGCATATCGACGATCAAATAATCAAGCTCGCCCCATTTTACGTCGCTTAAAAATTGCCGCACCACGCCGTGAAGCATCGGCCCGCGCAGGATCATCGGCTTATCGGGCGGCACGAGCACGGCCATCGATATCATTTTGACGCCGTGTGCTTCGATCGGGCGAAGCTTTCCGTTCTCC
>Ga0193752_1000567_pt1 | contig 34876 bp, 46 predicted proteins | sample H1c1metaG_FD_144924 | JGI IMG/M metagenome (GOLD analysis project Ga0193752, IMG submission 144924) | Soil microbial communities from a riparian zone of the East river system, Colorado, United States - H1c1 | ecosystem: Environmental > Terrestrial > Soil > Riparian zone | place: USA: East River... | reverse complement strand
AGATGGTTCGCCCGACGTGTTGCCCGGCACGCCGACGTCTCCCCGCCCCCAGTGATTCCAGGTGAAGGTGATCTCCGGGACGTGGAGGAACCGAGCCCCCGCGTCGAGCATCGCCAGCCACGCGCCCCAGTCGTCGTAGACACAGGGCGACCCGTCCGGCATCGTGCGGTCGGGGAGCTGGAACCCGCCGACCTGCTTGAGCAGGTCGGCCCGGATCAGGCTCGTGGTCTGGATATAGGAGCGCCGCCGCAACTCGTCGGCGTCGAACGGCACGCCGTACCGGCCGTTCGGGTCCCGGCCGCCGGGGAGTTGGGGCACGTTCGGGATCGAGTAGACGACGTCAGCAACCCAGTTTGCGGGACGGTTCCAGACGGTCCCACCCTGGATCGCTTCTCGCAAGGTCCAGAGGTGCGCCGGCCAGAACGAGTCATCGTCATCCAGGAACGCCACCCACGGCGTGTCCGCCTTGGCCAGGGCGCGATTCTTCGTGGCCGCCGCGCCGGTGTGCTCATGGTCGTACTCGACTACGATGGCCGCCGGCTGGAGGGTCTGCACGGCGACGCTGGCCAGCGCGCGCCGGAGCAGTCGCTCCCGCGGCGGGATGGTGGCGACGCACACCGTGATGTCGTGGACGGTCACAGCGACAGCCCTCCGTCGATGTTGCCGGCCTGGACCACGGACCCCGTGACCGATCCGGTGATGGAGTTCCGAGATGCCGTGTCAGCGCCCACAGCTGTGTGCACGAGCACGGGTGCTCCGGGCCGGGCCGCCTCGTACCGGCCCACGATGGTGCCTTGCCAGTGCCAGGTGATGCCGGAGAACGTGGCCAGCACACGATCGTGGTTCCAGTCCGGGACGATGTGCTCCTCGAACGGGTTGCCCTCCTCGTGCCCTTGCGGGTAGTGGATGATCGGGATCGAGAGATAGACCGCCTTGTGCGCGCTGGCCCTGGCGAGGTTCCAGACGCGCACGGCGTCCACCTCGCTCATGTGCTCCAGCACGTCACCGAGGATCACGATGTCCACGCGAGGCCACTCGTCCAGCGCCATGTTGCGCACGTCGCGATGTAGCACGAGGTCGTAGACCGCCGACAGGTCGAACCGGCGGAGGTACGGACGCCACACCTCCAGCCCGATCAGGTAGCAGTCGTCAAGTTGTGCTCGGCACAGTTTGCCGTAGGTCCCGCTCCCGGCCCCCACGTCGAGCACGGACCGGGGGTCCTGGGCACGGATCCAGTCCATCATGAGGGCGCGACCCTCTTCAGCACTACCGGGCATTAGCTACTCCAATCAGGACTTGCGCGATGGCGACGACGACCAGCGTCACGCCGGTGGAGAACACGAGCAATGCAAGCGCACGTTCGGTGCGGCGGGCCACAGCTCACTCACCCTCGAACTGTGCGTACTCCCACACGGCCGGCACGCACGAGGACATGTCCGGCGGTGAGTAGTTCGGGCCCTTGGTGACTTTGCCGTCCGCGCGCAGGACCGGCGCGCCGTTGGGCAGCTTGGTCATGTTCGACGCCATCACGAGGCGGATGGCCCGGTCCAGGTCGATGCCCAGTTCGATCGCTCCGCCGTACGCGACCACGACGACGTCGGCCAGCTCCTTGGCCACGGCCTCCAGGTCGCCCGTGTCCAGCGCGTCGGCCGCCTCGCTGGCCTCTTCCGAGAGCAGCGTGCGCCGGAGCGCGGTGTCTCTGCGCTCACGGGCGGGGAGGCCCATGGCACGGTGGAACTTGCGTACCAGGCGTGCGGCTCGACTCATGCCGGTTCTCCATATCCCGCGGCGTGCGCGGTGTCGGTGCTGTGCGGGGTGAGCAGCTCGACGGCGAACCGTGCCCGCTCCTCAGCGGTGAGCAGGAACGCCGTCTGGCGAATGGTGTTGGCGAGGTCGCCGGCCGCCGCGCCGCGCTCCTCGTGGGTGTAAGTCATCGGGGTGAACCGGCCCCGCCCCGGAAAGGGCGGGGCCGCGGCCAGAGCGTGGTCAGCCAGATTCATTTCGAGTGCTCCCAGGATCTCCCCGACCTGGCCACCGAACGGCGGGCACATACTTGTCAGTCCCAGATGGACGGAGCAGCGTCGGAGTCGACCCCGGCGAACGGGTCCGAATCCATGGCGTGCTTGAGCTTCGGACCCGGCGGCCGGTGCGCGGACGGGGTGAACCGACCGGGGCACCGGTAGAGCTGCAGCTGGTTGCGGCCGAACGTGACCGGGTGGGCCAGGTGATCGGTGAGCTGCTCGCAGTGGGTTCGTGTGGTCATGGGCTCGACGCTACGCCCCTGGACAAACCATGTCAATACCGGGACACGTACCCGGTCAGGTGGTGTAGACCGCCTCCCAGCCCTGCCAGTGATTCTCGATCGAGCGGGTGTGCGCGTAGGCCGTGGCGACCGACGCGATGTAGGTGCGCTCCTCCGGTTCCCGCATCCACCGGAGGGACCGAGTCCACTCGTGCGGCTGACGAACCAACACCCCGGTCTCTCCGTCCAGGATGGTGCGTGCGTAGGGCCCGCTGTCGCTGGCGATCGTGACCGCGCCGCGCGCCGCGTACTCCAGGAACTTGAGCTCGCTCTTGGACTGGTTGAACACCGACGCGCGCAGAGGGGCCAGGCCGACGTCGAGGTCGTCCAGCCGCGCGTAGTGCTCGTTCATGTCGAGCGTCCACGGTAGGTCGACACGGCTCGACCCCGGCACCGCCGTGGCCACCTTGCCGAACAGCGTGCCCATGTTCATGAACGTGTCGTCGGGGTACCGCCGGAAGTGTTGGCGGAGGGCGGGTGTGACCTCCGCCACGTCGAGCGCGTGCGACGCGCCGCCGGCCCAACCCACGGTCAGGTTCGGGCCGACCGGTCCGCGCACGGTGCCGTACGCGGAGGCGGGGAGCTGGTTGGGCAGGATGACCACGTTCGGATTAATCTTCCGCACGACCTCGGCAAGCGGCTCGGTGGTTACCGTGCACATGTCGGCCAGGCGAGCGCACTCGGTGAGGTTGTCGAGCAGCTCGCTGTTGGAGTGGTAGAAGGCCCATGCCGGCGTGTTGCTGGGATCGATGTGCCAGAGGTCGTCGTCCAGCTCGAACACGAGCTGGGGCCGGCGGCCGTAGTGTCCGGCGGCCAGCCGCCGCCACCGCTCGGTGGCACCGGGCTGGCACACCCGTTGCCCGACGATGGTGTCGGCTTCCTCCAGTACCCAGTCCGGCATGACGGTCGACACCGCGGTGTCGTACCCGTGCTGCTGTAGCTCGCCGAAAGGAACGCGGAGCCGGTAGAACCCCGGCCCCGCGTCGTCGGCGGCCCATCCGAAGATGCGCACGCGCGTTGCTCCCCTACTTCTTGTCCGTGCCGGCGACCCGGAGCAGACCTTGGTCCTGGAGAACCTGGCCGGCGGTGACGTAGATCAGCTTCTCACCGTCGTCCGCCTCGTCCCAGGGGTCCCATTCCCGGTTGAGGTTGGGGTGTGTCTCCCGCACTCCGGCGTTGATGGCCTCGTAGATCTTGCGGCCGATGGTGTCGGGGTCGCCGGCCTCGAATGCGGCGGCCCAGTTCGCGGCGGTCATGCGAGACGACTGGGGAAGTCGGGGCCGTCCGAGTGCTCCGCGACGGGCACGTCATCGTCGGCCGGCACCGAGTTCAGCACGGAGCTGGGATCGTTGGCCCCGTCGCGGAGTCCCCGGTCGTACGCGCTGTCGGCTTCCTCTTCGATACCGAACAGGTAGCCCGCGCGGCGTGCTTCCTTGAGCGCCAGTTCACGTGCCGGACTGCCAGTGATAGTCACCGGCGCGACGACGTTCTGCCGCACGAAGAACGCGGCGGCGGCCGTGACCAAGGCCAGGATGCCCGTCTGCGTGCTCTCCGGCACCGGGGAGCCGTAGGCCAGGAACACCGCGAACGTCGCGGTGATCAAACCGACGAGGGCGGGGAGCACCTTGTCCACGTCCACCACGGCCGCCGTGGCGAGACCGGCGGCGGCCAGCACGACCGCGTTCAGGGCACCCGCGAGCGGGTCCGTGACGTTCACGAGCTGGATGACGGCGAGCACGAGTCCGGCGATGAGTCCGAAGAACACCGCCGGCTCGCGCCCTATGATCTGTTTCATTCGTCGATCCTTTCAGTGAGAATGCTTATTGACTTGGGCCTGGTTGGTCGAGTCGTACCACGTCTTGCACTCGGTACAGAACGCGTCGTTGCCGGGCTTCTTGTCCTTGCGTGCCTGACGTTCCGGCCGTGGTTGCCGGGTCACAGCTCGCGCCCACGACCCCCGTGGGCGCGGTCCGCGTGCTGGAGCATCGACTCCAGGGAGAGGAACTTACGGCCGCACTTCTTGAGTCTGCCCTTGCTGTCCACGATCATCACGGGACACTTGAACTTCTTAGCCATGGTCATCTCATCTCATGTTGTCTACAAAGGACAGCGGCGTCCAGGCCATGAGGCACCGGACGCCGCCGTGGTCATGCTGTGTCAGCCCGCGTTCGCGAACGGGTCGGCCGGCACGTTGGCCGCCTTGCGCGCCTCGACGTCGGCGAGGTACGCCCGCGCCTTGGCCTTGTCCTCGTCGGTCGGCTCCGCCAAGATCCAGGTCTTGGTCTTGAACTTGTTGTCCTTGGTGCCGAGCCTGCCGAGCACGAGGCCGTTGCCGTCGCCGCGCTGAAACTTCTTGACGGCGGGGAGGAGCTGGTTGGTCACGGCCTCGCCGGAGAACTGGAAACCTTCCAGCACCATCGGGACCTCGTCCACCATGTCGTTGATCTCGCCGTCGAGGACCACCGTGTCGGTGACGACGTAGACGTAGACGTCGCCCTCCTTGGCACGCGGGAGGTTCGACTCACGCTCGCCGGAGTCCTGCGCGGTGATCAGGAGGAGCCGGCCCTGCACGTCGTCCATCTTGACGTACGCCTCGCGTGCCGAGCTGAACGGATCGGTCATGATCATCTCATCTCTGTTGTGGTTTCGCTGTCCGGGTAACGGTTTTCTGGTCCGCCGGACACGGACCTGGTGCCAGCCTAGCTGTCACCAGCGAGATGTCAAGCTATTTCATAGTTTGTCTTGCCTGAGCACGACGGCGTTGGTTCTCCGCCGGAGTGACCGCTTCCAAATGCTCCGGGTTGCAACATGCCTTGACCCGGCACAGGTGGTCGATGTCCATCCCCGGAGGAATCGAACCATGGGCCGCGCGGTAAGTGTGCCGGTGCACAGTGCTACCTACTCCTCGGAGGGAGCATTGTCCGTACCCGTCGCGGGTGAGGCTGCCCTGCCATATCCAGCAACCTGTATCAGGCTGAACGACCACTCGATCAGTAATCCGGGAATCCACTATCCTGCTTTCTCCTCAAGCTGGATCAGCCGTTCCCCGCCCGCCTGAGCAAGCACGTCGGACCAGACGCCGGCCGCCACCGCCTCGTGGAACAGGGCGGACAGCTCACCGCGCGACGCTGCCGACTCGAACCGCTCCAGCCACGTCGGGCCTTGCACGCGCACCGGCCGGTCCAGGAGCGCGGCCAACTGCTCACGGTCGTCAGGCAGCTTCCCGAACGGTCGGCCGGTGGTCACGGACTCCGCCTCCGCGATGGCCAGCGGCTCCGCCAACACGCGGTACTTGCGCCAACGCCGGACGTCCCGGCACAGCTCCATCGCGCGCCGGGCCGGCTCCAGCTCGACCTTGTAAATCGTGCACTTCTTGCTGCCCACCGGCAGGTGCATGACCAGCGCGAAGTCCTGCCGGATCGGGAGAGGGCTCTCCCACATCTTGGTCTTGGGGTTCCAGGTCCCGCACGCCTTCACGCCCATGGCGTAGAGGGCGAGCTGGATACTGATCTCGTTCCAGCCGTACTGGAGATCCCGCCCGGTCTTGAGGTCGCCAATCACCAGGTGCCCGTCCGACAGGTTGACCTCCGGGCCCAGGTCGAACCGGCACTCCGACAAGTCCAGGCCCCGGTCCAGAGTGCCGGCCACCTCGTAGTCCGGCACCGCGGTGATGCGCTCGATCAGCTCCGGCACCACCCGGATACCACCCTGTTCGAGTGCGGAGCGGTAGGCCCGCACGTCGTCCAGTGCGTACGGGGGGACCAGCTTCTCGATATCGACGTCGGGATCCTCATCGATCCGCTGAGTGAACGTGTGGCGTGCGGTGCCCTTGTTGGCGGCCACCTTGCCGCCGGCCGCCGCCTTGGCGTCCTCCACGATCTTGTTCAGTGCGGCCCGGTCCGCCTTGACGTCGAGCGGGTAGGCCAAGGACACGAGGTCGGGTCGGACCGTGAGCCCCTTGGCCACCATCCGTTGCGCCCACTGGGAAAGCGTGAACGTGTCCGAAATGGACTTGGCGAACGTGGTCGCCCGCGTAAAGGATTGCTTCACACCGGACACCGGGTTCTTGAGCAGGTACCTGCCCCACCGGTCCCGCTCTACTTCGGTGGAGTCCTCAATGGACTCGAACATCTCACTCACAGCATCGCCCTTCCCAGTCACCGGAACTATCTGCCCGGATGTCGTCGCCCGCGAGCACGGACGCGCCGCACCCGCCGCAGTCACTGTCCCACTGTGCCCGAACCCAAGGACCGACCTCCCGTGCCGACGCGAACGGGTCGACCGGTTTCGGCTTACCTCGGTGGAGTCGGCAGCCGCACTCGGACACGAACAGTTCTGTTATCCCGCAACGGGTTGGGACATGCCGCGCGATTTCTCGCCGTGTCGGCACCGACGTGGCCCGTTCGATATACGCTTTTGCCTCGTCGCTCACGCCGTCACCTTTCGGTAGTGCTTGTCAAAGACCTTGCTGGCCTGGAGTTTGGAGATCAGGTCTGACGCTTCCACCTTGGTTAGGTTCTCCTTGGCGGCCGACCGCATGCCGAGCATCGACAGCATGCCCTTCTGGGCCTCGCTCGCCGGGGCCTTGCGCGTGCGCCACGACGCGTCGCGGGAAGCCACCGACGAGTCCGCCTCTTCCGCTTCCACCTGGGCCCAGGACATCGCCAGCTCCAGCGTGCACCCGGTGTGCAGGCGCTGCCACGGTTGCCGCCGGTGCGCCACCACGGGAGCGTGGCAGGCGTCCCAGGTGCCCGGCTCCGTGCCAGGCCAGATAAAGAACTCGCCCTCGCGCGTCGGCACGAACCACACGCCGGCCGCGGTCTGGAGCCACACCGAGCGCGACTCCGCGAACAGGCTGACCTCCGCCGCGGTGAGCGATGCCGGGGTAGGTCGGTGGTGCCGAGCGGCTTCCTCCAACTCCACCTCTTCTACCGCTTCGGCCAGGGACTGGTCCGAGCGCAGCGTGTGCACCACTCCCGGCTCCAGGTCGATCAACGTGGCCAACTTGAGCTTGCCGGTCACGCCGACCACGTCGAGCACGAGCGCGTCGGTCTTGCCCGGCCACGGCCGGAGCACCCGCCCCACCATCTGGGTGTAGAGCGGCGCGCTCTGGGTCGGTCGGGCGATGACCGCGCACGACGCCCACGGCGCGTCGAACCCCTCGGTGAGCACCATGCAGTTCACGAGGACCTGGGTCAGGCCGGACTGAAACTCGCTGTAGATCCGTCGCCGGTCGTCGCGCGGCGTGGTGCCGGTGATCATGGCCGAGGGGATGCCGCCGGCGTTCATCGCTTCGGCGATCAGCTCCGCCGTCATCACGGTCGGCGCGAACACCACGCCCTGCCGGTCCTTCGCGTGCTCCAGATAGGCCGCGGTGATGACGGCCGGGGTGTCGCTCTCCTCGATCGCCGTGCCGAGCGCGCCGACCTGGTAGTCCCCGCCGCTCTTGCGCACGCCGGCCAAGTCCAGGTCTTTGACCTTGACCTGTACGCCGCGCACGTCGGCGAGGTGGCCGCGCCGGATGAGGCGGGTCAGGCTGATCGCGTAGGCGACCTCCTGCCACACGGAGCCGAGACCGACCTCGTCGGACCGGGCCAGGGTGGCAGAGAAGCCGACGACCTTGACCATGTCGCTGTGGTCGTCGCGCTGCTTGGTGAAGCACCCGAGCTGGTCGAGCAGCGTCCACCACGTCGGGGCCACGGCGTGGTGGCACTCATCCACCACGATCAGGCCGAAGTCTCCGAAGTCCGCCACGGTGCTCAACAGGTTATCGAGCCGGGCGGGCCGGGAGAGTGTCTGGACCGACGCCACGACGACGTCCATCTCCACGTCGTCGTCACCCGCCTTGACCTTGCCCACCCGAATCTCCGGGTCATTCATCACCTGGTTGATCTTGTCGATAGCCTGGTCGGCCAACTCGTCCCGGTGCACGAGCACGAGGGCCCGCGACGCGAAACGCCGTGCCGGGTCCAGCGTGGCGCGTGCGTTGCGCTGGAGGTGGTCGTGGATCAGGTGGGCGAACATGACCGTCTTGCCCGCGCCGGTCGGTGCGACCACCGCCGGCCGCTGCACGCCGCGGTCCCATGCGGCGTGCATGGCGGCCAGCGCGTCCACCTGGTAGGGGCGGAGGGGGAGTTGGGTGCTCACGCTTGCTCCAGGGGAATGCAGCTTTGGTGGACGTCGTGGGGGTCGGGAACGCAGGTGATCCAGTCGTCGGCCACCGTGTCCAGCTCGTACCCGTCCGAGTCGCCCGGCCAGTACTCGATCAGCGCGTCGTCGTCCACCTGGACAGCGATCTTGGTGCGCTCCGGGTTCAGCCAGATACCCGTGATCATGCGAGCCGCTCCCACGTCCGGGTGAACCAGAGCTGGGCACCGTCCGCGAATTCCACGACCTCGTCCCACTCGCGCTGCACACCATCCGTCACGAACCAGCCGCGTCCCTTGACCCGGATCGCGACGTAGGCGTATCCCGTCCCGTCCGGTCGGAACTGCTTGGTGAAGCCGACCACCGTGCCGGGCTCCGGCTCCGGGGGTCGAGGTGTCCCGTCCATGATCTTCTCTTCTCTTCTCTGCCTGGTTGACCTGGTTGTGAGAGCCACACTACACACTGGGACAAAGTGTGTCAATGCTGGACATGATCCAGGTGAGCGGGTATGGTCCGGGGTAGACAGACAGCGACGCATCATGACATGAGAGGAGGTGAGCACGATGGCACCGCGCAAACAGCTCGCGCCGGAGGACTCCCTGTCCAAGGCGGACGCCGCCAAGCTGGCCGGGGTCACCCCGCGCACGATCGGCCGGTGGGTCTCGGATGGGCACCTGACCCGCTACACCGGCCAGGTCAACCGGCTCCGGGTCTCCCGTGCCCAGCTGACCAAGTTCCTGGCCGGCAAGGTCCAGGCATAACAAGACCCCGGAGGCTTCCCTCACTCCGGGGTCTCGCCGCACACCACTTCCGACACCGAAAGGCTACCACGTGCTGTTCTCCGATCCACCTGTCCTCCCCGCCGTCGAGTCGTTCCGCAACGACGCGCACGGCACCCGAGGCTGGCGCAACGTGCCGTGCCTGGCCGGCGGCCGAGCAGTCGACGCCGCCCGGTCGCAATGGGCGGAGCGGGCGCTCTCGTGCGATATCGAATCGTTCGGCCTGGGCCGACACTCCGCCCGCCTCAAGTGCCTGGGGTTCTCCTCCGGCGACGCCGCGGTGGTGCTCGACCCGCGTGACCGCCGACAGTACGAGGCCGCCCGGTTCCTGATCACCACCACCCCCAAGTTGATCTTTCACAACTCCGCGTTCGACGTGCCCAACCTGTCTCGCAACGGACTGATCACGCTGGATGATCTGTACAAGGTGGAGGACACCTTGATCCACGCGCGCATGGCGGAGCCCGATGAGCGCACCCGCAAGACCCTGGCCAACACCGGCAACCGCTACCTCGGCACGCCGATTGACGACCACCTGGCCGCCGCGTTCAAGATCGTGGGCCTGACCAAGGAGCAGGGCTACTACCAGTTCGACCTGGACCGGTTCGTCTACCTCGTGGGTGCCGCGTCCGACGCGATCATGACCGCACTCATCCTGCCGCACGTGCGGCGCGCCGCCTACGAGCGCCTCACCTCCGGCCACCCCTTCACCGAGAACGGTGTCACCGGCGACGAGGCGTGGGCGCTGGTCGAGCGGGAACAGCGGCTCAACCGCATCCTGCTCCGGCGCGCGGTCAAGGGCCTCCGGGCCGACCTGGAGTTCCTGGACCGATACCGGGCGATGAACGAGGTGGAGCTCCGGCAGGCGGAGGAGGACTTGGACAAGGCCGGCATTCGCCCCGGCAACGCCAACGACCTGATCAAGGTGCTGACCAAGGCCGACGCGCTCCCGAAGGACTACCCCCAAACCGCGGGCGGCAAGGACGGCAAGAACAAGAAGCCGTCCACCGTGGCCGATCACCTGGAGCGGCTCACCCACCCGATCGCCGCGACGTTCGTGAAGGCCAAGCGCATCACGAAAATCGATCAGGACTATCTGGCCAAGGTGGTGGATCAGTCCGGAGAGGACAATCGGATCTACCCGGCGGCGAACATCCTGGCCGCGATAACCGGGCGCATGTCCTACTCCGGCGTGCCGGTCCATCAGTTCCCGGAGGGCGCGCGTGGCATCGTGCTCGCCGACGAGGGCGACGTACTGACGTCGTTGGACTGGGCCCAGATCGAGCCGGTGCTGATCGCCAACATCGCCGGGGACTGGGACATGGTCCTGGACTACGAGGCCGGCACGGTCGACTTCTATCAGGGCATCGCGTCCGCCACCGGCGAGCCGCGGCCGGTGGCCAAGACGACACTGCTCGCACAGCTCTACGGCGAGGGTCTCGCCAAGTTGGCGCTGGACTTAGGGATCAGCCTGGACCGGGCGGAGGAGTTGCGCACGTTGATCTTTGACACGCTGCCCCGCACGGCTGACCTCGTCCGGCCGGCGTCGGCAGGCCGGGAGGGCAAGCTACGCAACATCGCCCGACACTACCGGCTGGTGTTCACCATGTCCGGGCGCATCCTGCCCATCCCGATGGGCAAGGGGTTCAAGCAGGACGACGGCACGATTGGTCCGCCCTCCCCGGCAGTCCACAAAGGAGTCAACTTTTTCGTGCAGGGATCGGCCTACGACGTGCTCGCCGAAACGGTGATCAGTGTGGACGAGGCCGGACTGTCCGACGCGCTCTACCTCCTCATGCACGACGAGGTGGTCGCGTCCACCGACGCCGCGCACGACATAGAGAAGATCATGCAACAACCCCCGGAACGCTTGTGCCGCTTGGCAAAGCGCGTGCCCATCCTGCGCACGGACCGGGCCGACATGGGACAGAGGTGGGCAAAGGTATGAGTTTCCGAGAGTTTGTGGCAGAGGTCATGTTCATGCTCTACATTGGACTATTTGCAGTAGGACTTCCTATCGTAGTCGTGCTGCTCCTAGTGATGGCATGAGCGGGCCCAACCACCCGCGTGGTCCCTCGAACACCAACCAGCGCGGGAGTGCCTCGTCCCGCCGCGTGCGCAAGCAGTGGCTGATCGACACTTACGGCGACGGCGTCACGGTCCAGTGCTGGTTGCGCTGCTCGCCGAAGTGCCTCGGCACCCTGGACATGGACACGATCACGGTGGACCGGATCGTGCCCGGAGCGGACGGCGGCACGTATCGTCGGGGCAACATCCAGCCGGCGTGCCTCCACTGCAACAGCCTCCACGGGCACCGAGGTCAGCACTGCGCGCACAACACCACTCCTGGGAGCCCTCACCGTGTTCAGCCATGACACCTTCACCGCCATCTTCGGGGCGGTCAGACCCGGCGAGCTGGAGGCCCTGGCCGGGCTGATCCGGGCAGCGTTGCGGCAGGGCTACGCCATCGTGCTGAACGAGCCCGGCACCAAGAAGCCGATGTGCCCGCTCACCGCGGCGGCCCGACGCAAGGCCGACCGCGAGGTCCAGGACGCCGCGCTGGCCGCCGGAGACCCTCGTGCCTCCCAGCTCCGCCACGCGTGCGGCGTCAACCACGCGCTGACCGAGGACGACGCTGGCAAGGTCACGGCGCTGCTCAAGCGGCTTGCCGGGCCGGACGGCGACCTCATCCCGAACATCGGCGTGGAGCCGGGCGCGTCCCGCATGCTCGTGGTGGACGTCGACACGCCTGCCGAGCGGGACGCCTTCCTGGCCACCTGGACCCAGGAGTCCGGCGACAACCAGTACGGCAGGGGCTACACCGTCGAGTCCCCTGGCGTGTCCCGCACCGGCGAGGACGGCACCGAGGAATGGATCCACCACGGCGGCGGCCATTGGTGGTTCACGTTGCCGGACGGCGTGACCCTGCCCTCGGGTGTCGGCACGCTCAAGGACGAGACCGGCTGGGGAGCGGCCTGGTCCGGGCGGCAGGTCCTCGTGCCGCCCTCGGTGCGCAAGGAAGGCCCATACCGTCTCGTCGGCGCGCCGGAGCCGGCACCCCAGTTCCTGCTCGACCGCGTGTTCATGGCGGCCGAGGCGCGTGCCGAGCGCGAACGCATCCGGGCGGAGCGGTGGGAAGCCCGCCGGTCGGGAGACCTGGAGCTGGACCCGGTGGACGACTGGTCGGCCAACACGCCGTGGGCGGTGCTGCTGGAGGCGGACGACTGGTCGGCGACCGGCCTGCTCGACACCTGTAGCTGCCCGACCTGGACGGCACCGGGCGGGCACGCGTCACCCAAGAGCGCCACGGCGCACGACCTCGGCTGCACGCGCTACGACAGCGAGGATGGGCACGCGCCGCTGCACATCTGGACGGACAACCCGCCGGACTACCTCCTGGACGCGCCGCGCACCCTGAACCGGCTGACCTACGTCGCCTACCGGGATCACGAGGGCAGCAAGCACGAGCGGGAGTCGGCCGCGGTGACCGCGCTGGGCCTGGCCGCGCACGGCACGTTCGACGGGGGCCAGGAGGAGCTGGCCGATTTCCAGGCGATGCTCAGGGAGACGGTGGCCACGCTGGCGGAGGAGGCCCAGGTGCCCCTGGAGCTGCTCGCCATCCACAACGGGTCCACTCCTGATCCACGCGAGGGTGCTACCGGGCAGTGCTACTGCCATGAGGGCGAGGAGTGGTTGTGTCGGTTCGACGGCACGCCGGCCAGCGAGCACCCGATCGACAAGCCTGGTCTGTTCCACTGCACGAACCCGGTGCCCTACGACCGGCCGCACGACGCGCACCCGAACGGACGTGGCCCGGACCTGGAGGTGCGACCGGAGACGAGCGAGCCGGCCGACCCGTTCGACACGCCAGGCAGCTCGACCAGCGCCACTCCCCGCCCCGACGACCCGAACGAGGAGGTCGAGCCGGGCCCGTGGTTCGACTGGACCGACCTGTCGCTGATCCCGCCTCCCCGCCCGCTGATCGAGGGGGTGCTGGACCACCGGACGATGACCATCATGGCCGGCAAATTCGGGACGTACAAGACGTTCCTCGCGCTGGACTGGGCGGCGTGCGTCGCCACCGGCACGCCGTGGGCCGGGCACGCGGTGCCGGAAGCCCTGCCGGTCGTGTACGTCGCGGCAGAGGGGGTCGGATCGTTCGACCGGCGGCTGGCCGCTTGGGGTGCCGGGCACGAGGTGGCCCAGCGAACCAAGGGCGCGCTGACCATCCATGGCGGCCCGGTCAACGTGATGAAAAACGAGGCCATGAGCGAGCTGGTCAAAACGATCAAGGATCGGGGGGCCAAGCTCCTCGTGGTCGACACGTTCAGCCGCTGCGCGCCGGGGCTGGAGGAGAACGAGGCGACCAAGGTGGCGGCGGCGCTGGAGCGGCTGTTCTCGATCCGGGACATCCTGGACATCGCCGTGCTCGTGCTGCACCACACGGGACACCAGGGGCTCCGGGCGCGGGGCTCCTCGGTGCTGGACGACAACGCCGACGCCTCCTGGGTGATCAAGCTGAACGGCGAGAACAACGAGGACCGCGGCCCGGACAACCCCCGCACCTTGGAGCACCGCAAGTCCAAGGACGGGGAGCTGCTCGGGTCCCGGTCGATGGCGCTCGTGCCGGTGCCAGGGGTCAAGTCGGCTTACCTGTCGTTCGACCCCATGTCCTCGCCGACCACTCGCAAGGACGCGGCGGAGACTGCGGAGATCGAGGACCGAGTGAGTCAGCTACGCGCGTGGTCGAGCAAGCGTAAAGAGGCCGACCGGGACCGTCCGTTGACGTTCCGGGAGGCATGGAACGTATGTGTGAAATCAACCCTCACGGACAAGGCGAGAGAGATCCATAACAAGCGGTTTTGTGGATCATGAGATGTTGATCTCCAACGGACACGGACACGCAACGGACAAGGACAACCACACACCAGTGGTGACCTGCACAAAGGATGTCCGTTGGAGATCAACGGACAAGCGACGGACACCCTCTGTCCGCTTGTCCGCTCGACCCTAAGGGAGAGCGGACAACGGACAGGACAGCGGACAGGACAGGTTCAGCACCACTCAAACAGGAGCACGCGATGGCTGACAACAAGATCAATAACCGATTCGTGGACTGGAGCGAGGCTCATCGACTGACGGTGCCCCCCGGTTGCGAGCCGGCGGGCGGGGAGGCCCTGTCGGTGTGGGCCGGCGGCGTGCCGGGTCCGCAGGGCAGCAAGCGGGCGTTCGGGGCGGGGAGGCCCGGCGGCAAGATTCGCATGGTCGAGATGAGCAAGAAGGTCGGGCCGTGGCGCGACGCGGTCAAGGCGGCGTTCAAGGCGCGAGCACATCGCGGAGTGGTCGCGACAGCCACCGGTACGCCCCCCGGTTGGCCGCTCTTGGGCCCCGTGGTCGTCAAGCTCGTGTTCGTCATGCCCCGGCCCCAGTCGCAGCGCAAGGCAACCAAGCCGATGGTCGAGCGCCCCGACCTGGACAAGCTGATCCGGTCCACGCTCGACGCGATCGGCATGGCCGGCGTCTGGGCCGACGACTCCCAGGTGATCACCGTGCACGCGCACAAGCGGCGTGCCGAGGTCGGCGAGGACACCGGGGCCATGATCCACATTGAGCCAGTGACCGACGTGCCGGTGGTCGACCACAACCAGTTTCAGATCATCTACCGCGGCCCGTCGCTACCCCCCGTGGCCTCGAATGACGTAGTGTGACGGACATGTCCACGCGACGGGACCAGCTCGTGCTCCGCACCGGTCCGCACACCCACCGGGCCAAGGGTGACTCCGATGCCCAGCGCTCCGCTGAGCGGGCACGCGCCTACGAACTCCGCCTGGTCGGGCGCACCATCCGGCAGATCGCCGACGACATGGAGTGCTCCCGGACCAAGGTCCACGACCTCCTCCGGGAGGAGATCAAGCTCCGGGAAGACCCGCTGATCGACCAGGTCCGCCAGTTCGAGCTGGACCGGCTCGACGGGTATCAGCAGGCGTGCATGTACGTGCTCGACAACCCTGGCACGCCGGTGATCGCCATCGCGCCGGACGGCACTCCGGTCACCCACGTGATCGTGGACGACCGGAAGATCCTCGGTGCCATCGACCGCCTGATCAAGATCAGCGAGTCACGCCGCAAACTGCTCGGTGTCGACGCGCCGGTCAAGATGCATGTGGACGTGGTCGAGACCACGCAGCAGGACATGGAGCTCCAGGAGATGGTTCGGGAAGCTCAGGCCCGCGCTGCGGCCGCCGCTGACAAGATCAGGAACGGGGGCGCGTGATGCGGTACAACCTGGTCCTCACGCCGGAGGAAGAGATGATGTCCGGGCCCGACGTCCTGGTAGGTCGAGCCAACCTGGACCCCAGCACCTGGCACGGACCCGACGACGCGCTCATCGTGCCGGAGCTGCCCGCGCTGCTCCGGCACCTCGCCGACCAGATTGAGTCCGCCATGACCACCGGGCCCGACCCGGAGGAGTGGTTGGAGATCGCTGACGAGGAGCCGTCCCTCACGTGGCTGGAACAGCGTCCTCCGGTGCCAGGTCCAGCCGACTACTTCCGGGGGCGGGCGGGATGAGCACCCGCTACGTGATCACCACGTGCTGTGCCGCACCGGTCAAGCTCACGGAGCCCCGGAATGACGCGCTTGCCTGTCGAGCCGTGTGCACTCGGTGTGGACGCGAGGTCGGGTCTCCAGGTGTGGAGGACGGCACGGAGGTGGAGCGGTTCATCCGGGACTACCGGGCTGCCGAACTCTCCTGGCTACTGCGGAACGCGGAGCTGTACGGCGGGCGGGTGATCTTCTCGTGACCGCCCGCACCAACGACGCCCCCCCGTGGTCGTGGCTCGTGGTCGCACCGGGGACGGATGGATGCCCGTCCAGTAGTCCTCGGTGCGAGTGCCATCGGAACCCTGTGCGCCGCACCGAGCGGTGGGACGATGACGAAGATCACGGGCCGACTTTCTGGGTCATCACGTGACCGCCCCCCGGCACCACGACGCGCTCGCCGACCTGATCCAGGAACGGACCAGGCTGGCGGGCGGGGAGCTGCTCGACCTCGTGGAGCGGATCCGCAAGCGGCTGGCCGGCATGGCGATCAACCCGGCGAGCCTCGCCGGCCCTGAGCTGACCGCCATCGTGGACCAGCTCATCCGGGCCATGAGCGCCGCCACCGCCGTGGCGGTCACCGAGACCGGCCGATCCATCCGGGAGGCGGCACAGGAGACGTTGGCCTACCGGACGGGCCGAATGCGGGAGTTCACCGCGGCACTGCTCGGTGCCGAGCGGCCCAGCCTGGCCAGCGCGCTGATCGTGGTCGCGCAGGCCGCCCTCCTCGTCAAGGGCCTGGAGGGCGTGATCTCCGACCACGAAGTGGGCAAGGCCAACGCCGCCGTGCTCGACCGGGCGCGCCGTTCGCCGTCCAAGGTGGCCATGTGGGTGCCGGAGCGGGACGCGTGCGTGCGCTGCCTGCGCTACGCCGGCATGCGCCTGCTCCGGCCCGGTGATCATTTCCCCGGCGGCCTCAGCTACGACCCGGCCGGCGACACCACCGACGCCGACCCGGTCGCCTCCCCGCCGCTCCACCCGCACTGCCGGTGCGAGTTGCAGTTGGTGACGCGCGGGGACAGCGAGGAGGCCAGCCTCGCGTTGAAGCGCGAGGCCGACCGTTCGATCCTCAAGGGGTGGGCTCTCGACACCGAGGGGCAGGCAGCACGACGCCGTGCCGCGGAGTCGCTGCTGTCCTCGGGGGTGAATGCGCCGAAGTCAGTCAAGGCGGACGCGCGCCGCCGGCTCCAGGCCGGAGACACGTTCACCCGACCCGTGCCGGACGGGTCGGGTGGTGGGCCGTGATCAGGTCAGGACTTGGCACCGCAGGTGCCGCAACCCTTGCCGCGCTTCCCCACGTTCTTGCACTCCAGGCAGTAGAACTCTGTCTCTCCAGCCTGCTCCGCCACCTTGCGCGCACGCTCCCGCTTGGCCTTGGCGTTCTTTGCGGCAAGCTCTCGCATCTGTTTCTTGAGCAGTTTCGCGGCATCGCCCTTGCGGTACGGGTCGTCCTGGTAGGTCATGAGACTAGTGTGCCATACCGGGACATACCAGGACAACCCCCTGGCAGCACAAAGCCCCGGCCAGTTGGCCGGGGCTGGAGTGCTGGAGGATCAGCGGCTCTTTCGGATCGCCATCTCGTCGGCGATGGCCTTGACTCCCTCGGGTGTGCCGGCGACTCCGGCATCGATCATCCGCTGAATCAGCGCGGTGTCGAGATCCACGAGCACTGCCCGGCATGCGTCGTATCGGCTGGCGTCCCACTGTGTTTCGGTCATGGGACTAGTATGACATACCTGGACACACCATGACAACCCCCAAGTTGACCGACCCCTACGACCCTGCCGCCACCGCCGCGACGTTCGACTACGATGCCTGGTTCGCGCAGTTCGACGCGCGCCTGCTCACCGATCCCGCCGGCCGGCGCGCGCTCACCCTCACGGACCCGTTGCTGTTCGCCGTGGTCTACCTCAAGGACCACCTCCGGTCCGACGAGACCGACAACCGGATCACCATCGGCGACATGCACCTGGCCTGGGCACGCGAGGCACGGGAGTGGTTCCGACCCGTCACCGCGCCGAACGCGCACCGGACTGCCGAGGTCGCGCCACGCAACACCGGCAAGACCACGTGGTGGTTCCTGATCATCCCAATGTGGGCAGGGGCGCACGGCCACGCCAAGTTCATCGCCGCGTTCGCCGACTCTGGACCTCAAGCGCAGATGCACCTCCAGACGTTCAAGGGTGAACTGGACCGGAACATGTTGCTACGTAAGGACTTCCCCGGACTGTGCGCGCCCCAGGAGCGGCTCACCGAGAAGCGCCGGATTAGCGACAACAAGAAGCTGACCATTCAGGCCAACGGCTTTGTCTTTGGTGCCAAGGGAATCGATGAGGGCAACCTGGGCATGAAGGTCGGCAAGCGCCGACCGGACAAGATCCTTCTCGATGACGTCGAACCTGGTGAAGAGACCTACTCCGCCTACCAGGCCGGGCAGCGCCTCATCGCCCTCACCGACTCGATCATGCCGCTGAACGCGTTCGCCCGCGTCGTGCTGTGCGGCACCACCACCATGGTCGGCTCGATCGTGCACCAACTCGTCAAGACCGTCCTGGAGCCCGGCGAGGAGCCGGCGTCGTGGATCGCCGAGGAGAGCTGGACGGTCAACTACCACCCGCCCATCGTGGTCGAGCCGGACGGCACCGAGCGGTCGTGCTGGCCGGCACGCTGGAGCATGGAATTCCTGGCGTCCATCCGACACACCCGGCAGTACCAGAAGAACTTCCGCAACCTCCCCGCCGGCACCGGCGACTACTGGTCGCGCGACGACCTGGCCGAAGCACGTGAGCGCAGCTCGGCAGTCACCGGCATCACCAAGGCGGTGCTGTCGATCGACCCGGCCACCACGTCCAAGCTCACCTCCGACCGCACCGCGTTCGCCGTGATCGCCTACAGCCCCTCCGCCCACATGGCCGTGGTCGAGCACACCCGTGCCGTGATCCTGCCGCCTGCCGCCTGCCGCGCGCTGGCGCTGTCCATCCTGGAGCGGTTCCCGGAGATCCGGCGCATCCTGATCGAGTGCAACCAGGGCGGGGAGACGTGGCTGTCCGTGTACCACGACATGCCGGTGCCGGTCGAGCTGATCACCCAGAGCGAGCCCAAGCCCGTCCGGGCCGCCCGGCTCCTGAACCATTTCCAGCGCAAGCGCGCGGCGCTGCGCGGCCGACAGATTCCGTTCGAGGAGGAGGCCCTATCGTTCCCCCGCGGCGCGCACGACGACGTGCTGGACGCTGTGGGCACCGGCGCGGACTTCGTTTTGAAGACGCGCCACCGGACTCAGCGTTCGGAGTCTCGGGACTGGGTCGCGTGACCCGTACACTCACTGTGACGAGAGGAGGCGGCCGTGTCCGATCTGTCCCATGCCGTCGATAAGATCAACAAGGCGCGGCCGGCTTACGACACCGCCCACGACTACTACCGGGGCAAGGTAGGCGAGGTGTTCGCGTCTGCCAAGATCAAGGCCATGCTTGGCAAGGCGGCCGACCAGTACAAGGTCAACCTCGCCAAAAAGGCCGTGACCGCAGTCCTCAATGGACTAGAGATCACGTCGGTGATGGTGCCGAACTCCGAGGGCAAGGCCGACAACAAGCTGACCGGGGTGTTGCAGACCCAGGTCTGGCAGGCCAACGAACTGGACATGTACGCGCCGGACGTGCACCGCGAGGTGGGATCCCAGGGCGACGCCTACGTCATCGTCTGGGATGGCGAGGAAGAGGGCACCGTAGAGATCCACATGTGCAAACCCTTGGGGGCGCGCATGTTCTACGACCAGGAGAACCCCCGGATCAAGAAGTTTTTCGCGATGATGTGGCGCGACGACGCCACATCGCGGACCCGCCTGAACCTGTACTACGTCGACAGGATCGAGCGCTACTCCTCCACGTCCAAAGAACCCAAGGCGGACAAGGACTTCACTAAGTTCACGGGGGAGGACGGGGACAGCGCCTGGCCCATCCCCAACCCCTACGGGGAAATCCCCGTCTTCCACGGTCGCAGTGATCACCCCTACGGGACGCCGGACCACTACGAGGCATACGGCGCACAGAACGCGATCACCAAATTGCTGGCCACCCATATGTCCTCGATCGACTTCACCGGCTTCCCCCAACGTGCCGCGCTCATGGGCGCGGATCTGGACGACGACGGCGACGCATGGGACCGGGACGACAATGAGACCTCCCCGCCCTCCGGCGGGATCCCCGACACCGACGACGAGTCCCAGCTCACCGCGCACCCCGGTCGCCTGTGGATGTTGCGCAACGTCACGGACCTGATCCAGCTCGACAGCGCCGACCCGGACTCGTTCCTCAAGCCGCTCGACAAGGCGTTGCAGCTGATGAGCGTGGCAACCGAGACCCCCATGCGGTTCTTCGCGGGGTCGGCCGGCCAGCTCCCCTCCGGCGCGAGCCAGCGTGAGGACGACATGCCTCTCACCTCCCGCCGGGGCCGTCGCCTACTCATGCTCGGTTCGATGTGGCGCGACGCGCTTACCTTCGCGATGCGCAAGATCCTGGGACACGCCAACTGCCCGGAGGTCGTCGTGCAGTGGGCCCCGCTGGACCGGGCCACCGAGCTGGACGAGTGGCAGACGGTGAGCGCCAAGCAGGCGGCGGGCGTTCCGAGGGACGTGACACTCCAGGAAGCGGGCTACACCAGCGACCAGGTCGAGGACTGGCGCGAGAACGCGCCGGACCCCGGCGAGGGACTGGCCCCTCGCGTCGAGCTGCTCAACCAGCTCGCCGTGGCCGCCGAGAAGCTGGCCGCCGCCGCCGCGCTCGGTGCTATCGACATGGCCGTGGTGCAATCCCTGATGGCCGGCTTCCTGCCGGACGAAACCAACAAAGATCCCGAGGAGTAAGTAAATGGGTGACCAGAACATCCGTGTCTGGCCCGTCGAGGGCGACGGCTACGGCGACATGATCGAGTACCCCCGGTACGCCAAGTACCGGATGGAGCCGGACTACCCCGGCGCGGCCGGCGACAAGAACCACGAGTTGGTGGTCTACACCAAGGACGGCGACGAGGAGACCGAGCTGGGCCGGCACAAGCTGACTGAGAACGTCGTGGCGTTCTCCGGCCAGCCGTCGCCGATCCCCACCGCGGTGGACCCGGCACTCCAGGGCGACGCCGCGCGCAACACTTCGACCCCGGCAACGGGTCGCAAGAAGGCCGGCACGTCGGCCAAGTGATCACCGGGCCGCCCCCGTTGCGAGCGGGGGCGGCCCACCTTTCTCACCCGAACGAAACAGGAGCGCGAGATGGCAGACGACGAGGGTACCGACGACACCGGTACCGACGACGAGGGCACCGAGGACGATGACAAGTACGAGGCTCCCGACAAGGACACCTGGGACAAGACCAACCAGCGGGTGACGGACCTGAACGCGGAAGCCAAGAAGTGGCGGCTCCGCGCGCAGGGCAAGGACGAGAAGTGGAAGACCCCGACGCCGGCCAAGGTCGAGGACAACGGCACGCCGGCCGCCACCGGTGCCAAGCCCGTCGATGTGGCCAAGGTCCAGCGCGAGGCGGAGGAGGCGGCGCTGGCCAAGGCCAAGCCCGGCCTCGTCCGGTCGGCGGCCAAAGAGGCCCTGCGCGAGGCCGGGCTCATCCTCCCGGCCGGCAAGGACAAGGCGGACGCCGCGTTCAAGCGCGCTGTGCGTCTGCTCGACCTGGGTGAGATCGATGTCGACCCGGAGGACGGCTCAGTGTCCGGCGTGGACGACCAGGTCAAGGCGGTCAAGCGGGACTACCCCGAGTTGTTCCTCAAGAAGGGTGCCCGCCAGATCGACGCGGGGGCTGGGAGCGGCGGCAACGGCACCGTCGACAAGAAGGACACCAGCGCCAACAAGCTGGCGGCCCTGATCCAGGGCAAGTAAGCTGGCCGGGCATTGCCCGAAGTGCCCCCCGACGAGGGCCCCGAACCGTGCGCTGGTTCGGGGCCCTTGGCGTGTCCCTACCCTCCGTGACTACATGCGCTGTACAGTGCGCATATAGCTCTCTCCTGGGACGCGCGTGACGGCCAACAGGGACCCCCACCAAGATGAAAGGGGCCACCCATGGCCGCCGCCGATGTGGATCTTTGGATCCCCGAGGAGGAGGGCGGTCCCGTCCTCCAGAAGATCAACGCCAGTTCCGTCGTGGAGGTCATCGCCCGCCAGGAGCCGATGAGCACCCTCACCAAGAAGGTCCCCCGCGATGGCGGCGTTGACTTCGATGGTGCGACCACCAAGGGTGTCGCGATCAGTGAGGACGACGGCGACGTCGACACCGTGCTGCTCACCGCGCGCAAGCTCGCCAAGATCGTTCGCCTGAACGACGAGGACGTGGAGGACACCTCCGACGTCGCCAACGTCGTCACCCAAAAGCAACTTGGCTGGGCACGCGCCTACGGCATCGGCTTCGACAACGCCACCCTGGCCGTGACCGCGGCGGAGAACGGCACCACCATCCCGTTCACCTCGCTGTACAAGACGCTCATGACCACGGACGCGGGACTGCCGGACGGCGTCACCTACACCGGGGGCTCCAACGTCGTGCAAACCGCGACGGGTGCCGGCGTGGTCGTGTCGTACGACAACCTGTCCAACGTGTTCGGGCTGCTGGAGTCGGGCAATTTCTGGTCTGATGCGGAAATGGCGGTCATCGCACATCCAATGTTCCGCAAACTTTTCCGAGGCGTCAAGGACAGCCACGGCGATCCCGTGTTCATCGAGAATCGCAGTATGGCCGCAGGAGGCGGGGACGTGCTGTTCGGCACAGCGATCAAGTGGAGTCTGGGTGCGCGCACCTCAGCGGTCAGCACGAACAAGCCGAACGGCAACCCTCTGCTCTTCATCGGCAACACCCAGTTCTTGATCAAGGGCAATCGGTCCGGCCCGGAGTACGCGGTGGCCGGCCCGAACTCCGGTGCAGGGTTCACAGTGGATCAGACGTTGCTCAAGTTCCGCACGCGGCGCGGCTTTACCGTGGGTGACCCCAACGCTTTCGCGTGCTTGGAGATGCGGGGTACGCCGTGATCATCAGCTTCATGTCCAAGGTCACTTCCGTAACGGCTACTGACGGACAGGAGGTGATCGAGTTGTCGGACTACAACGGAAACAGCCACACCACTATTCGGACGGATCGTCCTGGCAACTCGGCATACCCCATCTCCCCGATGTTGTTGGACCCGACCAAGCTGTACGAGATCGTGCTCAACGAGGTGCCCGAACCCTGACGTCGGCGGCCACCACCCCCGCGGTGGCCGCCGGCTCCACCCCCGAGAGGAGGAGTTGATCATGAGCTGGGCCACAGAGGCGGACGTCCTCGCCATCACCGAAGTGACCGTGACGGAAGCGAAGGTGACGCAGGCCCAGTACCAGATCGAACTCTTCTCGGGGGTTACCGAGGAGTACGAGATCCGACCCCGCGACCTCCGTTTCCTGCGACTGGCAGTCGCGTATCAGGCCGCGTGGTTGAAAGGCCAGATCGATGTGACGACTCGAACAGACGTCGAGTCGTTCACTCAGGACGAGATGTCCGCCAAGTATGCGAACAAGGAAGCCGCCGTGCTGGCCCCGCTAGCCCGGCAATCGATCAAGCGGTTGAGTTGGAAAACCAACCGGTCCATCCGACTCCGCCGGCCGGCGGACGTCGTCAAGACCGGAGACCCGGACACACGGTTCGTCACCGACGAGGACCCTGAGACCGAGTGGCATCCAGGGTGGGGCGCATGACGGTCTTCGTTCCCACCACGACTGTCACCGTCGAACGCGACAACGGCACCCCGCCCGCGACGGGCACCCACGTGCCGGGGTATGGCGACTCGCCGGAGAACTGGACGCCGGTTGCCACCGGCGCACCGGCGTACCTGTACGAGGACGAACAGCGGACCTGGGACCCGAGTGCTGGTCGGATGACCGTGCGCGAGGTGTTTCGGTTCCGAGGTCGGCCGGACCTGGTCCTCCAGGACCGGGACCGCATCACGGACGAGGTGACGGGCAGCGTGTTCCAGGTGGACACGATCAGCCCCAGTCCGTCCGTGATCGGGGTAGCGGACACCAAGGCCATCCTGGTTCGGGTGACCGGGTAACCCACGCGACACGAGGCACACAGGCCGGGGAACGGCCCGCCTCGACGGAGCACCATCAACGCCACCGGGAAGGGGGCGGGGAGTAATGGCACGCGAATACGAAGAGGACCCCTCCGCGCCGGAGCACATCGCGCAGATGGCGGGTCGCCTCGTGGAGGCCGTGGCGAAAGCCATCGTGCCCGACGCTAAGCGCTACGTCCCCGTCCTGACCTCGTACCTGAGGAACCACATCGAGGCGCACCGGGTCACCGATGATCACTGGCGAGTGGTCGCTGACGCGGAGTACGCCGCCGCGGTGGAGGCCGGGCACACCACCCGTGCCGGCACGCACGTCGCGGCTCAGCCCTACCTCCGCCCCGCCGCGTACAAGAACCGGGACTTCCGATGAACCGCCCGGACGCCGCCCTCGTGGCCGACGCCTGGCTCCGCCTGGTCGTCGGCCTGCCCACCTCATGCATCGGCCCCACCCTCCCCGCCGCTCGCACTGAGCCGGCTCCGGACTGGGTCATCCAGGGGTTCGTCCAGCACACCGCGGTCGGCGGCGCGCCGGGCATCCACGTGCCGACCCGCCGGTCCGTTGTCCAGGTGGACACCTGGGCCGTGCGGCTCGATTCGCGCTCGGTGCCGTGGGGCATCGCGTCTCGCCTTGCCGAGGCAGTGTGGGCGGGCACGTTCCTGGAGTCGGCCCAGGAGGTCGCGCTGGCGGTGCCGAACGGCTATGTGTTGCCGCTGCTCCGCACGGTGCACGCGCTCGGTGAGCCGGTCAAGGTGCCCGACGACGGAGCCGGGTTCGCCCACTTCCGGTTCGACCTGGAGTTCACCTGGACTCTGTCCACAATGGAGGTATGACCATGCACAAGGTAGTCACGACGATGCAGCCCGATCGGGTGATTGAAGTCGGGGACCAGGAGCTCACGGACTTGTATCGGCAGGGCTTGATCGCCGATCTTCCCGAAGCACGTCGGAGCAACCAGTCGCGTTCGGCCACGGGCGACGACAACAGCTAACAAGGAGTAACCACCATGTCAGTTACTGTGACCGACCTGACTCAGGGGCCGGCGACTATCTACACGGGACTGTTCGGCGCGGCCGAACCGCTGGAGACCGCGGTCAACGACACCCCCCAAGCGTCCGCCTGGGGCGACGTCGGCGGCACCACGGACGGCCTCAAGCTGGTGATCAAGACTACGTTCAAGGACCTGGAGGTCGACCAGCTCATCGACGTGCCGGGCACGCGCCCCACTCTCCGCGAGATCACCATGGAAACGAACATGGCGGAGCCGTCCCTGGACAACCTCAAGTACGCGCTCAACGGCGGCACCATCTCGACCGGTGTCGGATGGCGCGCGTTCGAGCCGGTCGACTCCGACGCCGCGACGCAGCCCAACTACTCCGCCCTGCTCGTGCACGGGTGGTTCGGCACCGGCCGACGCATGGTAGTCGTGCGCAAGGTGCTCTCCGTGGAGGGCACCGAAACCCAGTACAAGAAGGACGGCCAGACCGTTTTCAAGGTCACGATCAAGGGGTTCTACGTCAGCCCCAGCATCCGGCCGTTCCGCATCATCGACGCAGACTGAGGAGTCTCACCATGGCTGGCCCCACCACAAGCAAGCGCAAGCCGTCCGTTCGCGTGGTGTCCCCCGTGGACGTCGGTGTGGAGGTCATCGAACTCCCCGCCTCCACGGCGTCGGCCGCCACCGACCGCGTGGTGCTGTTCAAGATCGACGGCCGGGAGTACACGGTGCCGGCGTCGCCTCGCGCGGTCATCGGCATTCGCTACCTCCGCAACCTCCGCCGGCAGGGGCAGGACCACGCCGCCGCCGCGCTCCTGGAGGAGCTGTTGGGAGTGGACGGTCTCGACGCGCTGTGTGACTACGACGACTTGACCCAGGACCAGTTCAAGTCGATCATGTCCGCCGCGCAGAAGTTGGTCATGGGGGCGCTGGAGGACGAGGGAAACTCCAGCGGGTCCGGCAGGTGATCTGGGTTCTCGACCACCTGGAGGACATTGAGAGTGATCTCTCGGTGTTCCACAGGATCGAGGACCCCTGGTCGATGCCGGGCCCGAAGTTCTTCCGGTTCGCGTTGCGGTTGCCGGCCTACGCCGGAGTGATGGCGGCGCGAGTAGCGGCGGAGCAGGACAGGTCAGGGACTGGACAGTCCACAAAGGACCGCAAGGAAGTTCCCCTGTCACAGGTGGAAAGCGTCCACCCGGACATCATCGAAAGGAGCCCCCGTGTCTGAGGGTTTCAAGATGGGTTCGGCGTTCATCGACGTGTTCACCAAGGACAGCACCTCCGAAGGTCGCGAGTCCATCGGCTCCTCCATGATGAAATGGGCCGGTGGTCTCGCGATCGGTGCGACGATTTCCAAAGGGATCACCGACAACCTGGACATCAGCAAGAGCACGGCCAAACTGGGGGCCCAGCTCAACCTCACGAAAGAGGTCTCGCAGAACGCGGGCAAGATCGCTGGCGAGGTGTACCGCGACAACTTCGGTGAGTCCATCCCGGACGTCAACGCGGCCATCGCCAGTGTGGGGCAGAACCTGTACAACCTGAACACCGCGTCCAAAGAGAACATTAAGAGCGCCACCGAGGACGCGATGGGTCTCGCGTCGGTGTACGACCAGGACGTGAGCGAGGTCATTCGCGCCGCGGGCAACCTGGTCAAGAACAAGCTGGCCCCCGACGTCGACACCGCGTTCGATCAGATCACCCGTGCGTTCCAGTCCGGCGGCAACAACGCGGGCGACCTCCTCGAAACAATCAACGAGTACTCTCCCCAATTCGCCAAGCTGGGGTTCGACGGAGCCACCGCGCTCGGTGTGCTGTCCGCCGGGCTCCAGGCCGGCGCGCGCGACGGCGACGTAATGGCCGACGTGTTCAAGGAGTTCGGTCTCCGGGCCATCGACACTTCGAACGCCGTGGCCCAGGGCTACGAGGACATGGGCCTGAACGCCGACGAGATGAACCAGAAGGTGGCAGCCGGCGGCAAGAGCGCGAGCGACGGGCTCATCCAGGTACTGACCGCGCTCCAGAACATGAAGGACCCGGTCCAGCAAAACGCTGCCGGCGTCGCGCTGTTCGGCACCCAGTGGGAAGACACCCTGCGCGCCATCCTCCCGAAGATGGACCTCACCGAGTCGGCGCTCACCAACGTCAAGGGTGCCACTGACAAGATGAACGCCGCGGCGGCCGACACCGCCGCGAACGGCATCGAGTCCGTGAAGCGCAAGTTCGAGGGCTGGGTTCAGTCGGTCACTAACATGGAGGGCCCGCTGGGCTCGATCAGTTCGTGGGCGCTCGGTGCCGGCGGGGAACTGATGCCGGTGGTGGGCAACATCTCCATGCTGGTGATGGCGATGAACACGATGTCCTGGACCGCGGTTGGTGCCGGGATCAAGGTGGTGGGCGGCTGGATCGCCATGGCCGCCGCGTCGATCGCCGGAGCTATCAGCATGGCCGCGTCCTGGGTGCTCGCGTTCGCGCCGGTGCTGATCATCATCGCGCTGGTCGTCGGCCTGGTCGTCTTGATCATCATGAACTGGGACACGATCAAGAGTGTGACCACCTCGGTGTGGAACGCGATATGGAAATTCGTGTCCGACATCGTCACCAAGATCGCTGACTGGGTTGGCAAGCGGATTAAGGATATCGGCGATTTTTTCGAGATGCTCGGTGCCTTGCCCGGCAAAGTGTCCGGGTGGTTCGGCCGACTCAAGGACGGAGCGATCGGCAAGCTGACCGATTTCGTGAACTGGGTGCGTGGTCTGCCTGGTCGCATTCTCGACGGCATAGGAAACGTGGGCCGGCTCCTGTTCGACGCAGGCAAGCGGATCATTCAGGGTCTGTGGGATGGACTCAAGGCAATGTGGAACAACGTCAAGGACTTCGTGTCCGGCATCGGTGACTGGATCGCTGACCACAAAGGACCGATCGAAGTCGACGCAGTTCTTCTTATGCCCCATGGCAAGTCCATTATGGACGGACTGGCCGGCGGCCTGGACAAGGGGTTTGAGACCGAGGTCAAGCCCCGCATTGTGGGCATGACGGACGCCATCGCGAACACCCCCCTGCCCGCCTTCACCTCCCGGCCCCCACGGTTCGGCGGTGACGGCGCGTCGCTGGACGCCACCGGCCCCGGCGGAACCACGATCAACATCGACAACCTGACCGTCACGTTCCCCGGATCCCTCAACGCCATGAGCAAGACCGACCTCCGCACCACGGCGGAGTTCCTGCGCGACGAGATCCGCAACGTCGAAAGGAGCACGGCGCGATGAGCTTCGGCACCATCACCCTGGGACGCCTGGTCCTTCGCGAGGACTGGAGCGCCGACCAGACTGGTGACGGCGTGACCGTCACCGGGCAAGAGGCGCTCCCGCCCCTGACCCTGATCGAACTGGAACGGCGGCGTGAGGACTTCCTGGGGATGACCGGCGCGCTCGTGCCCGTCACCTTCGTGGACAAGCCACGCCTGTCGGGCTACTACCGGGTGGCCAACGTCAAAGCGGGCTACTCGAACTTCCAACAGGTGGCCACCGTCACCTGGACCCTTGATCTGACCCGACTCGGCACCGAGTTCGAGACCGACATGGAGAGCCGTCTGTCCGGGCCGCTCACGCGCAACACCAGCCACGCCGTCACCGGCGAGCGCTGGCACGCGCCGCCCATCGGCCACTACGGCTACTGGTCCGACGCCACCGTGCCCAGCGTCATCACCCGCACTGGGGCGGACGGGGCCCAGGTGGTCTACCGGAACGTGCCCGCCACGCACCCGCGGTGGGGCGCGTCCACCGTGGCCTGCCTCGCCGGCCGTGTGCGGTTCCTGGACGGCGACGCGCTGGAGCGTTCAGGCCTGAACTTCTCACCAGCGGCCAGCGGCTGGGAGCTGAGCAACGGCCTGGTGCGCGTGCGTCCGCTCGCGGCTAGCGGTGTGCTGGAGGTGGCCGCCTACACCGGCGGCGCGTGGCACGCCAAGTCGTGGGATGTGCTGGCCGGTGGCGTCACGCTCGGCACCGCCCGGTCGGTGACCCTGCTTCGCAACGAGCTGGAGCAGGTCGTCGTGCGTGTGCTGTGGGCCAGTGCCGCCGCGCCGGGGCGGGTCACCGCCGATCTCACGCTGGTCCGGGGTGCCCGCACGCTGGAGTTGTACGTGCAGTCCCAGACGTCCACGACGCTCAAGGTGGTCCGGGCTGCGACCGAGGCGGGAACGGCCGGCACAGGCTACGTCAGGGCCACGGCCAACGACGGCGACGGCAACCGCTACGTGGTCGGCTCGGCACTGGCCTTCACTGGCGACGTGATCAATGGCGGACTCAGCAAGGCGGCCACCGTCGCGCTCGACGCGTTCATCGGCGTGGCGGCGGCGGGGAGCGGCGCGGTGGCCGGCGACCAGCCGGACCACCTGATGGCTCAGTACCTCGGCACCCCCGGTGAACTCGTCGTCCCGGTGAGGAGGTAGCCATGCCGATCACCGAAGCCATCGGGGCACTGGGTAACTGGAACCTGACTCTGCGTAAGGAAACGCCGCGCAAGATCCGGGACATGCTGGCCGCCAACTACTTCGGCCACGTCACCATCCACACCGGCCGGCTCGACCCGCGCAAGGTCGGGGACGGCCTGCTCCGGTCGAGCCGCTACACCGGCGTGCTGCGCGGTGTCGGCGACCACGACGACGCCCCGGCGCTGACCGGTGCCGGCATGGCGTTCTGGTTGGGTGACGAGGAAGACAAGGGCGCGGTGATCGAAACCCCGATCACTTTCACCGCTGAGGACTTCACCCAGGTGGTGCGGGACCTCCTCCCCGCCGCGGTGCTGGAGGGGCTCCTGTCCCCCATCGTCGGCACCTTCACCAACACGTTCCAGTACACGACGCCGCGCAAGGCCATCGACTACGTGTGCACCACCATGGGTGGCGAGTACCGGGTCAACGGGGACGCCACCCTGGACGCCGGCGCGCCGGAGGACCTGTTCGTCACCGACCCCAAGTGCATGGTGATCAAGCGCGGTGCCGGCGTCGACATGCGGTTGCGCGCGCTGCTCGGCACGTCGAACACCGACCAGGACGTGGAGGACTTCACCACTCGCGCGTTGCTGCTCGCCGCGTCCACGGACACCACCGTGGCCACCGGCTCCGCCGACATCGCTCCGGGCCTGAACCCGTACAAGGACCTGCACGGCAACCCCGTGGTGCTGACCCGCATGGTGAGCGAGTCCACCACCGACGCCACCAACGCCGACGTCCGGGCCCAGCTGCAACTGAACCGGTTCTCCGGCACGCGCGACGCACTCGCGCTGTCCACGTCGGAGTACGACATCAACGGATCGGTGCTGGTCGGTGACTACCTGTGGGTGTTCGATCCGGACATCGGGTTGGAGGACCCCACCAACGAGGTCGTGTTCCGTGGCGCGGTCACCAACCCGGTGAAGCTCCGGCTGATCGAGACCACCTGGCCGGTCGCGCCCGGCTTCACCGTGGCGTTCCGCGACAAGCTCGGTGCCTGGTACGACCTCACCGACTACGTGGTGTGGGAGGGCGGGCAGACCACCGTCAAGGTCGGGGGTTACAGCCGCTCGCTCACCGGCACCGGGTCGGAACCGATCGGCCGGTTGCCGGTGCCCGACGCGTCGGTGCCGGACGTGGTCACCTGGACGGAGCCCTTCCGGCTCGGCGTGTACCAGAGCGCGGTCACCGGCGAGGCCCGCGGGGAAGTGCTGCTGACCTGGGACCGGCCTGACAACGTCGGCGGCACGCCGATCGTGGACGGGTCACACTACGAGATCCGTTACCGCTCCGCCACTACCCCGCTCTACCCCTTCACCTGGGACCAGGCCGAAGCGCGGGGCCTGACCTGGGATCAGTGGGAGGCGACCGGTTCGACGTGGGATGAGCCGGTGCTGTACCCCGCGACGGACTGGCAGTTCGCGGTGGCCCCGTTCGACAGTGAGACGTTCCGCCTCCAGGAGCTGATCCCCGCACACCCGTACGAGGCACAGATCCGGGCGGCCGACCTCGCCACGCCGACGAACTACGGGGCCTGGTCGGCGGTCACAGAGTGGACCACCACGAGCGACGACCAGCCGCCGGCCACGCCGGGCGCGCCCACGATCGCCGCGTCCACCCTCGCCGTGCAAATGATCCACACGTTGGGCGTCGCTTCCGGGGGGACGTACAACCTGGACCGCGACATGCACCACATGGAGCTGCACATCGGAACGGAGCCGACGTTCACCTGTTCCGACACCACGCTGCTCGGCAAGGTCATGGTCAATTGGGGGATGATCAGCGGACACATCCCGCTGGTCGCCACGTTCCCGCTGGACAACCTGACCCCCGGTTGGTTCAAGGTCATCGCTGTGGACATGGCGGGGAACAAGAGCTTGTCGAGTTTCGCGGTGCCGGCGACGGCGGAGCTGGTGGACGACGCGCACATCTCCAGCCTGACCGTGTCCAAGGTGACCGCCGGAACCATCACGGCTGATTGGCTACTGGCGGGGAGTATCAAGACCGGCGTGTCCGGTGCCCGCATGGAGTCCGATGTGGACGGACTTCGGTTGTACAACGCGAGCAACGCCGAGACGATGAACGCGGAGGTGGGCGGAGACATTACGATCGTGGGCAAGTTCCAAAGTGGACTGGACACCGACCCCCAGCGTATCGTGCTCAACCCCGACCCTGGGGGCGTTGCCCGCATCGACATGTACGACGACGGATCGTCCGACCACATCACCCAGGTGGTGTTCGGAACCAACTTCTTGCTACAGCAGGAGACTGCCGCACGGGTGGCCCATGGCGGCCGCGTGACGTTCCAGTCCGGGAACGCTTTCTACGGCTACAAGGATTCCGGTGCCGATGCGTGGATTAGGTTTGATAGTACGGAAGCTATCGCGCTTAAAGGCCACTTCCAGAAAACCCATACAGCAGGCGGATTAAGCGCGCTCTACACCGATCACGTGGCCGGAAGTGGTACGAGTCAGGCAGTCACCTACGGTGCGACCATGGTCGGCAACATGAACGTGATCTGCGACATCCTGCCTACTTCCGGTGGGGCTACGGGAAAGTACCATTGCATTAGTGCGGCGAGTGCTACCGGATTCAGCGTGACATACCCGTCGGGTAACTGTGAGATCCTGATATGGGCAGCGAGGGCATTCTAATGAAGAGAGAGTTTCTGTCCACTAAGGACGAGGGCAACGACCGTTTCCGAGTGTCCACTCAGGTCACTCACGATGACGGCACGGTGGAGGAAGGGTCACACTTATTCCCGCATGACGCTTTGGAGTGGCGCGCGGCGGAGTACGGCATCGATCCCTCCGACACCTCCACTTTGCTGGATATCGTGCTGGCAGAGCCGTATCTCACCCGTGAGGACTGGGCAGTCGGACCCCAGCTGTACGACGAGAATGTGACCCTCGAACAGGTGCGTGCCGCGCACATCGCTCGGTGTGCTCAGGTGAAGTTGCGCCATCGGATGAGCACCCGAGGGCGTGCCGCTTCCCAGCTCCAGTCCGTGGTGGATAACCACCACATGGACCCCGAAGCTCTCACGGTGAAACGTGAGCTGGTTCGTGTGGCCCGAGAAGTGCACCACACTGCCCGAGCTGTGCAACGCACACCGGTCGATCGCGTGCAGGCACTACGACACGAACTCCACTCGATCAAGCAAAGGGACTCGCGATGAGCGGCAGCACGTTCCACCTAGGACTGACGTTGCCCGACGGCACCGAACCGTTCCCCGACCGGGCAGTGTTCGAGGCGAACTGGGAACGGCTGGACGACACGGTCCCCGTGATCGAGTGCACCACGGCCACCCTGCCCTCCTCGCCGTACCCCGGTCAAACGATCTACGAGACGGACAGTCAAGCGCTCCGCGTGCGTGACGGGTTCAATGCCATATGGCGACGGGTCGGGGGGATCCCGGTTGTCGCGACCACAGCCAGCGTGACCGTGCCCTACACCGGCCAGGTCATATTCGACCTGAGCAACCTCTCCCTCAAGCGCTGGAGCGGTGCCGCATGGGTGCGCTATCCGGACGACACCGTGGCGACCAGCGCGCAGGCCACCGCTGGATCCACCACGAGCACGAGCTACGTCAACACCCTGACCGGCGGCACCGCGTGCGGCACTGCGTTCGTGGCTCCGCCCTCCGGCGGGGTCATGATCACCAACCAACTCCAGCTATCGGCGTCGGCCGGTGGCGGACTGTTCTCACTGTGCACCATCCGGGTGTGCACCGGTGCCGTGGTCGGCTCTGGCTCCGCGATCGTGACAGCGTCCGACGCCAACGCCGTGCAGGTCAGTCAGAACACTGCCGGAGCCACCGGTATCCGGCGCACCTACGTGTCCGGACTGACCCCGTTCAACTCGTACAATGTTCAGCAGTGGTTCAAGGTTATTGGCGTCAACACCATGAACACGTCGAACAAAGAACTGTACGTCGAGAACAAGTAAACCATCCGGGGTAACGGAGAGGGCTAGCGTGCTTAGTGGACATCGCTTCTGGAGTCACAGGTGGTGCGCTGGTTATCTTACTGGCCACCGTTATTGGACACCTACTCAACTCGAATCGACAAGACAGGCAGCAATACCGTAACGAGGTCAAGGACTTCGCTGCTCAGATCACCACGTTGGAAACCAAGCATGCGTCCAAGATCACGACGTTGGAAACCAGGATAGACAACCTGGAGTTGGAAGTGGCTACCGAACGACAAGCCAGACAGGAAGCCGAGTTCCGAGCGGACAAAGCGGAACACACCCTCCGCCTGATTCGACCGGACACAGGAACATGACGGCGGAGGAAATGGCCCAGCATCACCGGCACCGCACGGCGATGGACCGGGTGGTCGGCGTGGTCGCCGTGCTGCTCCTGGCCGCGCTCGTGCTGATCGGCCTCACCATCATCAACGAGCGCGACACCGCAGTGGACACCACCGAGGATCTCGCGACCCGAGTGAAGGCCGCGTGCCAGTCGGGGGGCGACGCAGCCATCGAGCTGGAGCGCACCGGCGCGTGCCGACAAGCCGACCAGGTGCCGGCCGCCCCCGGCCCTGTCGGCGACACAGGACCGGCGGGGCCGCAAGGTGAGCCCGGACCCGCCGGTCCGCCCGGTGTCCGTGGCGACCCCGGCGCGGCGGGTGCGCCGGGCCTCGTGGGCGACACCGGCGCTCCTGGCCCCGCTGGAGGACCGGGGCCCTCCGGGGACACAGGAACCGCCGGCAACCCCGGAGAGCCGGGAGCGACAGGACCAGCCGGGCCCGTGGGCAACGCTGGCCCGGCTGGTCCCCCCGGCGATGTCGGCCCGGCGGGTGAACCGCCCGTAAGCTGGACGTACACGGACCTCCTCGGAGAACACACCTGCTCCCGGACAGACCCGTTCGATCCAGCGGCACCGACCTACAGCTGCACGTGAGGAGAGCTATGGCGAACAGTCAGAACGGGTGGCCGGTCAACCCGCCACGGTCGCGCCGCACCATTCCCGGCACCGGCGTGGCTGTCACGGTGGCGGACGGCCCGGCGGGTGACGTGCTCATGCACGTGCTGGCCCGGTTCGACAAAGAGGTGGAGGACATCGACCTTAAGTCGACCCGCGGTGAGTTGGACGACTGGGGCTACGCCGCCCGCCCGGTGCGTGGTGGCAGTGACACCAGCAACCACGCGAGCGGCACGGCGGTGGACGTGAACGCCACCCGCCACCCCCTGGGTGTCCTCGGCACGTTCACTCGCAAACAGGTGGCGGTCATTCACGAGATTCTGGCCAGTGTGGTCAATGTGGTCCGGTGGGGCGGGGACTACCAGGGCCGCAAGGACGAGATGCATTTCGAGATCAACGCCGGCCGGGGCGCGGTGGAGGCCGTTGCCGCACAGCTCCGCCGGTTCCCCACACCGCAACGAGAGGACGATGAAATGGTGATCATCAGATGTGACACCCGAGGACGCAAGTGGTTCTACCGAGACGGCGGTGTGCTGACCGGT
>Ga0193752_1000566_pt1 | contig 34944 bp, 22 predicted proteins | sample H1c1metaG_FD_144924 | JGI IMG/M metagenome (GOLD analysis project Ga0193752, IMG submission 144924) | Soil microbial communities from a riparian zone of the East river system, Colorado, United States - H1c1 | ecosystem: Environmental > Terrestrial > Soil > Riparian zone | place: USA: East River... | reverse complement strand
TGCACTGTTTATTTCCTGTGCCGGGGCCGGGTTGAAAATTACTTTAACATGGTGTTCTTTGGCTAGTTCTATTGCTTTTTGGACCACTTCCAGACGGCATTCGAGTTGGATAAGCAGGTAATCGGACTCAATAAATAAATCGAGGTTTGCGAGCAGGTCTTCGATCGTTAATTGATAGTTGGCGCCCGGGGCGACACCAATAGCATTGTATCCATTCTTATCAATAAGGATAACACCTACGCCGGTGTGGCAACCCGGTACTATGCGGACCGCGTCGAGGGATATATTTTCTTTTTTGAATAACAGCAAGGCATCCTCACCGAAATGATCGTCGCCAACCCGGCACATAAATTTCACCGGTGCTTTCAGTCGGGCAAGAGCGATCGCCTGATTGGAACCTTTTCCGCCCGGGCCCATTTGGAATTCACGGCCCATAACGGTTTCTCCTACTACCGGAATTTTGTCGCCGATAACTGCCAGGCCTACATTATAGCTACCGATGATAAGAATTTTCTTCATGAACAAACTACCTTACAAGCGATCGTGATAAATTTAATAAGTTATAAACTTATTATAATATGTTGAGCCAAATATAATAATATAATTGAAAGTATATCCAAAAACTTAAACTTATTATTATATGTTTATAAAAGTGTGTTACTCGATACAGAATTACTTCGTCGTTCGTAATATTGGTGTGGGAAGCGCAGGAAATATGCCCAGACCAGTTGCCAATGCATATGAAAAAGACAAAAACAACTGCATGATGAAGATAATTACACTCATGGTCTTATTGCTGATTTGTGATTTTTTAGCAGTTGAATCGCAAGAAATGAGATTGGTGCAACCTTCCATAGACAGCACAATTTTATGGGTGATACCCGCTGACGGTGGTACGCCAAAAGACCTTACTCGGATCGTGAGGAAGGCGCCTGACCGCTTTCATATAAGAGCGTCGTTTGAGGAAGGCGGAGAAAGCGTTTTGAAGCATGCCGTTTCCAGGATGGACCTGATATGCAACAACAAGGGAACTAAGCCAGTTATGCTTACACTGGAGATCGACTTATCGCAGGACGGGAAGCGCACCGATTATGATAACAAGCCGGAAGCAGGAATGAAATGGCGAGACTTCATCTTCATAAACCACGGAAGTCAATCCTGGAAGCAGGTAAATGGGAGAACAGACGGATGGGTAACCATCGTTCGCTTCGAAGCTGCCCCGGGCATAACAGAAATTGGCTTGAGTCCGTGGTATACTTACAAGGATTACACGTCATTTATCGGGTCCTTAAAAGAAGGCCCTTCCCTGAAAAAGGCAATCATCGGCAAGACAAATGGCGGCCGCGATCATTGGGAGCTGACGATCACCGACACCACGATAAATGCGGAAAAGAAGGAAACCATTTTTTGGCAGGCGAGGGAACATGCTTATGAATCCTTTTCATCCTTTGCGATGGAGGGATTAATACCATTTCTTCTATCGGATAAAGCAAAGGAATTTAGAAAACGATATGTCATTATACTTCATCCGATGACAAATATCGATGGCGTGGCAGAGGGATATGAGTACCGCGCCGGGTACGACTTCCCGGAACCGCGTACCAGTGAATCTGGTAAAATGACCTTTGACGCCGTTGATCGCCTGCGACCTGGTTATGCTGTAGCCTGGCACAACTGGATTTCACCACGAGACCGGAATGTTGTATTCTATACCGATGGGGCTAATGGAAAAGCCACAGCGCGTGCCTGGCTGCGTTTCTCTCAATTATTCCCATCGCTGCGGGCATGGGAGCACCGGTGGAAAGATGAGGCCACCCCAATGAAATATAACTGGCACGACAAAAAACTGGGCGACAATAACATCCACCAGTACGCGATGAAGCACTATGGTACTAAAATATGGGGTTGGGAAATGCCATGGTGGAATTTTACCACTGTCGATGCGAGAAATGCCGGTGCGGCCTTTAGCCAGTCTTTTCTTACCACGATCAGTGAAATAAGCTCCAACTCGATGCCAGCGCCGGTGAAAAAAGAGTTGATCAGGTGTCCCCGATTTAAAATGACCGAATTCAACGTCAAGGCAGCGGCTAACGTTAGCAATCCCTATCAGGATGCAATGCTGGTCGGAGAATTTATTTCTCCAACCGGCAAGGCGCATATTATGGATGGATTTTATGATGGCAGCGGGATTTGGAAACTGAGATTTGTACCGGACGAAGAAGGAACATGGACCTATCGACTCAGAGGTGAGGGCGTAAATATTCTCGAGGAAGGCAACTTGCTGTGTACGGCTTCCAAAGAGCATGGGTTTATCCGAATTCATTCCGAAAGTCCATACGGGTTCTCCTATGCCGACAGCCTTCCTTTTTTCCCTATGGGCGATACTAATTATGGACTTTACGACGATAGTCCGATTACCGCGGCTGGAAGACAGGCCTATTTAACAAAGCGACGTCAGCAGGGTTTCAATTTTGTGCGGATGGAAGTTGGTCACAGTCATGAACACGCGAATGTGAACCCTGCATACTGGGCCTGGGGAGGAACGGCTTCAAAGCCCGACCTTGATCAATACAACCCTGTTTTTTTCAAAGGTCTGGATACGCTGTTGGCTCAGATGCAGCGGCAGGGCATGAATGCCGAACTGATTCTTCTTAATTACTATCGTTTGCCATTTACGGATACGACGCTGTGGACGGTAAAAAGGGAGCGCCGTTGGATTCGTTACCTCCTTTCAAGGTATTCTGCATTTTCCAATATTTTTATGTGGACGATTTCCAACGAATATGAAACCCATCCAGACGGCAAGTACCGGATTGATACAGTCACGGATCCGATGTGGGTTCGTGAGACCGCGCAGTTTATACAGCAAAATGATCCCTATCACCACCTGGTTACGGTTCATCCGGTAGTTTCATCAAGTACAAAGGGAAACTCCCCGGTGTCACCGATTGCTCTCCCCTGGCGTATCGGCGGTTTTTATGGCGCCGATTCAGCACTATCAGTGCTTAGCCAGCAAACCGGTCAAACCGGAGAGGGCGTTGTATGGGACACCAGTTGTCTATGCTGGAATGGCGATGATCCACAACTGATGGCAAGTATACGAGCCGACAGGGTTTATAAAAAGCCCGTGATCAACACAGAAAATGGATATGAATATCTGCATGGCCTGCCTACCATGAGAAACCAGACACATCATACAGACAAAGTCAGGCGTTCTTCCTGGCGTATTGTTGGTTCGGGAGGATATTTTTCCGCTGGGTTTAGTGGGACTCTCGGACACAGTGATATCTGGAACCGGATCGATTCGCCAAATCACTACACATTTAGTCTTCAGGATGAAGGTGCTGGTGCTCAGTTAGGATATCTGTACAAATTCTATACTGCTCTTCCATTTTGGAGAATGAACCCTTATACAGCAATTCACGGAGACGCTGTTGCACTAGCCGATCCTATTACAAATATTTTTGTACTCTATTTTCCTCATGGAGGAAATGCATCGCTTGAATGGACCGGAAATGAAATCCTTGAAGGCAGATGGTTCAATCCGCGAACAGGAAGGTTCGGGCTGCGACGGGTGATCAAATCTGCCGCCATGTTAAATTTTAATACACCCGATAAACAAGACTGGGTGTTATTGCTACAACCCAAAGCATACCATCCAGACACCCCCACGAGCGCTCCAAAAAAGGATGTGAAAAGGTGATGGCAGCATACGTACAACAGCAATTAATCATGTCTCATCTACGAGTGGGAAATGAAGAGACAATACTCTTTACAAACGGAGAGCGTTTCAAAAAGTTTCAGATCTCCCTTTATCAGAATCAGCCTCTCTGCGAAAAAACTCATCAGCCGAGACCGGGCCACTTCCTTTTATAGCAAAAAGAATCAATAAGACAAGAACAACAATAGTAAGTATCAACTCGAAACTATGCCGTTCTAAATTTTTACTATTTACAAATATTATTGCCAGAATGACAATTGGGATTTGAACGACAGATGATATTCTTGTAAAAAGGCCAACTGTGATAAAAAAGCCGCACAATAAAGTAAGAATACTGACCACTAAGGCCATAATTCCCGAACGTTCGGAAAAAACGCCAATGCCTGTTTGTTCTATCATAGCGTTTAATTCAGCAGTATCGCGGATAAAGTTGAAGCCCTTCCAAATTAAAATAATACCCAATGCAACTCTTAAGATGGTAAGCCATGTGAGCTGACTGACGCCTGGCTTGGGTGTGGCAATGAGGTGTGGCATACATAAAGAATTATAATCGTTAATAAATAGCGTAGCCTACCTGGAGAATTCAATATCAAAGCTAAATCTAAATTGAATTTATTACGCTTGCTAATAAAGAATACGCATTTTGAAATGGATCGGTTAACCACAAACCGATAATTTTATAATGCATTGATAAACTATTAGTTATCAGCATTAAGTCTGACTGCAGAGTCGGCCGCTAGGGTAATTCATTGGTTCTCGCGGGACTAGTTGATGATTAATTGTCGCCGGGCACAATGGAAATCCTCCTTCCCTGCAAACGGTTGAAAATATCTTAAGACCTTCCTGCAACGAACCCGGGTGATTTGATGATACAAATTCTCTAACTTCCGGAACATTTGTATTATGGACAAGAGAACTTTTATAAAAGCATCCTCCGTTATCGCAGGCGGCGTCGTGCTTTCCCCGCTGTTACGATGCAAGCCTGGAACAACAGGAGAACATTTATCCAACTGGGCGGGAAATCTAACGTACTCCACAGGCAACGTTCACTATCCAAAAAACGTGAGCGAAGTACAGGGATTTGTAAAAAAATTAAATAAGTGCACCGCACTGGGCTCCAGACATTCGTTCAATACGATCGCCGACAGCACAGAAAACCAGATCTCACTGCAAAACCTGAACAAGGTAGTATCGCTTGACAAATCAACGCACACCGTAACAGTTGAGGCGGGAATGAGGTATGGTGAATTATCACCCTATCTCCATGAAAACGGGTACGCATTAAACAACCTGGCCTCATTGCCGCACATTACGGTGGCAGGCGCATGCGCAACGGCCACACACGGTTCCGGGATAACAAACGGGAATCTATCCACTGCGGTCTCAGCCATCGAATTTGTAAATGCCTCGGGTGACGTCGTCGTGTTATCAAAAGATAAAAACCCCGAACAGTTCTACGGAGCTGTGGTTTCATTGGGTGCAATCGGCGTAGTCACTAAAGTGACACTTGACCTGCAGCCAACGTTTGCTATGAGACAGGTGGTGTACCGCAATCTGCCGATGGAAGAATTGAAGGATAATTTCAGTTCGATTATGTCCAGTGGGTACAGTGTGAGTCTTTTTACTGACTGGAAAAATAAGAACATCAATGAAGTTTGGATCAAAACCAGGATAAATCCCAATGACGGCGCTGAAGCGCCCTCTACCCTGTATGGAGCTCCTCTTGCCACCCAGAACATGCATCCAGTGGAGAGTCAGTCGGCAGAGAATGTCACCGATCAAATGGGCGTACCCGGACCATGGTATGAAAGGATGCCACATTTCAAAATGGGGTTCAGGCCAAGCACCGGCAAAGAATTGCAGGCCGAATATTTTGTACCCTTTGAAAAGGGGTATGAAGCACTGATGGCTGTAGAAAAATTACATGAGAAAATATCACCTCACCTTTTTATTTCGGAGATCAGGTCCATTCAACAAGATAATTTCTGGATGAGCCCCTGTTATAAAAAGGATTGCGTTTCTATCCATACCACATGGAAGCAGGAAATTGATACCATTAATGAATTGCTTCCGCTGGTTGAAGAACAATTGGCTCCGTTTAATCCCCGACCACACTGGGCAAAATTGTTTGCCCTGCCACCTGCTGTGTTACAATCGCGGATTGAAAAACTGGGAGACTTCAGGCAACTGGCCAGCCATTATGACCCAAACGGGAAATTCCGCAATGAATTTCTGAACAGGAATATTTTTAATGGGTAGTTTGCAGTGAAGTATGCACCATTTGAATCATTTTACACATACTTGTAACAGTTTTACATGAAAGCAACTCGCATTTTCTACCTACTCACCTTGTCGCTGTTGGGTGTTTCTGCACCGCGTTTGGTTTACGGCCAGGGTGCCGCAAAACAGGCTTCATTAAGTGTAGAAGGAGAAGTAAAAACTCCGCTTGTACTAACTCCTGCAGAGGTGGATAATCTTCCCAAAACAACAATTATCAACAAAGACAGAAATGAAAAAGAACACAAGTATGAAGGCATTGAATTAGGCCTGATACTTAAAAACGCAGGAGTTACCTTAGGAGAAGAACTAAGAGGTGAAAATCTCACCAAATATTTACTTGTGGAAGCGAGTGATGGTTACCAGGTGGTTTTTTCTCTCGCAGAAATTGATCCGGCTTTTACCAGCCGTAAGATCATTCTGGCCACTAGAAAAGATGGAGCCTTACTATCTTCCGATGAAGGACCATTTCATATTGTGATTGATGGAGAAAAAAGGAGGTCGCGTAATGCAAGACAAGTAATATCTCTTAAGGTCAAGTTTGCAAATTAAGCAGGTATCAAAAAGATCGGCTTCTTTTTACCAGCAGAGTTTTCCCTACCTCTCAACAAGTTCCTTAATTTTGACTATGGTGCCTCTCCAATAGAAACTGTAATGCTTGTAAATTGAATCAGTCGGAGAGTTTTCAACTTTAACAATTACCCTGGTTTGACTATCTGCTGGCTCAAGCGTAAACTCTGTTGAGGTATAATTCTCCGGTCGGTCCTGGAGTCGGGATATGGAACTGAGACTCGTGTATTTCAATCGCCTATTCTTGTCAAAGATTTCCACCGAGCCTTTATTTTCAAAGATCAGGTGATGAAATCCTTTCACTATAATTTGTCCTTTAACGGTCCAATCCGCTTCAATTACAAGTTTCATTTCTGGATCTCCCATCCAAAGTTTCATTAAATCTGGCTTTGTTAGGTAATCCCAGATCTTTTCCGGCGAAGAATCCATAAACAGTGAATACTCAAACATGACAAGTCATTTGTAATTTGAGAACCATAGTAAAGGCCTAAATATACTCAAATCATCCCCATAGGACGGGGTATCGTACCGTCAGGCAGCCCCTATCGCTTGCCATCATCATACCCAACTCAGTTTTGATTATAAATTTTTCATTTTTCTTCCCCTGACCCATGGAGTTGACCGTCTGGGGCATATATCTGGACTTTTAAGTAAAACCAGGTGGCGACAAAGGGACTACTTTCGCACAGTCATTCGCATCCAGAGGCAAGGATCCCTAGACTCCTGAAAAGCGTGGTGGCGTCAATTTACAAAACATAAAAAAAAACAGATGAATCCGAACAAACAATTGTGGGAAAAGGGCGACTTCACCCGCCTTGCAGAAACGATGCGAGAAAGTGGGACAGCATTCATGGCCAGCCTGGGCATCACCAGCGGTCTTCAGGTTCTTGATCTCGGTTGCGGTGATGGAACCACCGCCATACCCGCCGCCAAACTGGGGGCAAACGTGTTAGGCGTGGATATCGCCAGTAATCTGGTTAAGGCAGGAAACGAACGCATAAAGGCCGAAGGGCTGACAAACTGCGTGATCCAGGAAGGTGACGCAACCCATCTCGATGGGATAGCCGATCAATCGTTCGACCTTACGGTTAGCATTTTCGGCGCCATGTTCGCGCCCAAACCGTTGGATGTGGCCAGGGAAATGGTTCGCGTGACCCGTCGTGGTGGTCGTATCATTATGGGCAATTGGATCCCGGGAGACCCGACACTGGTAGCCCAAATATTGAAGATCAGTTCCGCCTACACGCCACCGCCGCCTGAAGGCTTTATAAGTCCAATGCTTTGGGGCGTGGAGAGCCATGTGATTGAACGATTCCATAGTGCGGGTATACCCAAAGAAAATATATCCTTTCTCAAAGACACGTTTACATTCACAGGACCATTTGCGCCCGCCGAATTCGTAGGGAGGTTTAGGGACTACTATGGCCCCACCATGAATGCTTTTGAGGCAGCGGAAAAAAATGGCAAGGCCGGTGACTTGCAGCGTGAACTCGAAAACTTGTTTTCTGATCAAAACAAAAGCGGTTCAACGAATAGTACGTCTATTCCCGCTACATTTCTCAGGGTTACAGTAAACGTTTGACGGCGATAACTGGATAATGTTTCATATTGGTGAGATGGCCAGTACGGATTAAAGTGATTTCGCCATACGGAAACCTCCGCCCGCAGTTCGGCTTAGATCAGGGTTTAAATCCATCTCGCAATAACTAAAAGCCCGTAAGTCATCAATCTTACGGGCTTTTGCTTTAGCGTAAAGTACCTAAAACACTTGTCTCACACCCAACTCGAAACCTGTACGGCTGACACCAGCCTTACTGCCACCTGCTATAATATCATAGTTGAATGAAAAAATGGTCTTGTTCGCGCGTATTTGCATTCCGGGGATGATCGCGTCATTATAACGATAACTAAGATTCAATCCCACAGCTCCTTCGAAATCAGTCACGTCAAAGGTATAGTCATAAAATACCGTCGCTATATGTTCATAAGCCTTCGCTTTAAAATTGGTAAATACGTCCAGGCCATATGAATCGTTTCCGGATATCTTCTTATATCCACCCTGAAAACCAGCGGTAACAGGCAGTCGATATTCGGTATTTCCTTCAAGATTAGCCAGCGGTCTGTTGGCATGTCTCGCGCTCGCGCCAAGATACCAAACCTTCTTTTCGTCTTCATGCGAAACCGACAGGCCCGCATTAAAACTGAAAAAATCAACCCTGCCTGCAAGTGATGGGTCATCAGGAGTATAGTTTATCAGGCCGAATTTGTCAAACTGGTCAGGTGTGGTAACTCCATTCATGTTGATCCGGCTCTGAAACGCCGCACCCTGTACGCCCATGCTGATAAATGTGGATCTGTTCATGTCGACGGGCAGGTGATAGGAAATCCCCACAAGAGCGGTCGTATTCCTTAGTATCCCACTGTTCGACTGATCCACTGCGAAACCGCCACTGATACCGAGATAACCCTTCTTATCCTCCGACTGGCGGGCAGCCTTGCCGATCAACGGAATGTCTGCAATTGCTGCAACGCTTTTAAATGCAACAAGCTGTTTATAGCTTATATTTCTATAGTTGACCGTTAGGTTTCTTTCGTCATTTTCATTTTTTAATGATGCATTGTACCACTTCTGTACATTTTTTACCTGAGCGAAATGAATATCCTGGGCAGTTGCCTTGTAACCCGCAAACGCTAACACTGCAATAAAAATCTTTTTCATATTTGGTTTGAGTCTAAGATGAATGTGTATTACCTGATTAAAGTGAACAAGCCTCTGAATGTGACCGGTTTGCCACTATTGTCTATTCCTGAACTGATCCAGATATAGGTGTCCTGTGCCTGCGCTTTCCCTCCCAAATTTCCATCCCATCCCCTGTTGGGATCCTTGGATTCGAACACCACATTACCCCAGCGATTGAAGATCTTTATATAGCTGAAGGTTTTCAATCCCGGAATGATCGGCCTGATAACGTCATTTTTACCATCACCATTCGGACTAAACAAGGTTGGCATTATGATCGATGTATTGCATGGCTCTGTATCCAGATAGTCAGGCACACCATTGCTGTTACAGTCGCCTGTCCCTTCCTGGTTGTCCGGTCGTCCGTCGCCGTCACTGTCTGTGTCGAGATAATCAGGTACTCCATCCTTGTCCTTGTCCTTGTCCCCGCAATTGACGCCTGATGGGCATTCCGCTACGTTGGTAATTCCGTCATTGTCGCAATCGTCAGTTGATTTCAGCTTCAATGTGTACAATGAGGAAAGGGCAGTTGAATCACTCATGCAACCGTCGGCATTTGAGGTCAATTTGATTTGAACCACATCGCCGGGTTTCAGCGTTTTGCTGGCAAGTGTCACCTTATTGTTATCCGGAATAGTGTTCTTATTTATAAACCATTCGAACTTCGGAGCCGCGCCACCATTTGCGGAAGTCGCCTGCAATGTAGTCACCTGGCCTTCACACGATACCTCGTCATTTTTCAGACTGATCGCAGCCTGCAGATTTGGCTTGATGGATACCACCACCGCATCCTCAGTCGATGTGGAATTGCCGCAGTATTTGTTTGTAACATTCACAGTGTAAGAGCCGGCCTTGTTTGTAATCAACTGCTGGTCGTGCTCGTCTATCGAAACATTATTTTTATACCAGCTATAGCTTTCCAGATCTGCAGGTGCTTTGAGTGTTACCTGTCCGTCCTGACATATCGATGCGTTACCTTCCAGCTCAATTTTCGCTTCGGGTAAAGAACGAACGGTAACTTCCGCAGAAAGTTCGGAGTTTGCCGGAACATTGTTCACACATCCTTTGTCGGTTTTTACATGCATTGAATATGATCCTTCCTGCGTTGCCGTGTAAGCGGCGCCGGTCACACCAGGAATAAGTTGATCGTTGCGGTACCATTCGTACTTAGCAAGCCCGGGAGCCGCATTCAATACGACGATTCCACCGGCACAAAAAGCTGTGGGGCCTTCCGGTGAAATTGAAGGATTTGGTGATTCGTTCACCACTACCTGGATGGCATCCTCAGCAGCGGTAGTCGCAGAACAGCCCGTTGCAGCGTCTGTTGTCCTGACGGTATATTTGCCGGAACCGGATGCAGAGATCGTTTGACTGTACTCGTAAACAGGTTCTCCGTCAGCATACCATTCATATTCATAACCTGGTTGTGCCGTAAGGTCAACGGTCGTTCCTGAACAAAATTCAAGCGGTCCGCCTGCGGTGATCGCCGTAGAAAGAGTGCTTTTCGTAAGTACGATTGGCGCGGAAGTTTCGGTACAACCACTTTCATTCGTAACGACTACCTGGTAGCTGCCACCTTCTTTGGCTTCAAATGTAATCCCAGTTGAGTCGGCGATTTCAACTGCATCCTTAAACCATTTATAAGACTGACCGGAAGACGCGGTTAAGGTTACAGATCCATCTGGACAAATGACATTGTTTTCTGCACTGGTGGTGACTTTGGTGGTGCTGAAGTTTTCTCCATACTTGTCTGCCAGGTAGGTATTGATCTGAAGAATTTCGCACTCAGTCAATTTCCTGGTATATATTATTACTTCCGCAATATCTCCATTATAGGCACTATTGTCTCCGTCCCAGCCAACGTAAAAATTTGATTGTTCGTCGTAGAGATGCGTTTTATCTGTAAATGCAGTGATCAACTGACCATTGAAGTAAATGGCAGATCCGTTTTCCGGGCCTACATTGTCTTCTCCCGAAATGTCGCCGTCATAAACTGCCGTCAAAAGCCTGGTTTTGCCAACAACCGCTCCGCCGATAACAGGCGTATTATATGGCGGTGCAGGGCCGAAAGGCGCAACGCCATCCGTGCCCCCTGAAAACGAAGAGATGTAAAAACGATCCCAGTCGGCGTTGTCAGAACCCCATGGCGCCTGGTTACCCCCCGACAGCAGACCCTGCCTGTATACGGTGAAAATAGTTACATCGGGATTGGTGACAGGGCGGATGTCTACGTTTGTAATAAATACTGAACCCTGTGCATCACCCTGACGGGTAAAATGCAGTACCGGGTTGCCATTGATCTGATTGCTGAGAAACGTGGCGGGGTTCTGTTCGGTGTACACCGTTGCATCGTTCCCATAGGCCGACCTGTCTTTCCAGGTTGAAATACTGGCGTTGTCAGAAGGAATGCTTCCATCTGCATTGACATCGGCCGCATCAAGCCACAACACAAGTCCGTCATTGACATTTCCGGGACCAGAAGATCCACGTGACGCTGAAGACACGGTTTGCGCAGTGGAAAAATTTGTAAATCTGAACGTGAAAAAAACTAGGAGTAAACACTTAAAGGATAGGCTGTAAAGCTTTTGAGTGTTGCCACACGGGAAATTCATGATAAAGGGTTTAGTTAGCTCAAAGCGACAATTTCGCACGGCATTAACGGGTACCAATAGTACTTATTTCCTTCAGGTGGTTTTTTTGACTGATGGTCAGCGAATTTGTTATCACTTACAGGGTAAATACTTAGAGACACTCAGGGTTTACGGTTACAGCCGTCTGATAATGACTCCAATTTGCTCTAAAAATGACATGGTAAGAAAATTGCAGTCAAGATGATAAAGATCATTATGGACAAAAATACAAATGCCGGTACAGGAGCTTCACCTGATCGTATCGACAATGAAAAGTTGGAAAATCTTTCCTCAGTGAAAGATGATTTGAAGGATTCCAAAAGAGATGAAGAACGTCTTCAGCCCGATCAAGCAGCCCTGGATCTTCCGGAGGCACGCGATATTCCCGGTCAGGAGCATATACACGTGCCACCGATGGGTGAGCTTACCGATACTACTATCTCTTCGGCTGATGAAGAAGCAGACGAGTTGCTGCCACCAGAAAACGACTGAATAATATTGACTAGTTGGCCGGACGATCTACTACGGGGAGACCTTCGTTTTCGAACGAAGGGGTTTCCGAGGAACTGGCGTTGAAATGCTTGATGGGGCGACCATTGACTTTGTGATATAGCACTAGTAAATTCAGGTCCAGCAGAGGGGAAGGCGCCAAAAATGATCAGTGTACTTAGACTGACAAGTATTATGCCTGCGATTGGGTATAAGGAAAAATCTTATTCTGTTATGGCTCTTCTGAAGTAACATGACATTCTTTTGATTAATTTGGTGGTCGCGTCCATAAAAACATGTTCTTATGAGCAACTCAACTAGTGATCTGTCAAAACAACATCGTCCCATCTCAAAGCTATTCAAGTGGCCAGAAAAACAATCAGAATGGGAGCAATACAAATTATCCAGGGATCAATTGGATTTCTTTGATGAGTATGGATATTTAAGTAATATAAAGCTGCTGGAGGAGTGGCAGGTTGAAAAGCTGAATGAGGAGCTGGCCGAGATTGCCGATCCCGCACATCCTGCGCACGAATTGTATTACGAATTCCATAGCAACGAATCCACGGACCCGAATGCCATATTGTTTCACGCCCTGGGCGCATGGCGCATTTCAGTAGGTTTTCACGATGTCATCTGGAACCCTGCATTCGTAATGGCAGCCAGTCAGCTTTTTGGTGATAAAGCAGTACGTTTCTGGCACGACCAATTGTTTTGTAAGCCAGCCCATCATGGCGGAGTCGTAGCCTGGCATCAGGATTATTCCTATTGGACGAGGACGGTGCCTTTGCAACACCTTACCTGTTGGGTTGGATTAGATGATGCCACTATTGAAAACGGTTGTCTATATTATGTTCCTAAGAGCCAGCATTGGGGCTTGCTGGACAAGCCGGATTTAGCAGGTGACATGGATGGTTTAATGAGGTATCTCACAGATCAGCAAAAAACGGAATTCAAACCGGTACCAATTGAAATGAAAAAAGGGCATGCTGCATTTCATCATCCTTTGATGGTCCATGGATCTTTTGCAAATAAATCCGAAAGATCAAGGCGTGCTTTTGTTTTGAATGTATTCGCTGACGGGACGAAGTCAAACACGGACGAGACCTTGTTAGAGGGCGTTCCTCCAATAACAAAAGGCGCCAAAATGGAAGGACAGTTTTTCCCCTTGATATATACTCCGGAACATACTAACTGATTTTGAAAAATAGTCACTCTTATTCAAATTCTTCCGAAGAAGGATAGCAATTTTATTTTGACTTTGCCAGCGCGGGATTAGCGCCAACGGTCTTTAGGATTCCTACCAATATGGTTTTCCATATCAGGTTAAAAAAGGACTTGTCTGTTTCCCGGGCAAACTGCGCGGTGGGATTTCTGGGCTTTTCATTTCCGAAAGGATTCTTGTCCTTAAGGACAAAGGAATTGATTATAAAACCCTGGAAATTTCTTTGCTTCATGCCACTTTTTGAGTTACCATCCTTCTTTAGCGGCATGATCTTGAGATCGTCGTACAATAGAAGGACGGTTCCTTTGCCCACCATATCAGTACCGTCGACATGTGCTTCCAGGCTTTTTATGTTTAGACTTTGGATAGAAAACAATCCTAATCCATTTGCCACCTTTTCAAGCTGTTCTTTATCAATTTTTGTTAGTTTCATGTCCACCTGAAAGTTTCCTTCCTTATAATGCGCAAGATCGAAGGCAAAATCACTTTGCAGTGGGGCATCATGCATAAAGAAAGTTTGTGCGCTTACTCTCATAAATTGATCCTTTCTAATCTCCCCTGCCTGATTGGTAATGTTTGAAATAGTTCCGCTGGTATTGTCGAAATAAATTTCAGCGGACTTCCCGGACTTCGGATTGTATTCCTCATACTGCAGATCCAGGTGGGCAACTTTTATCTTATCAATCTGCACGGGAAGCTTCAGCTTCATCAAAAGCTGATGAGGAAATTTACCCACTTTAGTTTTTGGCGGCGCGGGCAGCGAACGGTTCATGTAAACCTTGACTCTGCTGTCCGAGATCTTCATCGTGATCCGGTTCATGCTGATACTTTTTACAGTGATATCGTATTGTTCCTTTCGGAAACCTGAGGCCTTATCAAAAGCTGCTCTGCTCATTGCCGGCTTTAAAGAAAAACCGCTGATCTGCATCATATTCTGCGGCGCAGAGATGCTGACAGCATCTGCTTTTAAAAAGTAAGACCCGTCTGATGTACGGAATGAATAATCCTTCAATGAAATCAGCGCTTCCTTGGCGAAAAGAAACCGCGTTGTATCATATTCAGTGGTTGCATCGATCAGTATTTTGTTAAAGTGGATTGACACATCCTTCAACTCAGTCTTCTTGTTTCTCATCGCCAGATTGTGATGAATAAAGCCAGCATCTTTTACCAATAGAGTATCAAGTGAAAATGATCGGATCTGACCTGCGAGTTTTTGATAAAGTGATGTGGTGTCGTTTCTTTTATCGGAATTATAACTTCTTTTTTTGTGAAATACTTCAATGGTTGGATTTTCGAGACTAAGGACCTTTAAACGGATTGATTTTGTGTCCAGCAGGTCTGCGGGATCCAGCCCGTCAATATAAAGGGAATCCAGTGATATCCTGAAAATATCATCGGGTGCCCTTTCCGCCGAATCCATATTTGTCAGTACGGATGAATCGACTTGAAGGGAAGCATTCACAAGGCCAATCCTTGATTTCACCACGTCCACTTCAATTCCTTCGATGCTGAGCCGATACAGGCTGTCACTGCCCTTGCGAACCAATGATTGCAGCTTAGCAATTATCTGAGGTTCGAAATCTTTCAGCTTTCCAGTTTGCAAATAGATAGCAATGCCGGCTGCAAGAATAGCAACAATGATTAGTGATATGACATATTTTTTCTTCATGATGTCAGACCTATGGTCTGGCACATACTAATAAAAAAATCATACCCAGACATGTATTTTCTTACAGTACGTCAAGAATATGCCGCTGCACATCAAAATCTCTTCAATTAATTTTATCCCCAGGTTAGATTGGGGTATTCCATTGGCAGTAAACGAGTGGAACAACCAAATCAATGAAACCAATCATTCCCATAATCATTTCCTGCATTTTCCCTTTCATGGCAGTCTCACAAAGTATCAGCGGAAAAATACTCGATTCAACCTCGCATCATCCTGTTGGCATGGTGACGGTTTCATTACTAAGGCAGGATTCATCAGCAGTAAAAATAACTATATCTGATAGTCTTGGATATTACAGGATCGACAATATATCCCAAGGATCTTACTTTACAAGATATTCAATAGTTGGCTATATGGTGCAATATTCGTCTGCACTATTTATTAACGACAGCTCCATGATCCGGCTACCCGATCTATTGATACATCGTGACCCCAATCAACTGAAAGCCGTTACAGTATACGGAAGAAGGCCGGTGATAGAGAACAAGATTGATGGAATCATCTATAACGCCGCTAACGATATTGCTATCGCCGGTGGCAGTGCCTCGGATCTTCTTAAACGGATCCCAATGATCAATGTCGATCAGAATGGAAATCCAAGTATTGTAGGCAAAATGAGTATTCGGGTATTCATCGACAATAAACCATCCGATATATATGGAAGCTCTGTTGCTGATGCATTGAAGACAATTCCTGCAGAACAGATCGATAACGTAGAGGTGATCACCAGCCCCTCCGCAAAATATGAAGCCGAAGGCGCCGATGCAATTATCAATATCATTACAAAGAAAAGTAGGTATAACGGATCCAACGGAACTGTGAAAGCCCTTGTCAGAAATTTCAACAGGGACTTTAATGCCGACATTAAAGTGCGCAGGAATTCTTTCTCCTATAGCCTGGATATCGGCGCTTATTTCAACCACTTTAAATGGACCGAGAAAGTTTTACGAGATGACTTGAGTGCACAACGGCCAGCGAGGCTATTCCAGCAAACAGATGTCCACAATAAATACTGGTCCTATTATGCGGGGCTGAATATTATTAAAGCGCTGGATTCATTAAAAACATTAACTGCAGGGTACCGGTTTAGAAAAGGAGAGTTAAATTCAACGCGTTTGGTCTATAATAATTATACAATAAAAGATCTTACTTCACTGCCCTATTACCGGAACATAAGCATGTTCAATGCCAACATGGGTTATGCGGTAAATATGGGGTATACCGCAAAGTCGGCCAATAAGAAAAACGAACTGAATATTCTTGGAGTATACTTTGATTATGACGGCGAGGATGATTATGATCTTGACCAGGCCAGAAATGAGATCACTGATCATAAGGAGATCAGCCGTGGGATCATGAATAACCGGGAATTATCAATACAGGTTGATGACATATTCAAACTGAAGGAAAAATCAAAGATAGAGGCAGGGGCCAGGGCCACCTTCCGTTATTTTAGTTTTGACAATGAAATCAAAATCTTCGATTTTTCGAATGCGGATTATATTAAAGATCCGGCAAGATCAAATGATTTCAGTTACAGAAGGGCAATATATGCTGCTTATCTCAACTACAGTTTTGCGGTAAAAAAATGGGAGTTCCGGGTTGGAGCACGTTATGAACAGACAACTTTGCTCGCCGATTTTGCAGACACGTCTTTAACAATACCTAATTATAAAAATTTAGCTCCGAATTTTTTGATCAGCAGAAAAATAGATGAGACTAATTCAATACGTTTCAGTTACAGAAAAACTATTCTCAGGCCTTATCTTCAGAATCTCGATCCCAATATTATTTATATGGATTCCCTGAATATCCGCTATGGCAACCCTTATCTTCTTCCTGCCCTCCAGCATGGCTTTCAGCTTGTTCATAGTTTTACAAAAGGAAGCTATGTCTGGAGCAATACTTTTTTCCTCAACCGCAACATCAATGGTGTAGAGAATATCCGTACATTAAGACCCGACGGTATCCTGGAGAGCACTTACCAGAATGTGGGTAAATTTATGGATGCGGGCATTATCACCAGCCTTGTCTTAAACAAGGAAGCTGACTTCAGCTTTAATATTTCCTGCAATCTCAGATATGTCAATACTAAAAGCGAAGCATTAAAACTGTATAATAATGGGTTCACGTATGGGGTCAATATCAATGTTGCTTACCGGATTGATAAGAGTTTTGCAATAGAGGCGAGTACCAGATTGAATTCAAAAACAATTTATCTTCAGGGATCTGAAACAAGATGGATGCAAAGCGGAATATCGGCAACTAAGAAATTGTTTAACGACAAATTCAACATCACAGTTGGAACAGATGATTTCTTTTTTAAATACCAGACAATAAAGTCCGTCACCAGATCCGACAAACTCGATCAACATAGCGAATACCGATACCCATCAAGGATTTTCAGGCTAGGCATTTCTTATGCGTTAGGAAAAAAAGACCTCTCATTGCCGCAAACTCGACAATCCGTAATTGAGGAATGACAACGATATCTCGAAATACATAATAATTTCACAGGTCTCCGAAAACGTGTTAACTTCAAAAAACGCCGGTACTAGTCATGAAGGCCATTGGAAATACACCCCTAATAAAGCTTGAACGCCTGTCAGAACCTGGTTGGGCGGACATTTATGTAAAATATGAAGGGGCCAACCCTACCGGTAGCATGAAAGACCGCATGGCGCTCGCCATGATCGAGGGAGCTGAACGACGAGATGAATTGAAGCCAGGTGGGACAGTGGTCGAATATACCGGAGGCAGTACCGGCAGTTCACTTGCCATGGTCTGTTCCAAAAAAGGGTATAAAGCGCATTTTGTTTCATCCGACGCATTTTCAGAAGAGAAATTGCAAACGATGCGAGCTTTTGGCGCTGAGTTGGAAATAATCCCCAGCGAAAATAAAAAAATATCTGCTGCACTAATTGAGTCCATGGTGGCGCGTGCAAGAGAACTTAGTAAGCAGCAAAACACCTTCTGGACCGATCAGTTTAACAATGTCGACAACCGTAACGCATATCACCCAATGGCCAGGGAAATTGTACGAGCGCTCGGAACTAATATCGATGAATTCACAACCGGCGTAGGGACTGGTGGTAGTTTCTCCGGCACTGCCGAAGCGCTCAAAAAAGAAATTCCCGGCATACGCTGTATCCCCATTGAGCCCCTGCATGTACGGGCACTCTCTGGCGGAGATGTTACTGGCAAACACAAACTGGAAGGGATTGGCCCAGGTATTGTGACATCAATCACCCGGCTTGACCTGGCCGACGAAATTATCGCCGTGTCAGACGAAGACGCCTTTGAAACCGCCCGCAAGCTGGCGAGGATGGAAGGCATATTTGGAGGCGTCACGTCCGGCGCCAATGTGTGGGCCGCCATGCAAAGAGCGCGAATCCTTGGGCCTGGCAAAACCATTGTCACCATTATAGTTGATTCCGGTCTAAAATATCTTAAAGGAGACCTATACAAATTTTAAATAGCATGGTTGGCCATCAGTAACCAGAATGTAGTTTGATTCCCTGGTTGCCCAAACAGGCGTGTTAGTTGCGTAACAAATGAGTAAAACCTCGCAGAATAATTGAAACTTTGATAAGCCTGGTTATTGCGCTAATATTGAAAGTTGATTAATAGAAACAAAACGTCATGTTATGCTCGACATTGTAATTCAAGCAAGAGAAGCAGCAATTAGCCCGGCAGTGAAAGTAAAACGCATTCTCCCATTCCGACTTAAAAGAATGGTCGGTCCTTTTATTTTTATGGACCATGCCGGACCCATCATAAATATACCTTCTGAGCATTCGTCGTTAGACGTATTGCCTCATCCACACATTGGGCTTTCTACTGTAAGCTATCTTTTTGGCGGGCAAGTGACACACAGAGACAGTTTAGGGGTAGAGCAAGTAATTCGTCCAGGCGAAGTAAATTGGATGACAGCTGGGAGTGGGATTGCACATTCGGAAAGATTTGAAGACCCTTCATCTCTCACAGGAGGACTGGAGATGATTCAGACCTGGGTAGCACTACCAGAAAAAGACGAAGAGGCAGCTCCATCTTTTCACAATTACATCCCCGAACAACTACCCGTATTTACTGACGCAGGAGTTTGGATGCGACTAATAGCAGGCAATGCATATGGGTTAAGGAATGACGTTAAAACAAACTCTCCACTGTTTTATTTACACGTTGTATTACAGAAAGGTGCAAAGTTCGGACTACCAAAAGAACATTCAGAACGAGGATTTTATATTGCAAAGGGAAGTGTAGAACTATCAGGGATTACATATCTGCCAGGGCAAATGTTAGTGTTTAACAAAGGTGTAGATCCGTTTATGCTTGCTAAAGAGGACACTACACTAATGCTTTTAGGAGGGGAGCCTTTAGGTGAACGCTTTATCTGGTGGAATTTTGTATCCTCACGAAAAGAACGAATTGAGCAGGCGAAAGAAGATTGGAAACAAGGTAGAATAATACTGCCTCCAAATGACAACCAGGAGTTTATACCGCTGCCTGATGACAAGTCAAAAGCAGCGGGAAGTTCCCCACGACCCGAACCCCTTTCATAAAGACTCGATTCACAATCATTAGATGGTTGAAAAACTAAGACTTTGCGAAAACCAAACGAAGCCATAGTTGAGTACTTTCTGCTTAAATTCACCTTAAATTACCTTTATGTTCAGGAGCTATTTTAAAGTGGCCTTCCGGAGCATGTTCCGGAATAAAGGATTTACCCTCATCAATATTTTCGGTTTAGCCATAGGAATGGCGTGCACGTTGTTGATCTTCCTCTTTGTGAAAGATGAGCAAAGTTATGACCGCTTTCACCGCGACTCGGACCGGATATACCGGATTGTGAAGGACTTTATCAATGACGACGGAAGCCGGATACCTGATGCTACCACTCCTGCGGCACTCGCTCCTGCTTTAATGACCGAACTACCGGAAATAGAAAAGATAACCAGAGTTTTTCCGGGTTGGGGCGCTACCTGGCTTATAAAATACGGCGACAAGAAAATTATTGAAGAAAAACTGTGGAGGGTCGACAGCAGCTTTTTCGATGTATTTACTATTGCATTCATCAGAGGGAATAAAGAAACCGCACTGAAGGATACGCGTTCAATTGTATTGACAGAAAGTGCAGCCAGACGCTACTTCGGCGAACAGGATCCTGTCGGTAAGATACTCAGTCTGAAGCCTGGTGAAGATATGCTGGTGAGCGCGGTGATAAAGGATATTCCGGCCAATTCGCATTTTCACGTGGACTTCCTGGTATCGTGGCGGCAGCTTCCTCCGTCCCTTGATAATAACTGGGGCGGATATAACTACTATACCTATATGAAGCTGAAATCGGGCAGCAATGCAACGGCAGTCGCGAGGAAAATACAGAACGTGTATGAGCGCAGCCAGAAAGATCGTTTCAGCGATTTTTATATTCAACCCCTGACAGACATTCACCTAACCTCTCACTTAAAATGGGAGCTCGAACCCAACGGTGACCAGTTGTACGTGTATATTTTTACCATCATCGGCATATTCATCCTGCTTATTGCTGCAATCAACTATATTAATCTTTCTACTGCAAAATCAGCAATGAGAGCAAAAGAAATAGGCGTGAGAAAGGTTTCCGGTGCATTAAAGGCATCGCTCGTAAAACAATTCCTGCTCGAATCCGTGATCGTTTGTTTCCTTGCTTCGCTGCTGGCAATTATTATTGCACAACTGCTGGTGCCACCGATAAACAATCTTACAGAAAAGCAACTTACCGTTATCTACAATCCGGTACTTATTTTATATGTGATGCTTGCCGCATTGCTGGTAGGTATGCTGGCAGGCCTCTTCCCTGCCTTATACTTGTCTTCTTTCAGGCCCATTAGTATATTGAAAGGATTCAAAATAGACCAGCGCGGAGCATTGGGGCTGCGGAAAACCCTCGTGGTCGTGCAGTTCACTATATCGATAGCACTCATCTTCGGGGCGCTGATCATGGTGCAGCAGATCGGCTATATGCGCTCGGCCAAACTCGGCTTCGACAAAGACCGGGTCCTAATTGTGAAAAATGCAAGTTCTTTAACGAGGGATGAAAGAAACGCTTATCTCAATACCATCCGGCAATTGCCGGGCGTCATGAAAGCGGCCGATGCCAACGTAGTGCTCGGGCAGGGATTTGCCACTTCAAGACTCCGTCCCCGCGGCTCGGACAGGGAACAGCAACTCAATTTTGCGACGGTAGGTCTCGAGTATTTTGACGTGATGGGGATACGGATGAAGGAAGGACGCGGGTTTTCACCGGAGTTTCCGGGTGACAGCATAAAGGACCCTGTGTCGGGTGGCGCGCTGAGTCAGACGATCGGCAGTATCGTGATCAACGAACGGGCGGTAAAAGATTTCGGGTTGAAGCCTCCCGTGATTGGACAGGACCTGTTGTGGAACAGTAACGGAGATACCAGTTACTATGTGAAGATAATCGGCGTGGCGAGGGATTTTCATTTTACCTCGCTGCGAAATCCCATCAAACCTTTTGGTTTCCTTTGTAACCCCGGCTTCCAATCCAGCTTCAGTGTAAAACTGGCCGCAAATAACATCCCCGGTACGATTGAGGGGCTGGCGGAAAAATGGAAACACTTCGCTTTCGAACGCCCTTTCGAATACTTTTTCCTGGACGACAGTTTTGCCAAGCTTTATGCTTCGGAATCCCGTTTTCAAATGGTTTTTATCGGCCTCGTGATACTCGGAATTTTTATCGCCTGCCTTGGCCTATTGGGACTTGCCACATATGCCGCACAACAACGGGTGAAAGAGATTGGGATTCGTAAGACCCTCGGCGCTTCGGTAACCAATGTGGTAATATTGCTGTCCAGCGATTTTATCAAGCTAATAATAATCGCATTATTTATCGCTGTTCCCATTGCCTGGTATGCTATGGGGCAGTGGCTGCAGGATTTCGCCTACCACATCGAGATCGATTGGTGGATATTCATCCTGGCCAGCGTCATCGCGATCGGAATAGCTTTCTTGTCGATCAGTTTTCAAACGATCGGCGCCGCGCGTGCTAACCCGGTCAAGAGTCTGAGGGCGGAATAATTATCTTTTGGCTGATCGTCAGGGAGTTGTTATCAACTACAAGGTTAATACTCAGCGGAACGCATGGTTTGCAGGTGCTTATGCTGTTCATTCGCGCTTTTGTCCGGATCAGGCGATTCTGGCATTTTCCCTGGTTTACTGAAGGAACCGTGTACCTTTAGATAACCAAATAAACTAACAATGGAATCAACAGGGCTTTTGTTTATTCCTGACATAAGTGGCTTCACCAAATTTGTTACTGAATCAGAGATCAATCACAGCCGCCTGATCATCCAGGAACTTCTTGAGGGGCTAATTAATGCAAATCATATAGGGCTTGAAATTTCCGAAATAGAAGGCGATGCGATCCTCTTTTACAAATTTGGAAAGCAACCCGAACTGGAAGAATTGTACAAGCAGGTCGAGAAGATGTTTTGCGTGTTTCACAAAAATCTCATGACTTATGATCAGCGGCGTTATTGCCAATGCCGGGCCTGCATATCCGCGGCCGATCTTTCATTAAAAGTGATTACTCACTATGGCGAATTTGCCAGCTACAATGTAAAGAATTTTAGCAAGCTGATAGGGAAAGACGTGATAGTCGCCCACCAGCTTCTTAAGAACAATATAGAGCAACATGAATACTGGCTGGTTACCAAAAACCTTTTCCATGATAATCCGCCGGTGGGCTTTGCCGAATGGATGAACTGGAATGTGAGCACGAAGGAAACAGAAGCAGGTCAGGTGCACTTCCATTATACACATTTGACCCAATTAAAAAACGGAATTGCCCACGACCCCATACCGCAAGTAGATCTTTCCAAAAAAAACAAGATATGCTCTTTCTCTAAAGAATACGAAACCGACATCATCACCTTGTTCCATGCGGCGGGCTCATTTGAATATCGCCACCGGTGGTGGGATGGGGTAAAAAAGGTAGAAGCACTCAATCATCTCCTGCCGCGTGTCGGGATGCGCAGCCGCTGGATATTAGATACCGGCGAGGTTGTCAATTATTCAAGCAGTTACACTTATACAGACGAAAAGATTGAATTCAGCGAGTCAAATGAAAAGGACAATCAGGTGACCTACTTTACTTTGACAAAAGTTGAAGAAAATAAAATAGTTCTCACAATAGATATTTATAAATCCGAAAGCTGGTTTGAAAAATTGCTGGCTGGATCCTCCAGTCGAAGAAAACTGCAGCAAACCCTTCAAAAGTCGATGCAAAACCTGGTTACGCTGGTGAAAGAATTAAGGCCAATCGATTTAGCCTGTTAATTTTAAAACCATATTTGTCAATCTCGTCTGATTATTAAAGAATTGAGTTGAATAAGCAACACCCGCAACGAATGCGGGTGAATTGTATGAAATTTTTTCCATTCAACTTCGGGAAAATTGTCAGGTGGGCATTCCGTACCAGGCTTCGTAGACTGGAGTTGCGTCTAGTCGTTAGCGACAACCTTGTTGGACATAACCTGAGACCCTGAAAAGTATATTAAGAAATATTCTTAAACAGAACGAATGAATAAGCGAAACAAAATATCCACCTTGATATTTTCTATTTATATCCTTCTTGCATTTTATGTATTTGGTGGAGGCATGGTGACTTCGTTAGTGATGTACCGTACGTGGAAATGGATAGGAGCAAATGAATTTCCAAAATTTCATCAAAGCGATAATGCACATATTATTCCAGTGTTTGTTATTTTCTTTTTCCTATCGTTTATTCCCCAGATATTGTTGTTTTGGTTTCGTCCTGCAACGATCCCAAAATGGATGATTTGGTTAGCATTGCTTTTTAATTTGACAATGCTCATTTCATCTATTACTATTCAAATACCCATTCAAATGGAGTTGGATAAAAGGTTTTCCATGGAATTAATTGAACGCCTTATTTCAACTGATTTGACATTCAGGGTAATCCCGATAATATTATTGGGTATCACAAATTTTATAATGCTATATAAGGTAGTCGAGTCTTCTAATAGCATGACACAGCCCCACTATAAGAAGTAAGGCCATAGTTTACTTGCTATTGCCCAACAACACCATTTGCTTATTGTCTACTCTTTTATTATTTACGAACAAGGTATAACTATAGGTTCCTGCGGATAATTCTCCACTCCTTATGACTATTTGACCTTCTCCTTTTGTGGCATTGAACGTTTTAATTACCCGGCCATTGACATCAGTGATCCTGATTTGAGCATTTCTTGCATCGTCAGGGATGTAGTAGCTAATAACAGTATTGCCGCGGAAAGGATTGGGAGCGTTTTGTTTTATATACGCAGTAGAAAAAACTGATCCCCCACTGCCGCTTCTTGTTATCAGTGCTTTTAAATCATTGATCTGGCTTTGTAGATCATTAATGAGGCTATCCTTTTTTCCATTCTCTTCGCTTAGTTCCTGCATCGCTTTTACCATCGGCGAGATAAAGTTATCATAACGAAGGCCATACAATCCATCTTTCGTTTCCGGCACGTCAACACCGCTAAATTGAAAGTCTAATTTTTTTGCTGCCAATTCAACTTCCTGGGCCACAAAGCCATTGTAAACGATTTTAGCCGCCGCACCTTCAGATTTATCCGTTTCTGCTTTAACCGCCTTATCTGCTGATCTTGTTGCCTTTTCGTAATATTCATTTAAACCTTTTACATTGACAGTGTAGGTAACTGGCCGCAGACTATTGATGAATGCAAGTCCCGGAACACTTTCCTGAATGTCTTTTTTGTATCTGCCATCCGAAAAAGTAGTCCATCCCACTTGTCCCCCGATAGAGGTAACATTAACATTTCCAATCCGAACTCTGTTAGAACCACTTACGACCGCAGAATAACCAATAGCAGTTGCATTGGTCAAATTGCCCGTCCATACATCAGCAGTGCTTCCCAGTGCTGTATTCCTGCTGCCCGTTTCTTTCTTATACATAGCTCGACTGCCGATAGATGTATTGTCAGACCCGCTTCCGTTCCTACTTAATGCAGTTTGTCCCATGGCTGTGTTATTAGCACCAGTTGAGTTACCGCCTAGCGAATTAAAGCCTGATGCTGTATTAGAATTCCCAGTCGTATTATAATACAATGAACGGAGTCCGTTTGCAGTGTTATTGGTTCCTGTTGTATTTTTAGACAGTGAATAGTATCCAGTGGCAGTATTGCTAGATCCCGTTGTGTTTAAACGCAGGGTTTCATTACCAAAGGCGGTATTATAAGATCCGGTTGTATTGGTAAATAATGCATAAGCACCAAAGGCACTGTTATAATTGCCAGTGGTATTCTGATACAAGGCGGCAGCCCCAGTTGCCGTATTATAAATGCCGGTTGTATTGAAGCGAAGGGCATTGGCCCCGCTGCCAGTATTTCTATTTCCGGAAGTGTTTGCCCCCAAAGCGTAATAACCCAGGCCAGTGTTGTACTCTCCGCTTGCCGAATTGCTGGCGAGCGCATTTGTGCCGAATTTTGTAACCCCTATCTGGGCATTGCTTTCGAAAGCGAAACCAATTGCCATGACCCACGCTAAGGCATGTAAAAAACCCCTTTTCATACAGAAAGTTTTAAGGATGAAAAGGGAAGGTAGATGGATAGGACGTCGTTTCCAATAGCGAAAATGGGTGAGTGATTGACCTTGCGGGCAGGGAGCGCAGTTGAGTACATTTCACGCGAATACGCCAAGATGAAACCAGAAGGCGCAAGACTTGGCGCGTTCGCGCTTTCTTCGCGCCATTCCGGGGAACCATGATCTTTCGAATATGGTTTATTTTTACTTCAATAACACCATTTTCTTTGTGTCTACTCTTTTATTATCTACAATCAAGATGTAGTTATAGTTCCCAGCAGATAGCTCTCCGCTTCTGATGTTTATTATACCATCTCCTTTGGGAGCATTGAACGTTTTTATCACACGGCCACTAACATCGGTGATGGCGATTTGAGCATACCCTGCATCATCGGGAACGTAGTAGCTGATCACCGTATTGCTGTTGAATGGATTCGGGGCGTTTTGTTTCAAAAAGCCGGTGGAAAAAGTATTTGGCAGGCCGTTCCCGCCTTTTGTGATCAACAGTTTCAGGTCATTTATCTGATCCTGTAAACCACCAATCTGGCTTTGTAAATCGCTAATGACGCTGTCTTTCTTGTTATTTAGGGCACTCAGTTCCTGCATGCCCTTTACCATCGGTGAAATAAAGTTATCGTATCGAAGGCCATACAATCCATCCTTAGTTTCCGGCACGTCAACGCCACTGAACTTAAAGTTTAATTCTTTTGCTGCCAGTTCCACTTCCTGAGCCACGAATCCATTGTGAATGATTTTGCCCGCTGCATCCTCAGAATGTACCATTCCGGAAGGGGCTCCTTCCTTCGCTGACCTTGTACCTTTGCGATAAAACTCATTCAGGCCTTTTACATTCACAGTATAACTCACCGGGCGCAGACTATTGATAAAGGCAAGTCCCGGCACATCTTCCTTAACGTCTTTTTTATACCTGCCATCCGAAAAAGTAGTCCATCCCACCTGGCCGCCGATAGACACAATTGCCGTGTTGCCAATCCGGACCCTGTTAGACCCAGGTACGACCGCATCATTACCGATGGCAGTTGCATTGGTCAGGTTACTTGAAATAACATCAGCGTAGGGGCCGAGGATGGTATTCCAGTCGCCGGTAGTATTCGTACTCCCGGCAAAAAACCCGATGGCCATATTAGTAAATCCAACTGTATTGTTGTTCAATGCGCTTGGCCCGACGGCTACATTGTTGCCGCCCGTCGTGTTAGAACTCAGTGCGTTCGATCCAAATGCTACATTGGAAGATCCAGTAGTATTACGCAGCAGGGAATAATATCCGCTCGCCACATTGTAGCCGCCGTAGGTATTGTAATACATCGACCGGTAACCGCTAGCGGTATTTGAGTAGCCTCCGCTGTTGGTATACAACACTTCGTGGCCGGAAGCTGTATTGTTGATTCCCGTTGTGTTGCTAATTAGTGATCTGGCCCCCACTGCGCTGTTGGACTCGCCGGTTGTATTGTGATACAATGCCTGGTCTCCCAAGGCTGTATTGAAGATACCCGTTGTGTTTAAACGCAAAGCTTCACTGCCAACAGCGGTATTTCGATAACCGGTCGTGTTGGTAAATAATGCGTACGCACCAAAACCGCTGTTATAATTGCCGCTCGTGGTCTGGTATAGGGCGGCAGCGCCCGTAGCAGTATTATAAATACCTACGGTATTGAAGCGAAGGGCATTGGCACCAGTACCGGTATTTCTGTTTCCAGATGTATTTGCGGCCAAAACGAAATAACCAAGCCCGGTGTTGTAATCGCCGGTTGGCCCATTAGCTATAAGGGCATTGGTGCCGTATTTCGTGACCCCCACTTGCGCATTACTGTTAAAGGTGCAAACGACCAAAGCCGCCCATGCAAACGCACGAAAGATAGACTTATTCATAATTCAGGTTTTTAATTCGGAGGTTATTAAACCTATGGTATATGTTACTTTAGCAAAAGCATTTGCCTGGTCTCCGCCATTTTATTATCTACATACAATGTGTAACTATAGTTTCCTGCAGCCAATTCTCCACTTCTAATTATTATTTTGCCCTCTCCCCGCGAGGCATTGAAGGTTTTTATTACCCGACCGCTAACATCCATGATCTTTAACTGAGCATTCCTTGAATTCTCAGGAACGTAATAACTTATCACGGTATTATTGTTGAATGGATTCGGTGCGTTTTGTTTTAATTGACCGGTGGAAAAAGTATTTGGCAAGCCGCCGCCGGTTGTTATCGACAGTTTTAGGTCATTTATCTGATCCTGTAGGCTACCAATCAGGTTCTCCAAATTGCTGATTATGCTGTCTTTCTTGTCATTCTTTGCGCTTAGTTCCTGCACCGATTTTACAATAGGCGAAATAAAATTATCATAACGAAGGCCATACAATCCATCTTTAGTTTCAGGAACGTCAACTCCACTAAATTCAAATTTCAATTCTTTTGCAGCCAGTTCCACTTCCTGGGCCACGAATCCATTGTGAATAATTTTGCCCGCTGCGTCTTCAGAATGTTCCATTCCGGATGGGGCTCCTTCCTTCGATGACCCTGTACCTTTGCGATAAAACTCATTCAGGCCTTTTACATTCACAGTATAGCTCACCGGGCGCAGGCTATTGATAAAGGCAAGTCCCGGCACATCCTCCTTAACGTCTTTCTTATACCTGCCATCCGAAAAAGTAGTCCAGCCCACCTGTCCGCCGATAGAGACAATTGCAGTATTACCGATCCGCACCCTGTTAGACCCCGGTACTATCGCCTTATAACCGATTGCAGTTGCATTACTCAAATTGGTCAACGAAACATCAGCCGAACTGCCAATGACTGTATTCCTGCTTCCTGTTGTATTATTATCTAAAGCAAAATACCCAACAGCTACATTGGAGAAACCCGATATGTTACCAGATAATGCGCTTTGCCCAACGGCTGAGTTGTCACTACCGTTTTTGTTCGCATGAAGGGCAGATGGGCCAATTCCTACATTGGCCCCTCCCGTTGTGTTATTGAACAGAGAATAATATCCACTTGCTACGTTGTAGCCGCCGGAGGTATTGTAATACATCGACCGGTAGCCACTAGCGGTATTTGAGTAGCCCCAGGTGTTGGTATACAACACTTCGTTGCCGGAAGCTGTATTGTTGAATCCCGTTGTGTTGTTAAATAATGTTCTAGCCCCCACCGTGGTGTTGAACTCGCCGGTTGTACTATGATACATTGCCTGGTCTCCCAAGGCTGTATTTAAAATACCCGTTGTGTTTAAACGCAAAGCTTCACTGCCAACAGCGGTATTTCGATAACCGGTCGTGTTGGTAAATAATGCATATGCACCAAAACCGCTGTTATAACCGCCGCTCGTGGTCTGGTAGAGGGCGGCAGCACCCGTAGCAGTATTATAAACACCAACGGTATTGAAGCGGAGAGCGTTCGCGCCGCTGCCCGTATTCCTGTTGCCGGAGGTATTTGCGGCCAGAACAAAATAGCCGAGGCCGGTGTTGTAATCGCCGGTTGGCCCGTTAGCTATTAGGGCATTGGTGCCATATTTCGTGACCCCTATCTGGGCATGGCTGTCGAAAGCGGAAGCGACCAAAGTCGCCCCCATAAAAGCATGTAAAACATATTTTTTCATAATTTTGGTTTTGATTTTGGAGTTTCTGAATATCATGGTATGTTTTTACTTTAACAAAAGCATTTGCTTTGTGTCTGCTGTTTTATTATCTACATACAATGTGTAACTATAATTTCCCGCGGCCAGTTCCCCGTTTCCAATGTTTATTTTGCCCTCTCCCTTCGGGGCATTGAAAGTTTTAACTACGCGACCGGTGACGTCTATGATCCTTATTTGAGCATGCTTCGCATTGTCAGGAATGTAATATTGTATAACAGTATTACTATTGAAAGGATTGGGAGCATTTTGTTTTAAATACGCTGTGTAAGAAGTACTTGATCCATTAGCACCTTTGGCTATCAATGCTTTCAACTCATTGATCTGACTTTGTAGCTCATCATTTTTTGCGCTCAGCTCCTGCATCGCTTTTACCATCGGTGAAATAAAGTTGTCATAACGAAGACCATACAAACCATCTTTCGTTTCCGGCTTATCAACGCCACTAAATTCAAAGTTTAATTCTTTCGCCGCCAGCTCCACCTCCTGGGCCACGAACCCATTATAAATAATTTTGTTCGCGGTCTCTTCAGATTGTTCCATTGATTTTGCTGATCCGGTCGCTTTACGATAGAAATCATTCAGGCCTTTCACATTAACGGTATAGCTCACCGGGCGCAGGCTGTTGATAAAAGTAAGTCCGGGTACATCTTCCTTAACGTCTTCCTTATACCTTCCATCCGAAAAAATAGTCCATCCCACTTGCCCGCCAATAGAGGTAATGGAACTATTACCGATCCGCACTCTGTTAGAACCAGTTACGACTGCCGTGTAACCGATGGCAGTTGCATTCGTTAGATTACCCGACGAAACATCAGCCAGGCTTCCGAGGACCGTATTCCGGATGCCGGTGGTATTCAGATTTGAAGCGGCATAACCAACAGCTATATTGTAACTGCCGGTTGAATTATTTCCTAATGCGCTTTGTCCAATGGCGGTGTTAAAATCACCGTTCGTGTTATCAACAAGCGCTGATACGCCAACCGCTGTATTGGAATAGCCAGTTGTATTAATGAACAGAGAATGATATCCATATGCAGTGTTGTAAATACCCGTAGTATTTTCATACAATGATCGGTACCCACTTCCCGTATTGGAAAAGCCCGTCGAGTTATGATACAAACACTCCTCACCGGAAGCTGTATTTTGATAACCAGTTGTGTTGCTAAATAACGCAGTGGCCCCCAGGCCGGTGTTAAAGTTGCCAGTTGTAGTACTATACAATGCACGGTCTCCGAAGGCTGTATTAAAATATCCGGTTGTGTTTAAACGCATCGATTCATTGCCAAAGGCGGTATTTCGATAACCGGTTGTGTTGGTAAACAATGCATAAGCGCCAAAGCCGCTGTTATATCCGCCGGTCGTGTTCTGATACAAAGCTGCAGCACCGGTAGCTGTGTTATAAAGGCCAGTAGTATTGAAGCGAAGGACATTGGCTCCGGCACCGGTATTTCTATTGCCGGAAGTATTTGCGCCCAGCGCGAAAAAGCCGAGCCCGGTGTTGTAATCTCCGGTTACCCCATTATTTGCAAGAGCGTTTGTGCCGTATTTTGTAACCCCTATCTGGGCATAAATTTTGAAAGAACAACAGATCATCATGATCCATATCAGATGTAAAGAAAATTTCTTCATAGTAATTTAAGATTTGGGGGCCTGTTATTAATTATAGATGTTTGACATAGTCTCTTATTTTGTGACGCGAATAGCGAAGCGACCGACATCGAACTGTCATCCTGTGCGTCGCGAAGCGAAGAACACGGGAGCTCTGCTTACACGTCCGCTCAGTTGCTGAGCTGCGCAATTCGTCAATAAAATTTTTCGACAGATTTTCGTTAAACCTCGACCGCATCGGGTTTCAGGGTAGGGAAAGTAAAAGCTGCGGGCTCCCTGGTTCGCATTCAAACCCAGGACCCGTCAAGCTCTACGATCAGTCTGTCTAAAAGTAGTCATCCAAGATTCATGGAACAATACCATAATAAGGTGACCACCTACTGAGGACTAATAAAAAAGGGGGTCTGAATTCTTCACCGGAACGCATCTCCACAATTTCGGACGTTGTTTTCTCCGTATTAATTACAAACATGATCCTTGATGAAAGTCTCGCTCGAAGGTATCGCTGTCTATTCCTTGCATCCATAAACTATCGAAGCCCCAGGCGCAACGATCAGAAGCCCTGTTCCCTCTACCGGGGTGTCACCCCTCAGGTATTTTATTTTTTTTCAGATCGCAAGCGGTACGCAAGTGTCTTATGCCCGTTGATTCCAAAGATCAACTTATCATTGATGCGGATCACAGACCTGACATCGCCCCGAATATTTAAGTCCGATATATTCTGATCAACGGTTTTGAAATTACCTTTACCATCGCCTTGTAACAGCAGGCCATAGTTAGCATCGTAATTTCCAAAACGCAAACGCGCATGGCTGATGTTTCCACAAAAAAGTAAATCTTCGTTGCCATCCTGGTCATAATCCAGAGCAGTGATCGTAAATACCGGCGAATATTGCACGTCTGCGGGAAGGTTTCCTTTTCGAAACTTTCCGTTGTTTCCTCTCAGGAACAAACAGGATTTCAATTCTGTGGCTGATAACTTGGTGGCGCGGGCTAATTGATCTTTACTGAAAACATCTTCAATAGTAGCATCCGCATAATCTTTGTAATTCCGGTATTTCCTGGCCATGCCGACGACCTGCGTTGTCAGTTCATCTTTACTAAGAAAAGGATATCGTTTATGCTGAATATAGGTGGTCAGTATCGGATCAACCGATCCGTTTTCATCAAAGTCGCTGTAATACATTTCCACAGGTTCTGAAACGCTGGCACGGCATTGGGAATTCGACCCCAGGTTCCCCGCGACAATATCGGCCTTGCCGTCATTGTTCAGATCATGGACCAGCAGGGTATTCCACCAGCCTCGGTTGTCTTCATCAAAGTATTCATTGGTTTTTTCAATAAGTTTTCCATTGACATTAATGAAAATCCTGATCGGCATCCATTCTCCGGTCACCAGTAGGTCCTCACGGCCGTCACCGTTTATATCAAACCACTTCGCATCGGTGATCATGCCGGCAAGTTTCAGTAACGGCGCCAGCGTTTCGGTCTGGTCGTTGAAGCGCCCATGACCGTCATTAATGAGAATAAAGCTTTCCGGCGTTTGCGGATATTTTCCAGGTACCACTCTCCCTCCGATGAACAGGTCGGTAAATCCGTCTTTATTGATGTCGCTTGCCCTGACGCAGCTTTTGCTGACCCGCATAACAGGAAGGGCACCGGCCGATTTATAAAATTTGCCTGATCCGTTATTGATGTACAACCTGTCCTGCAGCAGCGAATCCTCAGGTTGATACTGGTGATACCCCCCACTGACTGCATACAGATCGGGATGCCCATCACCATTGAAATCTGCAAAAAGCGCATCGGCGTCTTCACACCGTCGGTCGCTGTCGAAAGCCGGCTGATCAGAAAGCAGGAATGACCGGTTAGAGCGTTGGATATACAACTTTCCAGGAACGCCACTGCCTGCGCCTGCATACACATCATCTAAACCGTCGGCATTTATATCCGCTTTAATGATTACAGGTCCTCTGAATGACAAAGGGTTGACGAGTTGTGGCTGCCGGTAAAAATCATTAACTGTGGCTCCTGCATGCAGGTAAGATATTGGTGTGGCCACTTCTTCGAAGATCTTTTGTCGATCTCCGGCAGATGATCCGTTCATTTCTGCCTTGCCTTGCTTTACCTCGATTGTCTGGTTGGCCGGAATGGACTTTAAAAGTTGTTCTTTACCACCGGGCCATATAATTTTTATTGAGTCCGCCGTGGTATGATCGCCCAGTCCAAAATGCAATACCGGTGAAACGGAGGACTGGTAGCCCTGCGCCGGCGTTTGTTCGATGAATTGTTTCATGGCTCCGCAATACACATACAGTTTTGCTCCGATACCCTGTGTGTTACCAGCATCTCCCGATAGTACGATGGCCAGGTAATTGACGCCCTTCTCGCCGGCGGCATTGTTACGATATATAAAAGCGGGCTGGTTAATATTGTTTACGACCAGGTCCAGGTCTCCGTCATTATCCAGATCTGCATAGGCGGCACCGTTACTGTTTGAAACCGATCCCATGCCCCAGTTCACACTCATATTCACAAACTCCTTCCCCTTTTTATTTTGAAACAGGTAATTGGAAATTTTAGAGGAGGGCATTTTTTGCAATATGTCAAACAGTTGCTTCCTGGTTGTTCCGTTACTACTTTTTAATTCATTTCCGATGTACATCAAAAAATCCATGTTGGTATAATCGCGCAGATAGCCATTGGTCACAAAAAGATCCTTCCATCCATCGTTGTCATAATCTGCAAACAATGGCGACCAGCTCCAGTCGGTATTGGAAATACCCATCAACTGGCCGATCTCACTGAACGACCCATTGCCATTATTTACCTGCATCATGTTACGCATGTATTGCTCATGAAATCCCGAACGAATGTTCAGATCGAAGAGGGCATAGTTATCAGGGGCCGCCAACATTTTTTGTCGGTGATTATCTTCCGGCAACATATCGAGTGTAAAGATGTCGGCAAGCCCGTCATTATTAATGTCGGTGACAACACTGCCCATGGAAAATTGCGAAGTGTGATTTACGCGTTTCTTTAATTGGTCCGAGAATGTGCCGTTCTTGTTATTGACATAGAGGTAATCGGGAACGAGATAATCGTTACAGATGTAAATATCCGGCCATCCGTCGTCGTTCAGATCGCTTATGGCTGCTGAAAGATTGTAACTAAGGATGCTGTTGACAATTCCGGAAGATGCGGTAATGTCCGAAAAGTGATTGTTGTCATTTCTGAACAGCCGGGTGCCGTTTTGTTTATCTGTTTTTGAAATAAGGGACCGTATAGATGCGTCATTCAGGTTGCTCAACCGTTTTGGGTTGTGGTTCAGCAAAAGCAGATCCAGGTCTCCGTCAAGATCGTAATCAAAAAAATATCCCTGGGTACTGAAAGCGGAATCCGAAAGTCCATAGGATTGCGCCTCATCAATAAATTTCGGAACTCCCTGGCCATCGTTTCCCTGGTTAATAAATAACTGCGGTTTTCTTTTGGACCCGTTCAGTTTTCCGGAATAGCACAGAAAAATATCCGGCTTCCTATCACCGTTGACATCTGCTATAGTGACGCCGGTCTTCCAGGGTCCGGGCCTTCCCGCTACCGCCGCCCTGGCGGTGATATCTTCAAAACGCATTTTCCCGGTGTTGAGATAGAGTTGATTATTCGTAACGTTACCGGAAAAATAAAT
>Ga0193752_1000565_pt1 | contig 35010 bp, 30 predicted proteins | sample H1c1metaG_FD_144924 | JGI IMG/M metagenome (GOLD analysis project Ga0193752, IMG submission 144924) | Soil microbial communities from a riparian zone of the East river system, Colorado, United States - H1c1 | ecosystem: Environmental > Terrestrial > Soil > Riparian zone | place: USA: East River... | reverse complement strand
ACATCTCCATAACCATCGCCATTTACATCACCGGCACCGGCAACTGAAAAACCCATACCGGCATCTGCCTGGTTAGGCTCCAACCGCACAGCAGTAGCCACAACAACTCCCGTAGCTGAACCCAAATAAACAAAAGCTGCACCTTCACCCGTTTCACCATTACTAAACGTATAAGCCCCCACAATTATATCTCCATAACCATCGCCATTTACATCACCTGCACCAGCAACTGAATTACCCATATGAGCGCTTTCTTCGTTACTTTCTACCTGTATTGCTGCAGTTGTATTTACACCGGTGGCACTGCCATGATACACAAAAAAGGCACCTTCAACATTTTCTCCATTGGTATACTGAAATGCACCAACAATAACATCGCTGTAACCATCCCCGTTTACATCCCCGGCACCGCCAACTGAAATGCCCATTTGAGCGTTTGCCTGGTTGCATTCCAGTTGAGCTGCTACAGGGGTATTGATGCCTGTAGCGCTGCCATGAAACACAAAAGCAGCCCCTTCGGTGCTTTGACCGTTATCATACAAGGGTATTCCCACAATAATATCAGAATAACCATCGCTGTTTACATCGCCGGCACCAGCTACAGACCTGCCAAAATCAGCACTTACCTGGTTACTTTCTAACATTAAAGCAGCTGTACTATTAATCCCTGTCGCCGAGCCATGATAAACAAAAGCGGCCCCTTCATTACTTTCAGGATTATCATATTGAGGAGCCCCTACAATTACATCACTGTACCCATCACCATTTACATCGCCGCCACTGGCAACGCCACGGCCCATTTGAGCACTGGCCTGGTTGCTTTCCAAAATAGCCACTGCTACAGTAGTAATGCCCGTGGCTGATCCTTGAAAAACAAACGCAGCGCCTTCATTGGATTCTACGTTATCATATTGGGTTGCACCCACGATCACATCGCTGTAACCATCGCCATTTACATCGCCTGCACATGCAACCGAAATACCAAAACTGGCAGCAATCTGGTTACACTCTAATATTGATGTAACAATGTTGATTATTCCGGAAGCAGAACCATGGTAAACAAAAGCACATCCCTCATTGGCTTGTCCATTACTGGACAGGTATGCACCAACAATTACATCGCTGTAACCATCGCCGTTCACATCGCCTGCGGAAGCAACAGAAAAACCAAACTGGCTAAGGGTTAAATTACCTTCCACAAATGTTTGGGCTGTGCTGTTTATGCCTGCGGCAGAACCAAGATAAATAAATGCCACTCCCTCATCTGTTTGCCCGTTATCGTAATCCTCGGCGCCCACAATCACATCGCTATACCCATCGCCATTTACATCTCCTGCACCGGCAACAGCAATTCCGAAATTGGAGGCAGATTGGTTTGCTTCTACTATTGTTGCTATGGTGCCACTTATCCCCGTGGCAGAACCATGATATATGTAAGCCACTCCTTCATTGATTTCCGGGTTGTCAAATAACCAAACACCAACGATCACATCGCTGTATCCATCTCCATTTACATCGCCGGCACAAGCAACCGAAAAACCCATTTGGGCCTGGGCCTGGTTACTTTCCATCATGATAGCTGCAGTTGTGTTTATACCTGTTGGCGATCCGTGATATATATAAACGGCACCTTCCCAGGTTTCAGCGTTACTGTAATTATTAGCGCCAACCACAATATCGCTGAACCCGTCACCATTTACATCGCCGGCTGTTGAAACAGATATACCTAATCGTGCCCCAACCAGGTTACTTTCCACAATGGCTGCAGCAGTTGTGTTTATTCCGGTAGCCGATCCATGAAAAATAAAAGCAGCCCCTTCATCCAGTTGTGGGTTATCATATGCCGGAACCCCGGTAATTACATCGCTATACCCATCGGCATTTACATCGCCGGCACTGGCAACGGAAAAACCCAGGTTGGCATTAACCTGGTTACTTTCAACAGTTGCAGCAGGAGTAGTACTGATAGGATCGATGGTAATGGGATAAACAGCATCTTTTGCATCAACCTGTATAACATATTTTCCTTTCCTTTTTTTTATAAATGAAGCTGAAAGGCTTTTGCCGGCGGCATCCCAAACTTTGAGTGCTTCATAATTTAAAACAATGTTTTTTTTGTGCAGAAATTGTAGCCGGTCATTATTTAAAACAGGGTTCAATTTTGTTTTAATACTGAAATTAATTTTCAATTCATCGGCTTTTGATAAAGGCTGATGCACAATAAAATTCTGTCGCATGCCATCATCGTTGTTAATGTATTGAACGGTGATCTTATTGGTAATATACTCGGCTTTGTTTTCAGCAAGCTTCCACAACCCTTTACCAACCTGCATTTTATCGAGATTGAATTTTATTTTCCAGTTGGGAATTCTTTTATATTTTATTTCATCCGGCGCTGCCATCGGATCAAATTCGCCAATAGGTATTTTTGTTGTACGTGGCTCAACAGAAAAGCCCTTATCAGTATAAAAAAAACGAAAATTATTTTTTCGGTTGGGAGTTACGTAAGCCTTTAACTTTTCTTCCCAGGTAAAATGGTATTCACTTTTGCGGATGTTCTCCTGTGCGGCAGTCATCCAGTTTTGGCTCCATGGCTCAGTCCCTTTTTTTTCTGGCTCAAACAGATTTGTTGTAACTGTATTTTTATAAGGGAAAATATTATTGGGATATGCTGAGTTTTGTGTGGCCACAAAATCAGCGTTAGTAAGATTATAGGTAACCGGCAACACGGAAATTGCAACGGCAAGTGTAAAAATTTTGTACATCATATCATTTTACAATAAAGAAAAGAGTTCAATACAATGGCTTTACCAGGACACCGGTCTGAAATTAAAAATACAAAAAAGCAGTACTAACGCCGCATTTAAATAGGCCGGTTTCAAAACAAGACTGATGGAGCTGCCAATACAAAAGCCATTGTAGCAGCTGTTGGTAAAAACAGTGGTTACGAAGGAAGGATATATGCAGCTAAAGTTTGCGATACGCTTACAGCCGGAGGGCATAATGACTGGTATTTACCTTGTAAAGATGAAACCGATATCATCCACCTGAATTTTGGGAAACTAAAATTCGATGACAGGATGAGTATCTGGAGCTCTACTGAAGCAAGTGGCACGCAGGCGGTAACCAAATATTTTTACAGTGGCGCTTTTTACAATGTGCAAAAAGTTGATCATTGCCATTTGGTTTGTGTAAGAAAGCCTGATTAATTATTGCTTATTGTCGAACTTTTGTTCAGCATCCTTTGCTTTTTCAAAATCAAGAATTACTGAATTGATGCAATAACGTAAGCCGGTTGGAGGAGGGCCATCGTCAAACACGTGGCCTAAATGCGCTTTGCATTTACCGCACATTACTTCGGTACGTTTCATGCCATAGGTATTGTCAGGGGCATAAATAATACTGCCCTTGCTGATAGGTTCAAAAAAACTTGGCCAGCCGCAGTTACTGTCGAATTTGCCATTGCTGTTGAACAAGGGGTTGCCGCAGGCTGCGCAATAATAAGTTCCACCTTCTTTGTGATCCCAGAATTTACCGGTAAAAGCCCTTTCGGTCCCTTTTTCACGGGCAATACTGTAAACATCAGATGGCAATATCTTTTTCCACTCTTCATTACTCATCTCAACTTTAGTAGTATCTGCTTTTGAGAAAACGGGGTTCTCTTTTTTACTTGAATCCATGGTGATCGCTTTAACTTTTTTATCCGGTGAATTACTGCAACCGGTAATAATTAGTGAAACAATGATCGATATGTAAATGAATGACCGCATATGGTTTAACAAATTTCGTGATAAATAGTTCTTAATGTACGAAATGACGATATTTTAAGATTTTAAACAGATTCACGGTAATGTTAATGAATATTTAAAGCACGATTCTTATATTTGCTGTCTTCACAACCACAACTGGCTTATGTTTAATTTAATATTATTTGGCCCCCCGGGAAGCGGAAAAGGAACGCAAAGCGAAAAATTAATAGCCAGGTATGGCTTAAAACACCTGAGCACAGGCGACCTGTTACGAAGTGAAATTTGCCGTGAAACGCCTTTGGGTAAGGAAGCACAGAATTTTATGGATAAAGGCCAGCTGGTTCCGGATGAAGTGGTGATCGGTATGATCAGTTCGGCGCTTGATGAGAACCCCGATGCAAAGGGATTTTTGTTTGACGGTTTTCCGAGAACAGCCGCCCAGGCAAAAGCCCTTGATAATTTACTGGAATTAAAAGAAGCTCCCATTGCAGCCATGCTGGCATTGGATGTTAGCGAAGAAGAACTGGTAAAACGCTTATTAAAAAGAGGAGAAACCAGCGGCCGAAGTGATGATAATAATGAAAACGTGATACGGGCACGTATTGTGGAATACCATAACAAAACAGCCATGGTTGCAGATTATTACAGGCAATTTGATAAAGTGGTTATGATAAAGGGTGAAGGAACCATAGATGATATTTTTGAAAGGCTTTGCGCAGAGATCGACATACGGGCATAAAGATGCAATAAAATATAAAAGTATTAAGCATCCTTTTTATGGGTGCTTTTTTGTTTTACATTGTGCAACTAAATGCAGGTATATGGATGAGCAGAAATTTAATTTCTTAAAGAATTGTACATCACTGTTTAAAACTTTATCTGCCAGCGCAATGGGCAACTGGGGCAAGATGAATGCACAGCAAACAGTAGAGCATCTTGCTGCATTTTTTGCCGTATCTGCCGGCAAAATAAAATTTGACCTCGTAACACCAACAGAACATTTACCCAAGTATAAAGAGTTCCTGCTGAGTGATAAGGAATTCAGGGAAAACACAAAAGCTCCTGCCAGTGTAATTGGCGAAGAAGCCCTGCCATTGCGTTATACAACCATGGAAGAAGCATTGGAAAAACTTGCAGGATCAATTACAGCATTTGAAAATTATTTTAAAGACGAGCCATTAAAAGCAACCCTGCACCCGGTTTTTGGAGAATTGAATTTTGAGGAATGGGTGTTGTTGCATTATAAGCATGTAGCACATCATGCCAGGCAATTTGGGTTGGTGTAATTTCAATAAATTTGTATCATGAAAAATTTAACCGTTTCTCAAATAGAAAGAGGGAATATTTTAAACAACAATTTTGCTGTAAAGGAGATGTATGAAAGCCTGGGCTTTGTTGGGGTAATGTTTGAAGGGAAGTTTAGGTTTACGAGAAAAATGGTGGCAGATTATTTTGCTGTTGATGGAAGAACAATCAATAGATATTTAAACCTGTATTCTATGGAATTAGCACAAAACGGATACGAAGTTTTAACAGGCTATAAATTAAGGGAATTTAAGAATCTGCATGTCGAGGACATTAATGTCGGTGACATGCCAGAGGACTCTGAAAATCAATTAGTTAACGAAAAGGCCCCATCTATAGGAGTCTTTACATTCAAGGCTTTTTTAAACCTGGGAATGCTCCTTACCGAAAGCGTGAAAGCAAAGGAACTAAGGTCTTTTATCTTAAATATTGTGATTGACGTACTAAATAAAAAAATGGGAGGCTCTACAAAGTACATTAACCAAAGAGAAGAAGAATTTTTACCAAGTGCAATACGGGAGTATAATTATCGTCAGGAATATACCAACGCTCTTGATAATTATATCGAGTCCAATAAATTTAAATATAGTCAACTAACAGATAAAATTTATGTGAGTATTTTCAAAGAAAAATCAAAAGAATATCGGCAGGTTTTGAATTTGAGCAGCAAAGAAAGTGTTCGTTCTACTATGTATTCAGAAGTACTGGATTTAATCTCTAGTTATGAAAATGGGTTTGCCGATTTCTTAAAAAAAGAATTTGAAAAAAATCAAACTAAAATAAAATTATCAGAAGCAAACAACCTGTTTAAACAATTTGAACAAATAACAGAAAAAATTTACGAGCCATTAAGAGAAAAAGCAAGAACCTTAATGGCAAGCAGGGATATGGCATTTAGAGATGCATTACATGAAAAACTTGCAGAGTATGTTGATGTAGTAAAATCAGAAGACTTTCAGAAATTTTTAGGCGAAAAAAGTAAAACATTGGAAGACAGACTTGAAGAAAATAAAGAAGTTTTTATACGCTTAAAGGATAGATAAAATGCCATTTTTATATTTTACAACCGAGTACGCCATTAAAACGCACGATAAAATTATCGAAATATCGGGCGGAGCAAGTGGAATTAAAGATTTAGGCAATTTGGAAAGCCCTTTGGAGCATATTCAAAATGATGACTATTATCCGGATTTAGAAGATAAGATAACTCACCTTGTTTTTACCATTAACAAGAATCACGCTTTTACAGATGGTAATAAAAGGTCGTCAATTGCTTTAGGAGCTTTCTTTCTTGAGCTGAACGGTCTTGACAGCATGGTTTCAAGATTCATTATTGAAATGGAAAACATTGCAGTACATGTTGCAGACAACAGGATAGATAAAGATTTACTTTTTGAAATTATCACATCATTAATCTACGAAGAGGATTATTCGGAAGAATTAAAACTCAAAATAATCGAATCACTTTCTTAACGATTTTGCAAATGAACAAATTAGGGAACTATATAACCGGCAACTGGATAACCGGCGATGGCGAAGGACAACAATTATACAATGCGGTAACAGGCGAACCAGTTGCAATAGCAACAACAAAAGGATTAGACTTTAAGAAAATACTTGAACACGGCAGAATGGTTGGTAACCCCGCCCTGCGAAAAATGACTTTTCATGAAAGGGGAAATATGCTGAAAGTATTGGCCCTGCATTTAAGAAATCATTTGGATAAATTTTATGCGATCAGTTATAAAACCGGCGCAACCAAGGCTGATAGCTGGGTAGATATTGAAGGGGGTATTGGTAACCTATTTGCAAACGCATCGCTGCGCCGAAAATTTCCTAACGAAGTTTTTTGTGTTGATGGAGATAGTCATAATCTAAGTGTCAACAATACATTCATGGGAACACATATCCTGGTACCCAAAGAAGGGATAGCTGTACACATCAACGCATTTAATTTTCCGGTATGGGGTATGCTGGAAAAAATCGCCGTTAATTTATTGGCAGGAATGCCCTGTGTAGTTAAGCCGGCTACAGTAACCAGTTATTTAACCGAGGCAGTTGTAAAAGAAATTATCGCATCAAAAATTTTACCCGAAGGAGCTTTGCAATTAATATGCGGCAGCGCAGGCGATATACTGGACCATGTAACATCGCAGGACGTAGTAACTTTTACAGGATCTGCATCAACAGGATTGATGCTAAAATCAAATCCCAATATATTAAGAGTGAACGTTCCATTTAATATGGAAGCAGATTCTTTAAATTGTATTGTACTTGGCGAAGATGTAACACCGGATAAACCCGAGTGGAATATTTTTATAAAAGAAGTAAGAAAAGAAATGACCTTAAAGGCCGGTCAGCGTTGCACTGGTATCCGCAGAATTTTTGTACCGGAAAATAAAATGGAAGATATCTGGAAAGAGATCGGCGCCTCTCTTTCACAAACCGCTATCGGTAATCCGTTGAATGCATCAGTAAGAATGGGCTCGCTTGCCGGGCAAAGCCAACGCAATGAAGTAAAGGAACAGGTTCAAAAATTGTTGGCTTCTTCACAAATAGTTTATGGTAGTTTGGATAGCGTGGAATTGATAGATGCAGATGCAAACAAAGGCGCATTCATGAGCCCGGTGTTGCTGATGAATGAAGATCCTTTTACCGCAAAAGAAGTGCATGAAGTAGAAGCATTTGGTCCCGTAAGTACCATCATGCCATATAAAAAAGCAGGGGATGCGATTGCATTGAGTAAGCTTGGTAAAGGAAGTTTGGTTTCAACCATTGTAACAGCTGATTATAAAATTGCACAACAATATGTTGTTGGTGCCGCATCGCACCATGGCAGAATTTTAGTACTGAATAATGAGTGTGCGAAAGAAAGCACCGGTCATGGTTCACCCTTACCTTTGCTGGTGCATGGCGGCCCCGGTCGTGCCGGCGGCGGAGAAGAAATGGGCGGACTGCGTGGGGTAAAACATTACCTGCAACGCACAGCCATACAGGGTTCGCCAACAACCATAACAGCCATCACCAATGTTTACCAGCAATATGCTGCGGGGAAAGATCCGGGCAAACACCCGTTTACAAAATACTTTGAAGAGCTGGAAGTTGGGGAACAGATCATCACAGAAAAAAGAATCATTACATCTGAAGATATTGATAAGTTTGCCGACCTGAGCGGCGATCATTTTTACGCACACATCAAAACCACCGACTTTGAAGGAACCATGTTTGAGCAACAGGTAGCACATGGATATTTTATTATGAGTATCGCCGCAGGTTTGTTTGTTGACAGCTACGAAAAAAATCCGGTGCTCCTGAACTATGGTATTGATGAATTACGCTTTACAAAACCGGTTTATCCCGGCAGCGAAATTCATATTCGGTTTACCTGCAAACAAAAATTACTCAATGATAAACGTGTGGTTGAAAAACCTGAAGATCTTAAACGCGGCGATGATATTGACAAGGGCATTGTAAAATGGCTGGTGGAAATGATCGATGAAACAGGCGAAGTGACCGGTGTGGCAACAATATTGACGATGGTGGCTAAAAAACAACAATAAGTTTTATAAATTTATAATTGAAAATAAACTTTATGAGTACAGAAGCATACGTAAAAAGCCATATCGAACACGGCATCAATACCATTGAATTTTTTCACCCTCAAAGTAACAGCTTGCCAGGAAAAATACTGGAAGAGCTTGCTCATGAAATTCATTTTGCCGGAACGCACGATGATACGAGGGTAATTATCCTGAAAAGCGCAGGCGATAAAACATTTTGTTCCGGTGCCAGTTTTGATGAACTGATCTCAATTAAAAACGAAAGCGAAGGATTAAAATTCTTCAGCGGCTTTGCCAATGTAATTAATGCCATGCGTAGATGCCCTAAATTCATCATCGGCCGTATACAAGGGAAATGCGTGGGTGGTGGCGTTGGCTTGGCAAGCGCTGTTGATTATGCCATTGCAAACACCAGGGCTGAAATAAAGTTGAGTGAGCTGGCCGTTGGCATCGGCCCTTTTGTTGTTGGTCCTGCAGTGGAAAGAAAGATCGGTACGGCAGCCTTCAGTGCATTGGCGATCGACGCAGGCAGCTGGCGCAGCAGTGACTGGGCCAAGCGTAAAGGCCTTTTTGCAGAGCTGCACGAAAGTATCGAGAATATGGACGAAGCCGTATATAATTTGGCAAATAGCCTTGCACACTCCAACCCGGTTGCGATGGCCGAAATGAAAAAAATATTCTGGAAAGGGACTGAACATTGGGATGAATTATTAAAAGAGAGAGCAGCGGTAAGTGGCAAACTTGTATTGAGTGAATTTACAAAGAACGCTATCAATAAATTTAAAGCTAAATCCTGACAAAAGGCGTACAGGTAAATTCATCTCAAGGTTTTGTTGATATACTGTCATTTTTTATTTTCAAAGACAGTTTCTTTCCTGTAAATTTTTTTTAAAAAATGCAAATCAGTATCTTGCAAACTCTTTATGAAGAAAAACCGTAAAATATATAGTATTCTACAGCTGGTTTCTGCCGTTGTTATGATACTGGCTTTGCTATGGCTTACGGTAAGTACTCCCTTTGTTTATGCCGCCCAACAGGAATTAGCAAAACAGCAAAAAACTGAAAAACCCAGCTCTCCACTAGCCGGTACTGAAGAAGAATCATCCAATCCTTTTGGTAATAACACCGAAGAAAAGGCTCCTAACACTAATTCTTTATCCGAAGAATATATACATAGCAATCACAGAGATTATTTTTCCTTTTCCATAGCCACGCAATATCATAAATGCGAAAATGCAGACACTTACATTGCATTTCATGGCGAACTATTGGTTCCTCCGCCCAATTTCCTATAGGGTTTTCATTTATTCTTAATGGCGCTGTATAGTGCCAGCCTCCTTATTACCTTAAATCAGGGTTATTATCATTTGAGATGGTAATACCATTCTTTTAAATTAAATCAAACAGTTTCTCATGAAGAACAGTAATATGTTTAAAGAAATTAAAAGCGACCTTCCGGCCAGCATAGTTGTATTTTTTGTAGCAGTTCCTTTATGCCTGGGTATAGCGCTGGCATCGGGTGCACCACTTTTTTCCGGCATCATTGCGGGTATTATTGGTGGTATCATTGTAGGTATTGCCAGTGGCTCGCCATTGGGGGTTAGTGGTCCTGCTGCCGGCCTTGCGGTAATTGTACTGACTGCTATTGGAACTATAGGATCATTCCCGGCTTTTTTACTATCGGTTGTTATAGCGGGAATTATACAACTTGCACTTGGCTTTGCTAAAGCCGGTTTTATTGCATACTTTTTTCCTTCTTCAGTTATTAAAGGAATGCTTACCGGTATAGGGCTTCTTATTATCTTAAAACAAATTCCACACGCTTTGGGATGGGATAAAGACGTTGAAGGCGATGATGCTTTTTTACAGGCTGATGGACAAAATACTTTTTCTGAGATAGCAAAGGCCCTGGATTTTATTACGCCAGGAGCTGTTTTGATTGCAGCCATTTCATTAGCCATACTTATTTTATGGGATACGGTGTTAACAAAAAAACATAAAATTTTTCAGTTGATACAAGGCCCCATCGTAGTAGTAATTCTTGGTATTGTAATGAATTATCTTTTTAAATCAGGAACACTTGATTTTAGTTTAGCTGAAGACCAGGTTGTAAGGCTTCCGGTTGCAAACAATTTAACTGAGTTTTTCAACCAGTTCACTTTCCCGGATTTTTCAGCTATAACAAATCTTGAGATTTGGAAAACAGGTGTTGTGATTGCCATTGTTGCAAGCCTTGAAACATTATTATGTGTGGAAGCTACCGACAAACTGGACCCCGATAAAAGAGTTACACCCACCAACAGGGAATTAAAGGCCCAGGGCTTAGGAAATATTGTTTCAGGATTGATTGGAGGGTTGCCAATAACACAGGTTATCGTACGCAGTTCGGCAAACATAAATTTTGGCGGAAAAACAAAAATGTCCGCAATACTTCATGGAGTTTTTTTATTGATCTCGGCTATCACAATAGCCGGCTTATTGAATATGATACCGCTGGCAAGTTTAGCAGCTATTTTACTGATGGTTGGTTATAAGTTAGCGAAACCTACACTCTTTAAACAAATGTATAAGTCTGGCTGGGAACAGTTTATCCCTTTTATCGCAACTGTTGTTGGTATTCTATTAACCGACCTGTTAAAAGGCATTACGATCGGTATACTGTTCGGAATCTTTTACACACTACGTCATAGCTATCGTAATTCTCATTACATGAAAGAAACGGTTACAACAGAAGAAGGGCATGAAGTGCATCACCTCGTTTTAGCCGAAGAGGTTTCTTTTTTTAACAAAGCAAGTGTAATTAAAGAGCTGGAAGAAATTCCTGCGAATTCAAAAGTAATTATTGATTGCACCAATTCTAAATCCATTGCATACGATGTGGTGGAACTCATTCGTGATTTTAGAAGCAGTGCAAAAACAAAAAACATTCATGTTGAAACGGTCAATTTTATTGAACCGACTTAAAAAAATTTTAAAAACTAAATAATTAAATATAAAATGAGAGTTCATACAAAAGAAACACAAGCAAGTTTAACACCCAGGATGGCGTTGGAAATTTTAGAGGAAGGAAATGCCCGGTTCATAAAAAATTATAAAGCACAAAGAGATCTATTAGGCCAGGTTAATGCCACCCGTGACGGACAATGGCCTTTTGCGACAATACTTAGCTGTATTGACAGCCGCACTTCTTCTGAATTAGTTTTCGACCAGGGTTTGGGAGATGTTTTTTCTATCAGGATTGCCGGTAATATTGTGAATACAGACATATTGGGCAGTATGGAATTTGCCTGTAAAATAGCAGGGTCAAAGCTGATCGTAGTTTTAGGGCATACCAAATGCGGAGCGGTAAAAGGGGCATGCGACCATGTTGAAATGGGAAACCTTACCGAGTTATTATCTAAACTGCAACCCGCTGTTTATGTTGAATCTGAAACGGTTGCTGCAGATAAAAGAAATTCGAAGAATGGAAAATTTGTTGAGAATGTTTCTGCATTAAATGTGAAGCGGGGAGTAAAAACTATTATTGAACGCAGTTTTATTCTGGAAGAAATGCTGGACAAAGGCGAAATAGGGATTGTTGGCGCCATGTATAATATTGATACCGGGAGGGTGGAGTTTTACAAGGATGCATCATACATAAATGACGAAAAAAATCCCGAATTCAACTTAGCGGAGCTAAGGCATTAATTTTATAATTGGGTTGAGGAGTAATCCTCAACCCTAAATAATACAACGATGAGCAAGCATACATTTGACGAAGCACATGTAATTCATGAACTGAAACACTTACTGCCTTCGCAACAGGCATTAAAGGATTTTATTCACCATAATTCCCTGCATGCTTTTCAGCACATGAAATTTTATGATGCCATATTTAAGGCATCAAAAATATTCGGCTTTCAAACACACCTGCAAATATCAGAGTACAGGGAAATGTATAAAACCGGAAGGATAAGAAAAGATATCCTGGAAATGGTCATAGCCAATAAAAAAGGAAAAACAACAATAAGCGACTGGAAAGAAAAGTTGATCAGTAAAGAATATTATACGATCAATCACCCACGTATCGGGCAGTTGCGTAGTCATTGGAAAGATGTTTACCAAATAGACCTGGATAACAAAGTGCACCCATTGCTGTTCCGCATCCTTTGTGCTTTTTTAGACCAGGGCATCGCCATTGATAGTTTCCCTGTAGTTAATAAGCCTTTTATTGACAGCCTAAAAGAAATGGAGACAAACAGTTTTGTAAGTTTCTTTAAAACAAAAGCTGTAAGAGAGAAATTTTTATCCGGTAACTATTCTATAACAGAATTGCTGAAAATAATTGTTGGGAAAGAAGAATATTTTGAACAATACCTTTTTGACCAGCAATTTGCGCATCATGGATGGAGCGGTTTTGTAAGTGCGGTGGAAGATAATCCGCAAACACTGCTCGATGGTAAAAAGATCACCTTCAAAGAGTTGGTTGAATTTGAATTACTGATGGAACTGGACAGGTTGAATCATGCATTGGGAAAAAAATGGCAGCCATTGGCCTATCGTGTTATTGAACGACCGGTTGACCTGTTGGCAGATATTCCTAAAACAGAGCTTGCAGAAGTAATAGAATTATGGCAGGACGCATTTGAATGGAGTTATTATGATTCGGTATTGAAAGGGATTTTGCTTTGCAATGAAAGAAGAGAGTCCCGATACAACAGCGCTGCTAAGATTGTTCCTTTTGTTACAAACCCACCATCACTGCAGGCCATTTTTTGTATTGATGAACGGGAAGATTCCATACGTCGCCACATTGAAGCTGTAGATAAAACCGCTGAAACTTTTGGCGCACCCGGCTTTTTTGGTGTTGAATTTTATTTTCAGCAACAGGGTAGTAAATTCTACGATAAACTTTGCCCGGCGCCGGTAACACCTATATACCTCATCAAAGAGTATGATGCAAAAGAGCTCAAAAGAGAAGAGCTGATCTACACGAAATACACACATGGAATTGTGTCAGGATTTTTCCTGAGCATCGGATTTGGTTTTTGGGCTTTTGCAAAAAAGATACAAATGCTGTTCCGGCCTAAAATGAGCCCGGCCATTTCAAATGCTTATGGTCACATGGATAAAGGATCTACGCTTGCCATCGAAAATAAAAGCCCGGAAGATGTTGAGAATGGTTTGCAGATCGGTTATACACTTGATGAAATGGTTACCAGGGCCGAAGGTTTTTTAAGAGGGATCGGGCTTGTAAAGAATTTTGCATCCATCGTTTACATTGTAGCGCATGGAAGCAGCAGTGCCAATAATCCGCATCACGGCGCACATGATTGCGGGGCCTGCAGCGGAAGGCCCGGTGCCACCAATGCAAGGGTACAGGCGTATATTTTAAATCATAAAAAAGTAAGAGAAGTACTGGCAACAAAAAAAATTTTGATACCCGACAGCACACAGTTTGTTGGCAGCATGCACGACACTGCTGCAGATGTAATGGGTTATTATGATGAAGATGTACTTACTGAAGAAAATTATAATGCCCATTTCATCAACATGCAAAATTTTGAAACTGCACTAAACCTGAATGCAAAGGAAAGAAGCAGAAGGTTTGCATCTATCAATACCAAACAGGAACTGGAACAGGTGCGTAAAGCTATTCACAACCGTTCGGTCTCTTTGTTTGAACCCAGGCCTGAACTTGGCCATGGTACCAATACATTAGCCATCATTGGACGGAGGCAGGTAACCAAGGGATTATTTTTAGACCGTCGTGCTTTTCTCAACAGTTACGACCATACAACCGATGCAGATGGAACTATTCTCTCGGCAGTAATGCGGCCCATTGGTTTGGTTTGCGGCGGCATTAATCTTGAATATTATTTTTCAAGAGTAGATAATATTAAAGTTGGTGCCGGTACCAAACTTCCGCACAATGTGATGGGATTGTTTGGTGTAGCCAATAGCAGTGATGGTGATCTGCGGTCCGGCCTGCCCTGGCAAATGATCGAAGTGCATGACCCGGTAAGGTTGTTGGTAATTGTTGAACATAAACCCGAGATCGTTTTAAAAGCTATACAGTCTTCAGCCGAAGTGTTTGAATGGTACAAAAATGAATGGGTGCATATTGTAGCATTAGACCCGGCTGAGCAACAGTTTTATTATTTCAGGAACGGCGAATTTGTAAAGTATGGGCCTATAACAGGGCCTGAAGAAATAAAAACCATCCATAACATGGAAGAGTTTATTGAAGGCGCCATGGAAATGGAGACCAATCACATTGTACATGCAACGGAAGAGAATTTGCCCGTGTATTTACTCGATTAAATAAATCACTTTCAGTTTTTAACCTGTAAGAAAAAAGATATTAAATGAATCAACTTCTTGTATTATTTATCGCCATACCATTACTGGCTTTTTTGGTAAGCCTGTTCTGGCAAAACAAAAGTGAAAAACCTATTGCCGGGATTGTAAAATTTACCAAGATATTGTATATCGGGGTTTCAGTTTTCTTTGCTACCTGGTGGGTAATTAACGGTATGCAACCGGTAAGCTGGCACCTGGGCACGCTTTATCAAACGGACCATTTTGTTTTTGCGATTCAATTATTTTATGATGAGATAACCGCAGTGTTCAGTATTGTGGGGGCATTGTTATTCTTCCTGGTAGCAACTTTCAGCAAATACTACATGCATCGGGATCAAGGGTATAAACGTTTTTTCAATACGATCTTATTATTTGCAATGGGATATAACTTTATCATTTTATCAGGAAATTTTGAAACGCTGTTCATAGGATGGGAGATAAAAGGAGTTTGTTCTTTTTTGCTGATAGCTTTTTACCGTAACCGGTATTTACCAGTTAAAAATGCCTTCAAAGCCATTTCTTATTACCGCATTAGCGACGTGGCCCTGATGCTTTGCATGTGGATGATGCATCATCTAACGCACCAGAACATCAGCTTTTCTGAATTGAGCGAAGCAAAAATCCTGGCACTGCAAACAGCCAATACTGGTATGGCCATCTTTATTGTGTGTATGATGATATTGCCGGCCGCAGTTAAGTCGGCGCAGTTTCCTTTTACAAGCTGGTTGCCCAGGGCAATGGAAGGGCCCACTTCTTCCTCTGCTATCTTTTATGGTTCCTTGAGTGTGCATATCGGTGTTTTCTTATTACTGCGTACTCATCCTTTCTGGGAAGATATGTTGTGGGCAAAGATCACCATTATTGTTATTGGTGCAGTAACAGCCATTACAGGCACTTTAATAGCCAGGGTTCAGCCCACAGTTAAAACACAAATTGCTTATTCATCTGCAGCGCAGATCGGATTGATGTTCATTGAAATAGCAATAGGCTGGCATTGGCTGGTGCTGGTGCATTTTGCAGGTAATGCTTTTTTAAGAACTTATCAATTGCTGGTTTCTCCATCTGTACTAAACTACCTGGTGCACCATCAGTATTTTCATTACATCAAACCGCTGCAAAAACCTGTATCAAAAATAAAAGCATCCTTATACATGCTGGGCATTAAAGAATGGAACCTGGACAGTATGATGTTTACTTATTTATGGAGTCCTTTTAAATGGCTGGGAAAGCAATTACAGTTCTTACAATCCAAAATTATCATCGGTATACTTACAGTTGCAGCAATTACATTACTCATATTGGGTTATACAACAGAAACCGCTGCCTTGTCTTTAAACGGAGCTTTTCCGGTTATTTTAATGGGCATTGCATTGGCGGTTATTCTTTTTTCTTTTTCTTTCAGAAGGTCTGCTTTAACCGCCTGGGTATATTTGTTAACGGCACATTTGTTTATTATAGCCGCTGTATTGTTTAATGCAGCTCATGTAAACCTGGTTGAAATTGTGTTTTATGCAAGCGGTGTTTTAGCGGCTTTTTTGCTGGGTTATTTTTGCCTGCAAAAAATTAAAAATATTGATAACGATATTTCGCTGAACCAGTTTCATGGATATGTTTATGAGCAGGAAACAACAGCTTTACTGTTTTTGTTTGCCGCCATTGGCATGCTTGGCTTTCCCGTAACAGCTGCTTTTATTGGTATAGATGTGCTGTTCACTTATGTGCACAGCAACCAGCCTGTATTGATAGGTTTGATGGCACTGTGTTTGATATTCATTGAATTGTCGGCATTCAGGATATTGCTTCGCATTTTTATGGGGCCACATAAAAAATTAGATCACCCGGTGGCATTCAGGTCATCATAAAATAAAAGGTTTGCCAACGATTTACAAAATGAGGATTAGATATTTAACCCTCCGCATGCGCTGATAACCTGGCCGGTAATATAGTTTCCCATATCGCAGGCTAAGAACAAACATACATTTGCGATGTCTTCTGTACTGGCAAACCTGCCCAATGGAATATCGGATTTATATTTTTCGGCACCTTCGCCTTCTTTTAAATAACTGGTCATATCGGTTTCTACAAAGCCTGGTGCCACAGCGTTACAGCGTATGTTACGGCTTCCTAATTCTTTTGCTACGCTTTTTGTAAACCCAATGATACCTGCTTTACTGGCTGCATAACTGCTTTGACCGGCGTTGCCCATTTCACCGATCACACTGCTCATGTTTATAATGCTGCCACTCCTGGCTTTCATCATGGGCCTTATCACCTGCTTGGTCATGTTGAAAACACTTTTCAGGTTTATCTGCATCACATCATCCCATTGCCCGGGTGTCATACGTAGGAGTAAATTATCTTTTGAGATACCAGCATTGTTCACGCAAATATCTATTGCTCCGAATTCCTTCTGCACATCATTTACAAAAGCTTCGCAGGCGGCAAAATCTCCTGCATTGCTTTGGTAAGCTTTTGCCTTAACGCCCATGGCGGATAATTTTTCTTCGAGCGCTTTTGCTTTTTCAGCACTGCTGTCGCTTACATAAGTAAAAGCAATATTACAGCCATGTTCTGCAAATTTTATGGCAATACCTTCGCCAATACCACGGGCAGCACCGGTTATGATCGCATTTTTTCCGTCTAATAATTTCATAAGTAAATTTTTATGTTTATCGCAGCAGCTTTAAAGGTATTAACAAAAGTAAATAAATCATAAACAAGGAAGCTTTCCGGCCAATTATATTTTTAAATCAAGTGCATGGTTAAAAAGAACAAAATGAATTTATAAACGTACTGGAAGAACATAGCAAGGATAAATGTGTACAAAAGAGAATACCCAATGCTATACCCCCAATTAAATCCAAAGAATCTTTTTGATGCAGCAACCACGTAAAGAAGAAAGCAACAAAGGTTCAGCAGGAGTATATACAATCCGTATGTGTCATCAACTACGGGAAAAAAATAATAGAAGATCCGGAACAGTACCGGAAAGATCAAAAATGCCCACAGGATAAAAAAGGAATTTGCTTCAATGGAAAAAATAAAATTGTCATAGAAATATTTTCTTTTTTTAAAACTGATCATCCAGGAAAAAAGGGCCATGACGGGGATAATAATAAATAATAAAAACTTTGATATTTTTTCTGATACCTGAACGAAAGCTTTACCTAGTTCTGCCTCGGTCCATTGTCTTTCCAGGATAATTTCTATTGCTTTACGCTTGGCATAGCCTCCATACAAGGAATGCCTGAAATGCTCGCCAGGTTTTGAATTCAGGCCGTCAAATAAAGGAAACAGCAGGTAAAGAATCACCAGCAAAAGAAAAAGGGAAAGGGGTTTAAAATATTTTTTTCGTATACCATTACAATAATCATAAGACAACTTGCCAGGCCTTTTAAAAAGTATAATAATTGTATTAAAAAAAGAACCCTCAAGATGTGTTATAAAATGAAATCCCTCCGATAATAAATGAACTACCGACCTATCTTTTTCTGCATAAACCTTTTCCCCGCAGTTATTGCAAAACTTTCCGGTGAAACTGTTGCCACAATTTTTGCAAGTGAAATTTTCCTGCATGTATATAATTAAAAAGATAATTTCAAGATCTCTTCCAGTATGGTGCGTTCATTACTCAGCCGGGGCACTTTATGCTGACCGCCCAGTTTTCCCTTGCTCCTCAGCCATTCTGTAAAAGTGCCCACCGGTAAATTATGAACTATAGGCAGCCGCAAAGCAATGCTTTTATGGCGCTTGGCTTCGTAATCGCTGTTGATATTTTTTAAGGCATTATCCAACTCAACAATAAATGTATCAAGGTCATCGGGTTCTTTTCCAAATTCGATCAACCATTCATGTGCGCCATTGTTATTTTCGGTAAAATAAACCGGCGCTGCGGTGTAATCATTCACAATGGCGTTTGTTTTTTCTGCAGCTTGTGCAATGGCATGGTCGCTGTTGTCCACGATCACTTCTTCGCCAAAGGCATTCATGTAATGTTTTAACCTGCCGGTAATTTTTATTTTGTAAGGATTGATACTGGTGAACTGCACCGTATCTCCAATTAAATAGCGCCATAAACCACCGGTTGTGCTTATCACGAGGGCATAATTCTTGCCAACAACAACTTTGTTCAACCCAACTGTTTTTGGATCTTCATTTCCATATTCCTCCACCGGCATAAATTCATAGAAAACGCCATGCTCTGTAAATAACAACATGCCGTCATCATCCGGGTTTACCTGTGCAGCAATAAAACCTTCGCTGGCATTATATATTTCGAGGTAGTTTATTTTACCGCCGATTATTTTATCAAACTGCTCTTTATAAGGTACAAATGAAACGCCTCCATTTATGTACAATTCTAAATTTGGCCACACTTCTTTAATGGTTGATTTTCCTTTTATTTCCAAAATGCGTTTTAGTAAAAGGAGTGTCCAGGTGGGAACGCCAGCTAATGAAGTAACATTTTCTTCAGCGGTTACCTGTGCCAGTTTTTCTATTTTTTCTTCCCATTCATCAAGCAGGGCAACGCTTAGTTCAGGTGTCCGTATCCATTGCCCCCAGAAGGGGGAGTTTTGCATCAATACAGCGCTAAGGTCGCCATACTGAATTTCTTCATTCACCTTGCTGATCTGGTGAGAGCCCCCAACTACCAGGCCCTTACCGGTTAACAGATCGCTGGAAGGAAAGTTTTTATAATAATTACTTAGCAGATCTTTACTGGCTTTAAAATGATTGTCCTGCAGGCTTTCATCGCTGATAGGAATGAATTTACTTTTATCGGATGTGGTGCCTGATGATTTAGCGAACCAGGTTACCGGTGTGTTCCATAAAACATTCTTCTCACCATCCATCATGCGCAGTATGTAAGGCTTCAGGTCGTTGTACTCGTGAATGGGTACATTCTTTTTAAATTCTTTAAGAGAAAACAGCTTTGAAAAATGATATTTCCTTCCAAAAACTGTGTATTGTGCGGAGGTAACCAGGTCCTGCAAAACCTCCCGTTGTGCCGCCACCGGATGATTGCTCCAGTTTTCGATACGCCACAAACGCATGCGGGCTAATTTAGATATGGCGGGAGAAAGGAATTTCATTGCTTTACCAAGATAGAAAACTAAGAGGAATAGCGCTTAATTATTTTTGGCGTGAATGACCATATTTATTTCGCTTAACACAGAACGGATGTGAGCAAGGTTTTCCTTTATGGATCTAAAAACAGGGGCATAATTAAAGTAGACGATCAATAGAGGAATTCCAATACTAAAAACGCTGACGGCAAAAAGAAGTATCAGGTAATTATCATAAATCCTCAGGCCCCTTTTATATTTTTCATAATCAAAAGCAGGGATCTTCAAGATAAGCTTATTTATCTCCTCATCCTTGTAATCCGCTTTAGCAAAAAGAGAGTTTTTAATATCGCTCATATATTTTGAAAAATCGTCCAGACGGATCTCTTCTGCATAGGTAAAATTCAGTTTGTATATCCCTATCTTATCAAGCATAGCGATCTTCTTCTCAATGTCATTTATACAACTTTGTAAAACCGTTTCAAAACTGCTGTTGAAATTAGTTTCTGTTCTCTCCCTATTCTCCTCTTTCACTTCATCATGTAAATAATCCTTGCGCTTTAATTCAAAATTTTTGCCCAGGTACAAGCGGCGTACCTGCTCATCACCAGCCAACTCTTCAGCTGTGCCGTGGGTGAATATCTTTCCATCGATCAGTAAATATGCCCGGTCGCATATAGATAGCGTTTCATTTACATTATGATCGGTAATAAGGATGCCGATATTCCTGAATTTTAACTTGGCTACAATAGCCTGTATATCTTCAACAGCAATGGGGTCAACACCGGCAAAGGGTTCATCCAGCAAAATAAATTTAGGGTCAACAGCCAGGGCACGGGCAATTTCGGTCCTTCTTCTTTCACCACCACTTAAAGTGTCGCCGTTATTTTTACGAACCCGTTGTAAATTAAATTCATCCAGCAGGGTTTCCAGTTTATCTTTTTGCTGCTGTTTGTTGAGTTTCGTCATTTCCAACACTGCCATAATATTATCTTCTACACTTAGCTTGCGAAAAACGCTTGCTTCCTGCGGCAGGTAACCAATACCCATTTGGGCCCTTTTATACATGGGCAGTTTACTAATATTGATATCGTTTAAAAACACCTCACCTTCATCCGGCTTAACCAGGCCAACCACCTGGTAAAAAGAGGTTGTTTTACCTGCGCCATTAGGCCCCAATAAACCAACAATTTCTCCTTGCTTTACATTGAATGAGACCTTGTTTACTACTGTACGGCTGCCGTAGATCTTTACAAGGTCTTTGGTATGTATGGTTAAGCTCAATTATAGTGTTTTTACAAAAGTAAGCGAACTAAGATAAAGCCTGATATGATAATAGCAGATTGTCAAAAATTTATAGGATCTCATTCTGCGGATGTTCCAAAGCAACTAAAATTCAATATTTTACATTAAATTTACAGTATACCATATAGTTAAAAATGTTGCCGATGAAAACCTGTTGTTTATATTTATTGAGTATAATTATTGTGTCATCTGCAACAATATCCTGTAAAAAGGATGAAGGGACGGGACCTGTTACCCCTGTTGATCAAAAACCCAAAGTTGGCACTATCTGGACTTACAATTACAACTGGTATAATTCTCTTGGAGGGCCAACGCAATCTAAAGTTATCTATCATAAAGCAGTAAGTGAAGAAACACTCGGCGGAGAGAAGTGGTTGAAAATTGTAGATGTGGAAACTGATACGTTAGTGTATTATCTGAATACAAAAGCCGAGGGATTGTATCAATATACAAACAACAACGCTTATTTACTTTGTAAGTACCCTGCAATGGTAAATGATACCTACAACACTTTTAATGGAGGCTCGGCTGAAACTTTTACAGTAAGGAAGGTAAATGATACAATAATAACCGCTATAGGGAATATTGCATCAAATTATTATGAAGGAGTGAAGAATTCAGAGATCATAGACCTGATATGGTATAATAAAAATGCCTGGATGGTGTGGAAGCATCTGTATATAAGGGTGGGTGTTCCGCCGGTTACCCAATATTATCTCAAAAGCCAGATGTATATTGTTAACATTGTTTATTAAGCACATGTTTAATAATTTAATAGATGAAATAACAGAGCGCACGAACCAGTGTAAAAACCACGTATTTTTATAAATTATTTGGTCAGATACAAAATGCTGTAAATGAAAACCTGGAGTTTATATTTTTTTATTTTAATTATCGGGGCATCTTCAATAATTTCCTGCCAAAAGGAAATTGATGGGCTTATCGATGGAACAAATCCTGTTGTTATTACTCCCAATCAAAAACCAAAAGTTGGGACTACCTGGACTTACAGGTATGAATGGTTTAATTCTCCCGGGGGGTTGCCCAATACCAAAACAGTGTATCATAAAGCCAAAAGCGAAGAAACGCTTGGCGGGGAAAAGTGGCTGAAAATTGTAGATGTAGAAACTGATACTGTTGTGTATTACCTGAATACAAAAACCGATGGGCTATATCAATATACAAACAATAACCCCTATATAGTTTGTAAATATCCTGCAGCAGTAAATGACACCTACACAACTTTTTTCGATGGCGGAACTGAAGATTTTACAGTAAGAGGGGTCGATGATACGCTGGCCACTGGTGTAGGGGATATACCTTTAACAAAGTGTGAAGGAGTAAAAAACGGGTTTATAATTGACGTGTTGTGGTATAATAAAAATGTCTGGGTAGCGTGGAAATATCAATATAAAAGGATTGCTTTTTTCCCCCCGGGCATATACTATATATACACCAGGATGTATATTGATAAGATTGTTTACTAACTGCAGTTTTTAATCCCCTTAATATCTACATCAGTTTGATTATGTATACCAGCTTGCGTAAGTTTGCATCTTAATTTAACAGATGAAAGTAATAGAGCACATCAACCAGGCAAAGGATACACTTATTTCTTTTGAGATCTTGCCGCCACTTAAAGGCAAAGGAATACAATCTTTATACCAGCACCTTGATCCCCTGATGGAGTTTAAGCCTGCTTACATAAATGTAACTTATCACCGCAGCGAACATGTTTTTAAAAAAACGCCAGACGGTACTTTTCAAAAAGTGGTGGTTCGTAAGCGGCCCGGTACCGAGAGTATTTGCGCCGCCATCATGAATAAATACAGCGTGGACACTGTACCGCATTTGATCTGCGGCGGCTTTGGTATCAATGAAACCGAAGATGCTTTAATAAACCTGAATTACCTGGGGATAGACAATGTGCTTGTTTTACGGGGCGATGCCGCAAAAAATGAAACGGCATTTTTACCAGAGCCCGGCGGGCATCAATATGCTACCGATCTGTTAAAGCAGGTTACCGATCTGAATGCAGGAAAATACCTGGAAGAAGACCTGAAGAACACCAACCAGACAAAATTCTGTATTGGCGTGGCCGGATACCCTGAGAAACATTTTGAGGCTCCTAACATGGAAAGCGACCTGCACTACTTAAAACAAAAAGTAGATATGGGGGCGGATTATATTGTAACACAAATGTTTTTTGACAACGAAAAGTATTATGCTTTTGTAAAAGCCTGCCGGGATATTGGTATTACAGTCCCTATTATTCCGGGATTGAAACCCATTTATACCAAAAAGCAATTAACTGTATTGCCTAAAATTTTTCATATTGACCTGCCTGCAGCACTCAGCAAAGAGATCATCAAGTGCAATACCGATGAAGAAGTAGAACAGGTTGGTACAGCCTGGTTGCTGCAACAGTCTAAAGAGTTAAAAGAGTTTGGCGTTCCGGTTTTGCATTACTATACCCTGGGCAGACCTAAAATTGTAGCTGAAGTAGTTAAACAGATCATATAAAACCATTTTATTTCATAAGCAGCCCAAAAGGGTTCGTTAAAATATTAGTTGCATAAAAAACAAAGCCCTCCGAAAATCCGGAAGGCTGTTTATTTTCAATGGGGGTTTATATTATTTACCCAGCGGTATACCTACCGAAAAACTGAGTGTACGAAATTTGTTTTTATCATTTGAGTTATTATTACTTTCGGTTGAATTGATCTTGGCAAGCCCTAAACCATAATTAACTTTTAAGATCAGGTGCTGGAACTGGAAACCACCACCAAAGTTCAAACCATAATCAAAACGCTTTAATCTATCATAACCTGCATCTTCTTCTTCAGAAGTAAACGGATCATCATTACTAAACTCTATACTTTCTGTTGAGCTAGTCGTCAGGGGGCCAAATTTTGACTCCTGCTTTGATTTTCCTCCGATACCCATGGCTGCATAAGGTCCTGCATTAAAGAATACACTTGTCTCTTTACCACCCAGAGGAATCTTTACCACGGCATTTAAAGGCACCTGGATGTATAAGGGATGGAATTTTGATTTTACATAATCATTTCCACCATTGAAATATGTTTCTGCTTTAGAACCATGTCCTGTAAGTAATAAACCCGATTCAAGGCTAAATACATCAGCCAAAGGAAGCCTTCCCAGTATACCTACATTAAAAGAAGGAAGAATATTATTTTTTTCTGTTTCCCCATCATTATTCTTTGTAATGTTCGCAAGGTTTAATCCGCCTTGTATGTAAACCTGCGCCCGGGATGCTAATGCAATTGTTGTTAGTAATGTTAAAGTCAAAAACACTTTTTTCATTTTAGTACGTTTTAGTGATCGATCGGCTTTAATGATAAAAAATTATTATCCTAAGCCATTTCTTATTATAACAAGCACGTAAACAAAAAGCCTGCCAACATATCTTGTGGGCAGGCTTTGCTTATAACTAAAACATCATTATTTTAATAGCGACTGAAAAACAGCATCATTTATTTTAACCGGGTATTTGACCTTTAGTTCTTCGATCCATTTTTCTTCAAGTATATTCTGATAATCATTTATAACCATTCCTTTGGCTTCATCAAAGCTTCGTTGCAGGTTTGCGTTGTAATGATGAACGAGTTTTACAAAACTGGCATTCCCATCAACCGGGCTTACCACAATTTCCGAAACATAACCTTCAGCTGTATTCGGGCCGATAGTTACCGGTATTTGTGTAAGCTCAAACCGGCCTGAATCTGCCTGTATATTATTGTTAGATTCTTCTGCAATTTTTTTCCAGTTCTTGCCGCTTAACAGCGCTGCCTTTGCCTCTTCAGCAATGGTTTTATTGGCACAGTTAAATACAATAACATTGGCACTTGCGTTCCAGAGGTATTTGCCTTTGTTATCGTTATAATATTTTTGCAAGCCAGCCTGGTCGGCAGATGCTTTACCCCAGATATTTCGTTCCATTATCTCAAACAATACATTGCCGTCTTTGAATTCATCCATCTGGTAACGAAAATCAGCGTTGTAATCTTCCAAGTGCTTTTTATAGTAATCCATTACAGAAGTAGTAACAAATTTATCTAACAACGCAGCGTTACTTTCTCCCTGGTATAATTCACCCGAGCCTTTATAGCTTCTTACAAAATCAAGCCAGTCTTTACCGGTTAATTTTGTTTTAGCAAAAGTGTAAACAGCTTTGCCGTTGATTGGATAAAGAACAGCATTTCCTGTTTCTGAATTTGGTTTTGCAATTATACTGTCGGCATATCGAAACAGTTCTGCATCAGTAACGGTACCTGTTTTTTTAAAACCAACCTGTTTTAAAATTTCTTTTAGAAACTGGTCCTTGGCAAAATTTATACGGCTGTCCTGTTGGATCTTTTGCTTTAGTTCAAACTGGTTGGCTGCATCATTCTTATCAGCAGATACAGGGCTTTGCGATAACCGCTTTACAATATGATAGCCATAGTCAGTTAAAAAAGGTTTGCTTATTTCTTTATCTCTTGTAAGTTTAAAAACTTCATTCTCAAATGAGGCCTCAAACTTTCCCGAACCAAACTCCGCTAACTCTCCATTATTACTGTAACTAACTTTATCATCGCTGAACCACCTGGCCATCTTGCCAAAATCTTCACCCTTCATCAGTAATTGATAAATGGAATCGGCCTTTTTTTCATAAGCTTTTTTTGCTTCTGCAGTAGCACCCGGGGGAAAGGACAACAGTACCTGTGCAATTTTCCATTTACCTACGGCTTTTCTTTCGTCGGTTAATTTAAAAATATGCCAGCCGTTCTTTGAACGGTATGGTTTGCTTGTTTCGCCCATCTTTAAACCATACACAATATTTTCATAATCATATGGTAAGCTGAAAATAGTGATAAAACCAAAGTCGGATTGTTTTACTTTAACAGGTGATGTTGCGTTCAAATTATCATAATCGGTTTTGCCCGACCTTAGTGCAGCGTGAAAAGCATTTATTGATGTAAAGGCTTTTAAAGTATCTTCCGGGTTTAATGCCTGGTCAACCGGTACAAAAAAATGCAAAACGTGCAGGTCTTTCTGGCTGCGTGTAAAAGCTTCGTTCAGCAGGTCATTAAGCGCTTTCTCATTATTCAAATAGCTGTCTTCTATCTGGCTTCTGAAACTCTGTGCATCATATTGTAACTGTGGTAAAGTATCCAGCCGCAACTCCATAGCTGCTTTTACTTTCAGTTTAAATTTTACATAGAGGTCAAGATACTCCCGCAGGGCTTTCTCTTTATCAGCAACCGGGGTCTTGTTTTTATTATATGCTCTTATAAATTCGGCTTTATCAACCGGGGAGCTGCCATAAGTGAATAAGGTTTGCGAAAAAACTGCACTTGTAAAACATGCAAAAGCAAACAGCAATAAAAATTTTTTCATCAGTTGTTTTGTTTTAATTCGAAGGGCCGGCACTCCATTTTACTTCCAGCAGATCATTTAACTGCAATAAGGATAATTTTTTTCCAATGATCCTTTTTTCTTTATCCAACAAATATACAGTAGGGGTCATATTGATATCATACAGCTGGCGAAAACCCGGCCTTTGAGCCGCAAAATCATCATCCTCCATTTTTTGGGTTTTATGAACGTGGGTCCAGTCGCTGATATTTTTTTCTTTAATAAATGTAAGCCACTCGGGTTTTACACTTTGTTTACCATCAGGAGTAAGTACAGCAAAGATCTTTACATTATGATTCTTCCAGCTGGCCCTGTATATTGAATCAAGCCTGGGGACTTCTTCTTTACAATGCCCGCAGTTGGGGTCCCAGAAAATAATAACCGTATAATCGGCGTCCAGCTTATATAATGAAGTTGGCTTGTCTTCGGTATTCAGCATCTCCAGGTCGGCAGCTTTTTCACCAACTAAATTTGCCATAAGCATGTAAGCCCTGCGGCTGATGGCTTCCATTTGTTTTTCATTAAGCCATTTACTTAAGCCCTTGCTATGGTATTTTTCAAAGAGATGAACAAAAACTGCATCCTGGCCCATGTACTTGGGACTAATAAATTCATCGGTAAGCCAGTTCAGTAAAAACTTATACATTTCCGGCGCCGACCTGGCCAGCAATAATTTATAATCAACATCTTTAATAATGCTGTCCGCTGATGGAGGGATCACATCCCGGTAATAACGTTCTACTTTTTTTGGAAAGAAAGGAGTACGAACGATGCGGTCATCCATAAAACTGATACCATCCCAGTAATGCCTTTTGTATTCGTTGTAATTATCAATGGAGTCCTGCCTTGTTACCGGTACTTTGGTAGGGTAAGGAGGTTCCTTCATGGCATTTAATAAAGCTGCCATCATAGACTTTGACTGGTTTTTAATAATACCATCCCGGTAATCGTTCAGCTCTTTAAGAAGTACGTTATAATTTTTTTCGTGCAATGCCGAATCGGCCTTTGTTACCGAAGCTGCATAGGCCTGGCGCTCCTGCTGCATCTGCCTGCCTTTGGAGGCTGCGATCTTTTGATACTGGTCGTACAGGATATTTTCTTTCGATCCGGTTACAACGGTTTTATTAACAAGGTCAGTCGTATCTGCTGTTACGGAAATGGTCTGTTCCTCGCCAATCAAAAACTCAGTTCTTAACTGTTTACCCGGAAAAAAAATGGCATAAATGCCGGGGGCTAATTTTGTTGAATCTTTAAAAATTGCCGTGCCGTTAATACCAATTGCTGCGGAGTCTGCAATATTAAAATTGCTACCCATGTAGTACGTAAGGTATGCAATGCCACTTGTATAGCCAGGGGCTTTAAGGGTAACCTGGAAACCCTGGCTGTTTGAAGAAGTGCTGGTTAAGGCTGCAAAAAAGAAAATAAGATACTTTTTCATCGTTATTTAAGGATAGCAAATGTATTTAAAATAGGTGGTTAATGTGCATATGAGGTAGGCTCTAAGGTTTAACAATTACAAATCGTTAACAAAACAATATTGATGATTAATGCGGTATTTTTGCTGCCGTGAGTAAAAAAAATAAGAAAATAGTACTGGAGAGCCTTTTAATTACCGACTATGCAGCCGAAGGAAAGGCCCTGGCTAAGCTTGATGGAAAGGTAATTTTTGTGTCGGGAGCTGTACCCGGCGATGTGGCTGATGTGCTGCTGACCAAAAACAAGAAGGACTGGGCCGAAGGACGGGTTTTAAAAATTAAAGAACTTTCTAAAGAAAGGGTTGACCCTTTTTGCAAACATTTTGGCACCTGCGGCGGCTGCAAATGGCAGATGCTACCTTATGCAAAACAACTGCAATACAAACAGCAGGAAGTGGAACAAAACCTGCGGCGCATTGGCAAGGTCGACCTGCCTGAGATCTTACCTATTGTAGGTGCTGATGATACGGTGCATTACAGGAATAAGCTGGAGTTTACTTTCAGCAACAAAAGATATTTACTGCCTGAGGAAATTGCTACAGAAACCCCCATCCAGGAAAATGCCCTGGGTTTTCACGTTCCCCGCATTTTTGATAAAGTAATTGATATTGAAGAGTGCTACCTGATGGATGATGTGAACAACAAAATAAGAAATACTGTCCGGGCTTTTGCACTTGAAAATAATTTCACTTTTTACGATATACGGCAACATACCGGTTGGCTGCGCAATATCATCATTCGCCTGTGTACAACCGGCGAGCTGATGGTGAACATTTGTTTAAATCATGATGAAGAGGCAGACAGGAAAAAATTATTTGACCACCTGCTGCAACAAGTGCCCGAAATAACAACATTGCTGTACACCATCAACCCCAAATGGAACGACAGTATTTATGATCTAACTCCCCAGGTTTACTTTGGTAAAGGCTTTGCAACAGAACGGTTGGAGGATTTTGAATTTAAGATATCACCTAAATCATTTTTTCAAACCAATACCAAACAGGCAGAAAAACTATATACCATAACCCGGGATTTCGCAGGGCTTACCGGTAACGAAATTGTGTATGACCTCTATTGCGGTACCGGCAGTATCGGCATTTTTGTGAGTAAGCAGGCAAAAAAGATCATCGGGGTTGAAGTGATCGAAGAAGCCATTGCCGATGCAAAAGAGAATGCAGCATTGAACAATATAAACCACACCGAGTTTTTTGCAGGTGATGTAATTAAGATATGCAACGATGATTTTTTTGTGCAACATGGCAGGCCTGATGTCATCATCACCGATCCGCCACGTGCAGGTATGCATGAAAAACTGGTGAACAAACTACTGGAAATGGCAGCGCCCAAAATTGTGTATGTAAGCTGCAATACCGCCACGCAGGCCCGGGACCTGGGTTTGCTGGGTGAAAAATATACCATTGAAAAAATACAACCGGTAGATATGTTTCCGCACACCCACCATATTGAATGTGTGGTACTGCTTAAACTGAGATAAGGATTAATCAACTAAATTTGTACAATGGCATTTAATAATTACGGTAACAGGTTTCAGCGCACAACACCCATCGTGTTGAACCTGATCATCATTAATGCCCTGGTATTTTTTATACAGGTGATGTTTGATGGCTCCCCAACAGATAACCTATTGGATCAGAAAATTACTGGAAAAATAGCTCTATATCCATATCAGACCTCATACTTTAAGCCATACCAGTTGGTAACGCATATGTTTGCACATGGCGGTTTTTTTCATTTGTTGTTTAATATGTTTGTGTTGTGGATGTTTGGTACCATGCTCGAAAGAGTTTGGGGTCCTAAGCGATTTTTAATTTTTTATCTTGTCTGTGGACTTGCAGCTGCTGTCGCACACTTAATACTCCAGCCTGATGCGCCTGCTGTTGGTGCATCGGGAGCTATTATGGGATTGCTTGCAGCGTTTGCATATTTATTTCCCAACACCGAACTGATCATTATTCCTATACCAATTCCTGTGAAAGCAAAATATGCAATTGCTATTTTGGCCGCCTACGATATTTTTGGCGGAGTTTCTTCTGTCGGCGACCATATTGCACATTATGCTCATTTGGGCGGCTTGGTAATGGGATTCATTATCGTGTTGATCTGGAACAAAACCAACAAAAAAACTTTCTATTAACAGTAACAAGGGCGTGTTATGGGAGAATCAGACCGGTATATTGATTATAAAATGCAAAAGAAACGCTTTACATTGGGCCAGCCCGATAATGCGTTGATGTGGCTTTTTGTGATCAACGTCATCTTCTTCCTGGTGCTGCAAACGATAAAAGTGGCTATTGATGTAAACGATCGTTCCAGCGCTGCTTTTTATGCGCAGGTTGCTTATTGGTTCCAGTTACCGGCTGACCTTGTTTCGTTAAGTAAAAAGCCATGGACCGTTCTTTCTTACATGTTCAGCGATGTAGACTTAATGAGGGCTTTAAGCAATATGCTATGGTTATGGGGATTTGGATCAGTGCTGCAGAATTTAACAGGGAATAAAAAACTGATACCGGTTTATTTATACGGAGGTTTTGCTGGAGCCATATTTTTTATTACTGCTGCTTATTTAATACCAACAAACAAGGCTGTTATTAATTCGCTTGGCTTACTGGGAGCAAATGCATCGGTAATAGCAGTAGCCATTGCTGCAACAATGATAGCACCGGATTACCGTTTTTTCAGGCATATCAGGGGCGGCATTCCCATCTGGATCCTCACTGTTATCTATGTTGCAATTGACCTGGGGAGTATTGCACAAGGGCCGGCATCAATTCTCATTGCACATACCGGCGGCGCATTTGCAGGTTTTTTATTTGTGAAGTTGCTGAAGAACAATATGGACGGAAGCGAATGGATGAATAATTTTTACAACTGGTTCATCAATCTTTTTAATCCTAATAAAAAAGAAGTAAAGAATAATGTTAAGGAGAGGGTGTTCTATAATATAGGCAGCAAAAGCCCGTACAGCAAAACCTCTATTATAACCGAGCAAAGGGTTGATGAGATACTTGATAAGATCAACCAGAAAGGGTACGATCATCTTACCAAAGAAGAAAAAGATATTTTAAAAAGGGCCAGCGAAGATTAAATAACATTCACATTCTTTTATAGCTGTTAGCATTATCTTTATGCTATGCCGGCAAATTTTTTCAGGAGGCTTACTAAAAGATTCTTTATTGTTGTAAATGTAATTGCAGCAATATTTTTTTTATTGGGCTGTTACGGCTACCTGTTCAATCCAAAATATTTCTGGCCCCTTGGTTTTTTAACGCTTACTGCTTTTTATTTCCTGTTGATACTGGTTGCATTTATTTTCTTTTGGTTGTTTGTTAAACCACGCAGGGCCTTAATTTCAGTAATTGCGATACTGCTGGCTTTTAAGCCTGTCTGCAATATTATCCCTTTTCGGTTTTCGGGTTCGTTTACAAAACAAAAGCAGGCTAATGCATTACGTATAATGACCTGGAACGTGGCCCAGTTTAACGTGATGGAAGATAAGAATCACCCGGAAATAAAAAGCCGGATGATCGACGTCATTAACCAGAACGAACCAGATATTGCCTGCTTCCAGGAAATGGTTGCCGAAGACAGTACCGTTAAAGACCATGGTCATATGGACGGATTTTTGCAGCAACTGAATTTCAAGAATTATTTTTATTCATACAACAGCAAGGAAGATTTTTGGGGCTACGCACATTTTGGGATCATCATTTTTTCAAAATATCCTATCATTAATAAGCAAACCATCAGCTTTTATCCCAATGATTACAATTCCATTTTTCAGTATGTAGATGTTGTAAAAGGAGCAGATACCATCCGTGTATTTAATGTTCACCTGCAATCATTACGCTTTAGTAAGAATAATTTAAAATACATTGACAAACCTTCGGTTGAAAATGAGAATGCTGCCATTAAAGAATCAAAGAGCATCATCAGCAAGTTTAAAAAGGGTTTTTTGAAAAGACAGGTACAGGCCGACAGGATAAGAGACGAAATAGATAAAAGCCCTTACCCGGTAATTGTAACCGGCGATTTTAACGATGTACCCAATAGCTATGCTTATCATACTATCGGTGGTAATATGAACAACGCCTTTGTTGAAAAAGGCAGCGGCCTCGGCCGTACCTTCAGCGGTATATCGCCGGTTTTACGTATTGACAATATTTTTGTTGATAAGAAAATGGATGTGTTGCAGTTCAACCTGCTCAAAAAGAAGCTGAGCGACCACTTCCCGATCATTGCGGATGTTGAAATGGGCAAAAAGTAATATCTTAGCACTTCAAATGAAAGCATTCTTCACATACCAATATTTCTATTGCCCTTGCGGCATAGCTTAATATCTTTGTAAAAAATACATTTACTTTTTTGATCGTTGCCAGTTGCTGAAACTGTACAAGTGAGTGACACAACGATGTTTAATTAATGACCAACAGCCCGGACCAAAATAAAAATTATGCCTTTAAAAATATACAATACACTGTCAAGAGAAAAAGAAGTTTTCACCCCGCTTACGCCCGATCATGTGGGTATGTATGTTTGCGGTCCTACGGTTTACAGCGATGTGCATTTAGGCAATTGCCGCACTTTTATTTCTTTTGATATTATTTACCGCTACCTGGTTTACCTGGGTTACAAAGTGCGCTATGTACGTAACATAACCGATGCAGGGCATTTGGAAGGCGATCGTGATGAAGGCGATGATAAATTCAGTAAACTGGCAAGATTGCAAAAGGTTGAACCGATGGAGATCGTTCAGAAATACACGCTGGGCTTTCATCATGTAATGCAGTTGTTGAACAGTTTGCCGCCATCTATTGAGCCAACAGCTACCGGTCATATTGCAGAACAAATAGAAATTGCAAAACAGATACTGGCCAATGGTTATGCATACGAAGTGAATGGAACGGTTTATTTTGATGTAGAAAAATATAATAAAGAGCAACCTTACGGGATTCTTACCAACCGTAAAATGGAAGACCTGCTGGAAGGTACCCGTGAGCTGGGCGGACAAGATGAAAAACGCGGCCGCCTTGATTTTGCTTTATGGATAAAAGCAAAACCCGAACACTTGATGCAATGGCCAAGCCCCTGGGGAATGGGTTTCCCGGGCTGGCATATTGAGTGCTCGGCTATGAGTGAAAAATATTTGGGGAAGAAATTTGACATACATGGTGGCGGGATGGACCTGGCTGCAACGCATCATACGAATGAAATTGCACAGAGCCAGGCATGTTATCATACCAGTCCTGCAAATTTCTGGATGCATACCAATATGTTAACTGTAAACGGTACCAGGATGAGTAAATCTTTGGGCAATGGATTTTTGCCTGAAGAATTATTTACCGGAAATCACCCGCTGCTGGAGAAAGCTTATGCGCCGATGACGGTACGGTTCTTTATGTTGCAAACTCATTACCGCAGCACGCTTGATTTTAGCAACGAAGCATTACAGGCATCGGAAAAAGGATTGAAAAGATTGTGGGATGCTTATGAAGTGTTGGGTAAGTTGCAAGCTGCAAGTGACAAAGGAGAAGCAAGCGATTTGGAACTGGATGCCAAAGTAAATAAGCTTGTAAATGAGTTTGATGAATTCATGAACGATGATTTTAATACGGCCAAGGTTTTAGGCAATATGTTTGAGCTGGTGTCGGTTATTAATTCGATAAAAGACGGGTTGATACAAGCGGATGCAATTTCATCGGCAACATTATCATTGCTGCAGCAAAAATTTAAAGATTACCTGGAAACTGTTTTTGGGTTAAAAAATATTGCTGCCAATAACGAAGTGCTGAATGGCGTAATGGACCTGTTAATTGAGATAAGGAAAGAATCGAAAACCAAAAGGGATTTTGCAACCAGCGATAAAATAAGAAACCAGCTTGCTGCCATAGGCATTAATTTAAAAGATGAAAAGGGCGGAGAGATGAGCTGGGATTTGAGCTAAGAGCATAAAAGAGAAAAGGAGGAAAAAGAGATGACTGTATTACCTTGGTTTATCTTAATTTTTATACTTTAAATAAATGGATATTAATACACTTACAGGAACAGTAATAGATCTATGTATTAAGATTCATTCTAAAATTGGACCCGGTTGTTTCGAAAGAGTGTATGAGGAAATATTATATTACGAATTAACAAGGAAGGGGTTTAAGGTTGAACGTCAAATATTATTACCTGTAAAATATGATGATATGCAAATTGAAAATGCGTATAAATTGGATTTACTTGTAGAAGAAATGTTGGTGCTTGAACTAAAATCTGTTTACCCCTTGCCACCTGTATTTTTTAAACAGATCAGAACACAACATCTCTTCTAAATCTTAAACATGGAATGCTATTGAATTTCAAGGTAGAACTAATGAAAGATGGAATACACAGAGTTTTTAATAATTTCGGAATGGAAAAATTATAAACCAGATAAACCTCTTTTTCCTCCTTTTCTCTTTTTACCTCTTAGCAAAAAATATGGAACACATCATACATCTTACAAAAGACAAAAAGTTCAAAAAAATAATTGAACTACAAGAGCCCTTTGTTTTGGCCAAAAGAAAAAACGTACACCTGCATTTGTGCAACTCTATCATGAGCCAGCAGCTGAGTACAAAAGTGGCTGATGTTTTTCATAGAAGATTTTTGGCCTTATACAAAACCAAAAATCCTACAGCAGCAGAGATTGCAGCAACACCTTTTGAAACTTTAAGAGCCATTGGTTTAAGCAATGCCAAGACAAACTATGTAATAAACGTGTTGCAATCTCTGCTGCAATCTC
>Ga0193752_1000564_pt1 | contig 35030 bp, 21 predicted proteins | sample H1c1metaG_FD_144924 | JGI IMG/M metagenome (GOLD analysis project Ga0193752, IMG submission 144924) | Soil microbial communities from a riparian zone of the East river system, Colorado, United States - H1c1 | ecosystem: Environmental > Terrestrial > Soil > Riparian zone | place: USA: East River... | reverse complement strand
GACATCTTCCAAAAGTTTTTCAGACTGAACAAGGCTTACTTTGATATCGTCTGTTCCCGTCACCTTAACCTCTTTGGTTGTGAAACCAGTATGACTAAGAACCAGCGTAACATTAACCGTGTTGAGCAGGTTCAATAGAAAAGTTCCATCCTCTTTTGAAACGGCACTTTGAGTAGTACCTTTTACTGCGACAGTTACTCCGGGAATAGGTGTCGCAGTTGAGTCAGTAATGATACCTCTTACCGGAATCCTTTGTCCGTAGGTTGAGCCGGTTGCTATTATAAACAGCAACAATGCCAGGCAAATTCGCATAATCGTTAGTTTGGGTATATAATTTTACTATTGAGTAAATCTATGATCCTCAAACTAATAAAGCATTAATAAAGCATTAACAGCAGGCATTTGATATAAAAAAGATAAAAAAAATGAAGAAAAAGTATAGCAGGATATTTTCCCGCATGTTGCGGAAACGCGAGAATTGCAAAAACGGTATTAATGTCCGGTTCTTATCGTGGCCGGTCTTCTTTGTTTAAACCAAACTCAGCATTTGGCCTGTTACCCATCTTAAGTTTTAATTTTCCACCTCTTACTATATCCTGGTGAGTAATAAAAGTGCGGTTATATGCTTTACCATTTAATTCCATACTTTGAACATAAATATTTTTGTCGCTGTTATCAACCACTTCAACTGTAAATCTTTTGCCATTCTCAAGATTTATCGTGGCTTTGTTGAACAATGGACTACCGATAACATATTTTTCCGAAGCAGGAAAGACAGGATAAAAGCCTAATGAAGAAAAAATATACCAGGCAGACATTTGTCCGCAGTCTTCATTTCCGATAAGTCCGTCCGGTTTATCGTGATACATTTCTTTCATAATGTGCCGCACCTTTTCTGCCGTTTTCCACTGTTTGCCACTATAGGCATACAGGTAGCAAATATGATGACTTGGTTCGTTACCATGCGCATACTGTCCGATAGTTCCCGTAATATCGGCGAGCCCTTTTTTATCTGCAGCAGTTTCAATTGAAAATAATGAATCCAATTTATCATTGAATTGTTTTTCGCCACCTAACAAAGTAATAAGTCCCGGAACATCCTGCGGTACCAGCCACAAATACTGCCAGGCGTTACCTTCCGCGTAAATTGAGTTATTGGCAGTGAAAGCTTCAAATCCTGGCGACCAATCACCGTTGGATAATTTTCCTTTAAAAAATTGCAGGGAATCATCAAAATACAATTTGTAGTTTGTACCTCTTTTTGTGAAATAATCAGCATCAGGAATTTTATTCATTCGTTTCGCCATCAGCGCTATACTTGCGTCACCGATAGCATATTCCAGTCCTTTCGCAACCGAACGTCTTTCTTTATCAGACGGAATCGTCTTAAAATTCTTTATATACATCACACCCAACGAATCGGACATAGCAGTTGATTTAATCGCATCAAAAGCTCGGTTTACATCAAACCCGCTGATATCTTTCAGGTACGCTTCTGCTATTACCTGCAGGCTGCTAATGCCAACCATCGTGCCGGTTTCATTTCCCATAAGGTGCCAGATCGGCAATTTCTTCTGTTGATCATAAATTGCCAGCATTGAATTTATCATGTCTCGTACTCTGGCCGGCTGTGTGATTATATAGAGTGGATTGGCAGCACGATAAGTGTCCCATAAAGAAAACACACTGTAGTTTTGAAAGGATGCATTTTTATAAACCTGTTTATCGGTTCCACGGTAATCGCCGTTATGATCATTATATAAAACAGGATTAATCATTGTATGATACAGGGAGGAATAAAAAATCTTTTTATCCTTTTCAGAGTCTGTAGCTATATCAATTTTAGACAACTCTTTGTTCCATTTTTTTTGTGCTTCTTTCACTATCGTTTTAAAATCCCAGTGAGGTATTTCTGCCTTGATGTTTGCCAGTGCATTCTCTGTACTTACCGGTGAAATGCCGACTTTCATCCGGAAATCTGACGGGGCTTTTTCAAAACTGAGCAGTCCTTTTATCGCTTTCCCCTTTGCGCTTGTTCCTTCGAGTAGCGCGGAATTGTCGTATACTTCAAATTTTTCTATCGGAGCCGACAGGCTGATCGCAAAATATATCCATTGATCTTTTGCCCACCCTTTGGAATAACGATATCCTTCCAGTGTATACTTATCGACCTGCCTGATATAGCTATCAGTAACATTATCATTTATGCCTTCTTTAAGGTCGATGATGACATGTGCATCTTTAACATCGGGAAAATGATACTGGTGGAATCCAACCCTTTCGGAAGCTGTAAGTTCGGCAGTGATATTATAATCATCCAGCTTTACAGAATAAAAACCTGGTTTTGCCACTTCGTTCTTATGTGAATAAAATGATCCATAACCTGATTTGTGATCCCGGTCTGTACCTTTGTCCGTTTTTACGGGACCAGTATACGGCATGATCAGTATATCAGCCAGGTCTCCAATCCCGGTTCCGCTCAGATGTGTATGAGAAAAGCCAATGATCAGGCTATCATCATAATTATATCCGGAACACCAATCCCAACCCTTGTATATATTATTCGGACCTAATTGAAGGGCGCCAAAAGGTACGCTTGCACCTACGAATACATGGCCATGACCACCCGAGCCAATCAGCGGATCAACAAACGAAGTATAAGATTGAGAATGCCCATTTAAGGGAGATAATAAGATTATAGCAAAAATTAACCGCATCGGCGCGCTGAAGACGTTATAATTCATGATGATTATGGAGGTTTGAGCCTGGCAATCGCAAGGAAGGCGTAAAACTAGGTTTGAGTTACTAATAAAGCATTAATAAAATCTTAATAAGGATGAATACGTCAAAAAAATACATGATCGTTTTCATTAAACAAATGCTAATTTCCTGTTTTACAACCTGTTTATATTCTTAATTTCGATTAGAATATCTTTGATTACTAACCATTGAAATGCCAGCTATAAATTAATGAATTCTGGATCACCTGCTAAAAATATTCTTTCCAATAAACTAAACAAGCTGGTTTACCGGTTCGGGACGACAGGGATGATCATAATGCCCGCTTTGTTGATTCTGATCCTGCTGATGTCATCTCTTCAGCTCAGTGCTCAATCATATGGTTTGCAATTTGCCAGCAGAGACGCGGACCCGGAGAAAAGAACTTCACTGGATCTTACGCCTGATGAACAACTTTGTATTTCAGGAAAAGTGGAATTATCTTTCGAACTTACATTTGTACCCAACATTGAGAGTTATTTCGGGTATGTTTTCCGGGTAATTAACGACAAAAAACAGAATCTTGACATGTTGTACGACATGGGAAGAAGTAAGTTTAAGATCGTTTTCGGTGATGCTTATGCCGGTATTGACTTTCATATCGGCCATGAGGCCTTACTAAATCAGTGGGTCAGATTCAGAGTGGAAATCGACCTTAAAAAAGGCGTTTCATTATTTTGTAACGATACAGTTATTAAAAGCAATCCCCTCCCATTTAAAGGAAACTGTTTTAATATCTGCTTTGGAGCAAGCAATTATGTTGATTTCAAATCAACAGATGTTAGCCCAATGAAAATAAGAAACCTGGGTGTCAAGGTAAATGGTACTGAAAAATATTTCTGGCCACTGAATGAATCCACCGGTGAAACAATAATGGACAGTGTTTCCGGGAAAAAAGCAAAAGTAACTAATGCTCATTGGTTGAAGCCTAAACATGCCAGTTGGGAATTGTTGAACACCATGGTTACTAAAAGCACTCCAAGTGTTGCATTTAACCCGTCGGATGAAACGCTGTATATAACCGGCACCGATTCACTTTATACATTTTCTGCAAAGACATCCACGCTGGCAGCAATTCCGCTCAGTTCAAAACATGACAATTTATTACCCGGTAATCAATCCATCTATAACCCATACAATAAGGGATTGTATAATTTTTATACAGACCAGGGATCCGTTGCCCAATACAATTTTTCACAGCAAAGCTGGAGCCACAATTTTTCACCTGCCGATCTTACCAGCTACTGGCACGTGAACAAATTTTTCTCAGGCTTCGACAGTTCCTTATACGTTGTCGCAGGATACGGACATGTAAGATATAAAAACGGGGTACAGCGATACGATATTGCCAGTGGCAAATGGGACTCAGTAAAAACGCGTGGCGATTATTTTACGCCAAGATACCTTGCAGCACTCGGCACTACTCCAGGTGGTGATTCCGCATACGTATTAGGTGGTTATGGCAGTAAAGATGGCGACCAGTTGCTTAATCCAAGATATTATTACGACCTGCTGTTGTATAATGTATCTTCCCGATCATTCAAAAGATTGTTTTCGCTTAAGGAACCCAAAGAGCCATTTGTATTTGCCAATTCGCTTGTTATTGATGCTGACCGGAAACATTATTATGGACTTATTTTTTCAAAGGACCAGCTTAACACACAGCTTCAACTCATCAAAGGTTCTTTACAACAGCCGGAATATGAATTGCTGGGATCGCCATTTCCTTACACATTTTTCGATACCCATTCTTTTGCCGATATTTTCTACTGTCCGGTCACCAAATTGTTTCTTGCAGTCACGTTTTATACAAATAAGAACAATAATACAGAAATCAGGATCTATAGTATTTATTCACCACCTAAACCGCAGGAAGCCATTGTAACCAATGACCTTTCAGGTTCAAAGAACATCTATGCTTACATTATTGGATCTATTGTCCTGTTGATGCTGGCAATACTCGGTATCAGAGCAGTAAGAAAAAGAAATGTTGCCAGACGTTTGCCGTTTGCCGGAGATTTGAAACAAACAGATCAGATTACTGCCGATGCAGCATCATTGCAGTCCGGAACTTTATCAACAGCAATCGGTCAGGGCCCTGTACTTATGAATGACCGTGATAATATAATAACGGAACCAGCTGTGACACAGGATGCAAGAGTTTATTTATTTGGAAATTTTGAAGTAACCGGTAGCAGTGGCGAAAACATTACCAGGCTTTTCACACCACTCCTGAAAGAACTTTTCCTCTTATTGCTCATACATTCGATAAGATATAAGAAAGGGGTTTCTCCTGAAAAACTGATTGAAACTTTATGGAATAATAAGGACTCCAAGGACGCCATTAATAACCGCGCTGTTAACATTGCCAAGCTAAAAAGCATACTTGAGAAAATTGAAGAGTTTGTGTTACATAAGGAATCAGGTTACTGGAACCTGAAATTTAATCCCGAAAAATTATATATAGATTTCGACAGATATAATAATATTTTTTCAGAAAGCACTATCAGCAACCGCAGCGTAAACGAACTAATTTCGCTTACTCAACGGGGCTCGTTTTTGCCACAGGCAGATTATCAATGGGCCGATAACATCAAGTCGGAAATTTCTAATGTAATCGTTGACACCTTATTGAAATATTGTAAGTTATTAGCCTTGCCTGAAAACGCAGAAAAAATTATTTCTATCTGTAATTCGATTTTTTCTATTGATGAATTAAATGAGAATGCACTTAAATTAAAATGTAAAAGCCTTATAGCCCTCGGCCGGCACACGCTTGCCAAACAGGCCTTTGAAAAATTCATAATCAAATACAAGGAAATCTACGGGGAGGATTATAAATCAAACTATCATTTCCTTATCAATAGTTAAAAATTTCGTTAGTTATAATTCTTTGTCCTGTAAGATCAGGATGGCAATATTTTGTTCATCCAGGCCAACAAGTTGTCTGTAATGCGAATCCTTCAGGTTAACGACTATGATGTCATCAAGCGATGATTTAACCAGTTCACCATCGGCCTGTTGAAATATAAAACCTGCAGCATCATGTATCAGGGTAACTCCGGATTTATCATAAAACGGCCGGAGTTTTTTATCACAGAAACCGATGGAATCAAGATTTCTTTGTTGTATATTTTCAATGATGTGTTTAACGAGCATCAACCCAAAACCTTTATGTTTTTGAGCAGAAGCCAGCCCTGCAAATTCCGTGAAATAATGATCGGCTCCGGATATCATTAATGTGAAATTGAAACTGATACGGGCAATACAAAGGATACTACCTTTTTCATCTTTCAGAAAATGAATTTCAGATTGCCGGAACCGGCTCCGAAACTCTGACGGTTCCATAAACTTCCATGAATCAATATTCCATAGATCCAGGATTAGCAGGATCTCAAGGCTTGTAAGATCATCAACAGGTTTTATGTTATAAAACGGCATCAGGTTTTTACTCTTGTCATGCAGGTATTTGCTCTTGTCATGTCCGTGATCATAATTTTTTAGTCACAGGTTTGGCTCTTTCATATTGCAGCGGCCATTTCACGTCTTCATTTAATTCTATTGCAGCTGATAGGGCAAAGTTCGGATTGCGGAGACTTTCCCTCGCAAACAATATCAGATCCGCCTGGTTGTTTTGCAAAATTTCTTCTGCCTGCTGAGGAGAAGTGATTAAGCCAACTGCGCCGGTTAGTATTCGCGCACCCTTTTTAACAGCTGCTGCAAACTCAACCTGGTACCCTGGTGCGAGAGGTATTTTGGCTGTCCTTATGTTTCCACCTGATGACGTATCAATCAGATCAACTCCCCGATCCTTTAATAAAGTCGCGAGTTTCACTGAATCCTCAATGGTCCAGCCACCTTCGGACCAGTCGGTTGCCGATATACGAACGAATAGCGGCTTATCATCGCCCCATTCATGTTTTACAGCTTCGGTTACTTCCAGAAGCAGACGGACGCGGTTTTCAAAACTGCCGCCATACTCATCATTTCTATTGTTGCTTAAGGGTGAATAGAACTGATGAAACAAGTACCCATGTGCAGCATGAATTTCAATAAGATCGTAACCGATAGCTTTTGCGCGTTTAACAGCGCTAACAAAATCGGCCGTTAATTGTGCTATGCCGGCTTTATCCAGCGCTATGGGTATCTCATCTGTTTCTCTGAATGGCAGTGCGGCAGGACTAACTGTTTGCCAGTTATTTTGATCACCGGCCGGAATTTGATGACCGCCTTTCCAGGGCACTTCACAACTTGCTTTGCGACCTGCGTGTGCCAGTTGAATACCGGCTTTTGCGCCATGCAGTTGAAGAAATGCAACGATTTGTTTAAGCTTCCCGATATGATCATCTTTCCATATACCGAGATCGGCGTAGGAGATCCGACCTTGCGCTGTAACAGCTGTCGCTTCCTGGATGATAAGACCTGCACCGCCGGTGGCACGGCTTCCCAGATGAACAAGATGCCAGTCGGTCGCAAAGCCATCAGTTGAAGAGTACTGGCACATGGGCGAAATCACTATCCGGTTTTTAAATGTGGTGTTTCGTATTGTAAGGGCAGAAAAAAGTAAGCTCATGAAAAACACAACAAATCAGAAGCGTATTGGTTTAACGGCCGATCGCCGGCCATCCGTTTGCCCAAACTATTTCAGAAATTATCAGTTTGGAACGTCCGCTGTCCTTCGCATCATAACCGTGATAAATGAGATAGTCATGCCCGTTAAAGGTATAGGCTGAATTATGACCTGCACCGAACCACTCCTTATTGTCACCCTGTACAACCGGAGTACCACCGTTCTTGCGCAGATCAACACCTTGCATGTCGAGGAACGGACCTGTTGCTTTTTCGCTTCTGCCGACTACTACCTTGTAATCGCTTTTTTCTCCGCGGCAGCAGTAATCCCATGAAACAAAAAGATAATAGAACTTATCTTTTTTAAATATGAATGGGCCTTCAATAGCTGCGTTTCCTGCAGATGTATCAGGTGTTCCATAATTCCTGGGTCTGCTGGCAACTGTTAACCATTGTTCAGGAATTTCGGGTGCGGCGAAGTCTTTATTAAGTTTTACCATTTTCATCCCTTCCCAGAACGAGCCAAACACAAGCCATGGAGCGTCGTTTTCATCCAATACGAGATTTGGGTCAATAGCATTCCACATATCTCTTCCGGGAACAGACTGGACAACTTTTCCCATGTCCTGCCATTTATAGTCGGCCGATGATGTATCGAGTGTTTTATTTGTTGCCAGTCCTATACATGAGATATTTTTACCAAATACGGAAACAGAATAATACAAATAAAATTTCCCGTTATGATAACTGATATCAGGCGCCCACATACTGCTGCCACGATAACGGGGCAGTGCCGCTTTTACCCAGGCCGGAGTGGTATCGAAGATGGATTTTTCTTTTCTCCAGTTTTTCATATCTGTTGATGAAAACAATGATATCCCATTGCCGGTGGCAAAAAGATAATAAGTGTTTTTTTCTTTGATCATAACCGGATCATGTACCGGTGTTTCACGAGTAACGGTCATGGTGCCGACAGGTACCGGTGGTCTTCTTGCTGGTTGTTGCGCATGAACAGACAACAGGTTCAGGAGTGAGATGATGATAATGAAAAATTTCATTTTGTTTTTTTTATAGGGCGGACCTCCGGGTCCGCCCGTGAAATGTGGAACGGATCTCCTGATCTGTTCATTTTCAAAGAAGTTTGGTTTTCCTTTTAATCAAATTTTCTAAATCATCGCTGAACGGATCCGAAAATCCACTCCACAAATGAGCGGATCCGGAGATCCACCCCACAAATCAACGGATCAGGAGATCCGTTGCACAAATATCATTTCATCGCAATCTTAACCGGCAAGGAATACAGCAGCTCTGCAACACCTACAGTTTTTACTCCGACACGTACAAACACAAAATCCTTTGCAGACAACGAAGAGGGTACTGGTACCGTCAGCGTCACCGGCTGAGACAAATCAGTAATAACCGCCGCTGCTTTTTGCGCAGTTCCGGCATTATTTGTCTGGTCTGTAATAATGGTTTGGCCAACATAAATCCGCACCAGCTCCAGGTTTTTAGTCGTATTCACTCTTTGCAGATTAAATGTTGCATTGATATTATTCCCTGCTTTCACGAAATTTGCGTTTTTTATTACGAAGAATGGATCAACCGGAAAATCAATACTGGCTGTTCCTTTAACATCAACTACTATCGAATCTGTTTTATCTGCCCATGGTCCGCTTCCTCTTAACATAGTGAGGCGATAACTGCCATCATATACCTGCGCCGAAAATGTACCATCCTGATCTATATGAACAGGTATCTTACTGAATAACTGGTAACCTGGCTGCCATAATTCAAGCTGTACGCCATTCGACCTTAAACCTAAAGGCTGATTTTCAAAAACCACCTTGCCATTTATAGTTGCATTTGGGGCGTCTTTGTTGTCTTTTGAACAACCAGTTATAAACACCAGCAGAAGGCACGCGAGACAATTTATTATATATTTCATATACTTCTTTTGAAGTTATTGTAATGGATTACGAACGATCAGCGGATTATTATCAATTATATTTTGTGGTATAAATGTGTAATAGTTCTGCATCTGGAAAAACCGTGGTGCCCTAAAACGCGGCGCCGTTATTTTTTCGAACACATATTTACCATTCCGGGCAGCATCACCGGGACGTATGATGCGATATGGATACAAAGCAGAAACAACCGAAGCAGGATTGCTGCTTACCCCGGTCCAGGTGGTATGTGCTTTTCTCAATCTGATAAGATCCCACAGACGATGATCTTCAAAAGCGAGTTCAACCCATCTTTCACTTATAATTTTATCTAACGTAAGGGTGGTAAGACTGTTGGCCGGAAAACCTGCTCTTTCACGAAGCTTGTTTATATGAGTCAACGCAACGGACGTTTGCCCTAATTCAAAAGCAGCCTCAGTAGCGTTCATATAAATTTCGCCTAACCGGAACCAAACCCACCATATATCACTGCGCACGCCCCTGGTGCTTGAAAGAGAGGCCTCATCAATATATTTACGCAGATAAAAACCGGTATTGGACACTTCCTGTATGGTGCGATGCGGACCGGAAGAACCTGTCAGTAACTTTCCATCTCCTGTCGGGTAAGCGGCACCTCCCCAAACAGCTCCGAGCTGTGTTCCTTCGACTACCTGGTAAGTGCTGCCATTCCAAACCATAACACCAGCCAACATTTCAATTGTTGAACCTTTGAAGGAACTACCGGGGTATAAAATAGTTCCGCCGGTACGTCCATCTTTGTTTTGGAAAATGTCACCCGGATTATCATAATATATGTAATCTGAATTGTTTGGCAATTTGTTTTTTAAAACACCGGGGCTGCCATCCAGAAAGTCAGAAGCCTCCACCAGGTTCAGTGACGGACTTATAGAAGAAGATGATAAATTATCTTCACGTATACCACGCGCTATATTATCATATGAAAAGTTATGCCGTTTATCCTTTGCCGTTAAAAAATCTTTTACAAATATAACTTCCTTGTTACCGGACTTCTTGGTCACTGCTTCATAAAAGCCCAGAGCAGGATTTGCCGGATTAGCTGATAAGGAAAAAACGCCGCTGTTAATTAATTCAAGGGAGGCATCGAGAGATTTCTGATAATATCCGTTTGCCATTGCGGCCGGAATACCAACCTCGCCACCGGCCGTGGTTAATGACGGCGTAAGTAACGCGTTATATTTTGCGATTGAAGCCGCGTACAACATGGCACGGCTCTTTAAAGCCAGAGCAGTATATTTATTTGCACGGCTGTTACTTGCCGCGGGAGGATTAGAATTTGTACTGACATTACCTAAAGTATTTTTAATTGCTTCCAGTTCGCTGTCAATAAAATTGTATACCTCGGCTTCCTTGTTTCTTGGGTGTCTTAAGGAACTCGCCTCACCACTGTAATCATAAATCAATTGGTTTGTAATAATGGGTACACCACCCATCCTTTTTACCAACTGGAAATAATTGAATGCGCGTAAAAAGCGAAGTTCTGACGTGAACTGCAATTTTGTTGGTGCATCAAGAGCCGTTCCCAGTTTCTCAATGTTCTCAATAGTCAGGTTGATATCCCTGACGAGAGAATAATTCCACAGCAACCACCTATCGGTTGCGTAGCTGGTCAGATTATTCCGTCCGTCCTGATTAGATTGCCCGGACCACATGCCTTCATCATAATCTGCCATATTTCGCCATTGCGTATACCTGCCATCCGAGTATCTGCCATCCGAGGGATCTGTAAGATCTGTAAGTCCGATATCTGAAGGCAGCCGGTCATAAAAATTTGCAAGCAATGAAGTGATCTGTTTGGGATCATTCCAGACCTGTTCTTCCAGGATTAATGATTTGGATTCTCTTTGAAGCCAGTCTTTCTTACACGAAAAAAGAAAGAGGCATAAAAACATCGTGGATATATAAATTAATTTTTTCATGATTTCACTTATTTAAAAAGAAACATTAAAACCAAATGTCAGCAACTTCTGTTGAGGATATACCAGGCCGCCGGAAGAGGTAATTTCAGGATCTATTTCAAGGTCACTTACATTGTCTATCGTGAAAAGATTAGTTGCATTGACATAAATCCGTACTCTTGATGTACCAACACGTTTCAGCAAAGTTTTTGGAAGATCATATCCAAGTTCAATATTTCTCAACCGCAGGTATTTTATGTTAGTGAGCCAGAAATCATTAAACTGGAAGTTCATATGAGAGGTGTTATCTCTGCGGGTTGCAGGATAAGTGCCCGCCACCCATGCACTTTTTGGATCATATGGATCCTGCCTGTGCCACCGGTCATCAAACATATAATGCGGTGAATTACCAGTGTTCTGGAAAGGGAACTTCAGTTCCACATCACGTAAAAAAGACTGCATGGAAGCACCTGCCAGCACGATCGAAAGACTAAATCCCTTATAACGGGCATTCATAACCGAACCAAAACTTAAGAACGGATTTTGCCCGCGTGGATAGCCAATCGGTCTTTGATCCAGTGCATTGATGATACCGTCGCTATTGGCATCTTCGTAGATAAAATCACCGGGCAACATAGTCCTGTTTCCCTGTCCGTCAATATTGACCGGATAATTATCAATTTCTTCCATCGATTGGAAGCGGCCAACAACATGATAGCCGAAAGCATTATCATTACCTGTGCCCGACACACCTGACCACCTGTCTACGGCAGAAACCCGGAACTCATCATATGAATTACCAAATCTTGGTTTATAAGTATTGAGACTTCTTAAACGGGCAAAAGAAGCATTAACACCAATTGAATAATTCAACTGGCCAACCTGGCCGTTGTAGTTTACAATTCCTTCAATGCCACGGCTGGCATCTTCATTCAGGTTTTCATTTGGCAACAGATAGCCTACTTCAGATGGTAACAGTACGTCATATTTGCCAGCTGGCAGACCGGTGCGTTTACGCTCAAACACATCGAACTGTGCAGTGATCTTATTATTGAACAATGCGATATCGACACCAATATTTTTGGTCCGGTTCATAACCCATGACAGTTGTGTGATAGGCAATCCTCTTGGCCTTAACCCAATCACATAAGTGCCATTCAATATGGAACTGCCAGAGAGATAGTTATAACCTGGCAGGTAATCAAAGGCATTTATGCCTGCCTCACTACCGGTTTCACCATATGATGCCCGTAGCTTAAGATCAGTAATTGCGGTAATGTTTCTGAAGAATGGTTCCTGTGAAATCCTCCACCCTGCGGAGATCCCTGAAAAGAAACCCCAGCGTTGTTCGGGAGCATATAGATATGACCCATCATATCTTCCCAATAATTCCAAAAGGTATTTCTGTTTGTAACTATAATTCACTCTTCCGATATAACCAGCCCTCGCTTCAACGCCCCAGGTATCCGTTAAGAGATCCTGTTCGGAAAAATTCATCAATGAAACATAGTTATTGGAAGGAACGGAATGTACTACAAAATAGGCATTGTCATAATCGGATCTTTCATAGGCGGCCACAGCTGAAATGGAATGATCACCCAGAATTTTATTATAACTGAGTTGAAACTGGGCATAGCGGTTAACAACGTTCCTTTTGTGTTTTTCGCGCCATGGATTCTGGTTACCATATGGAACAGTACTTCCCGGAGCCCTGTCCTGGTAAACTCCGTTTGAATAGATGTAGGCCGGATAAGTATATTCCATACCATCAAAATCCTCATTTTGATAGTTATAAGATAACGTTCCCTTTGCGACCACACCAAAGGGCAGATCATATTGTGCATTCAGATTAATATTCATTCCATGCCATACTTCTTCGATCCATCCTGTTACGTCTGATTTATAGGTAGCCGGATTAGCATTGACATTGTGTGTCTGATTTATATAACGGGGATTGTTATTCGCATAAGGTGCTTCCGTTGGCCACATACTGAATATGCTCAGGAAAGGATTGAAATAATCATCCAGGCCCGGCACCCCGATATTAAATGTCTTTTCAAGACGAAGACCGATCTGCGCGCCGATCTGCAACCTGTTAGCAAGTTGCGTATTGATGTTGGCCTGCAGGTTTGTTCTTTTATAACTGAAATCTTTCAATAATGCATCCTGATCCAAATGAGTAATCCGCATATAATAAGTGGATCTTTGGGTTCCGCCGGATGCACTGGCGCTGATATAACGTTGAGGCACATTCCGTCTTGTTACCATTTTATAATAATCGTAACTCTTGTATGCACTGTCTGTGCCGGCTTGCCATTTAGCCAGCTCTTCAGGAGAGTATAACAGTGCGGGGTTTCTGCCTGCATTTTGTTCAGCATCAACAATCGCCCGTACATATTCACCTGCAGTTGCTGGTTTGGGAAACCTTGTGAAATTTTGCAGTCCATAATAACCGGAAACATCAATTGTGGGTGATTCTCTTTTACCTCTTTTTGTGGTAATTAATACTACGCCATTTGCCGCACGCAATCCATAAATCGAAGCAGAAGCATCTTTAAGAATCGTGATATTCTCAATGTCTTCCAGGCCCAGTGTATTGAACACATCCTGGCCGGATCCCTGTGCAAAACCAAATGCCGTGGTTGTTGTGCTACCGCCAGTATAAGGAACCCCGTCAATAACAAAAAGAGGATTACCCATATTTCTTATTTGGATGTTTACACCACGTCCTGGTCTTGAATCGGGTGACCTTGAAGTGATCCCCTGTACCTTTCCGACCAATGCGCCAGAAGTGGTGGTTGCAGGTGTGGTCAGCAGATCTGATGAGCTTATTGTACTGATGGCACCAGTAACTGTGGCTTTTTTCTGTGTTCCGTAACCAACTACCACAACATCGCCTAACTGCTGATTTGATGATTCCATTTTAACATCAACGGTTGTGCGGTTATTTACAGGAACTTCCTGAATTGCATAGCCGACATAACTGAAGATGAGAACGGCATTTCCCGGTGCGCTGAGGTTATACCTGCCGGCATCATTCGTCTGCGTAGTGGTAGCAGTACCTTTAACCGCTACAGTAACACCTGATAGCGCAGTGTCTCCGGACATTACTCTCCCTGTGATGGAAGTCTGCGCATAAAGATCTGTGAATAAAAATGTAAGGCACAGCATAAAAAACAATCGCCGGTTCTTTAAGATGGCCTTAGCTGGTAAAATAAATTTCAAGTTTGGCAAGCAATGTATCATAGCATTTCATTTTGGTGTTTAAAAAATTTGATTCGGGATCAAACATTTCATTTAATTCGACGGTTCCGGGCACGGCATAGCCACCCTGATATGTCAGCTGATCATTATCAATTGATAATGACCCTATTAATATGTTGTTGTACGGATAGTGTTGGTCCTGGACTCGTTTGCTACTTTTCCAGGTCTGCCAGGAAATTCATCAGTTTCTGTAAATCATCCTTGTTGTTGGCAGCCACAGAATTTTTGTTCATGTAAACCTCGACTGCCGGTTTATGCTTTGAATATATCTTAAGTAGTTTTTTCTTATCAGGATAGATCACACTGCCATCGCGGGCTGCAAGAGCTAACTCTGTATGTTTCACTAGTATCAGCTCCTGCGATGTATTCAGATCATAAGATCTTCTTTCCAGAATGGAGCTGATATTATCGACCGAAGTAGTGGAAGATGCCAGTCCGTATGAACCCGGCTTTTGAACAAACTCTTTGAAATATATTTTTTCGAGCAACTTAACGGACCCATTCGAAGATGCAACATGGTAATACCCTTTGTCAAAATAAAATGTATCCGTTAAAATCGAAACGAGTTTTATTGAAGTTTCATTAATAAGTGCAAGCGTATCTCCTTTCGGATCCAGAAACTGAATTGATCCGAAAAGCATATTGTGATTAAGTTTTCCACCAATCGTTTTGCCATCTTTAAATACCACTGTTCCGTTGGTAAAAGCAGGATAGCGATAAATTTCATTGAACGGAATGACATCCGACACCTGTACGCCTGCCTTCACATTATAGCTTACCTGTTTTTGTGAGAATGCGTTTTGGCTCACGTACATGATCACATATAAAACAAGTAGTTTCATAAAACTGTGTTTGATTCTATTTTAAAGTAAACGCCGGCAGATCTATCAATTTTCCTCCCTGCATGGCCGACTCATGTGCCAGTATTCCCACGCAGGTTATATTTGCCGACTGCCTTGCATTCGGAAAAGGTTCTCTTTTTTGAATCAGTGAAGAAATAAATTCATGAACAAGATGCGGATGTGAGCCGCCATGACCCGAACCCTGGATAAATGATAAATGCTGATTGCTGTCAGCGTCATAAACACCACCAGTTGTAAATGATTGTATTTCTTTCGGCAGAAGACGGGCATAATCCGGGATTTTTACTTTTTCAGGCTTTTCCCCCGTGTGAATTACGGAATCTTCATGCTCAACAAGCGTCCATTCAAACGACTTTTTTGATCCATAAACATCGAAACTTTCACGATATTGACGGGCAGTATTAAATAAAGAACGTGTTACCTCTGCTGCCAGGTCCGAATCCCTGAATTTTATATGGCAGGTTTCTATTGCAAATGGCGAATTATATTTAGTGATCAGGTTTTCGTCGATTCTTCCTGAACCCAGGCAGGAAACGGTTTCGGCATCTGCCTTAGCAAGAGCTACAACAGGTCCTACACAATGTGTCGCATAATGCATGGGAGGTAGACCTTCCCAATATCCGGGCCAGCCGGCCATCTCCTGCTGATGAGATGCACGCAGGAACTGCAGTTTTCCAAGCTCTCCGTTTTCATAAAGTTCCTTTACAAACAAAAACTCGCGGCTGTAGACAACGGTTTCCATCATCATATAAGTGAGACCGGTTTCTTTAACGGCCTCAACGATCGCTTTGCATTCTTCAACGGTGGTAGCCATCGGTACTGTGCAGGCAACATGCTTGCCTGCCTTCAATGCCTTTATCGATTGTTCAGCATGATTCTGTATAGGAGTGTTTATATGAACTGCATGTATTTCAGGGTCCTTTAGCAATTCATCGTAGTCACTATAACGTTTCTCAATATTAAAAGCGTCACCAATCTGCCTGAGCTTATCAGCATTACGTTGACAAATCGCATACATATTTGCGTTAGGATGATGCTGATATATCGGAATAAACTCTGCACCGAACCCAAGACCTACGATTGCGACATTGATTTTATTGCCCATTTGCTGAAGATTTGTCAATGATTTTATGTTGATGATCAGAACCGTCTTCCTCTGCCCAGGACCTCAGAAATTTTAATCCGTCTTTTGCAAAGTCATCCTGGCTCTCTGCCATTGGGTGCCAGAAACAAACCGCGCCGGCAAGTTCCTGGTTTTCAGTTGTGAAACTTTCAATACTCACAACACCGTTATACCGGATTTTTTCCAGTGCACGTCTGTAGGCATCCCACCGGGTCTGGCCAGTGCCCGGCGTTCCCCGGTAATTTTCCGAAACCTGAAGATGTATAAGTTTATCTCCCGCGGCAATTATCGCTTTTTCAATGTCACGTTCCTCGATGTTCATGTGAAATCCATCGAGCATAATCTGCGCTGCGGGATGATCGATATCAGCAATGAGTTTTTTTACATCATTCACATTATTGATAAGATCAGATTCGAACCGGTTCAGGGGTTCAAGAGCGATCCTAAGACCATATGCCGATGCCATATCACAAACAATGCGTAAATTTTTTACTGCCAGGTTCCATTCCGCTTTTCTTTTCTCCGGTGGCAACATCCTTGCCTTCCCTACGGCAGAATACATGGGGCCGCTGAAGAAATCGGTTCCCAGACCAACACATATCTTCAAACAGGCTTCTATATAATCAAAACAATTCTTATGTATCGCAACATCATCACTCGTAAGATCTCTTGTTGGTCCGAATGCGCCGCAGATCACTGCCCGGAGATTATATTTTTCAAGACCTTTTTTAACAGCGTCGATGTTGATCAGTGCCGGATCTTCAACAGCAATTTCCACAACATCAAATCCCATCCCGGCAATCTTGCTGAACAGGGGTTCAATGGATGCTGTTGAAAATGGAGATGTCCACAACCAGGTACTAACACCATATGTGATATTTAATTTCATAACTGCAGGTTCTTATTGAACGGCTCGTTCTGCGTAAGCATATCTTCATTTAATAATACAGCTCTATAACCGCCTTTCGATCTGAAATACAAAATGAGTAGCAGATAACTGACAAGCATGATTATTGGAAAGACCACGATATACCTTAGCGCTGTTTTTTTGGCAGTATCCCTTATCTCTGATACAGTTGCACTTTCTGCAGCACTGGCTGTTGCAAGCTTATTCTGATCGAGTGCCTGGTAGTCACCAAAAACACTTGTTTTGTTTTCGGTAACATATGTTCCATGAATATTTGTGTTGTTTGCAACATCGTATTTACGAATGTCTGCATCAACAGTTTTATCCTGGATAAACCCAAGTATACCTGCCCCGATCACACCTGCGGCAATCATACCAAGACCGCCGGTGATATTAAGAGTCAAAGCTCCACCTTTTGGAAACCGTTCCGCTACCAGGCCCAGCATTGTTGGCCAGAAAAAAGTTTTTCCCAATCCATATATAGTTGCCGCAACCAGTATCATTACTCCGGCAGACTGCGATAACATATACAATCCAATGGCAGCAATACCTGAACAAATTGCAAGCAACCCGAGAGGCGAAATTTTGTGTACTATAGGCCCGGCAAAAAAACGCAGCACAAACATGATTGCAGATGTATAAACAAGAACCCATCCGGCCTGCATTCCCAGTTGCCTCATTGCTGGTGTCATGAGATCAGTGATCCAGCTATCAGTTCCCAGTTCCGTAGTGGCTAATGGAATCATGATCAGTAACAGAACTATGAATAAAGGTTGCCCAAGGCTTTTTGTATACAACCCAAACAACACGGTGATCAATAAAATCAATATCACATTAAATGTGGTTGACCAAGTGAAAACTTCTCCCAGCTGAAAAATAATCAGAGATACTATGATTAATGCACCTAGTGCGCCCACTTCGCGTAACATCTCTTTGTAAGTGACACCAGCCCGTATTCTTTCGTTCAATGGAAAACGGCGTGCAATCATCATTATTCCATAGACTATTGTTGGCAACAGGATCAGGCCAATTTTGAATTCCCATCGCGTGCCTGCACCCATAAACAGCGCTATGATCCCTCCAAGCATCAGACCGCCGGCCCAGGCAGCATGAAGTATATTCAGCCATTTGGTTTTAGCTTTTGGAAACATAGTAGCAACAACCGGATTCACAACTGCTTCAACCGTTCCGTTTCCAAGCGCGACAATAAAAGTTCCAACATATAACATCCAGTAACCGGTGGCAAAAATGGTCAGCAGAGCAGATGTCACATGGCAAAGGAATGCAAAGATCATGGCTGTTTTATAACCGATCTTATCGATTATCAGACTGAACAAAACAATGCTTATCGCAAATGGCCAGAGACCGACACCAGCTATTTCGCCTAGTTGCGTTTGAGTAAGATTGAATTCTTTTCCCCAGTCCGGCAATATTACTGCCCGGAGTATAAACCCGAAAGCAGTTGTCATCAGCGCGACGAAACATGCATAAAACAATTTCATATCCGGCGCCGTTGCGGTTGAAGTTGCTACCTGTTCATTTCTTTGCATTAGTTATAGATTTATAGAAAGTTCGGCATTGTTCAGTTAACATCGTACTCCCTTTAACAAGATTCTATTTCGTAACGCGCATGATTCCATTCATAATGCGCCAATGTCCCGGGAATGTACACACGTATGGATAATCGCCGGGAGTTGCAGGAACCTTAAAGGTTAATGTAAATTTTCCTGCAGGATTGATCAACGGCGTTGCCTGCAATACCTCAGGTATTTTCGGTACATACTGCATTTTCGCTCCGTCAGCATCCTGCGCCATCTTGTCTGCGGCGGCACCAACTTCTTTAAGCGTATTGATTTTAATTAATACAAAATTATGCTGCATAAAATCAGGGTTCTGAATGATGAGCCTGACGGTTGTTCCCGCTTTAACAGTGATCAATTGCTTATCATATTTCATGACGTCCTTGACAACTTTAATAGTAATTGTCTGGTCGATCGTGCCGGTTTTGGGCAGAGCAGTTGCCGCCCCAACAGCAGCAAGTGTTTCAAGCCTTGCATTTGTGAGATTTGCTCTCATGAAGAAAACGGAATCAGGATAATCTATCAATCGCTGATCACCTTTCAGATTGTCGAAACCAACACGCAGAGGATCGGTTAATTCTTTTTTGAATACTCCTGGTGCCTTTGCTGTGCCAACCTGTTTGTTGTTGATCAATAATGTCATGGCTCCATTAGCTTTAAGGCCTGCCTTGAAGTTGAAGGCTGCTGGTAATGGTTCGGTAGTATTAATTGTATATGCCTGACCATTTTGATTTACCTGGAAATACATTTTATTTTCAATCAGGTAGACGCCATATCCATTTGCTTTATTGCCCTGTACCATCACCACGCCATTGTATGGTATTGGGCGATTTGATGCCGGTGCTGCCGGATTTCGGTTCGTGCCTCTTTCAAGGTCACCGGAAATCAATATCTCTTTCGACAATACTTCAGGTGCGGGAGCTGCCGTCTGCTGCTGTCTTCCGAATGATCTTCTCAGTGGTATTTCAGTTAACCTCGAGCCAAAAGTGAGCCTTTGAGCAACGGATGCTTCAGTGAGAGAAGGGTTGGTATTGAGCCCTCTTTTCTTGAATGCGGCGCGGAATGTTTCTTCATTGAGTTTACCGGCAATGATCAGGGCATGTTTTAACCAGGTATCTTTTGTATTTTCTTCTTTTTCCGCAACATCAACCAACACATTTCCGATTGCAGGTGAGGCCTTCATATCTGTTGTTGCCAGGACTGCGGCTAGCCTTACCCGTAAGTCCTTGTCCGAAAACACATTTGCTTTTTGCATTGCATTGAACAGGACCGTATTTTTCGGAAGCACTTCAATAGCCGCTTTTCTAACTCCTGCCGCCGGATGATTCAGCGCCGCAATGGCAACATCAGTAGCTTCTTTATTGGTTCCATTTAAGGCATGCAATCCGTGTATTGTCCATAATGCATGAACAGCCGGCGCATTAATACCTATCTCATCGACCTGCGTATTCTGCACCAATTTAAAAAGGGCAGGTAAAACAGATTTATCGCCTTTTTCAACCAGCAGCCGTTGCCCTGTTGTGCGCCAGAACATGTTATTGTTGCTAATAGCAGCCACAAGTCCCTTAGAATCATCCTTACTTAAGGTCAAGGTATTTTTCTGATCATTATTTTTATAAGTGATGCGGTAAATGCGTCCACGTTCGTGATCACGCAGTGGATTTATATAAGCATTGCCGGCACCATTTTCGGCTTTCAATCCAGAGGAGGCAACACTTGGCGTTGGATTATGCTGAATAATGAAATCGTACCAGTCAGTTACCCATAAGGCGCCATCGGGACCAACTTCAGCCTGTATCGGCCCGGCCCATTCATCGGCGCTGGCAAGCATGTTCCAACCATCACCGTCTTCTTTAAATCCTGAACCGCTCTTTTGTAAAATCTGGCGGTGGATAAGACGACCGGTAGGTTCGGTGACAAATGCAATCCTGTTCCAGTATTCTTTTGGAAAATTTCTGGCAGTGTACAGACTGTGGCCGGCCGCTGCGGTAAAACCACCGTGAACGTCAACCTGACGTAGATTTTTTGTTGCTACGTGCATGCCGTAATGCGCATCTATTTTTTCAATTCCGCTTTCGGTGCTTTTGATTTTATCAAAGTATCTTTTGGGCATACCAAGGAACCCGCTATGGGTATTGTTAGCTGTAGAGATAAATACATCAAATTCTTCTGAAAATCCAAGGCCCCAGGTATTGTTGCTGGTAGAAGATATGTACTCAAGATTCTTACCGTCTGGCGTAAAGCGGTAAGTACCCTGGCTAAAACGAAGAGAATCTTTTCCAATTTTACCTTCAAACCCTGAATATCCTACCACACCCCAGATCTTGTTATCCAGACCATAGCGCAGGTTAGAAGCCTGTGCGTGCGTATCTCTTTTACCCCAGCCCTTTAATAAAGGTTGTCTTACATCAGCTTTGTCGTCTCCATTTGTATCTTTTAAAAACAGGAAAGACGGTGCTGAACTCACAATAATACCGCCATTTACAAAAGTGAAACTTGTAGGGATATTTAAATGTTCAGCAAAGATTGTGAATTTGTCTGCCTTCCCGTCTCCATCTGTATCCTCAAGTATCTTGATGCGATCGTCGCCTTTGTCATCATCTTTTATTTCATTGGGATAATCAATGGTTTCAATCACCCAAAGCCGGCCTCTTTCGTCCCAGTTCATATAAATGGGGTTAATTATATCTGGTTCAGCGGCAAATAACTGCAGGTCAAATCCAACCGGCACCTGCATTAATGACATTGATTCGGCGGGAGTTAATGATGCCTGAACCTTTGGCGCCGGATCACGCTTTTCATAGTTTGGAACTGGTCCGTCGTGGTATGTGGGGTCAGCTATCTTATACGAAGCCAGCCTTTCGGTAACCTTATCACCTACTGCCCACATTATTCCATTTTCAACAAGTTTCAGAAAACCAGGATTATTAAACGTCACTTCATCATGCCCGTAAGCCGTGTAAAACACACGGCCATTTCCATATGGCCTTACCCATGTGTAAGGTTCGTGATGCGATCCTTCGACCCTTTCACTCAGAACTTCAATATTTTTACTGATCTTCTGATGCACATAAGTTTCGTCCCTGGTTACAAAATTCGGAACTCCTTTCATTACCGGATGAGTAGCCTCAGTGATCACAATAGGGAACGAATCGTATTTATGAGATTTGAACTGTCCTCCCATCATCTCAATGACTTCCGGAAAATTCTGGAAACAGAAAGATGCACTGTGAAGCGGAATAAATCCTTTTCCGCTTTTCACATATTCAATCAGGGCTTTCGCCTGCGCCTCAGTAACCGTATCATAATTAGCGTAAACGATCAGGCCGTCATAGGCTGACAAGGTTTGGGTATTAAGATCGTTGGGATCTGTAGTGTATGAAATATTGATACCATCCTTAAAATATTCGCGCGTGAGGATGTCTGCAAGTTTTTCGGAATCATGGTGCTTGCTTTTATGACCGAGAAACAACAGTTCAATTCGTGGAGAAGGAGCAGGGTCTGCTGTTGTGACACTTTTATTTGTGTGGGTCGCACCGATGAACAGAAAGCATACCATAAACAGTACGCACGAAAGCAGATAGTTTTTATTACACATAGCAATCAGTTGAATCGTTGAATAGCAATATCGAATTTCAAATATTTCAGATTGTAAGCCTATCAGAATTTTATCCAATTTTGACTGTATTATATCACAATTTTGTTTAGATTCACGATTATAACGATAACTTAAAGAATTTTGAAAGCAGCATTACATAAGTCAGAGATCCCGCCTTCGCAGATCTTTGTTATACGCGACCTGCATGATAAACATTTTGATCCGGTTTGGCACGCACATTCTGAATACCAGCTTTTTGTGGTTATGGAAGGTAAGGGAACGCGTTTTATCGGTGATAATATAAAAGCTTTCAGGCACGGCGAACTCGTCTTTACCGGTCCCCATTTGCCGCATCTGTGGCGAAGTGATGATGCCTATTTCGATAAGGCAAGCTGCCTGACCATAAGTGGAATCGTTATTTATTTCAATGAAAATTTTATGGGCGACCATATTATGGATAAGGAAGAAATGACGATTCTCAGAAAGTTATTTGTACGGTCGATGCGTGGCCTTGAGTTTTTCGGACAAAAGAAACAGATGGTTATTAAAATGATGCAGGAACTAACGCAGATGCAGGGCATGCAAAGTGTAATTCTGTTGCTGTCTATCCTCGAAATACTGTCGGGATCCAAAGAGTACCATTATATATCATCTACGACATATGAAAACAGGTTTGATCAAAGTGAAACCGACCGGATGAACATTGTTTACGAATATGTTTTCAAGACGTTCCGCCAGAAAATAGAATTGAAAGATATCGCTGACCTGTTACATATGACGCCCACTTCGTTTAGCAGGTACTTTACGATGAAAAACAATAAACCCTTTTCAAAATTTGTAGCTGAAATAAGGATCAAACATGCATGTAAGCTGTTAACGGAAACGGACGATTCGGTAGCGCAGATCTGTTATGAGTGTGGTTTTAACACTGTCTCCAATTTTAATAATCAGTTTAAGGAAATCATGTTCAAAAAGCCGAGCCAGTATAAAAAGGAGTTTATGAGTATTTAAAGGGCGGGTTGCCCTCCCCGTCAAGCCGGGGTAGGCTCTGTGAAGGAGGGCGGGGAGGGGAGCTTTTACTATACCCACTATAGGTAAATCTTCTTCTCATTACCAACCCGGCATATATTTTGTAAAAAAATACTATAACCCCCGCTCCATGCTAAATTTATACGACAAAATTGCGGCTAATCCCAACTCCTACCGCCAGCTAAATTGTGGAAAATCACTCATTACCGTGTATAATTGCCCGCTCGAAAGCAAATTCCAGGATTTGTGGAGCCTGCACAATTATATCGTTTATGTAATGGAAGGCAGAAAAATATGGCATACGCCTGATGGATCATACGACTTAACGCCAGGAAAGATTGTATTGGTGAGAAAAGGAGCCTGTATCGTTGAGCAGTTTTTTGACGTTAACTTTTGCCTGGTTTTGTTTTTTGTAACTGATGATTTCATTTGTGAGGTATTAAAAAGCAAATCAACTCCGATCCATTCGCCAACAAAAAAATATCAGTCGCTGATAAGTATAGAAGCCAACGCTTCTCTAAAAATGTTCTTTCAGTCAATGATGCCATATTTTAAGGCAGAACATATGCCTGACCAGTCCCTGCTAAATTTAAAGTTCAGGGAATTGATACTAACTATTGCAGATAATCCTTCAAACATGGAAGTCTTATCTTATTTCTGCTCACTACTGAAACAACCAAAAGAAGCCTCGCTGCAAACGGTAATGGACGATAATTTCTGTTTTAATCTTAAACTCGAAGAGTTTGCAAGATTAAGTTCAAGAAGTTTATCTGCTTTTAAAAGAGATTTCCTGAAAATCTATAATATTCCTCCCGGCAAATGGCTTATGGAAAAAAGGCTGGACCATGCTTTGCATTTATTAACCAATCTCAATAAAACAGTTTCTGAAAGTGCGTTCGAAAGTGGATTTGAAAGTCCTTCGCATTTTAGCCGGTCTTTCCGCGACCGTTTTGGCCGCACTCCGGCTTCTTTGCGCCAGGTGGTGGGGTAGCAGCTCCCCTCCCCGTCAAGCCGGGGAGGGCAAAAAATTATGATTTATAATAAAACTTTCCCGGATAACCTTCTATTTCATTCAGATCCAACTCCAGCATCGTTTCATCGGCGGTATAAGCTCCGACAGTAAATGCCTCATAGGCAGTCAGAATAATATTTGCTTCTCCATTCACAGCTTTGACATAAACGATCTCATGCGCAAAAGTGTTATGTAAAAAAAAAGCGACACTGCCGGATACCGGACGGCTTTTATGATAGGGCTTAAGTCTCAGGTTTATCTTAAAAAATCCTGATAATTCGTCCTGGGTAACGATTGCCGTTAGTTCTTTACCCCCGGAAATGGAAAGGCCGCCCCATCTTTTTTTCTGCAAATCATCTTTGACGACCACAGGCTGTGACGTATATAGATTTTCAACCTTTACTTTAAAACTTTGTGGAATTTCAGCCCGGTAAAAATTGGCAGGATAACCAGGCTGTTCGTTCAAATCAAATTCCAGCAATGTCTCATCTTCCGTATAAGCACCGACAGTAAAGGCTTCATAAACACCGGATTTGTGAATGGTGGCTTTTCCTTCCGAAAATGATGCAAATTCAATTACATCGTCAAACTGGTTATGTACAAAAAAAGCGACTGCCCCTTTCGGCATCTCCCGGCTATCGATAGACTCTATCCAAATATCTACGTTGTACAGACCAATAATATTGGTCGTCTTAACAGAGGCTTTCAACTGCTTGTTGTTATTCTGGCTCTTTCCACCCCAACGTCCTTTTTGAAGATCTTCTGATACAGAAACAACCCGTTCACGATAAATATCAGTAACGCGCTCCCTGAATTCAAAAGAATCACCGGTTTCACCTACGCTGTGTTGTGTGCCCTTTCTTATAATCCTTATTGGGATAGTGACTGCAATCCAATCTGTATTGGTGGTATCCAAAGGTGCATTTGATTTTCCCATCATCAACGTACGGGTTATAGTCCGCTCTCCGTGTGTTAGTGCGTTTTGCTCAAGAGATCGCGTTAACATGGGTTTGTCAGAGACAAAAAATTTGATGTATTCAGTAACATCTTCTATCCCATTCTGCAAATATTCTTCTGCAATATTTACAGGTACAGTGGTAATCTGGCTGTCATCAACAAAAAATGGCAGGTACTCTTCCTTTGCCGGGTTTATTTCGAAACGGCCGATATCCGTTATTCCGTAGGTAGCGTCGAGGTAGAGGACCGCGATGTGCAGATTCCTTGTTACATCCGTTACCCTGCAACGAAATGCAGGCTGGTACCACTGATTGTTTACCAACTTATAATTTAATGTAACAGACTGACCGCCGTAAATCGCTACTGCCTTTATTTTATCGTTGTTTGCCAGATCCTGCCCTTCAATTTTTTCAAATGCAAACCAGACATTGTCTCTTCCGAGCAGTGTTTCGGTATTGTCAAATTCAAGTACCCCCTGCCACTGAGCGATATATTCAATCTGTTTGATAAATTCAAACGGGTCGCTCTGATAACCAAATACTGGAGTCTGTATTGCGCCTTCAGCCGGCTTTGTGTCACGGCGAATCAATGCATAATTATTTTCCCTGCTATCGATGAGATAATAAGGTTGAAGAACCTCTTCCACCAACTCAATGTAATAAATATTGTACCGGCTGATAGCTTCGGTCAACATACGTTTCATATTTCCATCGATTGTAGTAGTAAATGCAATTTTTATTTTGGGCAATGCATTCTGGAGCAGGCTTAAGTCATATATCACATTTTTTTCACCATCGAAATCAGAAACTACTGAGTAGTCAGGAAAAACTTGCAGAACTGTGAGCTGGCGACCATCTTCCATACCGAACAGCGTTTTCATAAAATTTAAAGATGGGCGGATGCCCTTTTTTGCACCGGCATTTATGATCCAGCCTTTACTTTCATCAAAACTCAGTGTGTAGGTAGTTTCGCGTTTCACTTCGCCTGTTAACAATAGTAATATATCCTTCATGTTAGAAGGAAACACATATTTAGCCGGCCTGCGGACATCGAGCCTGGATACGCGGAGTTTCAGTTGCATCATAATTTCGCTGCAGCTAAGCCGGTATCCGCCCTCTGACAAAATATCGAAAAACGAATTGAAAAAATGATTGTTATCTTCTTTTATGAGCTGCACACTGGGATCGCGTACCCACTCAATATCGTTTTCGTAGTTTTGCAAAATTATGACTGATCCTTTCAGGCTTCCTGTAAAATCAAAGGGATCAATTGTTCTGCTCACATGATGTACATCATGAATATCAAGAATAAGAAGTATGTGGATATTCTTTTTTATTGCCAGGTCCTGCAAGTGCTTGCGGAATGCGATCGCGCCCGATCCGCTGTTCAGGCTGGCAACTGTATCATCACTAAAGACGACGTCCCGGATAGATTCCTGGTTGTCCATTAGTCCCATACCGGAATAAAAAAATATGCAGCTGTCTCCATCTTCCGCGCTGTCAAAAAAGGAAATGTGATTTTCCATATTAACACGACTCATGTTGCCTGGAGAACCGGGAGGCATCATTAACAGATCACGTTGGAGTGCCTCGCAGAATTCCTCCAGGGCAGCTGCAAATTTTTCAGCATTCTGAACGCAATAGCTTAATGGCCGATCGTTTGACAAAGAATAGTGATCGACACCTATGGCACACGCATAGACTTTCTTTCTGGGTTTATTTAATGCCCCCTGAATAAGTTCATTCAACTGTTGCCTGGTCGAAACCGGCATTTCAATCCTGATTCCGTTTGTACTATTTTCTGAAAGATATTTTGTCAGCGATTGATTATTACCGGCTTTTTCAAGGAATGCTTCACTGTTATTCTGAATCAAATTTTTTATTGCTTCAAGCTCTTTCACATTATCATTAAAGTCCCGGAGTTTTTCACTGTTTTCCGGAAGAATAATACCCAGTCTTTGTTGAGTTTTAATAAACTGATCCATCGTACGTAACAGGTCTGTTTCTTCCTGCATAGCGGATTGTTCCCTGATCTTGTCGAAGAATATCTCAGCAAGCCTTTCCGGGTTCGAATATGATAATGCTTCCATATCCTGCAGTTCATTATAAGTATTGCCCCATCTGATAAATCCTGCATTAGGCACTTTATGATACTGAGCAATAAAACCTGCTATTTTTTCAATTGAATAAATACCTCTTTGTGCCCATAAAGAATTGTCGTGTTCTATTGTTTTAAGCCATTCAAGAAAACATAATTTGATCTCCTGATCCATCTCGTATAGTTCGAAACCGACTTCACGGCAGATGGGTGAAAGCAGTATATCGGATACGGCTATGCGATGTATAAAGGCCGGGGAATTGTTCCATTTATAACTATTGAAGTTTTGCCAGATCTTATACAAAAGATCTGGTGTGATCAAAGCGGGAATGGCACTATATGCTGCCAGTAAAAAGTGACCGAATTTATATTCCGGATAGTATTCTTCCACATAGCGCCGGTAAAACCATTCCAGTTTCGATGCGTTAACGCCCGAAAGTTTTTGTGAGGGAAAATTTGGTGGCAGTGAGCTCAAATTAATTTATTTCGTTTTTCACGTGATGCTTCAAAATGTTTCTCATGTTATCCTGAAAATTATAGGAACCCTGTTCTATTATCGGAGCCATTAGTAACACTTTTTCCCTGATGATCTCTGCTGCTGTTCCCTTCCACCTGTGTGCGGGCATAGGATTCAGCCATACTGTATGCGCACAGGTTTTATTCAGGTGATCAAGCAGGAAATCCGTCATAGTAACACGCGAAGCGATCGCCTGCTGATCCTTGTTACCCCGGGCTGCTCCTGCATCACTGATAACTATTGCAACGGTAAAATTCCTGTTTGTTTTCAGCAACGCTTCTTTGATCTTTACAGGTTCAGTAAAATTTGATTTTTTATAAACATACCCGGACGGATAATTCTGAAAATAATACACAGGAGCACGCGGATGACCACCTTCGCCTTTTGCCGTTTCAATCAGCCGGTTTGACAGTTCATGGAATGCAATCATGGATCCGCGATAATCTGCGAAAATAATTATGGCATCTTCCCGGTTACGAATCCCAAACCTGTATTTTGGCTCAAGAAACATCCCCTCAATTGCAATCTGCTTAATAGTTTCCCTGAGATCCAGATCATTTTGTTTTACACCTTTTTCCTGGCGCCTCAGGAACTGCCAGCCTTTAACCATTTGTCTCCTGGATACAGGGAAATATTCATCTGTCAGCAAATAATTAATGAGCCGGGCTGAGGTTGACTGGTTATCCCGGTGAATTTTTGTAAACGAAGGATGATAATAAACAGTATTGCTTTCAGCCGGCAATCCGCGTTCCTGTTGTTCATATATTTCATCCGGTTCCTGATTACCGGTTATGGGCTTATCTTCCGGGGCAATTTCGTCCTCATTGGTTTTGCTTCCGGTTTTTGTTTCCTGAATCGGGGATGTATTTTCCTGAGGCTTTTGAGAAGCCGTGGCTTCTTCCTGTAATAATGTGGATAGCCATGCCTTTTCCCGGGCTATTGCCTGCCTTAAAATCGATTCAAACTGATCTTCATCACGATGGTCCTGCAGATAAAGTGCTTTGCAGAAATTTATAAAATGATTATAGTCTTTATCGTAAATAATTTGACCGAAAGTCAATGCATCGAGAAATAATTTGTACTTGTCGATCCAGCGCTCATAACTGAGTGCTTTTTCAATGTCATGAAAAAAAGACCAGAATGGAAGGTTTCTGTTACTCATGCAATTTAATTTCCACTCTGAAGTGAATTTTCAATTCCTTCCTGTCTGGCCACGGCCTGTTGTGATTTGAGCAAGGCCTGGGAGTAGGGAAGTTTTACGTCAATGGTTAATTCTTTTTTGCCGGCCATGTCGTAATAGAATGCGGCCAGCCAATCGAGCAGTTCACTGGTTGAAACACGTTTATTATCCGAGGGGTCACTTTCTATTTCCTTTCGGAGATTCTTAAATCTTTCAATCGCTGCATTCAAAAATCCGGTATGTTTTTCAGTAAAACCGGGTAAGTGAGCCTTTATGATTTCGTTCAGCTGGGCATCGGATGGAAACTTCATATATAAGAAAAGACAACGACGCAAAAAGGCTTCCGGTAATTCACGTTCGTCATTACTGGTTATAAATATCACCGGTGGGTATGCAGCTTCAATCACTTCACCCGTTTCTGAAGAAGGTATACTAAACCTTCGTTCATCAAGTTCAAGTAACAGGTCATTGGGAAAATCAATATCGGCTTTATCGATTTCATCAATCAAAAGAATAGACGGTTCATCAGGCGTAGAAGTTAAAAAAGCCAGTCCCATAGGCCCAAACTTACGATACTGTGTAAGGTCCTCGTTATGTGTATTGTCAACAGTTGAATTAACCCATTGTGTTTTGGGAATGTTGGCATTTCGCAGCCGCGCAATATGATCAAATGTATACAATCCGTCAATCGCTTTGGATGTAGATTTTACCGGCCATTCAAAAAAATGATTCTTATACTCATCCCCATACCATTCGTATGCGATCGCTTTTGCCAGCTGGGTTTTTCCGCTACCTGGTTCACCCTTGATCAACACAGGCCGTTTTAAAATCTGGGCTAAACGTATCAGTTCCCTGACATGTTCGCCCGGTATATATGGTGGGATCGGTTTTGACTTCCTTCTGATGATCTCACCATTCGCATCTTTTATATACACGAACTTACCGGAACCGGTCTCTTTTGAATATTCAAACTCGCAGACCGGGCACAAGGGTTCAACTGATGAAAATTTTTCGATCTCTTTTTTCGCTCCGTCTTCACCTGTTACTATTTCAAATCCCAAGCTGAAACGCGAGGTAGATTTCTCAATTGCAGGATTTGGCTGCGGGTAAGGTCTAAGTTTTAATTGGTTCATCAGATCAAAAATTTATTATTGAAACTGTATAATTGAGTATGTAGTTGCATGATCATATCCTGATCGAACTGACAGTGAACACATATTTTCTGAATGAATTCTTCATAGCTACACAGAAACTTGTTGTTACCGATAAAGTCTGCCCAGACGGCATCGTTGCCTAGATCTTTTATTTTCGGGCTGGGACTCTGTGCAACAAATTTTTTCCGCCATTCCACTGCGTAGTTTATGTTGATCCTGGAAATCTCGTTTGTCAGAATCATATTATATTCTCTTGAATTGATAATATCCATGAATCGTGCTCTTTCAAGACCTGTGCCTGTTTCCCGTTCATCGGAAATTAATACGAACATCTTTCCATAAGTGAGTTTTTCAGCGTTTGTCAAACTCCGGAAATGCTGCATAAATAATACACTGAACTCTTTGCAAAACTTTGCTACACGTTCAAAGATATTTTCGCCACCCAATGCAAAACTGATCCATAATATTACGTGTCTGTCACTTTTTACATCCTCTTTATCACTTCGCAGTTTTTCAAAATACCATTGAAAGATTGTTGTGTTATCATCTTTCATTGTTCCTTTTTCATCCTTGATCTGCCTGTATAATGAACGCCAGATATCATTGTCACCTGTTTTATCGATCCTGATAGGTTCCGCTACCCAGCATTCGGCTGGCTTAAGCAGGATGATATTATTAATGAACCTGAAAATGATTTTGGATAACACTTTCTGAACTTCAAATGAATAGCCCTGGGTCGTGATGACATTGAGATGGTCAATAGTCTGGTCGTATCCGTTTAACAGATCGCCGCGTTGATTATGAAAGTCCAGGTATTCAATAAATGATTCTTTCAGGTAATATATATCTTCAATTATCTTATCTCTTTTCTCAAACGCAAACTCACCTTTACCACTAAACGCATTGGGGAGAAGTTCGTACTGGATCTGCTGCGGATCTTCTTTTCTTTCTGCATTAATAATTAACTTGGATTGAAGGAATTTAATGACGTCGCTTATTACAGGGTAAACGGCGGGATTTTGTTCCAGGCTTTGTTTGAAGGCATTTGCAAAAGTACTTCCCCTTCCGATTGTGCCATCTGCGGCGGGCTGAACAGATGAACAGGATGTAAGAACCCGGCGTGAGAAGTTCCCCGAAGATGCATTGCTGGAAGTAAAACCTGACTGACCACCGCCCGCATAACACGAATCAAGGACAAGCAGCAGATTTTTACAACACTTGGTTCCCAGATAATCGTGAAACCGGCTTGCTATATCGGCGATTGAAATATAATCGCCGGTACGGCCTGGTACACTGTCGTAGGCAATGAGATAATAATTTTTATTCTGAGTGTGATAAATACCGTGTCCCGCAAAATAGATCAGTAACGCATCATTTTCACCAAGAGCACTGTTCCCGGTGGCACCGCTGAACTGATCAAGCTTGTATAAAATTTCGCTCCTGGTTGCTGCTTCATTATACAAACAGGTGGTATAAGGTCCATTGTAAATGGGGATTGATTTGGCGAACTGCGATTTGGGATAATGATCCGGGTCTGTCTCCCGAAGATCCTTTACCAGCGTGGGACGGTCAAAGAGGTATCTCTCCGTGAGAAAATCAGCCATGGAAGCGGCATCCAATACGGCATTATTCAATTTTTTGAAGCCATTTGGATAAAAGTCAATACCAATTACGAGCAGATAGTATTTACTGATTAGCTCTGGTTTTGTTTCAGACTGCATGTTAGCTCGTCCAACGCCACGGTTTGAATCCAGGGTCATTGTTCTTTGTTGGTTATAGTTATATTCTAAATTTACTAAGCCTTTTTCGATTAGGACTTATAATATTATTAAATTGGGGAAGCGGGCAGGATTTGGCCTTCACGGCTTTGACGGAGGAGGATGGGTATTCTTTGGTCTTCGAAAGTAATCAGGATGCGGTTACCAAAAAACAACCACCCCATGCCTTCGGCATTTCCCCTCCTTCGCAGGAGGGGGACTAAAACTTTTATATGGATAAGGGAGAAATAACCATGATTGAGAACCTGTACAAGAACACAGGTAAAACATTAGAACAATGGATCGCCATTGTTAAAAAAGAAAACTTTGAAAAGCACGGACAGATCGTAAACTTTCTCAAGGAAAAACACTCCTTCACTCATGGATTTGCAAATCTGATTGCACTTAAATCAAAAGCGCCGGATATAGGAGAGGATGCCAACACCGATGATCTTATTGAAAAGCAGTATATAGGAAAAGAACAATTCAAGCCCATCTATCAAAAATTGATTGCTGAGATTCAGCGCTTCGGTAAAGACATTGAAATTGCTCCAAAAAAATCGTACGTCAGCCTGAGACGTAAAAAGCAATTTGCATTATTGCAACCGGTAAGTAAGACCAGGTATGAGATTGGGATAATTCTCAAGAATCAGCCGGCAAAAGGCAAACTGGAAGCTATAACAACTGCAAATGCTATGTGTACACACAAAATAAATTTATCCGGCGAAAAAGATATTGACAAAGAAGTTATTCAATGGCTAAAATCAGCTTATGATAATGCAGGTTAAAAAGACTGGTTTTTTAATCATTTGTATTCTCTTTCAGGCGTACGAAAAAGTGACTTACATTATTCCTGCTCGTTTCTCTTTTATCAATCTCTATTTGTGGAATACTTTTAACAAGTTCAACCAATTTCTTGAAGCCATAATTTCTGGGATCAAAATCAGGTTGTTTTTTTATGATCAAAGCACCCAGCACTGCAAGGCCAACCCAGCCATCTTCTTCTGCAAGGGCCGTAATGCTGTCACTGATTAAACGGATCACCGCATCATTCAACTGAGATACTTCGGTCGGGCGGTTTGCCTGGGACTTATCTTCGGATGGTCTGTCTGCGGGTATTCTATCTTCACCATTATTGTCTCCCGAAGCTCTGTTAACCGCAACCTTTCCGGCTGCAACCCTGTCCGCAGAGACCCTTTCTGCCACAACTTTTTCCGCAGCGGCTTTTTCCGCAACAACATTGTCTACCGTAGCCTTATGTCTGGAAACCCGTTCTTTCGGTACCCTTGATGTAGCCGGCCTTGCGGGCACTGCTTTAACATCTGTTTGTAGAATTTCAATGTATATAAATTTATTGCAGGAGGCGATAAATGACATGGGTGTTTTCTTTTCCCCCATACCAAAAACTTTTTTTCCTGCTTCTCTCAAACGGGTAGCCAGCCGGGTGAAATCACTGTCGCTCGAAATAATACAAAAGCCATCAACCTGTGCAGTATATAAAATATCCATCGCATCAATAATCAGTGCAGAATCAGTAGAATTTTTACCCTTTGTATAACTGTACTGCTGGATCGGCGTTATCGCATTTTCTAACAACACTCCCTTCCATCCTGATAATGATGGTCTTGTCCAATCTCCATAGATGCGCTTGAAAGTAGGAGTGCCATATTTTGCGATTTCTTCCATCATCCCTTTTATATTCGAGTAGGGAATATTATCAGCGTCAATCAGCACTGCCAGCTTTAATTCGTTTATCATGTCCATAATCATTCAAAATTACGGTTCTTTCCATAATCCTGCATGATTATCGCGTACCCTCAAAGTCTTGGATTCGTTGGCCTTATCGGAACCTGGAAAGAATTTGCGCCACGCGTTTTAAACTTTCGGCGATACACCTTATCACCACAGGTAACATATAATATATTGAAGTCCCGTCCGCCGAAACAGCAATTTGATGATTGACCTGTAGGCAGCGGCAGTATTGCATTTACTCTTCCTGTTTGATCTAGTATCTGCAGGCCCGTATTTGTTGTAACATATACACGACCACTGGTATCACACTTGAGACCATCAGACCAGGCATTTTCATTTTTATCTGACACGTGCAGCCAGCCATAGCGCTGTTTATTTATTAACGTTCCATCAGGTAAGATACTGTAGATCCATACCCAGTGAGAAGCAGATTCTGTCACGTATAGCTGAGTCTGATCAGGTGAGAGCGCGATTCCATTGGCAAACTTCAACCCCGCATCGACGACCAGCTTTTCGCGATCTGGTTTTATGAGAATAATATTACTTGGCTTTTCAATTCCATTAGGAGCGGTGACATATATGTTCCCATTTTTTGCAACCACCAGATCGTTGCAGGCAATACTGTCTGCCATAATAATTTCTTTACCCTTCACATCGTAGCTGATGATCTGTTTTGTTTCAGTTGCCGCGACATACCGGTTTCCATCCGGACCGTAAGCTGTACCGGCCGCTTTCTTCGAATTGAGAGGAAGCATCACCGGTTTTCCGGCCGCATCAATTTTATATGTTTTTGAATTTGGAATATCCTGGAAAAACATTTCTCCTGTCGCATTCACAGAAGTCCCTTCAGTGAATTTATAACCCTCTCCCACGAGCTGCCAGTCTTCACCGGGGATCAGTATATCACTCAAAACCTGGTTCCTGGAAGTTCCTTTTTTTACAGGTTGAGGCCAGCCTTTCCAAAGCCAGCGCATTGCCTCTGGAAAAACTGCCGTGCCCTGCTGACCGTTATG
>Ga0193752_1000563_pt1 | contig 35033 bp, 28 predicted proteins | sample H1c1metaG_FD_144924 | JGI IMG/M metagenome (GOLD analysis project Ga0193752, IMG submission 144924) | Soil microbial communities from a riparian zone of the East river system, Colorado, United States - H1c1 | ecosystem: Environmental > Terrestrial > Soil > Riparian zone | place: USA: East River... | reverse complement strand
TCAATATAGAAAGTGGAACCGGTTGTGTGGCCGCTCTTCAGATCTTTTACCAAAATTAAATAACGACCCCATTCATTTTCAGAAGTGCCGAAGGTCCAGTTGCCACGACCATTATTTACTTTGACTGTTTCTGTTTTTAATAACTTATTGTATTCATCCTGCGTAAAATTGCTGAGGTTGTCGCCGTTATTATCCCACCACCAGCGCCATTGAATGCGATAGAATTGTACTTCCACATCATTGCTGCCACCAATTAAAGTTCCTTTGCCGTCAACATTTACAATTTGTACGGTATGCCTTTTACCAGCCATTAAATAATCAAAAGGTTTTTCACCATCAGGTAATTTAATACCTGCATAACTTGCATAAGGACTGTAAGGCATGGTCACATTATCAATGCTGAAACTTCCCCCCGGTTCAAAAACCTTTACCATCATATTTGCACTGAGCATGCCGGGTGCGGTTTCATCGATCTCGAAATTTGTTTTTAATGCTGCATTGCCCTGTTCATCCAAAGTACCTTCGTAAATGGTTTTGCTTTGTGTTGCATAATTGGATGTAGGATTATCAAATTCGAAGCCTGCAAATTTGGGAAATGATGTACCCCTTGAAGAAAGTGACGCATCAATTTTTGCTTTTAAATTTTTACCCAATGCACCAAACAACCATTTGGCATTAATGTTACCGGTTTCGGTATTGCCTTTGCCCAAAACAGGGTCTTTACCAAAATTCAGATCTATCTTCAACCGGTTCGGCATAATGGTTTCAACCTTGATCCTTTTTTCAAAAACTGCCCCGCCTACTTTTACTTTTGCCAGCCAGTTGCCTGTTGGCGATGAAGCATCAGTATTGGTTTTAAAAAGATAGAAGCCGTCTTCAGCATCGGTTTGTACAATGTGTTTGTATAATTGCCCCTGCGGTGTGTACAGGCTGAACTCAACCGGGTGGTCTTTGGGTAATTTACCCTGTTTGTCTTCTACAATGAAGTTGAGATACATTGTATCGCCGGGACGCCACACACCGCGTTCGCCAAAAATAAATCCTTTGATGCCGTTCTTCACTTCTTCGCCACTTACATCAAAGCGGCTAAGCGCCAGCGAACTTCCGTCATCGAGTTTTAAATAACCTCTTTCATTTCCTTTGCGGGCTATCAATAAAAAAGGTTTTCTTTTCAGGTCAATATTTGCAAAACCATCGCCACTGCTTTTACCTTTACTGATGATGGTACGCTGATAATCCATCACTTCAATATCAACGCCGCTCATCGGTTCGGTGGTAAGGATATTGCTTACGGCAACCATGAGGCTGTTATCATTGCCACGCTTGGCGGTAAGGCCGATATTGCTGGCCAGGATATTCCTGCTTGCCCAGCGGTCTTTGTTGTAATAAGATTTACTGGTTGGGTCATCCCTGCGTTCCCAACTGTAACCAAAAGGGTAGTAGGTGTCGTATCTTTCCCAGAAAGCATCATCTTCATCAACGCCGTTCTTGTCTCCCCCATAATCGCCATAATATTCTTCTTCATTTTCTTCGTTCGCTGAAGTTGTTGCGGTATCGGTTGATTGGTACAAAGAATACTCAGGTCGGAAACCGATGGTTACTTTATAAATAGCCCCCTGCTCTGTTTTTAGATACTTATCAATGTCTAAAGAGAAATGTTGTTTCTTGTGGAGATCTAAAGTTTTATCATCATCCAGCCTTAATGTTTTTTGAACGATCGGCTTGGCAACCCTTCTTAATTCATTGTTTCCACCCAAATCATTTTCCTGTAAGAACTGCGGTACATTATTTTCAAAAATTTTAATGATGCTGATGTCAACTGCATTCAGGTTGATCGATTCAAAAGGAAGAACCAATCTTCCACTATTTGGCAGAATATTTCCCTTGCCATGAATTTTTACTGATGGCATCCTGTTCTGGAAATTGATATTGGAAGTAAAGCCTTTATCGAGCACATCGCCCCAGGTATTTTTTACACCGGGATTTACATTCACGGTATAATTGCCATCCAGTTTCCCATTACCAAAAACTTTTACTTCGCTGCCGTTGATGGTAAAAGAAATATCTGATTGTCCGCTGATGTTTATAAGGCCGGTAAGGTCCTGCCCCACAGCGATCATATCACTGAACTGCACCGAGGCGTATTGCTGCGCCTCATTAAATGCCATTACATTCATCACTTTAAAATCGCCTGCAGCAGGCACTGCCACTGATTCATCGCCTTTCACATCCATGCTCATGGGGCTGCCATTCCAGCGCAGGTCAATATTGCTCACCGATTTTAACCGGTCAATATTTTCAATGGTGTAGCGGTGTGTTTTGGTGGCATCGTTATGCTGCCAGTTTATTTTAAGGTTATTGTTATTTTGAGAAGCGGTCAATAATTTTTCAACCTGTTTGCCATCTTCAATATCGGCAGTTTCAAGGTCGCCACTTAAATTCATTTTATTTTTAACGCCGCTGCTTCGCAAACCATCATTACCAACTTTAAAAGATGGCCTGATCGTTTTCATGCTGAATTTAAAATTCGAAAACTTAGACGGTGTCTTGGTTACCTTACCCAATTTAAATTCTACCTGGTACATCTGGTCTGCTTTCAACCAGCCATCGGGTTTGAATTCGATGGTACGGGCATCAAGCCAGTAAGCTTTTCCTTTTACAGAAGGAGAGATGTCGAATAAAGATTCTTTAACGGCTTCGCCAACAGCATGTGTGGTGTTGGCATCTTCGGCCAGTTTGATTCGCACTGCAGAAGTTTTGGAGATGGTTCCTGTGGTGTAGGCATCGATGTATTTGCTGAAAGCAGGGTCTACATCGATCCATTTGTCTTTTTTACTGCAGGAGAAAAAAGAAATACTTACGATAAGGCATAACAATGCCCGTAACAAAGTTGCCTTGAACTTGTTGCTACGGGGTTCACGGTCGTGTTCCATAAAATTTGTAGTTGGTTGTTGAAGTTGGTTGACACTGGTGGAATCACCAATATCGGCATTTTTGATTTGCTATGTAAATGTGGAAAGAAAAATCGATATCTGCAATAGCCGCAGAAATTAATTTTAGTTAAAAGAAAGATAAAGCTTTTAGCTACGAGCCATTAGGCTTTAGCACCTATGTTTGCTAACAGCTAACGGCTAATAGCTTTTTTACCTAGTTAAGTTTTGTTACCACAACATTGTAAGTACCGTTAGTCAGGGAGGAGCTTGTCTCCTGTGTGTAGCTACCAGCTGTTGTTTGGGTGATCTTTACTTTTATTTCCAGGTTGGATGGGAAATTGATCTTGTTCTCATTCCTGATCACTTTATCCAGCTTGAGGGTATAACTGCAGTTGTCCTGCCAGGAGATCCTGAAACGAACCACTGCTTTTAAAACTTCGCTGGTTTCGGTTTGGTACATGCTGGTTCTGTCGGCAATGGTAACCACGCCGGCCCGGCTATCGGCAATGCGAAATTTACCTTCCCGGAATTTGGTGCAGTCGGGGGTTTGGCTTGATGCGGTTAAGCCCAAACTAAGTAATAATAAAAGGAGGATAGTCTTGTTCAAAAGGTAGGGTTTACTTATTATTAAAAGCGATTTTATACAATGAGTCAACTTCTTTTTGGAATTTGATTCTCCAATCCTTGCCATTACGTTTTATCAAATATTCCTCAACTACGTTATTATAAATTTCAGCAGTTCTAAAATCTTCGTCAGATGCCACACATCCCATATTAGAACCAGTAAAGCCATATTTTTTTCTTACCATTTCTATTTCAGCATCTTTAGAAGTTATCTGGGGAAGTCCATAAGATATGAATCTGACCTTACCGTTTTTAATATCACTTTTAGCTGAAAAATAATTGTATTCTGAAGAAATGCCATATTTTCTCCAAAGGATAATTGAAGCAGATATTATTAAAATGAAGACTGAAACTAGTATTACTATTTTATTTCTCATTTCTATTTGCTAAAATAATCAAATCACCTGGTTCCTCAACAAATCCTCAAACTCATCTCTTCTTCTTATCAAAATTGCTTCTCCATCCTCTACCAACACTTCAGCCGGCTTAAGACGTGAGTTAAAATTACTGCTCATTTCAAAACCATAAGCGCCGGCATTGTAAAATACCAGCAGGTCGCCTTCCCTAACTTCATTTAGTTTCCTGTCCCAGGCAAATGTGTCTGTTTCGCAGATGTAACCGGTAACAGCATAATTCTTTTCTTCACCGCCTGGATTACTGATGTTCTCAATTTTATGATAAGCATCATAAAACATGGGGCGTATCAGGTGGTTCAATCCACTGTTGATGCCAACAAAAGTCGTGGCTGCAGTTTCTTTTAAAACATTTACTTCGGTTATCAAATAACCGGCACCACTCACCAAAAACTTTCCGGGTTCAAACCAAACCTGTAAATGCCTGCCATCAGGATTGGGATGATTATTGAATGCCTCATTTACTTTTTTTGCCAGCAGCGGCATGTCAGTTTCACCATCACCATCTTTGTAAGGTACTTTAAAACCGCCGCCCAGGTCGATCGATTCCAGTTCTTTAAAAGCAGGAATGATGTCAAACAACACTTCAATTCCTTTTACAAAAACATCCACGTCCTGTATATCGCTTCCCGTGTGGATATGCAGGTTTTGAATATGGAGGTTGTATTCAGATACCAGAGCCAGTATCTCACGCAACTGATCAACCGGTATTCCAAATTTACTTTGATCATGACCGGTAGAAATTTTAATATTGCCACCACCCATGATATTCGGCCGCAGCCTGATACCCACCGGGTAACTATGCCCAAACTTTTTTCCGAACTTTTCAAGATTACTCAGGCTATCGATGTTTATATGTACACCCAGGCTTTGTGCTTCTTCTATCTCTGTAAAATGAATACCATTGCTGGTGTAGAGAATATTCTTTGCTTCAAACCCGGCCAGGAATGCAAGCCTTACTTCATTAATAGAACTGCAATCTACATTACAGCCAATGCTTTTAATGTGTTTTAGGATATTGACATTGGTCAAAGCCTTGCAGGCATAAAAGAACTTAGTATCGGTTTGTGCAAAGGCATCGGTTAATTTCTGGTATTGGGCAGTTATATGTGCTGCATCGTAAACATAGAGCGGTGTACCAAACTCAGTTGCGAGTGTATTTAGTTGTTGATGTGAAAGTGAAGACATGTAACAAAAGTAATGAAATGATTATGTGCTTTTGGTTGACTTAATCCCTGCCGGGGTTATGCGTTAACTATTTCCTGAATCTCCGTTGGCTCAAGGTTTGCGTTACGCATAGCAATTCCCCTTACCGCATTGGCAGCAAAATCCATAAAAGCTTTTTTGGTGATGGCATCATCACCAACCATGGCCGGTATGCCAATATCTCCGCCCTCACGAATGCTTTCTACGATTGGTATCTGCCCCAGGAATGGAATATCAAATTCTTCCGCCAGATCTTTACCTCCGTCCTTTCCAAAAATGTAATACTTATTGTCTGGTAATTCTGCCGGCGTGAAATAACTCATGTTCTCTACCAAACCAATTACAGGCACTTTTAGTTGTGCCTGTCCAAACATGGCAATGCCTTTTTTAGCATCGGCCAATGCAACAGTTTGTGGAGTAGTTACCACGATCACACCGGTAACGGGCACCGTTTGTACCATCGTTAAATGAATATCGCCGGTGCCGGGAGGCATATCAATAATTAAATAATCCAATTCGCCCCAATCAACCTCACTCACAAATTGGCGAATGGCGCTGCTCACCATCGGCCCACGCCAAACCACGGCCTGCTTTTCATCGATGAGCAAACCAATACTCATCATTTTAATACCAAATTTTTCTATAGGTACTATCATACCCTTGCCATCCACTTCTCTCATCAACGGCCTGTCGCCACGTACGCCAAACATAATATGCTGGCTCGGTCCGTAAATATCTGCATCCATTAAACCAACCGATGCGCCACCCTGTGCTAATGCCAACGCCAGGTTACTTGAAACTGTGCTTTTTCCAACACCGCCCTTGCCACTCACCACTGCAATAATATTTTTAACGCCGCTTAAAATGGTCTTGCCATCTTTACGGTTACTGCTGGTATTGCTGGTAAAATTTACTTTAACTATTGCTTCTTTATTTACCAATAATTTCACCGCATTTATGCAGGCATTCATGATCATATCCTTCAGCGGACAGGCAGGTGTAGTAAGCACTACCGTAAATGAAACATGATTGCCATCAATAACAATATCCTTCACCATATTTAATGTCACCAGGTCCTTGCCAAGATCGGGCTCCTGCACATTTGATAAAGCCTTTAAAATATCCTCGTTCGTCATCGTTCAATTATTTGTTAAAAAACCACTGTAAACCGCAAATTTAAACATTGATACCCTTACTTTGTTTATTAATTAAGGAATGTTGTTATTTTTGAAACCAGCAGCTGCTTTTCATGGCATCATAGTTGTGTCACTCACTTGTACGGCATGCCAATTTTGAACTATTGATGAAAAAACTTATACCATACTTATTTATTGCTGCTTTATTCTTCTTGCCTGTTGCTGCCAAAGCCCAGTTTGAAACTTTTAAGGATTCGGTTGTACAACTCTATGGTATTGTAATGACGGCCGACAGCCTGAAAGGACTGGAATCGGTAAGTGTAATGATCAAAGGACAGAACCGCGGAACGATCACCAACAACAAAGGCGTTTTTAGCATCGTGGTTTTAAAAGGAGACCAGGTGGTATTTACCAGTATCGGTTACAAGCCCAAAACAATTTCTATTCCTGCAAACCTCGAGGGCAACCAGCATAGCATCATTCAATTGATGGTTAATGATACCGTTTATTTACCTGCAACTATTATCAAGGCAAGGCCAAGCAGGGCACAGTTTGAGCGTGATTTCCTGAATGCCGAAATGCCCGATGATTATATAACGATTGCACGGAAAAATAACAGTGAAGCCACCCGTAAATTATTAGTTGCCACCCTCCCTACAGATGGAAGAGAGAATAGCAGCCACTATTTAAGACAAAACGCCAATAAAGCTTATTATACCGGCCAGGTACCACCCATGAACATCTTCAATCCCTTTGCCTGGGCCGAATTCATCAAGGCATGGAAAAGGGGAGATTTTAAGAGCAAGAAATAAACAACAACCCCACTTCATTTAAGATTTCAGCGAAGAATTATATTGCAGTAAATTAGCTGCAATTAAAAACGTATGAAAATTTTCCTCATTGGATTTATGGGTAGCGGCAAAACATACTGGGGCAGGATATGGGCCCAGCAATTAGGCCTTGATTTTTACGACCTGGATGAAGTGATCGAAAAAAAAGAAGGTAAAACCATCTCCGCCATTTTTGAAAAAGATGGGGAAGATCATTTCAGGAAAATGGAGGCCATGGCTTTGCAGGGTTTTGCAGAAACAGAAAATGGTATCATCGCCTGTGGTGGTGGAACAGCCTGTTTTAATGATAATATGCAATGGATGAACGATAACGGGCAAACCGTTTATCTTTCTGCTACGCCTCAATATATCTTTGAACGTGTTTTGGATGATAAAGAAAAACGCCCATTAATAAATAAACACAACGAAGCAGAGCTATTGTTCTTTATTGAGCAAAAATTAAAAGAACGGGAACCATTTTACAAGCAAGCTCAAATAATTTTACCTGTAACCGAATTGAATGAAAGTAGTATTCAAACCCTAAACTCAAAACCCTAAACTCAAAACGCTGCCATGCACAACGGATTTTTAAAAACAGCTGCTTTACTGGGTGCTTTATCTGTAATGCTGGGTGCTTTTGCAGCACATGGCTTAAAGCAATACCTGTCTGCAGATAGCCTGCAAACATTTGAAACAGCTGTCAGGTACCAGTTTTACCATGTATTTGCTTTATTGATTGTTGGTATTTTGTATGCATCATTTCCGGGTAAGTTAATGCAATGGGCGGGCAGGTTTTTTATTGCAGGAATGATCCTCTTTTCCGGGTCCTTGTATTTATTGTGTTATGTAAAATACGCACAGCTTCCTTTAAACTGGCTTGGTGCGATCACACCATTCGGGGGTGCATGTTTTATTGCAGGATGGTTATTGCTTTTTGGAGCAGTCGCAAAGCGAAATTAAAACTGTGTCACTTTCCGGTGCATGGTGATTAAAGTACCGTTCTTATTTTCAATGGTGAAATCAACACCGATATCTGCCATTCTTTTTTTCATATTCTTTAATCCATTCCCAAACTGCCTGAGTTTATCCATATTTATACCTGTGCCATTATCCTGGATGTATAAGGTTAAGCTGTCATCAACTCTGACCAAAGTAATACTTACTTCTGTAGCTTTGGCATGTTTCAATATATTATTCAATGCTTCTTTTACAACCAGGAACACATTTCTTCTTATCGTGCCTATCACCTGTATATTGGGCAGGTTTTCAGGAATGTCTATTTTACAATGTACACCTGTATCTTCAAAATATTCCAGGGCATAACTACGGATATAGGCTATCATATTGCCCAGCGAATCGTTGCTGTTGCTCATGCTCCATATGATCGCATTCATCTTACCCAACAGGTCATTGGCTGCAGATGATATCTTTTCAATTTCAGGAATTGGGTTATCTATAAGTTTGCCCTTTGCCAGCTCGCTGTACAGGCTGATGGTCGTCATACCAGCTCCCAGGTCATCATGCATATCGGCACTGATCCTGTTCCGCTCTTCCTGTTGTGCCTTGATTACTGCAATCTGTGTTTCAAAGTCTTTCTTTTCAGCATCCAGTTTCAACGCTTCCTGTTTTTTGATCTCCTGGATCAGTTCCTTCCTGTTCTTATAGGTTAAACCCAACAGGAAAAAAGTAAGCTCCAATGCAATACCTATGTTATAATAGAATAGTGCAGCAAACCAGATCTGGGTTGGTTTTACTTTTAACGACAGGAGTATGAATGAGATCAGAGAGAAGAATACCAGCATGGCATTTCCTGCTGCTATATAATTAAACAACCTGTCCTTTCGTTTTAAAGCCAGGTATATGAATGTGAGCCCAATTATGAGAAACAAGAGTTTCACACTGGTCTCAAGATAATACTGTGGTAAAAATGTATCAGTAAAAAAATGGAGGAAAGTAAAAACAGCTAGCAGCACCATAACAAAGCGCTCTCCCCATCTTAAAATGCGGTCAAGTAATGTGTAGTTCTCCATGGTGTCCAGGAACCACCGGGTAAACGACATATAAAAAACAAAACCTGTAACCAGCAGAAAAAAATCAAAATAAGCGAAAAAAATATTTACGAATGGGGAGGAATTCCTTGATAAAGCGGCATTGAATAAGATCAATAAAAACATGCAGGTTGAATAAGCTGCATTGTATAAAAATTCTTTTTTTCGGCTGATGATAAAATTTGTTATCATAAAAAGGATCATCATCAATAATATGCCACTAAGTACAAGCCCGAATAGCTGGATATCAGTTTTATTCCCGGTCAGCACAAGTTTATACTGTGCTAAATGATCAGCATTGATCAAAATGGGGTTTATGGTGCCAATATCAGTTTTAAGCGGGGTTATCTGCAGTAAAAAATAAGCAGTTTTTCCGGCGTCAAGGGTAATTTTTTTATAGTTGGAAACATTACCGCTATCCTGCGCTTCTATATGCTGGTCTTCTATTTTATAAACATTGAACCTGGTAAAATACATACCCGGATCCAAATATGCAGATAACTCTTTGCCGGTGTTATTCTTCAGGAGTATTTTCAGGTATAAGGTAGAACTGATCGTTGAAGGGCTTACTCTTTTTTTTGGATATGCACTTTTAAAGCGCTGGAAAGGTTGTTGGAATATTTCTGCAATTGTTAAGCTGCGGCTGCTATCTAAATAGAACTGTGTTTTACCCAGCAGGTTGTTTTCATTCCTGATATCGGTAGTAAATATGGTGTCGGATACTACAGTGGTCTGGCCCTTACAAAGGAATCCCGGCAATAAAAAAAGTAACAGGGTAATGATCCGTTTCAATCTGCAGCTGTTTTATCAAACCTACACAAATTCTACGAAAGCTTATATCCCAAAAGCATTTTTTTCAATGTATTTGAAGCAATGGTTTTCTATATCTTTGTTATTCATGGCGAATAAACTGAAAACTACAAAATCTAAAGCTCCTGATCCTGATCAATTAAAGCAGGAAAAAGATGAGTCGGTAGAAGTGAAGCAATTGCTTAAGGATGAACGTACCCATAAAATTGCCGGAAGTATTTTACTGCTGCTGGCCTTTCTTTTTTTTATTGCTTTTACCTCTTATTTATTTACCTGGGGCGAAGACCAGGACAAGTTCAGCTACCGTATGTTGCTGGCTAATGATATAAAAGTTCAGAACCTGTTAGGTACTTTCGGAGCTTTTATTTCCGAGATCTTCATCCGTCATGGTTTTGGCGTAGCTTCTTATCTTATCTGTACCACATTTTTTGTTTTTGGGATCAATCTCTTTTTTGGTAAGAAGGTTTTTTCAGTTTCCCGTAACATAAAATATCTCATTGTTGGTTTGCCATTGATCAGTGTGGCGGCTTCTGCTATTTTCCAGGGCAATCCTTTCCCCTGGGGAGGTGCAGCAGGAGACATGATGAGGGACTGGATGTATAAAACGATCGGGCAGGTGGGAACCATAGCGGTACTGGCAGTGGCAGTATTATCTTATGTTATCTGGCGTTTTAACCCGGTGTTTAAATTACCGGCTAAAAAAGCTGCTGTTGCAAGTGAAGATATTGTGCCTGTTGAAGAAGAGATATCCGAAAAAGTTGAATGGACTGATGATGCAAAACCTGCAAAAGGAAATTCGGTGAAAGAAGTGGGGCCAATGTTGAACATCCCGGTGATGGAAAATACGGAGCTGAATCATGATCTGAATATGGTGGAAAAAGATGAACCTGAAACTGCCCCGGTAATAGTCCCGCCAATTAAAGAAGAAAAAATAATTCTACCGGTTACAGAGCCGGTTGCACCTGTTGTGAAACCTGAAAGCGACCTTGCATTGGAAATAAAATCAGTGCCCGAAAAAGTGGAAGAAGAAGAGATGCCGCCAACGGCGGCAGCAAAAGTTGCAGCCAGCAAGCCTTACGATCCCATCCTTGACCTGAGAGATTATAAATATCCCATCCTCGATCTGCTGGCCAATCACGGCAGCGATAAAATTGTACAGGATGCCAATGAACTGGAGAATAACAAGAACCAGATCATCGGTACACTCAGGAATTATGATATTGAGATACAGAAAATTTATGCAACGGTCGGTCCTACAGTTACGTTGTACGAGATCATTCCAGCTGCCGGTGTACGTATATCGAGAATAAAAAACCTGGAAGATGATATTGCATTGAGCCTTGCTGCACTGGGCATTCGTATTATTGCACCCATACCCGGCAAGGGAACCATCGGTATTGAAGTACCCAATGCAAAGAAGAGTATTGTGAGCATGAAAACATTGTTGTCTTCTGAAAAATTTCAGAACAACAATTTCTCATTGCCCATTGCAATTGGTAAAAAGATCGACAATGAGAATTTTATTGTTGACCTTGCCAGCATGCCGCACTTATTAATGGCAGGTGCAACAGGGCAGGGTAAATCGGTTGGACTGAATGCAATACTGGTTTCGCTTTTGTACAAAAAACATCCATCACAATTGAAATTTGTTTTGGTCGATCCCAAGAAAGTGGAGCTGAGTATTTATAAAACGATCGAGAATCATTTCCTGGCAAAACTGCCCGGCGAAGAAGATGCCATCATCACCGATACAAAAAAAGTGGTGCATACATTGAATGCGCTTTGTATTGAAATGGATAACCGGTACGACCTGCTGAAAGAAGCCGGTTGCCGTAATATAAAAGAGTACAACGAAAAATTTGTTTCCCGTAAACTCAATCCTGAAAAAGGCCACCAGTTCCTGCCATTCATTGTTTTGGTTGTGGATGAATTTGCCGACCTGATCATGACAGCTGGTAAAGAAGTGGAAATGCCCATAGCCAGGCTGGCACAGCTTGCCAGGGCGGTTGGTATACATTTGATCATTGCTACGCAAAGGCCATCGGTAAATATTATTACCGGTACTATCAAGGCGAATTTCCCCGCACGTATTGCATTTAAAGTGAGCAGCAAAATTGATAGCCGTACCATTTTAGATGCAGGCCTTACCGAGCAATTGATCGGTAAGGGTGATATGCTCATCAGTTATAATGGTGATATTGTGCGTTTGCAATGTGCTTTTGTTGATACACCTGAAGTTGATAAGATCGTTGATTTTATTGCTGAACAGCGTGGCTATCCCCAGCCATTTTTATTGCCTGAGTATATTGATGAAAAAGAGCTGGAGGGAAAAGACTTTGACATGGGTGATAAAGATCCTTTGTTTGAAGACGCAGCCAGGCTTATTGTTGCCAGCCAGGTAGGCAGCACATCTTTATTACAACGCAGGATGAAACTGGGTTATAATCGTGCCGGCCGGCTGATGGACCAACTGGAAGCAGCAGGTATTGTTGGCGGCAACCAGGGGAGCAAGGCAAGGGATGTATTGGTAAAAACAGAAGCCGATCTTCAACAGATGTTAGATTCATACTCGTGAGTAGTGAGTCATGAGTCGTGAGTTAGTGCATCCGGTTACTCCCGACTCCAAACTCCTAACTCCAAACTCAATTTAAACATGTCAAAATTCTTATTCATTGGTTTGGGAAATATCGGGGCCGAGTATGCCAATACCCGCCACAATATTGGTTTTGATGTTCTGAATGCTTTTGTAATGAAGCATGGCGGCATTTTTAAGGTTGACAGGCTTGCTTACGTTGCCGAAATAAAATTTAAAGGCAAACAAGTCGTTTGCATTTGCCCCACAACTTATATGAACCTGAGCGGACGTGCATTCAGGTATTGGTTCGATAAAACCAAAGTGCCCCTGGAAAACACACTAACTGTTGTAGATGAAGTGGCTTTGCCGCTTGATAAACTCAGGTTGAGGCCGGGCGGATCAGCCGGCGGGCATAACGGCTTAAAAGACATTCAGAATATTTTGGGTACTGATCAGTATCCCAAATTACGGTTTGGCATAGGCAATAATTACCCGAAAGGTATGCAGGCCGATTTTGTTTTAGGCAAATGGCTTAAAGCAGAAGAGCCTGTGGTATTGCTTAAGATAGAAAAATGCCTGGAACTGATGGAAAGCTTTATCACCGCAGGTATTGAGCAAACCATGACCGCCTTTAATAATCTTTCTATTAAACCATAACAGGTATTATTTGGACAAGCCTTACTGATAGTTGTTTTTTTTTAGCTATTTGTCTATATTCGTGCTGTAAACGCAATACCTTAAAAAACGTGTAATGAAGATCATTTGTGTTGGCAGGAACTATGCAGACCATGCAAAAGAACTGGGAAACAGTATACCCGATGAGCCGGTAATTTTCATGAAGCCGAAAAGTGCTTTATTGCAAAGCCATACCCCGTTCTATTATCCCGAATTTACAAACGAACTGCATTACGAATGTGAGATTGTTTTACGTGTAAGTAAAAACGGTAAATATATCCAGGAAAAACATGCTTCCAATTATTACGATGCAGTTACTGTCGGTATTGATTTTACAGCCCGTGACCTGCAGGATGAATTAAAAAAGAAAGGATTGCCCTGGGAAAAAGCCAAAGCATTTGACAATTCGGCCGTTGTAGGCAAATTCATACCACTTACACCTGACTTCAACAGGAAGAACATTAATTTTTCATTATTAAAGAATGATGAAAAAGTGCAGGAAGCCAGCTCAACCCAAATGATCTTCAGTATTGACAGGATCATTGAGAATATCTCTAATTATTTTTCCTTAAATATCGGCGATCTTATTTTTACCGGAACCCCCTCAGGCGTTGGTGAATGCGTGACCGGCGATGTGCTGGAAGGGTTTATTGATAAGCAAAGCCTGTTCAGTGTGGAAATAAAATAATACATCTCCTTACTTACCCTCTTAATTTATTCAACTTTTGCTTTATTTGAACCACATAGAAATATAGGTACGTAGTGATAACATAAGCCTATGTTTTTCTATTGTTTACTATTTACTATGTGGTAAAACAGGAAAGCCTACTTAATTGAAATCAGCGGTTTTTTATTTATACCTTTGCGTACATTTTTTCATACACTTCTTTGCTATATAAATGATTGATACGGATATTTTATTAAGAGCCTATAAGCTAATGTGCACGGCTAAAGCCATGGCCGACACTTACGAGGACAACCGGCAGATCTGCAAATATGTACATTCTACCAGCCGCGGCCACGAAGCCATTCAACTGGCAACTGCTTTCCATTTATTGCCCTGTGATTTTGTAAGTCCTTATTACCGTGATGAAAGTTTGTTACTCGGGCTTGGATTTTCACCTTACGAACTCATGCTGCAATTGCTTGCCAAAGGCAATGATATTTTTACAGGAGGAAGAGAATATTATTCGCATCCCAATTATAAGGGAGATGATAAACCCGGCATCATTCATCAAAGTAGTGCAACCGGTATGCAGGCCATACCAACAACAGGTATAGCACAGGGTATTAAATTTCTTGAGAAAATCGCTGCCAGCGAATCACAAACCACAAACAACAAACCTATAGTCATCTGTTCACTGGGAGATGCATCGGTTACAGAAGGAGAAGTTAGCGAAGCATTCCAATTCGCAGCCCTGCATCAATTACCAATCATTTATTTGGTACAGGATAATGGATGGGGTATCAGTGTAACATCTGAAGAAGCCCGTACAACCAATGCCAATGAAATGGTAAAAGGTTTTAAAGGCATCAAACGCATCAGCATTGATGGAAGTGATTTTGAGCAGAGTTATGATGTGATGAAGAATGTGATTGATGAAGTGCGGAATGAAAGGCACCCGTTCTTAGTGCATGCAAGAGTGCCTTTGCTCGGCCATCACACCAGCGGTGTACGCAAAGAATTTTACAGAACCGAAGAAGACCTTGCAAAACATTATACAGATGATCCCGGTCCCAAACTCAGGAAAAGATTATTAGAGAACGGCGTTGATGAAGAGATTTTATTTACGATCGAAAAAGAAACTGTTGAAGAAGTCGCCCATCATTTCCAGGGAGCAGTAGCAGCACCAGAGCCTGATCCTTCAACAGTAAGTGATCATGTTTTTGTACCAACAACGGTTACAGAAGAATTGGGCGAGCGATCTCCGGCCAATAAAGAAAAAGTATTGATGGTTGATGCCGCATTGTTTGCGATACGGGAAATTATGGAAGATCATCCGCAATCACTTTTGTACGGACAGGATGTAGGACGCAGACTGGGCGGTGTTTTCAGGGAGGCGGCAACTTTGGCCGAGCAGTTTGGAGATCATCGTGTTTTTAATACAGCAATACAGGAAGCATATATCATCGGTTCTACTGTAGGTATGTGTGCTGTTGGTGCAAAGCCGATCGTAGAAGTTCAGTTTGCCGATTATATTTATCCCGGGTTGAATCAACTGGTAACGGAAATTTCAAAGAGCTGCTATTTAAGCTGTGGCAAATTTCCTGTTCAAACTTTAATAAGGGTGCCTATTGGAGCTTATGGTGGTGGGGGTCCTTACCACAGCGGTTGTGTTGAAAGCACGCTGCTTACCATCAAAGGGATTAAAATAGTTTACCCAAGCAATGCGGCAGATATGAAGGGGCTTTTGAAAGCTGCTTTCCTTGATCCTAATCCCGTAGTAATGCTGGAACATAAAGGTTTGTACTGGAGTAAAGTACCGGGTACGGAAGAAGCAAAAAATACAGAACCTTCACGTGATTATATCATCCCGTTGGGAAAAGGAAATATTGTTTTGCAGGCAGATGATAATTGTGTCGATAATGGTGAAAGCTGTTGCATCATTACTTATGGTATGGGTGTGTATTGGGCAAAAGCTGCTGCAAAAAACTTTGCAGGTAGAGTAGAAGTAATTGATCTGCGTACTTTATTTCCATTAGACGAAGCCCTGGTTTTTGCAACAGTAAAAAAACATGGAAAATGTTTAATTGTAACCGAAGAGCAGCAGGATAATTCCTTTGCCGAAGCATTGTCAGGAAGGATATCAAAAAACTGTTTCAGGTATTTAGACGCACCGGTGGAAGTGTTGGGTGCATTGAATTTACCTGCTGTGCCTATGAATATTGTTTTAGAACAGGCGATGCTGCCAAATGCGGAGAAAGTAAGGAAAAGGGTTGAGCAGTTGTTTAATGAGTGATCAGATCAGTTCAATAATATTGTTCTTAACGGCATAGATAACCAGGCCTGTTACATTTTTTGAACCAGTTTTCTGCAACAGGTTATTCCTGTGGCCATTTACAGTTTTAACACTGATGAATAATTTTTGAGCAATTTCATCAGCGGTAAATTGCTGGCAAACCAATTGTAAAATTTCTTCCTCTCTCCGGGTAATTTCAAGAGCAGGCTTTTTCGGTTTCTTCTTTATGCCAAGATTATGCTGTAAGGCTTTTAGAGTTCGTTCGTTAATATAAGAACCCCTGTTGTGTACTGTTACAATGGCTTCATGTACCTCTTTAGGGTCGGCATCTTTTACGAGGTAAGCATGGGCGCCTTCTTCAATAAGCTGCGCAATAAAATTTTCATCTTCATGTACTGACAGGATGATCACTTTCATGGATGGATAAGCATCCAGTAAGGCACGGGTAAGTTCAACACCGCTGTATACTTTTTGCCCCTGCGGCGGAAGGGAAAGATCTACCAGCATCACATCAGGCACTACGGAAAATTGCTTTAATTTATCCAATACTGAATAGCCGTCGGCAGATTCAAATATCAGTTTAACATCGGGCCATGCAAGTAGTATGGCTTTCATGCCTTCGCGGAAAAGTACCTGGTCTTCAACCAGGCCAACCTGGATAATATTGCTCATTGGTTTAGGGGATCTTCAACAAAATATTAAAATATTTTTGTAATCTCTCTTTCTGTAAATTAAATAATTCTTCTGTCAGCTAATGACCGGAATGGTAATAACAGCTTCGAAACCATTTCCTGTATCGTTAAAACTAACCGATCCGGCCATTGCATTGGCCCTTCCCTCAATACTTTTATGTCCCAGGCCATCAGAAGTATTATTTTTCTTAAATCCTGTTCCGTCATCCGTGTATGTACAGGTAATATCATGTTGCGTAGCTTTCAGTTGTATCAGGATTCTTTTAGCGCCCGCATGTTTTAGCGTATTATTTATAAGTTCCATGATAATGCGGTAAAGTCCCAGTTTTACAGGCCACGATAATTCGGGCATGTTTGCAGATGTTATAATGTTAACTTCAATGCTGCCTGTTTTACTAGCTTGTGCGGCCACAGTTTCCAGGGTTTTAACCAGGCCAAATGTTTCCAGTTGCTGCGGCATCAGTTCATGGCTCACCCTGCGCATGGAGGCAAGAGAGGATTCGGTTAAAGAACGGATATTCTGCAATGCCGGCAGCAGTTCACCGGTATTATTTTTTTCCTTTTCTTCCAATTGCTGCAGGTGCATTTTTGTAATGGAAAGAACGGCGCCCAGTTCATCATGTATGTCTTGCGCAATACGTTTCCGTTCATCTTCCTGCACTTGTATGCTGGAACGGAGCAGTTCAAGCTGCTGGCTGTTTTTCAGTTCCTCTTTTTCTAATTTTTCCCGTATAAGGGTTTTCTGGAAAAACTGGTTGAGCAATACTACGCCAACTGTTATAATAAATACTACGCCAATAACCGGTAACAAGATCTCTAATGTTTTATGATCTGTGGGCGTTTGTAAAAGGCAATAATGAAACAGGCGTACATCAACATTGAAAAAAGAGAATGCAGTATCCATAAAATTTTAATGACGTATAAAGATGAAACCGGTGTTAAATGGAAGATAAGTAAACTGGAAGAATAATAAATAAATAAGCCTGAATTTATCCAGTTCAGGCTTTTGATCAGATTCCCTCTTTTTTCTTTAACGATATCATTCAGCAGCAGGATGAAAGCGGAAAGCGACAGAATGGAGATCAATACCGACTCAACGGTTAGTGGTATAGAACTAAATGTGTTTAATGGCTGTATAAATAAAAAATTGATAACAGTGTATATGATCAGCGCAACAGACATTGACCAAATAATCCAGGGCTTTATAAAATCCTGCAATACGGTTTTAAAAAACCAGGCAAGAAAAACAAAGCCTGCAGCATCATAAAAATGCCCCAAGGCCGCATTACGGGCGCCTGCCAGCACAAGAACAAGCCCCGTTAACTGAACTGCGCAGGAAAAAAAAACAAAATAAGAAAACACTTTCAGTTCAACAGGCAATTGCCTGTAAACCCATAAAGCATAAACTGCTGCAATCACAATCGGCACATAAGATGCGTAAATACAAATTTCCAGCACACTCATAATTCAAATTTTATGTAATGCCCTAAAGGATATTATCCTTTATTAATAATTAAACACGTGGTTTTTTATGATGCACTACCCGGGCATAAAGGCGGGCAGGGATAATTCAGGTCCAGAACAAATGCCTGATAGGTATCGTCGTTGCTCCATACAAAATAAGCATCCTGGCCGGCTATTTGAGGCGTTACATTCAGGTTAGCTCCAACAGCAACCACGAATAATATTTTCATATTGTTATTCTCATCCAGGCCAAAATATCCACGTACGTGATATTCATTAATGTCCTGATCCCCGTTTAGTGCTATCCCCAATGCACTTAACAGATCTACTGTTTGAAAAGTAAATGCATTTGGTATTTGATTGAGACTAACAGCTACCCCGGTGGCATTCTGCAGATAAGCCTGGAATTGTTGATACCTGATCTGGCAGGAAAGAAAATCTTCGACTTTCATTATCCTTGTGGCTAAAAAAGCACTGTAAGGAATAGAAATAATGGGTATTCCCGCTGCATTCAAAGTGACATTTTGCATAATAACTGATTTGAGGTTAAAATTTTTTAGAGGCCAGGCTATTTAAGCGCTTTGCACATAGCCTGTTTTTATTGCATTTAAAACTAAGAGGATTTTTTTCTAATAACAAGCATTTACCGCAAAAACAGTTATTTATACCTGTATAAAAATGCAAAACAATTATTTCTGCCTGTTTTAATAATCAGTGATTTATCATCTTATTCCCGCTTTTTTTTTGTTGCAGCTTTGTGTTATCAAAAGTTTTTAAAAGAGCAGTACAAACTAAAAACCAACTTTTTATTATGAACCCAATATATCAGCAAGCGCTTAACGGAACACTCAGTTCACCAGGGGGAGTGGCGTCTTCTCAAAACTTACTAAATGTGTGCATGATATCAGTCGATATCCTTCGCTGTAATTCAGATACAACACTTACCCTGGTTCAAACCTTAAGCCCAAACGCTACGGTTAATGCCAATAGCTGGGCCGGGATGGTAAATGATTATTACGTAATACAAAGTACGCTTACAGGTGCTTTTATGATGGTGGTTCAATTACTCTCCAACTCAACCGATCCGGTAGACATTAGCCAGGACATGTTATGTAATCCTAATGATATCGGGGAAATACCACAGCCAAGCCAAAATTTTCTTTTGCCACCCAATACACCAGGTGTTGTAGTTGGTATTGGCCTTTTACCGGGTAGCCAGCTTGTTATTACACGTGAACAATTCTGGGCCCGTTCGGGAGATTCCTATTCGTTGGGGCCTGGTGAAACAAGGGAGATCAGTTTTACTCAAACATCCGGCATGCAAAATACATCTTCATCACAAGATGTTGTTAACAAATCAATCAACGCTTCCGGTTCTGTAGGATGGGGGCCTTTTTCTGCAAGTGTTTCGGCAGCCCTTTCTTCATCTTCTACTACTATGCAGCAGGTATCTGTAACAGAAGAGAGCACCAGCTATGTGGCACAAAAATTTTATAATGCACCGGGGGAGGAATCTGTTATGGTGCTTAAATGGGAACTTACAGATACCATTTATGGCTTTTCAATTACCAATAACTATGCTCCGTCTTTCTCCGTTCAAACGGTGCAAACCCCTGTTGCCATAAGCAGCCTTGTTGCCTCAGCGATCCCTGCCGGTGAAACAGCTAAAATTGAAGTGCAGAGTCTGCAGTTAACTGACGATATACTGGCACAGGAACTTAAGATCAAAAAGCTGGCAAGGGCAAGGCAAATGGAGCAGCTTATGGCGCTGATGCCACCCAAATAAAATCTTCAATACAATAAATATTCATTAGTTAACAATTTAAAAAAACAATCATGCAGTACACACTTACATTACCGGCCGGTGTTATTACCGTAAGGAACGGCATTTACAAGGGAAGCAATACCCAGGCGCAATGGGCTCCATGTAATCCCCTTCAAAACGGGGGATGGAAGGCTGGAGACACCCTGCTTGTCACCTGTACACTAAACCTTAGTCCGAATGTTAATCCAATGCCACCTTCAACCGATTATGCAGGATTATGTGCAGGTGCCTGCGCTGCCAACAACCAAGCTGCGGTTAATGCTTTAACCGCTTTGGCAGTGAACTTGCCCATACCTAACCCGGGCCAGTTGCTTGGTACCGGTATCACAACAAGCGCCACTGCTATACCATCTGCCATTTTTTACAATTGCATAGCAACCACAGGTACTTTTGTGCTGCCGGCTCCCCCACCTAACAGGGGTACACTTACTAATTATATTTACCAGTATTCTATGGCATATAATGCCGGCAATACGATCACCGGCGCAGGTGGCGGCAATAATGTGGAAATTGTTTTTGGCTATGGCGATCCGATGAATAGCGAAGTAGATACCTGAGTAAAAGCTCTTTGTTTGTGAGTTAGTATTTATGCTATTTAAGTATACAATAACGTGCTGAGCTGTAATACAGGATATCAAACAACTTTGAGATACTGTATTGCAGCTATTTTATATCATTTATCAAGTCATTATCTTAAAGTATAAGACATGCCTAAATTTGATTCCATTTACGTAACGGTTCCCCTGGCCTCATCATACAATGGTTCATACTGCAGTTTTAGATCAACAGAAATTAATCTGCAACTGCCACTTACCGCAGGCGAACATAAAATAACTACCGCCTGGGTTGATGTTGGAAAATTACACGGTAAACAGGATGCTGTTTTACAGGCCCGGGTTACGCTTTGGTATAAATACAATGCATGTGAGAACACGATCATCTTATGCTCTAACGACCTGGAGTCAAAAGATTCGATGCTTTTAACCATCGCCCTCAAAGGGACCCCGGCACGCTGTGTTCAATATACCTATGCAGAAGGTATAAGGCAATACCTGGAAAACGGAAACTGGAACACTTATTTAGATTTAGATACTGGTTCACAAGCCTCGCTTTATGAAACTATAAAACGGGTGAATGCAATAATAATAGAAGCTGCAAACAGGCTTGATCTGAATGTTATAGAGCTTTCACCTCTCCCTTCAAAAAAAGGATTTAATGAGTTTAAAGTTGTTTACCACAAAGGGATTTTTTTTGAATTATACGACCCCGGTAAAATTTACAGCGAAGATCACAGCATTGTGCACATTGATTCTGTTTTCCAGGGATGTGGCAGTTTTTCCTGGAACCAGCCATTAGCAAATGTGAGCGGCAGTACGCATGATCCAAAGCCAATAGATCCCCAAAAAGCGGGAAATACGAGGTACTCTTCATGGATGGATCTATGGAGGGCATATTGGCAAAATGACCCGCCTGCTTGTTCAAGCTATAATCTTTTTGGTTTCAAATGTACCGGGGGCCTGGTAGGAGGCCATGTATATAAAGGTTTTCAGTGGGGCAGGAACTATGCTGTTGTACCTGCCGGGGCAGATTATGTTTATATTATCCCGATCTGCCGTGGCCATAACGCAGATTACCACGTTCAAATGATGCCTTTTACAAACCAGCATGCAATTGCCCTGGCAAATTATCTTAAGAAATGACATAATAGTGTATTTGCAATATCTTACGGATTGATGCTTTCAGGGCCTTTTTTTGTGCTCATGGCTTTCAATTATCTTAATAAGCAACTACCTTTGTCCAATGCCGGAAAAGTAGCCGCCAGGCCGGGTATTTGCTTAATTCATAATTATGAAATTCATCAGTTCTTTTATTCTTTCCTTATTATTCGTCAATGCATTTTCACAAATAGCCGGCAAGGATTTTACACAATATGTAAACCCTTTCATCGGTACTGCGGCAAAAGATACCAATAGTTTATCAGGAAGTGTTTTTCCCGGGGCCTGTGTACCTTTTGGCATGGTACAGCTAAGCCCTGATACTGATGACGCTCCCGAAGAACCTGCATCTGCCTATGATCATAAGGACAAAACGATCGCAGGTTTTAGCCATACCCATTTGAATGGAACTGGTGTAGGCGATCTGTATGATGTGTTGGTACAACCTGTTACAGGCACTCCTTTATGGCAGGCAGGAGATCCCGCTAAAAGCGGGAGCGGTTACCGCTCTGCTTTTTCTCATGCTACAGAAAAAGCCTCGCCGGGTTATTATGCTGTTCAGTTAGATGATTATAATGTAAAGGTTGAACTGACAACCACTGAGCATGTTGGCTTTCATAAATACAAGTTTCCAAAAACCGACAGTGCGTATGTATTATTCGACCTGGATCATACACTCGATAAAAAGAGACCTTACTGGGTTTGTAAGATCATTGCTGCGCAAATGAAACAGGTTGATGCATATACCATCGAAGGGTATCGCATCCTTACCGGCTGGGCAAGATTGCGTAAAATATATTTTGTTGCAAAATTTAATAAGCCAATTCAGCAATCCATTTTTGTAAATGGTAAAAGGGTATTTACCGATGCAAAGATCGTAAATGGCAACAGCAGCAAGGCTGCCTTTCGTTTCAACACAAACCAGGGCGGCGATGTAGAAATGAAAGTAGCATTATCAACCACCAGTGTTGCAGATGCATATAAAAACCTGGATGCGGAATTGCCCGGCTGGGATTTTGAAAAAACTGTTGCCGCTGCAAAAACAGCATGGAACAAGGCTTTATCTGTTATTGATGCAGAAGGAACGGAAGCACAGAAGCAAATTTTTTACACAGGGCTTTATCGGAATTTCATTCAGCCAAATAACCTTGCCAATGCAGGTGGCACTTATTCGGGCACAGATTTTACAACGCACAAAGCAAATGATGGAACGCATTATTCCACTTTCTCTTTGTGGGATACTTATCGTGCCACACATCCTTTGTACACATTAACGGCGCCGCAAAAAGATGCAGCTTTCATCAATAGTATGCTTCGTCAATACAAAACCTATGGTTATTTACCCATCTGGCAATTGTGGGGCGATGAGAATTATTGCATGATCGGTAACCACGCCATACCGGTTATTGCTGATGCCATGCTCAAAGGCATTAAAGGATTTGATTATGAAGAAGCATACAAAGCCTGTGTTGCATCATCAACAACCGATCATCCCGGTGCACCATTCACAGTTTGGAATAAGTATCATTACTTTCCTGAAAATATCCAGTCGCAATCAGTATCTCTTACCCTGGAAATTGCTTATGACGACTGGTGTGTGGCACAAATGGCAAAGCAGCTTGGCAAAACAAAAGACGCAGCTTTCTTTGCCGAAAGATCAACCTGGTATAAGAACCTGTACGATAACCAAACAAGATTCTTTCGTGCAAAGGATGATAAGGGCGGGTGGATCAATCCTTTCAATCCATTAAAATATGGCGGTAATGGCGGTAACCCTTTTACCGAAGGCAATGCCTGGCAGTATTTCTGGTATGTGCCGCAGGATATGCCCGGTCTAATTGCTCTCACTGGCGGTAAAGATGCTTTTAATACAAAACTGGACAGCATGTTTACCCTACAGGCCAAGGGCGCTGATGTGGATGGAAATGCTTCCGGGTTCATCGGCCAGTATGCACATGGTAACGAACCCAGCCACCATGTTGCTTACTTATATAATTACAGCGGCCAGCCCTGGAAAACACAATTCTATACCCATAAAATATTGACCGAACTATACGACAATACCACAAGCGGTTTATCAGGTAACGAAGATTGCGGGCAAATGAGCGCCTGGTATGTCTTTAGTGCTATGGGTTTTTACCCGGTAAATCCTGCCAATGGTATTTATGAATTTGGCTCACCCATATTAAAACACACGGTGCTTAATCTTGATAATGGCAAAAAATTCACTATTGATGTAACCAATTCCGGCAAGATCTATATACAGTCTGTAAGGCTGAACGGACAGCCTTACACAAAGACATTTATAAAACATGCTGACATAGAAAAAGGCGGTGTATTGGAATTTGTAATGGGTGATGAACCGAACAAACAATGGGGACTTGGTAATTAATATTGCCCGCCAGATGGATGCGATGCTGTGCGAAGCCATCTTTTTTTTTACTGTCCTGCTCTCCTGGCTACTATCTTTTAAGCAGGCATAAATACCTGTTTTTAAAACTGGTGTTTATTACCTTCTCCGTAATTTTTTAAAGTGCTACTTTGTGTCATAGAATGTTTCAAACAGCCCAATGCTAAAATAAGAATTATGGCAGATCTTTCCTGTTATGTACAGATCGTAAACAAGACCAGCTATCCTGTAAATTTAAATGGCACGCCGGTTAGCAAAGAAGGTAAGTATATTACAGGTCCGCCAGCCAGTATTGCCCCCGGAAGCACAATAAATTTTCAGATAGAACAGGTAAATGCTTCTACCGGTTGCGAAGGTTCCTGCGAATATTCAATAACTGATGAACAAGGCGTTAGGGGCAATATTATTTTTTCTTACGCATGCCCGGTTAAAGGTACCAATGCTACAGATGCTGTGATGACGGGTAAACCTGCAATTACCCTACAAATGATACCCAACCCCTTGCCTCAATACGGCCACCCGGTACATGTGCAGTTCAGTATTTTAAATGGATAGCAGGCTTCCGGCATCAATAACCATCATCATCTAAACCAGTTACCATGCAACCGATAAAACAGCCACCCTATATCCGATCAAATAATATTGACCTGGCCAGGTGGCAATCGGCAGTTGCCGATACTGTCCGCAAAAGCATAACCGAAAAAGATCCGCAGGCAGGTTTGTGCGACATGAATAAAGATGTTATGCTGCATGCAATGGTACAAGGTACTAACCTGCATGTGGCAAGGCATGCAGCCGGTGCACCAAAGATGACTGAAGATCAAGCCCGGAAATTTTTTCCTGCTGAAGATGATAAAAGGGAGATCGGTCCTGCATTGCATAGTTACCTGTCGCAGTACTTTTTTGAAGCAGCCAACGATCTTAAAGCAGGCAATATCAGTGAGATCGTTATTCCTCCTGTACAATTTCCTGAAAGTGATTACGCTTATGCACAATGGCTGCTTGCCGCCGCCACATGGACATTATACGCAAACCCTGAAAAAAGCCCTTACATAGATTGGAAAACTGAAGGAGCGGATATCAATACTTTTGGCGTAGTTCAGATACCGGAAAATTCTAAAATTGCGATCCTCGGTGATTTTGGCACCGGGCTTAACGACGCCACCATGTTTTTGATGGCCATCATTAAAGATCAAAAACCTGATATTATTATTCACTTAGGTGATATTTATTATACCGGTACCGAAGCCGAGTGCGCTTTATACACCCAAACCTTTGAAACAGCCTTTGCAGCAACCGGGATAACGGTGCCTGTTTATTCCATTCCCGGCAATCATGAATATTATACCGGTGGGTTTCCTTTTTTTAAACAGGTATTACCAATGAACAATAAGCAGGTGGCCAGTTATTTTTGCCTGCAAACTACCGGCAACAACTGGCAGTTGCTGGCTATGGATACCGGCTACAATTCGTTGCATACAAAAACCGGGTTGTCGGCGGTTAAAACAGTTGCCTATGCGCCCTGGTTACAATTTAATGAGGCTGAATGGCATATAAACAAGCTCGAAAATTTTCCTGGCAAAACTATCCTGCTATCGCATCACCAGTTGTATTCAGCATCTTCTCCCATCAACAACCATATGCAGGTTGTTTATATGACTGGTACAGATCCTGGCGCAAACGTTCCAGACTATCTTAACCGTAACCTGCAGGCTGTTTTTTCACCTTATTACGATAAGGTTGCAGCCTGGTTTTGGGGGCACGAACATATATTGGGGATTTATGAGGACGGAAAAGCCGGGTTGGCAAAAGGCCGTCTCATAGGCGATAGCGGTTACGAAGAATGGGAGGGTGAGGGTCCTTATGTTGTTACAGGTTCCACTTACCCCTATTCTGCAAAACCTCCTTTACAGCCGGATGTTTCAGTGGTTAATTGGTTAGAACTTGAGTTTAAGTTTATCAATCATAGTTGCGCCATGGTACAACTGAAAGGAAATGCTGCAACAGTGAACTATTACCAATATCCTGTTCTTGGCCCACATGTAAATATTCCGCCAATTAATGAATTGCCGCCCTTAGCCCCGATCGATTTTTCAGATACGCTGTAATCAGGCACAGTATAAAACATATTTTCAGGAGGGGTTCGTTGAAATACATAACCCATTTATGCCTGAAAGCCAATATTAGCTGATGCAGACAAGGTTTCTGAAGATTTAGCCAACTTCTTACGCTTAAGCAGCAAAATTTTTATTAAAATCGCCTATATTTGCACCCCCGTTGAAAGATACGGGAGTTGTCGGGGTAGCTCAGCTGGTTAGAGCATCGGATTCATAACCCGAAGGTCGGCAGTTCAAGTCTGCTCCCCGATACTGCAAGTAGCCCCTTTTCGAGGGGCTACTTTGATTTTTGGTGCTATTTACTGTTTATATCCTTTACTCAGCCCAACATCAAAAGCACTATACCGGATTTACTTCAATCTGGCACAAAGGCTATTATCCCATAATGAGCATGGCAAAGATTGGACGTCAAAGTAAAGACCATGGAAATTAATTTTCTTGTGAGTGCATAGGTTGGCAATGCTCTTTTTCCTGTTTCAATAGATTTGAGTGAATTCAGGTTCATGTTTAGATACATGGCCATCAGCTTCTGATCTAAACCAAAACTTTCCCTAAATTCAACAAGCCCGATACGGTCGCGTTTTATTTTTGTTGTTTTCATTGTTTATTATTTTGCAACTTTTTTTGAATAATTAATTTTGCAACGTTGCATTTTTATTTTTTTTTATTGGTTGCATTTTTTTTGTTCGCAGAAATTTGATTTTTTTTGCAACCTTTTTTCTTATACAAACATACGATGGTGGTAAAGTGCCATTTCCTGTTTAGGATCGTTTGAGCTTGTTTGGGATGAACTTGGCTTAAAAGAGCCTGAAATGACCGGTTTGGGGCCGTTTGGGCTTATTTAACATAATTATTTATGGGGCTTCAAAGGGCGTAGGTAGGACCTGGGTAGGACGGAGAAATAAGCACGCAGTATAAAAAAAATGGGCTTCCTGTAACTATTTTTAATTACCGAAGTTTACATAATAAACCATGGTAAAAGAACTCCATTGAACGAACTGACAGATAATGAACTGATGCTTCTTGTAAAAGCAGGGGACCTCGATAAAATGAGCCTCCTGTTTAAACGATACAATATGTTTTTATACAACTTTCTTTTTCAAATGATCTATGACAGGGAAGCAAGTGAAGACATTGTTCAGAATACTTTTTACCGGATGCTGAAGTATCGCCAGACATTTACGGGCAGTGGTGAATTTAAAGTCTGGATGTTTCACCTGGGCAGGAATTTATTAAAAGACCATTTACGTAATAGTCAAAAAAAGGGAAAGCAGGAGGAGGTTCATTTAGTTGCTGAGAACCTGGTGGGTGGCCTTCCGGCTGACGGGCAAATAAACAAAAAGCAGGAGCAGGCTCAATTACAAAAAGCAATGAAACAACTAACGAACGAAGAAAGAGAGATCCTTACATTAAGTAAGTTTAAAGAACTCAGGTATCATGAAATTGCCCAGATATTAGGTATTAACGAAGGAGCTGTAAAAGTCAGGGTACACCGGGCTTTTACTCAGTTAAAAAATATTTATCAGAAAAACGGTTTGATATGATCTGCGAAAAAGAAAGGATCACCCATTGGCTCAATAAACAACTTTCAGAAACTGAACAACAGCAATTTGAAACGCATCTTGCAGGGTGCAAAGAATGTAGGGATGAACTCGCTATTGCCCAATTGATTTTTAATAAGATCAATCAAATTGATGTGCCTGAGCCTGCTGACATGGAAGTAAAATTTCAGGCTGTTCTCAATAATTATCAGCATGCGATCAATAAAAAAGGCAATGCATGGAAAGATTTCTGGTCCCTGCTATATGAAAAACTCACCCTGCGACCCAAATACCAATTGGCATATAGTTTTCTTTTATTACTCATTGGCCTTGCTGCCGGCTATATCATACAAAACAGGCCAAAAGACAGCGGCAGGCAGGAGATCGCAGCGCTTTCATCAGAAGTACAGGAAATGAAGCAAATGATGATGCTTTCACTTTTGCAGAACACATCAGCATCAGAAAGAATAAAGGCAGTAAGTTATACGGAAGAAATAGGTAAAGCCGATAACCAGGTGGTTAACGCATTGTTCACCACCCTGAATGAAGACCCGAATGTAAACGTCAGGTTAGTGACATTGGAAGCTCTTACCAAATATAGTAGTGATCCTTTGGTAAGACAAGGACTTGTTCAGTCGATCCTGTTACAGGAATCTCCGCTCATGCAGGCAGCATTGGCAGATGTAATGATCAGGCTGCAGGAAAAAAGATCCGTTGAATCCTTTAAGGCTTTATTGAAAAACATTGAAGTTAACAATCCTGCAAAAACAAAAATTCAACAAACAATCATTAAGCTCAATGCTTAAAAAATATCGTCCATGTTAAACAGAAGAATTATAAAATTAGCCATTGCAATACTGGTCTTATTGCCCAAAATGAGCACTGCTCAGGCAAGCGTAAAAGAGCAACTGAATATCGCTCTCAGCAAACCGGGCAAGCCTTTTAATCTTGAGGCAATACTGGAGAAAGGAATTATTAAAATTATAACCTATCCGGGAACTGACATTCAGATCGAAACCGAAGCATTGGCTGAGAAAATCGAAAAGGCTAAACCTAATCAGAATCAGAATCAGAATCAGAATACTAACACGAATACCAATGTTAATATAGATGTTGCAAAAAGCAAAAAGGACAATAATACTGCAAGGAGTAAATATATAAGTGTAACAGAAAATAATAACCTGGTTATTATCAAACCAATCCTGCAATCAAAAATTTTAAGTATTGTGATCAGGCTGCCTCAAAATAACGTAGGCTTGAATCTGGTTATTGAAAAAGACGGCGATATTTTGGTTAGCGGAATAACCGGTAAGATAGAAGCTACAAATAATACCGGATCCATCTCACTCATTAATATTTCAGGTTCGGCCCTTGCAAGTACCATTACGGGGGCTATCATCGCAACATTCAAGTCTATAACTGAAAAATCACCTATGGCTTTTTCTACATTGATAGGGAACCTGGATATTACTTTACCGGCATCGCTGAAAGCAAATGTAAAATTGAAAACAGATAACGGGGAAATATTTACTGATTTTGATATTATTGAGAACGCCGCTAAACCTGCTGCAAAACCATATCCTGTTCCTAATCCAAAAGCAAAACAGGCTGGTGAAGCCAGGTTCAAACTTAACAATACAGATTGGGTTTATGGAAAGATCAACCGGGGAGGACTGGAATTGATGTTGCAAAACATGCAGGGCAATATTTACATTCGAAAACTAAAATAACCTGTTTCCCGAAAGGGATAATCAAAAAAATTTACTGAAATGAATTATAAAATTTTGGCCTTACTGGCCATAGGGGTAGTTTTTGCCCTTCCAAAAGCAAATGCACAATTCAAAATTGAGGGAAAAGTGGAGATTGCAAGCAATAAGCCTGCAGTGGGCGCTACTGTTATTTTAGTGAAGGCAGGTGATTCCGGTATAATCAAAATCAACCGGGCTGATGAAAATGGAAGGTATGCTATGGAAGGAATCCGGCAGGGTCAATACCAGGTATTGGTAACACATACGGGGTATCAAAAATACCTCAGCGAAATTATACGAATAGATTCTTCAATAAATATTATTGAGCCGCTATTAATACTATTACAAGGTGATGTCACTATACTTAAACAAGTACAGGTTGTTGCCCAAAAGCCGTTTATTGAGCAAAAGATTGACCGGGTAGTAATTAACGTGAGCACAATGCTTTCAACTTCCGGTAATAATGCCCTTGAAGTATTGGAAAAAATGCCGGGTGTAATTGTTGATGCAAATGGAACAATTTCATTGAAAGGCAAGCCAGGGGTTTTAATACTGATCGATGGAAAGCAGTCCTATCTTTCCGGTGATCAGCTTGCCGGTTACCTGAAGTCACTGCAGGCATCTCAACTGGATCAAATTGAATTGATGCCCAATCCACCAGCCAGGTATGAGGCTGCCGGTAATGCCGGTGTGATAAACATTAAAATAAAAAAATCCAAAACAAAAGGATTTAGTGGCAACGCTGCAGTAAATATTGGTAAATCAAGATCCTGGAGAACGGGCGAAAGCTTAGGGCTGAATTACCGGAGCGGAAAGTTCAGTTTATTTGCCAATGCCGGGTATAGTGTGCAAACCAATAACCGTCGCCTGGCCCTGCAACGTAATTATTTTGATGCAGCCGGTGGCTTAAATTCTGTATACAAATCAATTACATATTTCAAACCCACAAACAGGGCTTTTAGCATGAAGGCCGGTGTTGATTATTTCGTCTCACCCAAAACAACCATAGGCATTGTTTTTAATGGCTCATACTCTTCAGGTAATAATCCTAATCCGGGTAGCGGCATTTTATATAATGCCTCAGGTGCAATTGATTCAACTATTATTGCTGATAATAAAACCAGGAGTAATTTTGAAAATGAAGCGGTTAATTTTAATTACAGCCACCAGTTCGATTCGGCAGGTAAAGCCATTTCATTTGATATGGACTATGTTAAATACAAAGCCAGGAATGATCAAACTTTTCTAACCAATATTTTTTATCCTGATGGTACTTTAAAAAATAGCCAGTCAATTATTGACAACCTCCCTGCTGATATTGCGATCTATGCTGCTAAAACAGATTATACGCTGCCACTGAAGAATAAAGGTAATTTTGAAGCTGGTTTAAAAACGAGTTTTGTAAGTACCGATAATGAAGCCAACTATTTTACGCTTCAAAATAATATCCCTGTTGTAGATTATAATTATACCAATCATTTTTTATACAGGGAAAACATTAATGCGGCGTATATCAACTTCAGAAAGGAATTAAAGCGGATAACTTTCCAGGCCGGCCTGCGTTTGGAAAATACTAATATAACAGGCCACCAGTTGGGTAATCAGGCGCATCCCGATTCTACCTTTGCCCAACATTATACTAATCTGTTTCCTACTGCTTATATTTTATTCCGGATCGATACGCTGGGCAATCATATCATGAAGCTTTCATACGGTAAACGCATTGACAGGCCTTATTACAAAGATTTGAATCCCTTTGTAACCATCGTGGACAAGTTCACCAATTTCTCCGGCAATCCATATTTAATACCCCAGCTATCTTCTAACTATGAATTGACTTATAGTTATAAAAGTGTTTTTACATTCTCAGTCGCCTATAGTAATACACATAATTACCAGGTGGAGTCGATAAAACAGGCAGGTGACATTTTTGTCAGCACAACTTCTAATTTAGGGGGCAGGCAATACAAAGCAATTAATGGTAGTATAAATTTTAAACCGGCAAAATGGTGGACGTGTAATCTATACAGCGAGGGGGTGAATTTGAGTTTTAAGAGCACCCTGGATGGACAGCGCTTTACTTCAGGCAAAACCTATTTCTACATTGAAGGCAACAATCAAATAGATCTGTCAAATGGCTGGAACTTACAGTTTAGCGGATATTTTATTTCCTCCAGGATAGTTGGACAGTTCATGCTTGACCCCAAAGGTGCTCTTAATGTGGGATTGCAAAAGAAGTTGTTAAAGAATAAAGCTACTATCAGGTTATCGGCATCCGATATATTACGAACAACATTTTCAAGTGGAAGTATTTCAAATATAAAACGGGCTACATCAACCTATCATAATGATTTTGATAATCGTATGGTCACATTCGGTATTTCATACAATTTCGGAGCTTCAAACAACGTCAAAAAACGAAATGTAGGCAGTTCGCAAAATGAACAGGGTAGGGTTAAGAATTAGACAAAATATTTGCGTTAGGTTGCAGAAAAATATGGGTAAAACATGCTCGCTTTGTCATTATCTAAATCCAGGGAGTATTAGAAATTTCAATTCACAGTTCAGGTGATATACAAACGTGTAAAATTCATAAAATCCTCCACAATTTGGTTAGATAATTCTCTGCTCCCCGATACAAAGCCCTGAGAGATCAGGGCTTTTTTATACGCTTTGTTTTTACCCTCGACTATTTAAAGCGAGTTTTTGCATATCTAAGTACTGCCCTTGAACCCGATCACCTTAAAAAACCTTTCTTTATATTGAACCCCGATAGGTATCTCGAACTTATTTATCAATACATTGCCAGGAGTAATAGCAGTAATATGTTTCAGTGCAACTAAAAATGAACGGTGTATCTGTATGAATTCCCCACCAGCTTCGGTAAGTAATGCCTCAAATTTAGAAAGCGGGATAAGCGGCATTAACTTTTTTCCATTCTCCAGCATGACCATGGTATAATTTTTCATTGCCTCGCAGTATAGGATGTCATCTATATAAACAGGAAAATTTTTGCCATCCGACTTAATAAAAATGACCTGCCTTTTTTTATTAACCAGGTCATTGTTAATTGCGGGCGCTTTTGATAAAACGTCGATCGCCTTGTAAGCAGCTTTTGTAAATCTTTCAAATGAAAAAGGCTTTAGCAGGTAGTCTACAGCGTTCAGCTCATAGCTTTCAACAGCATATTCTGAATAAGCCGTGGTAAAAATTACCGGCTGCTGCGGTTTTAAGATCTTTAGTAATTGTAATCCTGAAAGATTGGGCATATTAATATCGAGCAAAATGATATCGACACCGGGATTGGTACGCAGGTAATCGATCGTGCTCAATGCATTGATACATTCAGCAGCCACAGCCAGCAAAGGCATTTGCTCTATGTAGTTGACGATGATCCTGCGGGCAATAGGTTCATCATCAATTACCAGGCATTTATATTTCCCAGATTCCATGCACAGGTTCATTTAAAGGATGGCTTACAAGGTGCAATTGCAAAGTGATGGAATAAAAAGTTTCATCAGTTGTAATCATTAACTCATGTGCAGTTCCGGGGTATAGCAGTTCCAGGCGTCGCTTAACATTTGCCAGGCCAATTCCATTCGCCGAACTTTGCCGGTCCTTATTATAATTATTTTTTATTGTCAAAGTGAACAAGTCACTTTTAAGACCTGTGCTGATATATATATGTACCGGTCCTGACCGCACAAATTTAGCATGCTTAAAAGCGTTTTCCACAAATACAATTAAGATCAGTGGTGCAATTTCATAGTGTGAGTCTGCCGGAACGGTATTATCAAATTTCAATTCCAGGTCATCCTCCAGTCGTACACTTTCAAGCTCTATATAACTTTTCAAAACATCTATCTCATGGTTTATGAATACGAGTGGTTTCTGTGTTTCATACAAAGAGTGCCTGAGCAGATCAGACAATTGCAGCATGAGGCCTGGCAACTTGTCCGATTTATCTACTGCCAGTCCATACAGGTTATTAAGTGTATTGAATAAAAAATGTGGAGCGATCTGGGACTTTAAATTATTGACCTCTGCTGCTAACTGCTGTTGCTTTTTTTCGGATTCAAATTGCTGTCTTATATATCCATCCTTGAAATATTTACACGCAGTGATGAACAGGAAATAGACAAATACAAAAGTGATGTTGTTGAGAATGATATCCGAAAACTTGCTACCCTTGAAACCTGGTTCGTTTTTTAAATAATAAAGTTGAAATATAGTCCGGCCAAACAGGTATGAAATCCAGGCGACGGCGCCTATACTGAAGTATGCCAGGTATTTCTCTTTTTCAAACAGCCGCCGGTATAACCAGAGCGTGAAATAGGTCATGCCTACAATCATTATCTCGGTAAGCAGCATATATTCCAGGAATATTGCCGGGTAATATTTTACGGTGATATAATACATCCAGAAGCGGAATAGCACATAGCCTATCCAGAAGAGCAAATGCCACGGCCATCGCCGGTGTAGCAGCAGTCTTTTCATTCTCCAGCTATTCATATTATAAGGGCCGGTAATTTTCACTTTTTCAAATATAGCTGTAATTCTTTTTTAGGAGGAAAGCTATCTGTCCTTAAAAACTTCATTTCGTCCATTTTCGATTTCTGTGTTTATCCGCAATTAAAAGTGTTTGTACAGTAAAGCTTGTGTTTGTCCTTTTACTGAAAGAACAATTCGATGATGTGATATTTTGCAATCAACTAAAACGTAAACAAATGAAAAAAATTTTCCTTGCTGCAGTAACCATTTTTACCATGTTTACTTCCAGTGCACAATGGATAGAGCAAAACGCCGGCTTTACCAATGACACGCTTAGATTTTATGAAATGTCAATTCCAAACAAAAACACGGCATGGGCGGTCTGTTTTGATTTCAGGTGTGGTTTAGGCTGTGGCCGGTTTATTCAAGACTTTACCCGAACAACAGATGGTGGCGCAACCTGGATACCCGGGAAGGTAGGAAATGATCCCGGCCTTGATTTTTCGAACATTAGTGCCATCGATGAAAATGAGGCCTGGGTAGCTATGAATAAACGGTTTCAGACAGGGGGCGGGTTGTACCATACTACTGACGGAGGCCTTAACTGGGAAAAATCAAACCCTGCCGGGATCTTTGACGAGAACTCCTTTCCCAACTTTGTTCACTTTAAAGATAAGAATCATGGGATAGCTATGGGAGATCCCAACAGTGGATATTTTGAAGTATATACCACCAATAATAAAGGTAAAAAATGGAAAAGAGTACGGCAGGCAGATCTGCCGGCAACACTTCCCAACGAGTATGGTTTTGTATGCGGATA
>Ga0193752_1000562_pt1 | contig 35060 bp, 28 predicted proteins | sample H1c1metaG_FD_144924 | JGI IMG/M metagenome (GOLD analysis project Ga0193752, IMG submission 144924) | Soil microbial communities from a riparian zone of the East river system, Colorado, United States - H1c1 | ecosystem: Environmental > Terrestrial > Soil > Riparian zone | place: USA: East River... | reverse complement strand
TTCGGCCTGGTTTATCTGGCTTGGTTGAGCATATCGGCACTTCTCCTCTCGATGGCGATCATCGGCATCGGGGTCGTCGTCTACCAGTCGCGCATGACGCTTGCCCGCATCAAGCTTGCCGAGGTCAGGGCCAAGGAAAACGAGCTTTTCAATGCGATCCGCGACCTGATCGACGGCTTCAAGGAGATTCGCCTCAACATGAGGCGCAGCGCCGATCTTTCGGCCTTCATCGGACGCATCTCTCATGCGGTCCTCGATATTTCAGTCGCAGTTTACAAGAAATTGACCGAGCTCTTCGTCTTTGGGCAGCTCGTCTTTTTCGGCGCCGCCGCGGCAATAGTATTCCTGCTGCCGGGCCTGGGTTTGGTCCAGTCGGAGGATTTGCTCAAGGCCCTCACCGTCATCCTCTTCCTCATGGGACCGATCACCGCGATAACCGGCGCTTCGCCTGCCATCGCCAAGGCCCGCACGAGCTGCGAAGCCCTGATCGATCTGGAACGCCAGCTCGAGGCAGCGGCGCGGGGCTCTCACGCCACGACGGAGCCGCTGACCCGTTTCGAGCAGATCGAATTGCGCGATGCCATCTACCGGCACAAGCTGGTCGACGGGACAAGCGGGTTTGAAGTCGGGCCGATAAACCTGCTGCTGCGCTCTGGCGAATTGCTCTTCATTTCGGGTGGAAACGGGTCGGGCAAATCGACCTTGCTCAAGCTCTTGACGGCACTCTACGTTCCACAAACGGGCGAACTCGTGGTCGATGGCACCACCATCGATGCCGATCATCGCGAAGCCTACCAGAATCTTTTTTCGACGGTATTTTCGGATTTCCACCTTTTTAATCGGACCTTTGGCCTGGGCGAGATCTCATCCGAACAGGTATCGGAGTGGCTGGTGCGAATGGAGATCGACGGCAAGACAAGATTGCACCACGGCCAATTCGATACTATCAAGCTGTCGACAGGGCAGCGCAAACGACTGGCGTTGGTCGTTGCGGCGCTGGAGGATCGTCCGATCTACGTGTTCGACGAATTTGCCGCCGACCAGGATCCGTCATTCCGTAGGAAGTTCTACGATGAAATTCTGCCTGCCCTACATGGGCGCGGCAAGACGGTGATCGTCGTAACTCACGACGAGCGTTATTTCGACCGGGCCTCACGCCATCTGACGATGGAAGACGGGCGGTTCGTCGAAAGAGGAGCCGAACTGTGATCGCCGCCGTGGGCAAGCGCGTGGAGTCCTGGATCGACCGTCATTTCATCGGCGTTACGACGGCGACGATTTTCCTGTTGTTCTTCGTGATCTACTTTGCCTCGAGCATCTTTATCACGATCCCTGCCGGTCATGGCGGCGCCCTTTGGTTGCGTTTTTTCCAGGGCACGGTCATGAACTTCCACTACGACGAGGGAACGAAGATCATCTTCCCGTGGGACAAGATCTATATCTATGACCTTCGTGTTCAGCAGGAATCCGAGCAGGTCGATATGCTTACCAAGGAAGGCTTGCAGATCTCGGTCAATATCACGCTCAGGTTCCGCCTCAGGCGCGAAGGCCTGAGCGCCATCACGGCCTACGCAGGACCGAACTTCGTCAAGTCGTTGGTGATGCCGTCAGTTGGGGCGGTCGTGCGGCTCGAGGGAGCCAAGTACAACCTCCAGGATATTTTCTCGACCGACCGGCACCAGATCGAGCTCAGTATCCTGAAAGCGCTGTCCGAGGTCGTGAAAAACCTCATCCCGGGAGAACTGCATCAAGGCGCGGAGATCGTCATCCTGGATTTCTGGTTTCGCGGCATCCAACTGCCCGCCAGCCTGCAGGCGGCCATAGAAGCAAAGCTGGCCCAGAGTCAGCTCGTCGAACAGTATGTCTTCATCCTGCAACGCGAGGCGCAGGAGAAGGAACGCAAGATCATCGAAGCCCAAGGCATCAAGGCTTTCCAGGACACGGTCTCGCAGGGCATTTCGGAGAACTACCTGCGTTGGAAGGGCATAGATGCCACCCTCAAGCTGGCCGATTCACCGAACGCCAAGATCGTGGTGATCGGCGGCAAGGAAGGGCTACCACTCATCCTTGGCCCCATGGGAGACATACCGGGAGCCGTGGCCGGAGCGCCGCCGGCGTCTCCTGCGTCCGGGGCGGCCATCACCCTGCCTCCCACCACGACAATGACGCCTTCGTCGCTGACCAAGGGTACCGCCGCCGGGAAGCCATCGTCGTTAAGCAATCCGCGCCCGAGCGCCCTGGGCGCATCGACCGAACCGCTCGCGCTCAATCCGGCTATTTCGATGCCGGTCGTCCCCCTCGATTCGAGATAGAGACGATTCAGGCTGTATCGATCTCCTGGCGCCCGGCTCAGCCGGTGAGCGGGAGCCAGGCACGACCGTCGCGCGCCAGCAACTCATCGGCAGCGGCCGGGCCATCGGTGCCCGCCTTGTAATTGGGAAAGTCCTTGGGTGGCGTGCTCGCCCAGGCATCGAGGATGGGCTGCACCACCTGCCAGCCTGCCTCGACATTGTCGGCCCGCTGGAACAGCGTCGCATCGCCGATCATGCAGTCGTAGAGCAGCGTCTCATAGCCAGTGCTGGGCTCGGTTCGAAAAAAATCCTTGTAGGCGAAATCCATGATGCCGGTGGCGATCTTGACCGATGGTCCTGGATGCTTGGCGGCGAAGCGCAGGGAAATCCCTTCCTCCGGCTGGATGCGCAGGATCATCCAATTGGGAGTGAGGCTCGCGACGGTTGTGTCCCGGAAGAGCGCAAAAGGTGCCTGGCGAAACCGGATGGCGATCTGGGTCGTACGCTGGGCCAGGTATTTTCCGGTCCTGAGATAGAAGGGCACGCCCGCCCAGCGCCAATTGTCGATCGTGAGCTTGGCGGCGACATAGGTCTCGATGTTCGAGTCCGGCGCCACATCGGGTTCCTGCCGATAGGCATTGACCGGCTTGCCGAGGACGGTGCCGGCACCATATTGACCGCGCACGGCGTCGCGGAGCGCACCTTCGGGATCGAGGAGGTGCACCGCCTGGAGAACTTCGGCCTTCTTGGCGCGGACCGCATCGGCGTCGAAGGAATTGGGCGGCTCCATCGCCGTCATCGACAGGAGCTGGAAGACGTGGTTGGGAACCATGTCGCGCAGCGCGCCAGTCTTCTCATAGAACCTGCCGCGGCGTTCGACGCCGACAGTCTCCGACGCCGTGATCTGGACATGGTCGATATGGTTGCGATTCCACAACGGCTCGAACAGGCCGTTGGCGAAGCGCAGGACCATGATGTTCTGGACCGTCTCCTTGCCCAGGAAATGATCCATCCGATAGACCTGACGCTCCGTCAGCACCTTCAGCACCTGCGTGTTCAGTGCCCGCGCCGATGTGAGGTCATGGCCGAAGGGTTTCTCGATCACAACGCGGCGCCAAGCGCCGCCTTCCTCTTCCCTCACCAGCCCGGCGGCCCCGAGTTGATCGACGACGACTCCGAAGAAGCGATCGGCCACCGCCAGATAGAAAAGATGATTGCCCGCGGTGCCCTTCGTCTTGTCGAGCTCCGCCAGTCGCTCGCCCACCCGGCGATAGCAGCCGGGATCGGTGAGATCGCCCTGCAGGTAGGTCATGCGACTGGTGAGCCATTTCCACGCATCCTGGTCGATATGATCGGCCTCGAACTCGCCGCCGCCCTTGGTGACGAACTCATTCATCATGTCCGTCAGGCTTTGGCGCCATTCTTCGGCAGTCTTGGCTGCAAGGTCGACGCCGACGATCTGGAAGTTCTCCGACAGGCGCTTGTCATTGACCAGATTGTAGAGTGCCGGCACCACCAGGCGCTTGGTGAGATCGCCAGCGGCACCGAAAATCACCATGGTGCAGGGCGGCGCGACCGGTGCCGCCTCCGGAATGTCGCTGTCCGCCGGGCGCCGGGTCCGCGTTGCCATTGCCAGATCCTCTTTCGCAGCCATCATCGCCCCCTCTCGAGGTGTAGTCGTTTCGAGTTCCAGCGCTTCTTCGCGATATCGAGATAATCAGCCGCCGGCGCTGGTGGCTGAGAATGACCGAAACGGGAAGCAGCCGAAAGCCGATCGTCGCCACGGGCAGGAATTCCATGACGGCGATATCGACCAGATGATTGCGAAGGAGCACCCAAATCCGGCTTGCGCACCTCGGGCGTCGGAGAGCGTGCCGGATGTCTACTGAATTTATTTTTGCTTGCCAGACCTCACGCGATGGGCATGGCCGCTAGTATTGCGTCGTAACCACCTTCTCCGACGATAGCGGTTTGCCCGTGTAGCTGTCCTTGTAGGTAGTCTGCTGGACTGACTGTGAAGGAACCACGACCGTGGCCGCGGTGGGAGCAGGCGCGGGTGCGGGCACTGTCCGGGTGGTACTCGAGTAAGACATGCAGCCGGCGGCAAGGGTGCAGGCCGCGACGGCGGTAACGAGTGCATGAGGCTTCATGGGCTAACGCTCCTTGGTTTGCTAGCAAACGGGCTGGACCGTCCAAGGTTGCATGACGCCGGCAGATTACAGCGGGCGGGACGGCCGCCAGTCAGGACACCCTCGGCAGGTCTGCCGCGGCCATCCAAGGTGGCGGAACAGCATTCCGACACGTGAGGCCGAACTGAACCTCATCCTGAAATCGTATAAAGATAAAATGATCCATGGTTCATCAATCATATTTCTTGATATGCCTGCGATGGCGGCCCTAAGCTGCCCCGAGATTTGGTCACCTTGGCCGGCATGGCCAAGGCTGGTCTGGCGGTGTGGAAGCTGACGGGAAAAAGATGAACTATGACCTGAAGATCGTTGGCGGCCGGATTGTCGATGGCAGTGGCGCCGCCAGCTACATCGGCGATGTCGGCATCCGCGATGGCAAGGTAGTCGCGCTGGGTAATGCACCAGGCGGTGCGACAACGACGATAGACGCCGATGGCCGCGCCGTGGCGCCAGGGTTCATCGACATCCACACCCACTACGATGCCCAGATTCTCTGGGACCGCATGCTGTCGATCTCGCCTTGGCACGGCGTCACGACGGTGGTGCTGGGGAACTGCGGCTTTGGCCTTGCCCCGGCACGCAAAGAGCACCGCTCACTCCTGATTCGCACGCTCGAGAAGGTCGAGGGCATGAGCGTCAGCGCCCTGGAGGCCGGACTCGGCGAAGACTGGGGCTATGAGAGCTTTCCCCAATACCTCGACCTTCTGGAGAAGCGTGGCAGCGCCATCAACGTCGCGGTACTGCTGGGACACACGCCGCTGCGTCTTCACGTGATGGGCGAAAGCGCCACCGAACGCGCCGCCGCACCCGATGAGCTTGCGGCCATGCGCGCCCTTGTGAAGGAAGCCCTGGAGGCCGGCGCGCTCGGGTTGGCGACGTCCAAGCTCCAGTCGCACGTCGGTTTCGAAGGCCGGCCGGTACCGAGCCGCGCCGCAGACTTCGAGGAACTCCGAACCCTCGCTTCCGCGATCCGGGAGACGGGGCGCGGAATGCTGCAGACGACGCTCGGCCCCGGCCTGATGCTCGATCAGTTGGAGCAACTGGCCGTCGAGACCGGTGCGAAGATCAGCTGGGCGGCGCTTTTAGCGGGCTCGGCGTTCGGCAAGTCGGGTCACAGGGAGCTGCTTGCCCGCTCCGAGGAGCTCTTCGCGCGTAAACTGGAGATCGTGCCTCAGGTCTCGTCGCGGCCATTGAATTTCGAGTTCCAGTTCAAGGAACCGACGATCCTCGAAAGCATGTCGTTCTTCAAGCCGGTGGCTGCCGCAAATGCACAGGCCAAGCGGGAAATCTACGCGGACCCCGGCTTTCGCGCGAAGTTTCGCGATCGCTTCGACAATGCCTGGCCCGAACTGAAGCAGGCCTTCCGCCTGATGGCCATCGTCGAATACGAAAACGAGCCCGCATTGAACGAACGGCTGCTCGTGGAAGCTGCCGCAGAACGCGACATCCACCCTGTCGACATGGCATTGGACATGGCGCTGGCGAGCAACCTGGAAGCACGCTTCCGCATGCCGCTCGCCAACCACGACGAAGACCAGGTCGCGGAATTGTTGCTCAACCCCAATATGGTGGTGGGACTCTCCGACGCCGGCGCGCATGCCAGCCAGTTGTGCGATGCCTGCCAGACAACTCATCTCCTGGGTCATTGGGTGCGGGAGAAAAAGGCGCTCAGCCTGGAGACCGCCGTGCGAATGCTCACCTCGCGGCCTGCCGACGTGTTCGGCATCAAGGAGCGCGGGCGGCTGGCGGTCGGAGTGCCGGCCGATGTCGTGGTGTTCGATGCCGACACCGTGGGAGCCGGCCCGCTGGAACGCGTGAACGACATGCCGGCCAATGAGCCGCGCCTGGTCTCGCAAGCCATCGGAATCGAGGCGGTGATCGTAAACGGGGTATTGCTGCGCAGGAATGGCCATGACGTGCTGGACGGTAAACGGGATTTGCCCGGAAGGCTGTTGCGCAACGGCAAGGCCGCCTAATGGCGACCGTACTTCTTCTCTTCTCGACGACAGGAGATGGCTGAGCATGAAATACGGGATGGTTCTGGGCGCCGCCTCTTTGTGCGCGGTCGCTTGTTGCGCCCTGGCCGGTGGTGCCGCCGCGCAAACCGTGCAACTCAAGCTCGCCGACCGGCTGCCCCAGGACCACTACGTCGCCCGGTATTCGACGAACTACTGGATTGACGAGGTTCAGAAGGCCACAGGCAAGAAGCTCGTCATAGACCGGTATCCGAGCGAGCGGCTCGGCAAGTCGAAGGACATGATGACGCTTACCAAGGCCGGCATCACCGATATCGGCGAGTTCGTGCCCGGTTACCTGGGTGACCCGTTGCTCCTTTCTACCGTTGCAGAACTTCCCGGCATCCTGCCCAATGCCTGCGTGGCTTCTCTGGCCTACGAAGAACTCGCCAAGCCGGGCGGTTTCATCGACAAGACGGAACTCGCTCCCCAGGGGCTGCGCCTGCTCTACGTGGTGGGCCTGCCTGCTTACCAGCTTTTCGCCTCCCGTAAATTCGACAACCTGGAATCCATGCGCGGCCTGAAGATCCGATCATCGGGCCCCGCCATGGATGCCGGCCTGCGGCGGCTCGGCATGGTTCCGATCCGCATGAGCGCCGCCGAACTCAGCGAGTCCTTTTCCCGCGGCACGGTGGACGGCATGGCCTTTCCGGCGGCCAGCATCTTTACCTACGATCTTCAGGGCAAGACCAAGTACGGCACAGTCGATCTCAGCTTCGGCAGCAGCATCACTCTCTACGCGATCTCGTTGAAAGCCTGGAACAAGCTGTCGCCTGCCATGCAGAAGGCGATGACCGAGGCCGGCGAACGGACGACCAAGCACGCCTGCGGCCTGATCGATCAGGAAGAGCAGGATGCGATCAAGAAGCTCGAGACCGACGGGATGACCGTGGTCAAGCTGTCGGCCGAAGACCGGCGCAAGTTCGACGACGAACTGTCCGTCGTTGCCCAGGAATGGGCTGACGCCGCCGACAAGCGCGGCCGCAAGGGCTCCGAAGCGCTCAAGGCATTTCGCGAAGCCGTCGCGCATCACCGCTGAGGGTCTCCATGCCTACCACCGTCAGCGTGCGCGAACGCCGGGCCAAGGGCCGGGTCTTCACCCAGCTTCATCTCACATCGGATAGCGGCGTGAATCCGCTGTCCAGTGGAACCGTGCAGGAAATACGCGAGACATTGCAGCGCCTTTGCGCACCGGGCACCGCGCATGGACTCCTGCTGAGCGCCGAAGGCAGAAGCTTCAGCGCCGGCGCCGACGTGAAGGAGTTTCGCAGCTTCGATTTGGGCGATTTCCGCCGCTACATGAGCGACATCCTCGCGATGTATGCCGAGATGACGGAATTTCCCAAGCCCATCGTAAGCCTGGTCCATGCGGACGCCCTGGGCGGCGGTGCCGCCCTGGCTTTTTTCAGCGATTTCGTCATCGCCGTCGACTCCGCCAGGTTCGGCTTGCCGGAAGTGCACCGCGGCCTGGCGGGCGGCGGCTACCTGATGCCGAAGCTGATAGGCAAGCACCGCGCTGCCGAGATGGTTCTGTTGGGCAGAAGCTTCAGTGCCAGCGACATGCTGGGCTGGGGCCTGGTCAACGAGGTCTGCTCCGCCGGGGAGATGGAGGAGCGGGCACACGCGCTTTGCGAGGAGCTGGCGACACTCTCGGTGGAGGCGTTCGCCGTGGCCAAGGCATCCCTGTCCGGAGGCCTGGCGCTCGGCCTGCGAGAAGCGATGGAGCGGCATGTCGTGGCCCAGACCGAAGCTTTCGCGCGTGCCCGGACGGAGCGGTCGGCGGCAGCTGTCGCGTCCGGCAACTGAACGGCACAGAAGATAGACAAAGGACGCATGCTCAAGATCATCGAAACAATACTGTTCCGGATCGATTGGCTGCTCTCCCGGATTGCAGCCATGGCGGTCCTGGCCGTGATGGTGCTGATCGTCTGCGACGTGTTCGGCCGCTACATGTTTGCTCGCCCCCTGCCCTGGGTCTACGACATCGTGTCGATCTATGTCGTCAATCTGGTGTTGTATTTCCTGGCGAGCGAAGTGCTGCGCACACGCTCGAACATTGAATTGGATTTGCATCTCCGCTTTCTGCCGCAACGCCTGTGGAGTGTCCTGCAGGGCTGCGCGTGGCTGGCCGTTGCGACGATACTGGCGTTGGCTGCGTGGCAGGTCTGGGGTTCCATGGCCGACAGCCTAGCCGTCGGCGAAGTGCATCCGGGACTCTACGAATGGCCTGTCTGGGCCGAGAAGGCCGTTGTTGCGTTGGGTCTGACGCTCCTGACATGCCGGATTCTTGTCCGCTTCTGCCGCTTCGTGGAGCGTGGGCTGGACGCCGGCGTCTTCAATGCCGACGAGTCGGCGCACCCCATCCCGGGTGAATAATGGCCAGCTATGCCGTCCCGCTCACCATCGCCCTTCTGGTCCTGCTGCTGTTTCTACGGGTGCCGGTAGCCTTCGGCATCCTCGTGGCCGCCTCCTGCGGCATGTGGATGGTGGCCGGCCTGAACGTATTGCTCGGTGTCCTCGAGACGGTACCCCTATCTTCGGTATCCAACTACGAGTTCATAACCGTACCGATGTTCCTCATGATGGCGGAGTTCGTCATTATCAGCGGCGTTGCCGACGGCATCTTCACGGCCGCTGCAGCCTGGGTCGGTCGGTTGCGCGGCGGTCTGGCGATCGCTACGGCGCTCGCCGGCGCGGGTTTCGCGGCCATATGCCATTCCAGCACGGCTTCGGCCGCCACGTTGTCCGCGACATCCGTGCCGGCGATGCTGCGGGCGAACTACGAACCCAGGCTGGCTTTTGGCGTGGTCGCGATTTCCGGCACGCTGGGCATGCTGATTCCGCCGAGCGTCGCCATGGTCCTGTACGGGCTGATTGCCGACGTAAATCTCGGCCGGCTCTTCATCGCCGGCGTCATACCGAGCGTGGTGGTTGCCTTCACCATAATCCTCACGGTCATGGTGCTGGTCCGGCTGGACCCCGCACGCGCGCCGGCCGCCAAGGTATATAGCTGGGCCGAGAAATGGCGGACCTTGAAAGTTGCCTTGCCGATGGTCGGGCTGTTTCTCGGCGTGGTCGGCGTCATCTACTCGGGTGTCGCAACACCGACCGAAGCCTCCGCCTTGGGCGCCTTCGGTGCCTTCCTGATCGCACTCGGCATGAAGCGGCTGAACTGGGAGCGCACGCTGCAAGCGGCCTACAACGCCTGCAAGACCACATGCATGGTGCTGCTTGTCGTAATGTGTGCGCACGTCCTGGCCTATTTCCTGGTGATGACTCATGTCACGGAAGACCTGCTGGGCTGGGTCGGCGGACTGGGCATGCCGCCATGGGTGCTCCTCGTCGTCATCTATGCGATCTACCTGGTGCTCGGCTGCTTTCTCGATCTCGCGGCCATGCTCGTGCTCACGATCCCCGTCGTCCTGCCTCTCATCAAGTCACTGGGCTACGATCCGGTTTGGTTCGGCATCATGGTCATCGTGCTCGGCGAAGTCGGCATGGTGACGCCGCCCGTGGGGCTTAACGTGTTTGTCGTGGCGCGTGTCACCAAGCAGCCGGTAAGCGAGGTGTTCAAGGGCGTCCTGCCGCATGTGGTGGCGCATTTGTTCGCCATCGCTCTTCTTACCGTCTGGCCGGCTCTGGTTCTGTGGCTACCGGGAACGATGAAGTAATGCACTCCACGAATATGATATCTTCGGGGTTGCCGGCCCTCGCCGGCATCACCGTGCTCGACCTGTCGACCCGGCTGCCGGGGCCACTTGCCACGCTCATGCTGGCACAGGCCGGCGCGCGGGTGATCAAGATCGAGCGGCCGCCGGGCGAAGAATTCCGTGACTACCACCCTCGCGTGGACGGCATGTCGGCGCACTATGCCTGGCTCAACCGGGGCAAGGAGTGCCTCACGCTCGACTTCAGAAGTGACGAAGGCCGCCAGCGATTCGAGGCGCTGCTCTCGAAGGCGGACATACTGATCGAGCAGTTCCGGCCCGGCGTGATGGACCGGCTGGGCCTGGGCTACAAGGATCTGTCGGCACGGCATCCAAGGCTCATCTATTGCGCGATTACCGGCTATGGCCGGAATGATGATCGCTCGAAAGAGGCGGCTCACGACCTGAACTACCAGGCCTCTGCCGGGCTGGTGGGGTCTGCCCCACGCGATGCGCGCGGGGTTCCGGCATTGCCTTCGGTGCTGCTTGGAGACATTGCCGGCGGAACCTATCCGGCGGTCATGAGCATTCTGATGGCGGTGCTGCAGCGAAACCATAGTGGGCGGGGGCAATTCCTGGACATCGCCATGGCACGGAACATCGAGGTCTTCTCCTTCTGGGCCACGATCCTGGGCCACATCACCGGTCAGTGGCCGACGCCTGGCGCAGGACGTCATACCGGCGGTTCACCGCGCTATAACGTCTATGCAGCGCGTGATGGCCGGCTTCTTGCAGTCGGCGCACTGGAAGACCGTTTCTGGCAAAACTTTCTCGAGGGAATCGGCCTGTCCTTGCCTGCGGGATTCGAACAAGCCGATCCGCAGGGGGTGATTGAGCTGGTCGCGCAGAAGATTGCAACGGAGGACGCCGATTTCTGGATCAAACGGCTGGAAGGTCGCGACACCTGCTGCAACCTCGCTCCGGGATTGGCGGAGACGCAGGCATCGAGCCACGCGGCCGGTACGTTAGCCGCGGCGGCGGATGGCAAGGCCATGCCATGGCCGGCGATATCGCTGCCGGTGGCTCCCCAGTTTACCTGCAATGATGCGGCGCCCCCGGTATATCTCGCGGGCAAGTAATGGCGGGCGCAGGGTCTACGCGCTGAAGAGGAGTGGTCAGCCGGTGGTAAAAGGACGAAAGTTAACCCGGGCCGAAAGGGCACACGAGAATCGTGCGCGGCTCATCCACGCAGCCAAAGAAGTCGTGGGCCAGCATGGCTATGCGGAGGCATCGGTCGCACGCATCGTCGAACGGGCCGGGTTGGCTCAAGGCACGTTCTATTTGTATTTCGAGTCGCGCCAGGATCTGTTCGACCAGCTTCTGCCCGAAATCGGCGGGGAGGCCCTGTCCTACATCCGCGATGCCGTAACTGACACCCGGGATTTCATGGCCATGGAAGAGCAGGCCATGCGCGGCTTCTTCGAATATGCCGTTCAGAATCCGGATTACTTTCGTATCTTCAGCGAAGCCGAGATCGCAGCTCCTGCAGCATACCTGAAATACACCCGCAAGCGCACGGGCAGCTTCCTGGATGTCGTGACAGCGGCGTGGAAGCGAGGCGAGATCAAAGGCTTCACGAAACAGGAGCTGGGCGTACTGACCCAATTGATGTTGGCGGCGCGGGCCTATCTGTTTCAGGAGTATGCAAAGACCACTACCGGAACCAAGACACCCTCGAAGTGGGTCGTCGAGGCCTATATGAAATTTCTGGCCCACGGCCTGGGCGGCGAGGCCGCGGCCGCGGAAGAGAAGAAAGGCGCAACGCCAAAACGCCCGACGAAGACACCGGGCCCGTGGCGGACAGAAGCGGCCAGCGGGGCCAAACGAACGACCGTCAGGCGTTGACGGTCGTTCAAATCGGCGAAATCGATCGCCGTTTCGGCCAACCGCGAGCCCCCCGCCGGGCGGGTGCATCTTCGAGCGCGCGGATCAGAAGACCGCGCGTGTCACGGGGATCGATCACTTCATCCAGATGAAAATGCTCAACCGCGCGCAGCGGGCCGAGATTTTTCCGGATCGCGGCGATCAGTTCCAGGCGACGGGCGTCCGGGTCCGCCGCCGACGCGATATCGTTTCGATGAAGGATATCGACCGAGCCTTCGACGGACATGGCGCAGATCTCGGCGCTCGGCCAGACGAATGTGCCTTCCGAATCGAAGCTGGCCTGCCCGCCATTCATCATGATGAATGCGCCACCGTAGCCACGCCGCAATATCACGCTGAGACGGGGCACCGTGGCGCATCCGAGCTCGTAAAGCATCCGTCCCGAGCGGCGACCGAGGCCTGCTCTCTCCACCGCGGAGCCGACCACATTGCCTGGTACATCGACGAAGTACACGAGCGGCAGGCCGAACGCGTCGCACACAGCGATGAAATGTGCCGCCTTCTCGCTGGCGGCGACATCGATTGCGCCTGCACCTACCTGGGGCTGATTTGCAATGAAGCCGACCGGCCGGCCGGTCAGTCGCGCGAAGCCGACAACAATGTTGCGCGCGAATGTCGGTTGGATCTCGAACAAGCTGTCGCTATCGGCGATCAGCCCGAGGACCTTTCGTACGTCATAGCCTTTGCGCAGATTGACCGGCACTGCGTCCAGCAAAGCCTCGTCGCGCCGGTCGGGCGGATCAGGCGTGGGAACGACCGGCGGACACTGGCCGGCATTGGAGGGCAGAAACGACAGGTAGCGGCGAATCGTTTGCAGGCAATGTTCTTCATCGTCAGCGCCGAAATGGGCGATGCCCGTGGTGTCGACGTGCATCGTGGCGCCACCGAGCGCTTCAATATCGATGTCCTCGCCGATCGCCGCCTTTACCAGTGACGGCCCCGCCATTCCCATTGCCGATTGACCGCGGACCATGACGACGAAATCCGCCATCGCCGAATAGTTGGTCGGGCCGGCGAAGGCAGGACCCAGTACGGCCGACACAACCGGTACCCAGCCCGAGAGCTGGGCAAAGAGCTCGAACACCGGCGTCCCAAAGGCAAACGAGCGCGCATCCTGGCCGTCCTGGATGCGATGGCCGCCGCCGTCATGCAGCATGACGAAGGGCATGCCGCCCTCGCCGGCGCGCCGCATGGCCCGCAGCATCTTCTGCCGCCCGACATGCCCGATACTGCCGCCCAGCGTCGTATAGTCGGAGGAGCAAACTGTCACCGGCCGACCGTCGATACGGCCGGTGCCTGTCACCAGGCCATCCGCAGGCGCTTCCAGCTTCGCCTCGCCGCCCGATCCCTGGACGGGCTGAACCAGGCTTCCCACTTCGCGAAAACTGCCGGCGTCACACAGCCGTGCGATGCGCTCTCGCGCCGTAAGCTTTCCCCGTTTGTGCTGCCGATCGACAGCTGCAGGACGGCCGACATCCAGTATCTTGCGGCGCGCATCTTCGACGTCGCTCAACAGTTCGCGCATGCTTGAAGGATCGGCTTTTATACTCATGGCGTGGCTTTGGCCGCTGTCTTCGAGGAAGAGTCCGCCGGGCGACCAAAGGCACCGCTGGCGGAGGCCTGCTGGATCTGCTCCGGACTGTAGCGCAGCACGCGCTCCAGCACTTCGGAAGTGTTGGCGCCCAGGAGCGGAGCAGCCACCGGATCGGCAACCGGCGTCCCATGGAAGTGAACGGGCAGGCCGACATTGGGCACGGTACCGAGCGTCGGATGGGGGATGGCGCTCACCAGCCCCAACTCGGCGATTTCCGCCCCCTCCATCGCCTCTCCCACGGTGCGAATGGCGCCGCCAGGAACGCCAACTTCATGCATGCGGGCCAGCCACATCGCACGCTTGCCCTGCTTGAGCCGCTCGGCAATCAAGGCGATCAAGGCTTTCTGGTTGTCGCGGCGTTTTCGGCTGTCGGCATAGGCCGGATTGTCGGCCAACTGCGGGTCTCCCAATACATCGCGCGCGAAACGATCAAAGGTGCGGTCATTGGCGCAAGCGAGGTAGAGCGGGCCATCGGCGGTGTCGAAGGCACCCACCGGACTCGCCGTTGTCTGGGTGTTACCGAAGCGCGTGGGCGAAACGCCGGTCGCAAGGTACGACAGCGAGAAATTGCCCAGCATGTTGATCGCCGTCTCGATCATGGTGGTTTCGATATACTGTCCCTTGCCGGTGCGCGTACGCGCCGCCAGCGCCGCAAGAATGGCGTTTGCCGACATCATTGCGGTAGAGATATCCATGATCGAAGGGCCGGCGCGATAACCTGGCTGTTCGGGATCGCCATTCATGGAGATGAAGCCGCTTTCGGCCTGCACGATCGGATCGAACCCGATGCGGTTGGCGTAGGGGCCGCTGCGGCCATAGGACGAAATCGAGCAATAAATGATATCCGGCTTGCGTTTCGAGACGGTCTCGTAGTCGAGCCCCAACCTCGCCATCACGCCGGTCGAGAAGTTCTCGACGACAATGTCGGCCTGGTCGATCAACCGCTGGGCTATCTCGCGCCCCGCCGGAGTCTTGAGATCGAGCGCAACGCTCTGCTTGTTCCGGTTGACCCAGAGATAGGGAACGCCCTCGCCGCCGACCAGCGGCGGATAGTTGCGGAAGCTGTCGCCTTCGCCCGCACTCTCGATCTTGATCACCTCGGCGCCGAAGTCGGCCAGAATAAGCGTCGCATAAGGCCCGGCAATGAAGTGGGAGAAGTCGACCACGCGCAGATCGACGAGGGGTGTTTGCTTGTCGGCGGCGCGCGGACGCGAGGGTGGAAGCTTCGGCGGCAAGGCTGATATTCCTCCGGTTATTTAGCGTCAGTCTATGGGCTACTCGCCCCAAGAACAATAATTATGAATTATGAACCACGGGTCATATTTCGCGCCGTTTCGTCGCGCCGAGGATTGCCCGCCGCTATTCGCGATGGCACCTTGGCGGCGTTCGGCAACAGGGTGGGAAGCGAGCGGCATGACCAAGATCTACAGACGCGAGATGGTCAAGGGTGGGGCGGCAGTCGGCATTGCTGCGATCGCGGGTGGCTTCGCCACGCGCAATGGAGCGCGCGCCGACGACGCGCCAATCCAGCTCAAGCTGGCGAACGACCTGCCGTTCTCCCATCCCAATACCGTTCGGACCCAGGAGGCGATCGAACGGATACACAAGGAGTCTGATGGCCGCCTTCACATCGAGCTGTTTCCCAACAACCAGATGGGTGGTGACAGCGACATGCTCTCGCAACTGCGAAGCGGTGCACTTGAGCTGTTCCTCTGCACCGGGCAGTTGCTCTCGACCCTGGTTCCGTCGGTCTCGGTTTACGGTGTGAGCTATGCCTTCACGGACTATGACACGGTATGGAAGGCAATGGACGGAGAGCTCGGCGCCATGGTGCGCGGCCTCGCCGAGAAGGCCGGATTGCACGTGTTCGACAAGATGTGGGATGCCGGTTTCCGTCATATTGCGTCCATTCCACACCCGATCAAGACGCCGGCTGACCTCAAAGGCTTTAAGATCCGCGTGCCGATAAGCCCGCTTTGGACCTCGACCTTCACCGCGCTCGGCGCCGCGCCCACCAGCATTCCCTTCGCCCAGGTCTATTCGGCCATGCAGACACGGCTGGTAGACGGCCAGGACGTCTCGCTCGCTGGCCTCGAGAGCGCAAAGTTCTACGAGGTGGCGAAATATGCCTCTCTGACCCGGCACATGTGGGAAGGCTTCCTTTTGCTGGCCAACCGACGATCCTGGCAGGCGTTGCCCGCGAACCTCCAGGAGATCGTCAGCCGCAACCTCAATGCCGCCGCCTTGGCCGCGCGCGACGACATCATGAAGCAGGAGGAGACTCTACAGGTGACCCTGACCCAGCATGGCATGGAGTTCAACGCACCACCGGCACAGCCCTTCCGCGAGACCCTGCGGCAGGCGGGGTACTACGCCACCTGGAAAGCAAAATACGGCAACCAGGCCTGGGCAATGCTCGAGAAGTTCTCCGGACCTCTCGTCTGAGATCGATGCAAACCGCGCTCGCGGCTAACGCCCCGGCATGTCCAACCCGAGATTGCTGCGCAGCGTGTCGCCGGAATATTCGCGGCGGAACAGCCCGCGGCGCTGCAGCTCGGGGACCGCCAACCGGCCGAAATCCTCGTAGGAGCCGGGTATGTAGGTCGCCGCCACCACGAAGCCGTCGCATGCCTCCCCGGTGAACCACGCTTCCATCTGGTCGGCCACGTCCTTGGCCGAGCCGACGAACTGCGGCATTTCGCCGACCGTGCCGCGTTTGGAGAACTTCACGAAATCGGCCGGGCTGGGATTCTTCTTGCCGCTCGCGTTCACCACCCGGTCGACCATCGCTCGCATGCCACCCATCGAGGCAAGGTCGGCGTCCGACAGGTCCGCGTCGTACGGCCGCTTGGCAAAGTCGAAGTTGACGACTTCCGACAGCAACCCCAGGGAATCGATCGGCTTCGCGACCGACTTGATGACCTCGAACTTCGCTTCGGCGATGGCCCGGGTCTCGCCCACGATCGGATAGACCGCCGGAGCGACCCGCACCTTGTTGGGATCGCGTCCGGCGCGCGCAATCTCGGCCTTCACGTTCTTGTACTGCCGCTGTCCGATTTCCATGGTCTGCGCGGACGCGAAGATCAGTTCACCCCAGCGGGCGGCGAAAGCGTTGCCGCGGCCGCTCTGGCCGGCCTGCATGATGACGGGATGCCCCTGGGGCGAGCGCGGCACCGTGAACGGACCGCGCGAGTTGAACCATTTTCCCTTGTGGTCCAGGCGGTGGACCTTCGACGGATCTGCGAATATGCCCCGCTCCTTGTCGAGGACGATCGCATCGTCCTCCCAGGTCTTCCAGTGGCCGGTGACGACCTCCATGAACTCGTCGGCGCGATCATAGCGCGTGTCGTGCTCGAGGTGCTGCTTCTGGCCGAAGTTCGCCGCCTCCGAGTCGTTCAACGAGGTGACGACGTTCCACGCAGCACGCCCGCCGATCATGAGGTCGAGCGTCGCGAACACGCGGGCCACATGATATGGCTCGTAGTAGGTGGTCGAGTAGGTGCCGCCGAGGCCGAGCTTGGTCGTCGCCATCCCCATGGCGGTGAGGATGGGGATCAGGTCCATCTTCACCACGCGGATGCCATTCTCGACCGACGCCCTGTAGTCATCCTGGTACATGTCGGGCATCGCCAGACGGTCGTCGAAGAACGCCATATGGAACTTGGCGTCCTCCAGTACGCGCGCGATGCGCTGATAGTATTTGGCGCTGGTGAAGTCGGGCATCGCCTCGGGATGCCGCCACGACGCCACATAGTTCGAGCAGTTCTGCGCCTGGAGAAAGGCGATCAGGGTCAGGTCGGGGGCATTCGCCGGTCTGGTCATTTATCACGTCCTTGTGCTCACGCCGTTCTCCGGCGCGTTCGTCTCGAATAATCGTCGCGGCAGCGCTTACGGGCTCAGCCACACCTCGGAAAGATCGCCGTAGTAGATGTGGGCTGGAACGACGTCGAAATTCTTCACCTTGGTAGCAAGCGGCAGAAGACGCACGGTGCGGAACACCGGCATGGTGAAGACCTGATCGACGATGTAGCTCTCGAGCTCGTTCACCTTCTGCTTGCGTTTGACCGGGTCGAACTCGAGCTTCTGTGCCTGGAACATCGCGTCGATCTTCGGATCGTCGAAGCCGGTCGGATTGTTGAAGCTGTTGCTCGCCGACAGGTAGCGCACCAGCACGAAGGAAGGATCCTCGCCCCAGTCGCCGGTGACGTCGACGATCACGCTGAAGTTGCCGCTGGTGCGCCGCTGCGCCCAGTTGGCGGTATCGACGACCTGCTGATCGACGGTCACGCCGATCTGGCGCCACTGGTCGATGACGTAGAGGGCGAACGGCGCGTACGGCATGTCGGGGCCGCGGTTGATCAGGGTGAACTTGAGATTGGGCACGCCCGCTTCGGCCAGCAACCGCTTGGCCTCGGCGCGCGCCGCCTTGATGTCCCGCCCGAAGCCCGGCAGCTTCTCCAGCTCCGCCTGCGGCAGCGCATCAGGCGCTCCCGGCCGCTGGAAGGCGCTGACATACTTCAAGGTCGAGATGCGCGACATCGGCTGGATACCGCTCCAGCGGTCGACGGCGAGGGTCAAGGCACGGCGCACGCGGACGTCGTCGAATGGCTTGACCTTGGTGTTGAACGAAACCATGAACAGGCCCATGCCCTCGGCTTCCTCGAAGCGCATGCCGGCGCCGCGGCTCGCTTGGATACGCTGCTGGTCGGCCGGCGCGACGCCACGGAACTCGGCATCGATCTGGCCGCCGGCCAGGGCGTTGATCAGTGCCGTGCTCGACAGGGCGATCGCCTTGAAGCCATCGAGATACGGTAGCCCGGGCCGGAAGTAGCCGTCGAAGCGCTTGCCGGTCCAATGCGAGCCCGGCACATACTCGACGAGCTGGAATGGGCCGGTGCCCATCACGGTCTTCTCGGGATACTTCGGGTCTTCCTTCAGTTTCGCCGCCGAGTAGATGCAGGCCCACGGGCTGGCGAAGATCGACAGCATGCCCGAGTTGGGTGCGCTCATGTGGAACACGACCGTGTCCTTGTCGGGGGCTTCGACCGACTTCACGTCGCTATATTGCGAACGCCAGGATGAAACGATTCCCGGCGGCGGATTCATGATCCGCTCGAAGCTCGCCCGGATGTCCTCGGAGGTGAGCGGCGTTCCGTCATGGAACTTCACGTTCGGGCGGATATTGAACGTGTAGGTCAGGTGATCGTCGGAGACCGTCCAGCTCTCGGCCAGATCGCCAGTCACCTTGGGGTAGTTCTTGTTGTCGATCTTCAGCAGCGTCGAGTAATGCGGCCCCAGATGATGCAGGACAGCAAAGCTGTTGCCGGCATGACAGTCCAGCGTGTGCGGCCCCCCGGCGACGCCGTAGTTGAGAGTTCCGCCGCGCACCGGCTTGGCGTCCTGAGCCAACGCCACCGGCATGCTTCCAAGCAGCGCCGCCAGCGCACCGACGGCCTTGATCCATCTCGACATCGTCATATCGCCCTCGCCCCCTCAAACATCGGTTTTCATGACTGGCCGGCCAGCAGCAGAATGCGCTCGACCGTTTTCATCGTCGCCGCCTCGATCAGCCGTCCGTCGATCTGGGCGGAGCCCGTGCCCGCCTCACGCGCCTTCTCGAGCGCCTGCCGGACCGTCCGCGCCCAGGCCACATCCTCCGCCGTCGGCACGAAGGTAGCGTTGATCCCGTCGATCAAGGCGGGGTGGATCGTCCACTTCGCCTGGTAACCGAGCGCGCGGGCGCGCCGGTTCGAGACGTCGGCGCCCTGCGGATCGTTGAAGTCGGCGAAGGGCCCGTCGACCGGAATGACGCCGAACGCATGGCAGGCATTGGCAATGCGGGCCATCGCGAAGTGGTGGCTGTCGTTCCAGTGCCTCTCGCGGCCGGCCTCACCCCGCTCTCCGGTCAGCACGACATAGTCGCTGTTGCCGGCGCTGCGCGCGCGTCCATAGAGGCCGAGGCTCATGGCGAAATCGCCGGCGCCGAACGTCACCGAGACCAGGCGCCTGGCGCCCTCGACGATCTGCTCGACCCGGGCGACGCCGATCGCGGTCTCAATCAGGATGTGCAGTTCGAGGGGCCGGTCCTTCGGCCGCTCCCGGTCGAGCGCATCGAGCATCTGCTCGACGAAACGTAGTTCGTCGAGCGAGCAGATCTTGGGGACCATGAAGCCATCGAGCCGGGCGCAGGCGCCGCCGAGTTCGACGATGTCACGGAAGCCCCATTCAGTATCCATGGCGTTCACGCGCGCCATTACCCGCTTGCCGCGCCAGTCGACCGTTTCGATCGCGGCCTTCGCCGTCTGCCGCGCGGCAGGCTTCTGATCGGCGAAAACCGAGTCCTCGAGGTCGAGAAACAGGGCGTCCACGCCGCTGCCCGCACCTTTCCCGAAGAATGCCGGGCGGTTGGCGGGCACAGACAGCAGACTACGCATGCGGCGGACATCGGGTCGGGGGGAGTGTGTCATCATCTGAGCCTCGACTTGGGATCGAGCCAGTCGCGCAGGCTGTCACCCAGCAGATTGAAGGCGAACACGGCAAGGCTGATCGCCAAGCCTGGGAAAATGATCATCCAGGGCGCCTGCCTGTAGAAATCCACGGCGTTGCCGGCAAGCATCAACCCCCATGCCGGCGTCGGCTCGGTGACGCCCAGCCCGAGGAATGAAAGCGAGGCCTCGAGCAGGATCGCCTGCGCGATGAAGGCGGTGAGCATGATCAGATAGGGCGCCATCAGGTTGGGCGCCATGTGGCGGAAGATGATCCGCGACGTGCGATAGCCGGCGACGCGGGCGGCGTCGATATAGGCCATCTCGCGGATCGACAGCGCCGACGAGCGCACAACGCGCGCCACGTTGGGCACGATCGGGATGGCGATCGCCAGGATCAGGTTGAAATCGAAACCCAGGACCAGATTGCGACCCAGCATCGCCACGACGACCAGCGCGAGGACAATGATCGGCAGCGACAGAAAGATATCGACGGCGCGCTGGATCAACAGGTCGATGACGCCGCCGAAATAAGCCGAAGCCACCCCGAGGATGGCGCCCAGCGTACTGCCGATCAACGCCGACATCAGGCCCATGACGATCGCCGTGCGCGCGCCGTACAGGATGCGGCTGAGGATGTCGCGGCCGAAATTGTCGGTGCCGAGCGGATGCTCCCAGCTCGGCGGCGAAAGCATGTCGCCGAAGCTGATCGCCACCGGGTCGTAGGGTGCGATATAGGGCGAGAGGGCGCCGGCGATGGCCATGACGAGGACGGTCACCAGTCCGGCCGCGCCCAGGGGCTGGGTGACCACGAAGCGGGCGATCTTGCGGCGCATGCCAGGCCGGGCTCGAAGCCCGGCGGCCTGCATGTCGGTCGTGGCGCTGAACGTCATCGGCCCGCCTCCTAGCGATAGCGGATGCGCGGATCGAGGGCTGCGTAGAGCAGGTCGACCACCAGGTTGGTGAGGACGAAGACGACGGCGATGAACATCACGATGTTCTGCACCAGCACGAAATCACGGTGGGCCACGGCCTGGACGAAGAGCTGGCCGATACCGTTGAGGTTGAAGACCTGTTCCGTGACCACCAGGCCGCCCATCAGAAACGCGAATTCGAGGCCAATCACCGTGATCGCCGGCAGCATGGCGTTCTTCATCGCGTGACGAATAACGACCGCCTTCTCATCGAGCCCCTTGGCACGCGCCGTGCGGATATAGTCTTCCTTCATCACCTCAACTACCGAGGAGCGAACCATGCGCGCGACCACCGCGGCGTAGCGGATGCCGACCACCAGCGCCGGCCAGATGAGCTGCGACAGGTTGGCGACCGGGTCGACCCAGAATGGCGTGTAGATCACCGGCGGCAGCCAGTTGAACAGCCACAGCAGCAGCAGGATCATCACCATGCCAAACCAGAAGGCTGGAACGGCAAGCCCCACCAGAGAAAAGACGCGCAGCAGATAGTCGATCGGCGAATCCCGATATAATGCGCTGAGCGTGCCCATGGGCACCGCCATCAGCGTGGCGATCAATGCGCCCATGATGGCGACCTGCATCGACAGCGGCAGCCGGATGCTCATTTCGTCGACCACCGAACGTCCGGTCCACATCGACAGGCCTGGGTCCAGCTCCACGAGACCGACCAGCCATGTCGCGAACTGCTCGGGCAGCGGCTTGTCGAGCCCCAGGCGACTACGCTCGGCGTCGATCACCTCCTGCGTGACCGAGGCGCCGTCGGCGCGTAGCTTCACCTCGACAACATCGCCGGGAACCACGCGCAGCATGAAGAAGATCAGCGCCGCCGCGCCCAGCAGGGTTGGGATCATCAGGAGCAGCCGCTTGGCGAGATATGTCAGCATGGCTCAGACCTTGATGCAGGCGGCGTAATGGCCGTCCGCGACGGGGCGCAGCGCCGGCACGGCCTCGCTACACTCGGCGGTCGCCATCGGGCACCGGGTGCTGAATACACAACCCTTCGGCTGGTTGATCGGGGACGGCAACTCACCTTTGGCCACGCGGGGCCGGCGCTGCCGCTCGATGGCCGGATCCGGCACCGGAGCGGCATCGAGCAGCAACTGCGTATAGGGATGGCGCGGATTGCGATACAGCGTGTCGCGGTCCGCGAGTTCCATGATGCGGCCGAGATACATCACCGCCACGCGATGCGAGATATGCCGCACCACCGCAAGATCGTGCGCGATGAACAGATAGGTGAGGCCGAGCTTCTGCTGCAGCTCATCGAGCAGATTGACGATCTGGCCCTGAATCGAAACGTCCAGTGCCGACACCGGCTCGTCGCAGACGATGATGCTGGGCTTGAGGGCGAGCGCGCGGGCGATGCCGACACGCTGGCGCTGCCCGCCGGACAGTTCGTGCGGGTAGCGCTCCGCCATGTAGGGCATGAGTCCGACCTGGCCGAGCAGCTCTTGCACCCTGCCCTCGATCCGCGCTGCGTCGGGCTCCAGCTTGTAGACCGCCAGCGGCTCGCCGATGATCTGGCTGACGGTCATGCGGGGATTGAGCGAGGAGAACGGATCCTGGAAGATCACCTGCGTGCGGCGTCGCACCTCGCGCGCACGCGCGTCGCCGATGTCCTGGCCGTCGATCAGGATGGAGCCGGCCGTCGGCGTGTCGAGATTGAGGATCGCGCGGCCGATGGTGCTCTTGCCGCAACCGCTCTCGCCCACCAGGCCGAGCGTCTCGCCCTCGCGAATGTCGAAACCGACACCGTCGACCGCCTTGACCGTCGCCGAGCCGCCGAACCAGCCGCGACCGGCAGAGACCGTGAAGTGCCGCTTCAAGTCACGCACCGATACGCGGATGGGCGCGTCGGCCGCCGGTGGTGGTGGAATGACGACTCCGACCGGTTGCACGGCCCGCGCGGTCCTGGCCAGTAACTCGTCCGCCCGCCAGCACGCGGCCTGGTGGCCCGGCTCGACTACGGCCAAAGGCGGATCCTCGCCGCATTTCTCGATCCGGTGGGGACAGCGCCCGGCAAACCGGCATCCGGCGGGCGGCGCCATCAAATCGGGCGGCACCCCCTCGATCGTGGCCAGCCTCGCCTGCCGCGGCCGGTCGAGCCGTGGAATCGAATCGATCAGGCCGATCGTGTAGGGATGCGAGGAGCGACCGAAGATGTCGTCCGCCGTCCCCTGCTCGACCAGGCGCGCCGCGTACATCACGTTCACCGAGTCGGCGTAGCGGGCGACGATGCCGAGATTGTGCGTGATGATGATCATCGCGATGTTCAGGCGACGGGCGAGGTCGCGCATGAGTTCGAGAATCTGCGCCTGGATGGTCACGTCGAGCGCCGTGGTCGGCTCGTCGGCGATGATCAGCTTCGGATTGCAGGCAAGGCCCATCGCGATCATGACGCGCTGGCGCATGCCGCCCGACAAATGATGCGGGTACTGTTCGAGGCGGCGCTGCGGGTCGGTCAGGCCGACCATTTTCAACAGCTCGACAACCCGTTTCTGCGCGGCCTGCCTGGTCATCTGCAGATGGGCCAGCAGCGGCTCCATGAGCTGCTCGCCGATGCTGAGCACCGGATTGAGCGAGGTCATCGGTTCCTGGAAAATCATGGCGATGTCGCGGCCGCGGCGCTCGCGCATCTCCGCTTCCGGCAACTGCAGCAGATCGACGCCGTCGAAGAGCGCGCGGCCCTTCACCACCCGCCCCGCCGGCTTGGAGAGCAGGCGCATAAGCGCCAGCGCCGTCGCCGACTTGCCGCAGCCGCTCTCGCCCACCAGCGCCAGGATCTCGCCGGGCCGCAACGCGAATGAAACGCCTTCGACCGCGCGCGTGACGCCGTCCGACTGGACGAAGTGGACGTGGAGGTCCTCCACGGCCAGCAGGGCCGGGCTTCGGAGCATCTCGATGGTCGAGCCAGCCATGATTTTGGAATTCGATTCGGTCGCAAGCGGCCCGACATCCGGGGACGGAAAGAGATCGGGCGCGTTCATGTTTTGCTGCTAGATGACGCCGGTCTGCTTCAGCTCGGCAATCTCAGCCTCGGACAACCCAAGCTGGTCGCGATAGATTTCCATATTGTGTTCGCCGAACTTGGCACCCAGCCATTTGATCTCGCCCGGTGTTTCGGAGAGCCGGGGAATGACGTTGGCGACGGTGACCGGCCCTTCCCCCGGCGCAAGGATCTCGACGAAGTTCTTGCGCGCGAGGAAGTGGGGGTCGACGTGGATGTCGGCGACATTGTTGATCGGGCCGATCGGGACTTCGAGCTTGAAACAGTGCGCGAGCAGCTCGTCCCGGTTCATCGACCGGCAAAAATCGGAGACGATGCCGTTCACCTCGTCACGGCCCTTGATGCGTTGCGCCATCTTCTCGTAGCGGTCCGGGGCCAGCAGATCTTCGCGGCCCATTGCCTTGCACATGCGCTGCCACATCTTGTTATCCGTGCAGGCAAGCGCAATCCATTGGTCGTCCTTGGTCTGGTAGTGGCTGTGTGGCACATGATTGGTCGTATCCGCGCCTAGGCGCTCGCGAATGAAGCCGTTCTTCGCATAAGCCGAGATCATCTCATCCAGCATGCGGAACACGCCTTCATAGAGCCCGATATCGACATACTGGCCGACGCCGTAGCGATTGCGGGCCGTATAGGCGAGCAGCGCGCCCAGCGCGCCGTAGACGCCGGTGATGTAGTCGCCCAGCGAGGTCGATCCCGGCATCACCGGACGGCCGTCGGGCTCGCCCGCCAGATACGACAGGCCGGCGAAAGCGTGCGCGATGCGCGCGAAGCCCGGCCGATCGATATAGGGACCGGTCTGGCCGTAGGCCGTCACGCGCACCAGGATGAGGTCGGGATTGATCTCCTTCAGCACATCGTAGCCCAGGCCCCAGCGCTCCAGCGTGCCGGGCATGAAGTTCTCGACGACGATGTCCATGTCCTTGATCAGGCGCTTGGCGAGCTCCTTGCCCTTGGGCGTGCGCAGATCGAGCGTGATGCACTTCTTGTTGCGCTGCTCGGAGAGCCACACCATCGACGAGCCGGTCCCGGTCATCGTGCCGTGCTGGCGGCTCGAGCTGGCCGAGCCTGGCAATTCCACCTTGATCACGTCGGCTCCGAACTCACCCAGAATGGTCGAGACAAACGGTCCGGCCAGCATGGTCGCCAGGTCCAGAATCTTCACACCGGCCATCGGCTTGAGGCTCTGCTTCGCTTGTTGGTCTTTTGCTTGCTCGGTCATGTCATCCCCTTGTAGTGAGCGGTCCCTCGCCCGCCGGCAACGCAAACCCGTCGGATCGCGCGGACCGGGCTTGACGACAGCTCAGGGGCGATCGCTCGAAATGCGGCAGGTGGAGGCGTCATCGATTGGGCGCCATGCGGCGCGTTTCCTCGTTCCCGCCGTTATCTCTCGCGGTTGCAGGGATTATGGATGTACGGGCTTCATTGGATAATTCGTAAATGAGTATTCATTTATAAGATAAATTGATAAATTGGCCGAACGCCGGATGTTGCAGATTCACCGCCTAGGTGGACCAGTCGGAGGAGCCGGCCGGAATCGATGCGCGAACAAAGCGGGCGAAGGACCGGGCAATTGCCGACATCGGCTTGTCCCGCAGCGTAACGATGCCGTAGTGCCGCATGATCCGGAATCCCTTGATCGGGACCATGCCGACTGTGCCGCGCTGCTCGCGCGATATCAGCGTGCGCGGCACGAAGGTCACCCCCATGCCCGCGGCAACCATGCCGATGACGGTATTGATATTGCTGACATCGTTCATCTGGATCATGGGCTGGAACGGCAGGCCGCGCTTGGCGTACTCGGCTTCCAGCACATTGCGCAAGGAGCTGTAGAAGTCGGCGAGCAGCACGGGATACTGCACGATGTCCTCGAACGACGCCTGGGCCTTGGCCAGCAAGGGGTGCTTCAGTGGGGTGACCACCACGCATTCCTCGACCGTCAGCGCCTCGAACTTGAATTCCGGATGATGGCCGTCGAGTACCATGATCGCCATGTCGGCCGCCCCGGAGGTGAGCTCGGCCAACGCCTGCTGCACCGTCACGTCGTGCAGTTTGATATCGGCGTGGGCATGCGACTGCATATAACGCCGGATAATCGGCAGCAGCACGACAGCGGCCAGCAAAGGCGTCGCCGCCAATGTCATGCGGTGCGTCTTGGTTTCCGCTTCGGCTCGAAAGGTGCGCAACAGGATACGCAGGTCCCGCAGCGCCGTATCAGCCGTGGTCCGCAATCGCTCGCCTGCCTCGGTGACGACGATCCGTCGAGTGGTGCGCGCCAACAAAGTCGTGCCGAGGCTGAGTTCAAGCCGCTGTACGCGGCTGGTGATCGATGGCTGCGATACGCCCAGCATTTCCGCCGCTCGGCTGAAGCTGCCCAGTTCCGCGACGGTCAGAAACGTTTCAAGATCCTCGAGCTTGAACTTCAGCCGAGGCAACGCCTTGTCGTCCGGCCCGATCGGCAGCCCGTTCTTACCCATCGCGTTTCCTGACAAACCCAACCTTCACGCAACATGCGCTGCGTTCCAAGGGTAGCTAATCAGGCTTTGGCCCGGTCAACAATCCGAGACGTGGCGGGCGCCCATGCTGCCCGTCGCACGCGATCGGGTGGCCGCCGTTCAGGCTAGAGAATGGTTTGTCTAGCGATCAAACGGCGGCCGCGAGCGTAGCCGCCTACGCGGCCTCCAATTCCATCGCCGCAAGCACCTTTGGCGGCGACATCGGCAGGCTGTCGAAGCGATGACCGAGCGCCCCGTGGACGGCATTGGCGACAGCCGCCATCACCGGGACCAGCGGCACTTCGCCGACGCCGCGGACACCCTGCGGATGCTTGGGGTTCGGGATCTCGATCATGACCGCATCGAGCATCGGCAGGTCGGAGGTGACCGGCATGCGATAGTCGAGGAAGCCCGGGTTATCGACGCGCCCGTTCTTGTCGTAGATATACTCCTCGCTCAGCGCCCAGCCGATGCCCTGGGCGACGCCGCCCTGTATCTGGCCCTCGACATAGTCGGGATGGATCGCCCGGCCGACATCCTGGAAGGCCGTGTAGCGCACGACCCAGACGCGGCCTGTGTCGCGATCGACCTCGACGTCGCAGATATGCGTGCTGAAGCCGCCCTCGGCGCCGGTGGTGTTGGTCGAGGCGCCGGCGCCGATCGGTCCGCCGGTCTCGGTCGCCCGGGCGGCGATCTGGGCCAGCGACAGGGGATCGAACTGGCCGGCATTGGCGCCGGCGGGCTTGGCGTGACCGTTCTCCCAGGTGACGGCGTCGGGATCGATCTTCCAGATTTTCGCGGCGCGCTGGCGCAGCGTGGTGATGACCTTCTCGGCCGAAGACGTGACCACCATGGCGGACGCGAAGGTGACGCGGCTGCCGCCGGTCAGGTTCGAGAAGCCGATGCTGCTGGTGTCGCCGATCAGCACCTGCACCTTGCTGTGGTCGATGCCGAGCAGCTCGGCCGCGATGTTGGCCGTCGAAGCCCGGCTGCCGCCGATGTCGGGATGGCCGGTCATCACCACGACCGTGCCGTCCTCGTTGACGCTCATCTGGGCACTCGATTCGCCGCCGGCATTGAACCAGTAGCCGCTCGCCACGCCGCGGCCCTGGTTGGGCTTGAGCGGCGCCTTGTAGTGCGGATGGGCCAATGCCTGCTTCAGCGTCTCCTCATAGCCCATGACCGGATAGACCGGCCCGTGCGCCGCCTTGGTGCCCTGCTTGGCAGCGTTCTTGAGCCGGAGCTGCAGCGGATCGATCTTCAGTTTCTTGGCCAGCTCGTCCAACACGGACTCGACGGCATAGGCGCCGATCGGCGCGCCGGGCGCACGGTAGGCCGCAACCTTCGAACGGTTGGAGACGACGTCGAAGCCCTGCGTGTAGACGTTCGGGATGTTGTAGGGTCCGAAGGCGCAGCCGGCGGCGCCGCGAATCGGCGAGCCGGGAAAGGCGCCGGCCTGTAGACAGTAGGTGCCTTTGCCGGCGACGATCGTGCCGTCCTTCTTCGCGCCGATCTTCACCGTGCTGATCGAGCCCGAGGTTGGGCCGGAGGCGCGGAACACCTCCTCGCGCGACATCACCATCTTGACCGGACGGCCCGTCTTGTGCGCCAGCACGAGCGCCAGCGGCTCGAGGTAGATGATGGTCTTGCCGCCGAAGCCGCCGCCGATCTCGGCCGGAATGGCGCGGATGTCGCTTTGCGCCATGTCCGTCAGCAGGGCCGACATGGCGCGAACCATGAACTGGCCCTGGCTCGAACTCCAGATCGTGGCCTTGCCGTCGGTGACGCTGACCAGACAGGCATGCGGCTCGATATAGCCCTGGTGCACGGCCTCGGTCTTGAAGCTGCGCTCGACGATCACATCGGCTTCCTTGAAGCCCGCCTCGACGTCGCCGAGCTTGTGCTCGAGGGTGCCCGCGATGTTGGAGGGCTTGCCGTCAAACTTGATGTGATCGTGCAGGATCGGCGCGCCGGGCTTCATCGCGTCCTCGACGTCGATCGCCCAGGGCAACACCTCGTAGTCGACCTCGATCAGCTTCAGGGCTTCCGCCGCGATCCGTTCCGTGGTCGCGGCGACGGCGGCCACCGGGTGACCGTGAAACAGCGCCTTGTCACGCGCCATCACGTTGCGGCACATCCAGCGCATGTCCTGAATTCCCAGCATCACCGGGCCCTTGTCGATCGGAAAATCGACGATGTCCTTGGACGTGATGACGGCCTTGACGCCGGGCATCGCCTCCGCCTTCGACGTGTCGATCTTCTTGATGCGGGCGTGGGCATGCGGGCTGCGCAGCACCTTGCCCCAGATCATGCCGGGCATGTTGGTGTCGGCAGCGTAGGCCGCCCGCCCCGTGACCTTGTCCGCGCCGTCGGGCCGGATGGTGCGTTTGCCGATCCACTTGTTGTCTTGGCCGTTGCTCTCTGGGCTGCTCATCACACTGCCTCCCTCATGTCGGCGGCCGTTTCCAGCACCGCGCGGATGATCTTGTCGTAGCCCGTGCAGCGGCAGAGGTTGCCGGCGAGCCAGTAACGAACCTCGGTCTCGGTCGGGTTCTGGTTGCGCTCGAGCAGTGCCTTGGCGGACATCAGGAAGCCTGGCGTACAGATGCCGCATTGCAACGCCCCGAACTCGAGAAACTTCTGCTGCAATGGATGCAGCTGATCGCCTTGCGCCATGCCCTCGATGGTGGCGATCTCGCAGCCCTCGGCCTCGGGCGCCAGCATCAGGCAGGAGCAGACCAGGCGACCGTCGACGGTGACGGTGCAGGCACCGCAATCGCCCGAGCCGCAGCCTTCCTTGCTGCCGGTGAGGCCGAGCGGCCCGCGCAACACGTCGAGCAGGCTCTGGTTGGCGTCGCAGAGGAACTCCTGCGGCTCGCCGTTGATGGTGGTGGAAACGTGAAGCTTGGCCATGGTTCTACATTCTCCCCGCGCGTTCGGCTGCGATGGCCGCAGTGCGCTTCAGCAGTACGCTCGCGATCTTGGTGCGGTAGGCGATGGTGCCGCGCTTGTCGTCGATCGGACGGCAGGCTGCGCTGCATGCGACAGCGGCTTTCTCCAGCGCCCAGCCATCCAGCTTCGAGCCAATCAGCGCCTTGGCGGCGGCCTCGACTAGCAGGACGGTCGGCGCGACGGCGCCCAGCCCTACTCTGGCAGCCGTGCATGTGCCCTTGTCGAGCGTCAGGCTGACGCCGCAGCCCACCACGGCAATGTCCATCTCGGTGCGCGGGATCATGCGCAGATAGGCATCGCTCGAGCCCTTCGGCCTGGGTGGCAGGGTGAAGCCGACCACGATCTCGCCGGGGGTCAGGTTGAGCCGGCCCGGGCCCTTGGGAACTGCCTCGACGGGAAGCTCGCGCCGTCCGTTCGGTCCCTGGATAGTGACGATGGCGCCAGCCGCGACCATGGCCGGCACGCTGTCGCCGGCCGGCGAGCCGTTGCACAAATTGCCACCTGTCGTCGCGCGGCCCTGGATCTGGGTCGAGCCGATCAGGTTCGCGGCCTCGACGACGCCCGGCCAGACCTTGCTGAGTTTTGGATGCTCGCGCAGCACGGCACCCGGAACGGCAGCGCCAATCCGGAAGCCACCCCCGGCGATCTCCTCGATGGCAGTCATCTCGGGGATCTTCTTGATGTCGACTATCGTGCCCGGACTGACCGTCCCGGCGCGCATCTGCACCAACAGGTCGGTACCTCCTGCCAGGATGCGGGCCCCGTCGGAGGCGGCGGCAAACGCCCGGACCGCATCGTCAAGCGTTCGCGGCGCGAAATACTGGATATCCATCATGATTGTTATCGCGGTCCTTTCCATCCCTGGCATGGCTTGGTAACGGCCCGTTTTGGCGCGCAGTCTGCATTTCAATGCCGACTGCTCCCCTGCGGGTCGCGATACTTGACCAGATGCTAAGGCCGGAGGTTGGCTGACAGCAAGCCGCTTGTCAGCATTCAACTCCCGTTGTCGGTAACGGATTTGGGCAGATCGAGCTTCAAGCCTGCAGTACGCATTGCCGGGTTGTCAAATCGATGGTCCCTTCGCTGCATGCGTCGATCGGCTTCAACTTCGAGGCGGCTCCGGGCGTTCAGGCGGCGTCAATCGGATGGAGATGGCAAATACCGCGGTCGAGCCGGGCGATACCGAGATCATGCCAGGCTTTTGCGATAGCTCGCCGTCAAAGTCGACCGGGTCGGCAAAACCCTGCCATGGCTCGATGCACACGAAGCCTGCGCCGGGCTTCGACCAAATGCCCAGATACGGCATGTCGGGGAATTCGATCTCGATCTTCGGTGCCACCCCTGCGCCGTAAGTGAGCCGTCGACTGACGAGAGTGTCGAAGATCAGCGCGTCGTCTGTGAAGAGCCCGTCTTCCAGCACAAGCCGGTTGCCTTCCACCGGCGTCGTGTGACGCACGGGACTCAAAAGGCCACGGTCCAGCCGGCGGACAGGAGATGGCTCCGGCCGATCAAATGCAATTTCATGTGCGGCGCGCGGCTGACCGAAGGGCAACGGCCAGCGGAAGGCGGGATGAAACCCGAACGAGACCGGCATGGAGCGGTCGTCGACATTCGTCACTTCCGCCCGGATGCTCAATGTCCGATCGACGATCCGATAGGTAACGTCGAGAACAAACTCATAAGGATAATGCAAACGCGTCGAGTCAGTAGAGACCAGCCGCCAGGAGGCGTGACCGGCCGATTGCGCTGTACGATCGAACTTTGCCGTACGCGCGAAACCGTGTCGCGAGATCGGGTAGGTCTGGCCGGAAATCTTTACCCGATCCTTGTTCGCGCTACCCACAATCGGAAAAAGCAGCGGCGCATGCCCGCTCCAGAAAGCTGCATCGCCGCTCCACAGGAGATCCCGCCCCTCACCGTCCTGCAAGCGAACGAGTTCGGCCCCTGCGTCCGAGATTGTAGCGTCGAGATCAGGGCTTTTGATCGACAGCAACATAGTCTTGTCCTACCAGGGGCTCGAGGCGCCGATCGCATCGGCCAGTTGCTGAAGCAGGGCCGTGTTCAGCGCCACGACCCCTTGGTCGGTTGCCGTGGAGCCGGTGGCGGTGAACGCTCCACGCTTGCGCTGCGAGGGCTGGGCTGTATTGCGCGGTACGACCAACCAGTCCGCTTCCATCGTCGCGGTGCCGCCCGTGGTCACGTCCAGCGTGCTGATCGTGAGGAAAACCTGGTAGTCCGGCGGCTCGATCTGCGGCTGGTCGGTGATCAGAATGTCCGGCCGGCGCTGAGCGAGTTGTCCAGCGACAAAGTGAGTGGCGCCAAGCGAGAGGCGACTAGCCCACCGTCCCTGGCTGCTGCGCACCAGCGCGCTGCCGCGACGGACCAGAATGTCCTGATTATCGAGAAAGTCCGGGACAGCGGCACGCCTGATCTCAACCACCTTCACCTTTCCAGCCGTCGGCGTGGCCCGTGCGACGGCATCGGGCGGCTCCAACGTGTAGAGGTTAAGCGGCGGAGAAGCGCACGCAGTCGCGAGAAAGGCAAAGACAAGGACCAGCGCCCTGCAGACGCGCCGCGCGGATATGCCGAGGCTCATGGCCGGCGCCCCGTCAGGAGCAGTTGCGGGTTGTGCTCCACATCGCTGGCGAAACCGCGCAGCGAGGCCGCGGCGGCGGCAAGGTCGCGCAGGGCGGCCTCGACATTGATGCGCGCGGTCCCGCGATCGGAAGTGAGGCTTTTCAATTGGTTCAACGCGTCGCGGGTTTGCAGGACGGTCTGGTTGGCGGACACCAGCATCGTGTGCAGGTCCGCGCTGCGCTGGCTCAATTGCTGGTCGGCGTTGGCGGCGAGCTGCGAGATGCGACCGAGTGTCGTGTCGAGCTTGCCCTGCAGGTCGCCGATCGCCTGGGTCGTCGCCTCGGCCGTGCGCGTGGCGCTATCGGACGTGGTCTTCATGGCTGTAATCAGTGACGGCAGGTCGGAGTCCAGTCTGCTCGACAATTTACGCACGCTTTCCAATGTGGCGCTGGCATTTTCCACTAGTTCGCGCAGCGGCAATTGGCTGAGTTCGTCCCTGACCCGCTGGATTGTCGATTGCCGCGTCGGAATTTCATCCAAGCTGGTGACATTTGGATGCAGGACCGCTGGAGATCCGGGGCTGAAGTCGAGGTTGATCTCCGACTGGCCGGTAACGAAGCTCTGCGTATTCAGCTCGGCTCGCAGGCCGCGAGCGATCAGCACAGACAGATCCAGGCCGGCTTCGGCATTGTCGCTGCCGGAGACGCGCACCCGATCGGGCTCCAATTGCATGGTAACCGGGATATAGGCGGTGCGGGTCTTCGCATCGAACTGGATGAGGATGCCGTCCACAGCGCCCACCCGCACACCCCGGAATGTCACCGGCGCCCCGATCGACAAACCGCTGATCGAGCCCTCGAACACCACGGCAGCGCGTCTCGTCGGGCTGAACGGCCGGAAGTTGCCAAAAAAGATGATGGCGCCGAGCCCCAGGACGATTCCTCCAAGAACGAAGGCGCCGATTGTTGCCTGCCTGTCTGCTGCCATCGCGTTCAAACCTTTCCTTCGGCGCCGGCGTCGTAATGCTCGCGCCGCATGAATGCCTGCACCTGGGGATCGGAACACGTATCGCGCAGCGCCGACGGCGAACCATGGGCGATCACCGTCTTGGTCTGCGCATCGAGGAACACACCGTCGTCGGCGATGGCAAAAAGACTCGGCAGCTCATGGCTGACGATGACGATGGTGGCGCCAAGACCGTCACGAAGATTGACGATCAGTTCGTCGAGTCGGCTCGATGTGATGGGGTCCAGCCCCGCGGAAGGCTCGTCGAAAAACAGGACATCGGGATCGAGTGCGAGTGCGCGCGCCAAGCCAGCCCGCTTGCGCATGCCACCGCTGAGTTCCGACGGCAACTGCTCGACCGCATGCTCCATGCCGACAAGGCCAAGCTTGAGCATCACCAGGCGCTGAATTGCGTCCTCGTCGAGCTTGGTGAACATCTGCATCGGCAAAGCCACGTTCATGCCGACCGTCATGGCGCTCCATAACGCCGCGTTCTGGAACAACACACCGAAACGTTGCCGTCCGATTTCGGTGCGGCGCTCCTCGCTGGCAGCCCAGTAGTCCTCGCCCTCCACCAGGAAGCGACCCACGCGCGGACGCAGCAAGCCGATCATGGCTTTCAAGACAGTGCTCTTGCCGCAACCGCTGCCACCCATCACGGCGAAGATTCCGCCGCGTCGCACGTCGAGGGACAGGTCGTGCTGGATCACCTTCGGCCCGAACGCGAGCGTTATCCCGCGGAGCGCCAACAAGGGAGGAGAATTGGGGTCGGCGAGGCGGGGATCGCTCATGGTCAGATCCCGATGACATCGGCAATGACTGCGAATATCGCATCCATGGCGATAACGCCGACAATGCCCACGACGACGGCACGTGTCGCGGCCACGCCGACATCGGCGGCGCTGCGTCCGGCCATCAGTCCGATCCGACAGCTTGTCAGCCCGATCATGACGGCGAACGCGAAGGTCTTGGCGAAGCCGAAAATGAACTGGTCCAGCGGAACCGCATCCAGCGTCTGATGAAGATAGCCCAGGGTGGTAATGTTCAGCATGGCGATGGAGACCACGAAACCGCCAAGCATGCCGACCAGGCACCCGTAGAGATAAAGAAGCGGCATCGTGAAGGCAAGGGCGAGGACCGAAGGCAGCACGATGTAGTCGGTCACCGGGATGCCAACCACCTCGAGCGCGTCCAGTTCCTCGTTGCCCCGCATGGTCGCGATGCGGGCGGCATAGGCGCCGCCGGTACGCCCGGCCATGATGATCGCCGTCATCACGGCAGCCATCTCGCGCACCACGGCGAGACCCACGAGATCGGCGACAAAGATATCGGCGGCAAACTTGCGAAGCTGCACCGCGCCGACGAAGGCAAGTATGGCCCCGATCAGGAAATTGACCACGCCGACGATCGCCAGCGCCTCTGGTCCAGCGTCGCGGATATTGGCCAGCAGATCGACGGCCCGGATACGCGCCTTCGCGGCGAAGGCCAACGTGGCACTCTTCGTCGTGACGGCCAGCAATTCGAAGATGGCGCCGAACGCGCCGAGTATGCCCAGGGTCTTGCCGCCGAGCCAATACAACGGCCGGAAGCCGCGACGCGGCGGCGATCCGGGCTTGGCCAGCTTGTCCGGCAGAAGGCCCAGCAGTTTGCGGGCCGATTCGGGAAGACCACTTCCATCGACGGCAAGGCCGACGCTCGTGGCTCTACGCTTGGCATCCCAGAGGAATTCGATGAGACCGGAATCCCAGCGCCCGAGGCTGGCTGTGTCGAAGGCCAGCGTGCGACCGGTTGCATCGCCAGCCAGGTCGTCGGCGGAAAATTCCGGAATGTGTCCGGACTGCGCGATCCAGTTGCCGCCGAGCGTCAGGACGTCGCGATCCTCCAC
>Ga0193752_1000561_pt1 | contig 35090 bp, 36 predicted proteins | sample H1c1metaG_FD_144924 | JGI IMG/M metagenome (GOLD analysis project Ga0193752, IMG submission 144924) | Soil microbial communities from a riparian zone of the East river system, Colorado, United States - H1c1 | ecosystem: Environmental > Terrestrial > Soil > Riparian zone | place: USA: East River... | reverse complement strand
CGCCGCCGAAACCTGAGCCCGGAGTACCCCATGAATAAAAGTCTGGTAGTCGTGGCCTGCGCGCTCCTCGGCGCTGCCGGCATCGCGGCAACTTCCAGCGCGGCCGATCCTGCGGCGGCCGATACAACTGCCGTTCCTGCGCCGCCCATCACCCAGAGCGAGTTGCTCGCGCGGCTCGAGAAGAAGGATCCGGAACTCGTGGTGCTCGACGTGCGCACGCCCGCGGAATTTGCCGCCGGCCACGTGCCCGGCGCACGCAACGTATCGCACGATCTGCTGTCCTCGCAGGTCGCAGACCTCGCTGAGCTGCGCGACAAACAGGTCGTGCTCTACTGCCGCAGCGGGCGGCGCACCTTGCTGGCCGAAGAGACGCTGCGGCGGGCGGGGTTCACCAAACTACTGCACCTGCAGGGTGACTACCTTGCCTGGGAAGCCGAGCATCGCCCGATCGAGAAGTAGAAACCTCTAGCTCTCAGTTGCCCTCGATCGAAAAGCGCGTCCCGCGGTACGAGAGCTGGGCGCCGGTCTGGGTGATGTGATCGACCCGTACGCCCTCGGGCAGCGTCTCGCCCTCGCGTAGCTTGCGCATGTTGATGAAGACAAATCTCTGAGCAGGATCAACGGCATACACGTGCAGGTCGAGCCGCAGATCGGGCAGCTGGGTGCCCTGGGCGATCACCTCGTCGCGCGACGGGATCGATCCGGCGCGCTGCGCCGCGGCGGCATTCGCCTGGGTGAGGGTCAACGCCGGCGCGTAATCGCGTGCGTCGTAATCGGGTGGCACGGAAGGCTCCTGGCGCGACAGCAGCGGTTCCTCGGCGAGCGGCGGTGTACTGCTCGGCGCGACCACGCCCGGTTCCGGATTGTGAGTGCCCATGGTGATGGACGGCGCAGAACCGATCGGGATGTTGACCGTGGTGGGAATCGTAACGGTGGCGGGCACCGTGACCATGCCGGGCGGCGCGGTGTTGGCGACGGCGTTGCCACCGGTCGCAGGCGCGGCACTGGCGGCGGGCGCGGTGACCTCACCCGCGGATTGCGGCTGACGCAGCAGCACCCAGGCGAGCACCAGCACGTTCACGCCCAACAACACCCCGAGCCCAACGGCCCAGGGCGGAAAACGGCGGCGCGGCGCTGCAACCTTCACTTCGAACAACGCCGGGGATGATTGCCGCTGACGGTCGGTTTCGGATTTCTTCAGTGCATCGAGGATGAACGACATGTCAGCTCCCGGCCGAGCCGTGCAGGAACGGTGTGGCCGTGTCATTGAGGGCGGCATCGAGCGCCACCTGGGTCTGAACTCCGGCAATGCCATCGACGGCGAGACGATTCTTGCGCTGGAAATCTTCGACCAGCGAGACCAGTGATTCGTCGAAGCGGTCGTTGTCCGCCTCTTCGGCGGGCAGGCCGTTGACGCGCCGCAGGCTGTCGCGCAGCCATTTCACGCGTGCGCTGCGCGCGCCGAGCGCCAGCGGCTGAGAGCCGCCCGCGGCTGGCTTCCACAGCAACACGTAGTCGCCGAACCAGCTGCGCGACAGATCGCCGATGCCGATCTTGCGCTGCGCGCCGCCGAGATCGACCTGCGCGTGTTCCTCGTCGAGCCCGGCGAGCACTAATTGATGGGGGCGCCCGTCGGCGCCGATCACGTTGAGCACGGCGGGCCGATTGAACAGCCGCAGCTGCGCCAGTGAACCGCGCTGGGTCAGGCATTCGAGGCCGGTCTGCATCGCCTGGCTGCAGGGATCCACGCTACCGGCGACATAGCGCATTCCCCACAGCGCGAACAGCTTGTTGAAGGCGTTGTCCGGATCGGTTTCGCCATCGTACTGCGCCAGCAGCTTCTCGAGGTCGGGCGCGGGGGCGGGCTTGGGCGCGGACTTCGGTGCCGGAGCCGCGGCCACCGGTGCCACCGGCGCGGCGCGCGACAGAAAGCGCGGCAGGATCAGCACTGCACTAACTACCGCGAGCGCGGCCACGCCCGCACCTGCGGTCCAGGGCAGCCAGCGCGGCTGGACGCTGCGGCCGAACACCTCGCCCGCCGCGCGCCGCACGACGCTGGCACTGACCAGGTGGCGGTCTTCGGTAAACGCGCCCAGCAAGGCGCGGTCGCTGATGATGTTGATGAGCCGCGGTACTCCGCCCGAGAGGCGCTGTATTTCGCGCAGGGCTCCGTTCGAGAACACCTCGCGCGTGGCGCCCGCGACGCGCAGGCGATGGCGCACGTAGGCGGCGGCCTCGTCGCCCGACAGCGGATCGAGGTGATAGCGGCCGGTGATGCGTTGCGCCAGCTGGCGCAATTCCGTGCGGTCCAACAACTCGCGCAGCTCGGGCTGGCCGATCAGGATGATCTGCAGCAGCTTCTGTGTTTCGGTTTCGAGATTGGTGAGCAGGCGCACCTGCTCGAGCACCTCGACGCTCAGGTTCTGCGCCTCGTCCACCACCAGCACGATGCGCTTGCCCGCGGCGTGCGCCTTGAGCAGGTGGAAGCTCAGGAGGTCGACCAGGTCCTTGAGACTGCCCTCGGAGCGCGGCTCGACGGAGATGCCCAACTCTTCGCAGATGGCGAGCAGGAACTCCGCGGGCGTCATGCGCGGATTCAGGATCAGTGCGATCTCGGCGTGCTTGGGCGCCTGCGCCAGCAGCGATCGAACTACCGTGGTCTTGCCGGTGCCGACTTCGCCGGTCAGCTGGATGAACCCGCCCGCTTCGTTGATGCCATAGACCAGGTGCGCCAGGGCCTCCGCGTGCCGTTCCGAGAGGAACAGGTAGCGCGGATCGGGCGTGATCGAAAATGGCTTTTCGTTGAGGCCGAAAAACGAGGCGTACATGGCTGGTCTGTGGACTGCGGTCTTGGCGAAATCGCCGCATGGGTATAACGGGCGGGGAGTATTACACGGGCTTTCCGGACGGGGGAATCAGCCTGCGGAGGCCCTGCCGGGCCCTACTCTACCGGCGCGGGGGCGGTGTCGGCGCTGTCCGGGCCCAGCGACGGTCGGGCGCTTCCTCGGACATATCCTCGGCCGGTTCGTCCGTGCCGCGGGCCTCGGGCAGGGCGCTGCCGCGCCGCACGGCGAAGTTGCCGAAGCGTTCGCGGATCCGGTCCACGGTGGCGTCGAGCGCGGTTGCGCCAGGGGCGCCCGCAGCCGTGGCGGCCGGCGCGGCAAACAGGTCCATCTGGTCGGCGGCATGCAGGTGATTCACCCCCACGCCTAACAACCGCACGCGCGCGCGCGGTTGCTCGCCGAGCCACGCAGCCAGCAGCTCCGCGGCAATCTTGGCGATGGTGCGCGAATCGGTGGTCGCAGGCTCGAAACGTTTCTGGCGCGTGAAGGTGGTGAAATCCGCGCGGCGTATCTTGACCTGCACGCAGCCGGTGGCGAGATTCTGCGCGCGCATGCGCTGGCCGGCGCGATCGGCGAGCCGCAGGACTTCGGCCTGCATCTTCCCGTGATCAGCGAGGTCGGAGAAAAAGGTTTCCTCGGCGCTGATCGATTTTTCATCCCACTCGGACATCACCGGGCGTTCATCGATGCCGGAGGCGCGCTCGCGCATGCGCTGCGAGTCGCGGCCGAATATCGGCCACAACACGGCGTCGGGCGCCACGCGCAACTCTCCAAGGGTTGCGAGGCCCGCGGCCTCGACGCGCTCGCCCAGTTTCCGGCCGAGTCCCGGCAGGCGGCGCACCGTCAATGGATCGAGCACCGCGCGCATGTTGCCCTCGTGCACGACGGTGAGGCCGTCGGGCTTCTCGAGATCCGAGGCGATCTTGGCCACCAGCTTGTTAGGCGCGACTCCGACCGACGCGCCGAGCTGGGTGGCCGCGCGGATCTGGTCCTTGATGCCGCGCGCGATGCTGACCGCGTCGCCCTTCAGGGCGAGACTGGCGGTGACGTCGAGAAAGGCCTCGTCGAGCGACAGGCCTTCGACGATCGGCGTGTAGTCGTGGAAGATCGCGAATACCTGGTGCGACACATCGCGATACACCGACATGCGCGGCTTCACGCAGATCGCATGCGGACAGCGGCGCAGCGCCTCGCGGATCGGCATCGCCGAACGCACGCCGAACTTGCGTACTTCGTAGCTGGCGGCCGCGACCACGCCGCGATTGCTCGTGCCGCCCACGATGACGGGCTGGCCGCGCAGTCGCGGGTCGTCGCGCTGCTCCACGGAGGCGTAGAACGCGTCCATGTCCACGTGCAGGATGGCGCGCAGGGCGGTCATGGCTACCTCGACGCGAGCGCCGCAGCTCAGCAGCCTATTTTTCGACGGTAACGGTGATCTTCTTCGAGATCACCGCCGGATCGTGGGGCACGTGCAGCGAATCGCCCAGCACCAGCAGCAGCGTGTGTTTGCCCGGTGCGAGTGTCAGCGAGGTTTCCGTCTGGCCCTTGCCGAAGTGCACGCTCTTTTCATTTGCCGGGATGGGCTGCGACAGATCTGCGGGTGCATCGCCGTCGATGATCAGGTGATGATGGCCGGTGTTGTCGAACTTGATGCCGGCCGGTGCGACGCCCATGCCCTTGAGTCCGAACACGACAGTGACCGGGCTTGCGACCTTGGCGCCGTCTTTCGGCGAGACGATGTACACCTCGGCACCCGCCGGCGACGGCTCGCGCGCCATTGCCGTGACGGAAGCGAGTGCCACCGCAGCGCCGCACAGCAGCGTAACTAACAACTTGGAATTCATCGAAGTCTCCTTCGGTTGATGGGAGCTACAGCGTAAGGGCGCTGTAGATGACCGTGAGAATGAGCATGATCGTGCTCGTCACGAGGTAGGTAAACCCCAGGGTGAAGTATTTCGCGAGCGTGAGCCCGCGGCCCTGGCCGTAGACGTTGCGCATGGCGCGAAAGAGGTACCACACGATGTATCCGCCCGTAATCGTGCCGAGCCATCCCATGATGGGCCCGGTGTAGGGCACGCGCGCGATCAGTATGAGCAGGGTCGCGGCCAGGAACACGAAGGCGTGGTTGTGAATCAGGAACAACAGGTGCTCGACGTAGTAACGCTTCGGCCGCCAGTAGAGCAGCTTCATCACGAGCGCGAGCAGCGGCAGGAAGATGAACATGGCCCGCGGCACGTTGTGAACGATCACCGAACCCAGGCTGCTGCCGTCACCGTTCGCCAGGCGCCGGCAGCGGGCGAGCAGGTTGCTGCGGAACGGGCTGTTCGCGCTCTGCGGCTTCTTGAGCGAATCGCAGAATTCGTTCAGACCGCCGAACGAGACGTTGACGTTGTGGTGCGTGGCGCCGTCTTCCGAAGTCTCATCTTCGTCGGGAGCCGCGGCCTTGTCCGTGCGCGCCTTGGGCGCGATGCCGGCCGCCTCGCGTGCCGCCGCCCTGGCCGCCTCTGCGCGCAGGTAGTCCGCGCTGCGCTTGCGCATGGCTTCCGGCAACGGGCTGTCCTGTGATTCGAACTGCTCGGCCTGCTGGATCAATGTCGCCGAAGCGAGGGTATCGCCTGGAGATTCGGGCTTCACGCTGATCTTCTCGGGCATTCCGACCAGGAAGAACACCACGCTGATCACGATGTACAGGCGGAACGGCGGCAGGTAGCCCGCGCGGCGGCCATCGAAGAATTCCCGCGTGAGGACACCGGGCCGCGCGAGCAGGTACGCGAGCGTGCGCCACAGGCGCGAATCGGCGTGCGTGACGCTCTCGAACGCCTCCGCCGCGAAATGCGTGACGGTGTGAACGTGCGGTTCGTGGCGCTGCCCGCAATTTCCGCAGTACTCGCCGGCCAGTGGCGCGCCGCAGTTGGCACATACCAGCGTCTGCGGCGGCGGCGGCTCGGGCGGACTGACTACCGGGACGGGCGGCGAACTCATCGGCGCAGGTTCAAGCGACCTGGCCCGAGTTGCGATGGAAGTCGTTCACGTCGAGCGAACCCGGCGCAGGTTGCGCCTGCGCTGCGAGCTCGTGACTTTCGAAATCGTCGACGCTGATGAGCTCCATGACCTTGCGATCGTAATCGCGCAGCATCGCGGCTTCGGTCTCCGAAATGATCCCTTGTGCCTGCGCCTGAGCGATCTGCCCGGGCACATCGAGCGCCGTCACCTTGCCGGCCTTCACGCCTTCGACGCGGATGCGTTTTTCCACGGGCTCCGCGGTCTGCGACATCACCAGTGCTTCCTGCAGCAGGCCGAGCGGATTGCCGGGTTCGAGTGTGCGGTACACGTACTTGCAGAGGCGGTCGCGCACATCGGTGACGTTGAGCACGGCGTCGGCCAGCGTGCGGCCGAGCCGGTCGCTGGGCGCCGAATATGCGCGGCCACCGGGGAAGATCAGCGCGCGCATGACGCCGCCCAGGAAGCGGTTCGGAAAATTGCGCAGGAAATCGTGCAGCTGCTCCTGGGCCTTGTAGAGCTGGTTGCGGCACGCCCACTCGACCACCGGCAGATCCTCGGCGGGACGTCCCTGGTTCTCGTGATGCTTGAGCACCATCGATGCCAGGTACATGGCCGAGAGCACGTCGCCGAGACGCGCGGAGAGGTTTTCCTTCTTCTTGAGGTAACCGCCGAGCGTGAGCATCGCGACGTCCACCGCGAAGGCGAACGATGCCGAGAAACGCACGATGTGCTGGTAGTAGCGTTTCGTCTCGCCCACCTCGGGGACGTGCGTGAAGCGCGCATGCGTCAGCGCCATCACGAACGAGCGCACCGCGTTGCTGATCGTGAAGCCGACGTGACCGAACAACGCGCTGTCGAATTGATCGACGCCTTGCTTGCGGTCGGGATTGCGCGCGGCATTCATCTCTTTCAGCACGAACGGATGGCAGCGGATCGCGCCCTGGCCGAAGATGATGAGCGAGCGCGTGAGAATGTTCGCGCCCTCGACCGTGATCGCCACCGGGACCACCTGGTAATGGCGGCCGAGATAGTTGCGCGGGCCCAGCTGGATGCCCTTGCCGCCGTGCACGTCCATCGCGTCGTTCGAAACCTGCCGGCCCATCTCGGTGACGTGATACTTGAGCATGGCCGACGGTACCGAAGGCTTCTCGCCGCCATCGATGGCGCCCGCCGTGACCGAACGGGCCGCATCCATCGTGTAGGTGTAGCCCACCATGCGCGCCAGCACGGCTTCCACGCCTTCGAACTTGCCCACCGGCATGTTGAACTGGCGGCGGATGCGCGTGTAGGCGCCCGATGCGAACACGCCGGCCTTGGCGCCACCGGTGGCGTTCGACGGCAGCGAAATGCAGCGGCCCACCGACAATTGCTCGACCAGCATGCGCCAGCCCTGGCCGGCCATCGGCACGCCGCCGATGATCACGTCGAGCGGCACGAATACATCCTTGCCCGACAGCGGACCGTTCTGGAACGGCACGTTGAGCGGGAAATGCCGGCGGCCGATGATGAGGCCCGCAGTGTTGCGCGGGATCAGCGCGCAGGTGATGCCGTAGTCGACCTTGTCTGTACCTAACAACCTGTCGGGATCGTAGAGCCGGAACGCGAGGCCGACCACCGTCGCAATCGGCGCGAGCGTGATGTAGCGTTTGGAAAAGTTGAGTTTGAGGCCCGTGATCTCCTTGCCCTGCCACATGCCCTTGCAGACCACGCCGGTATCGGGCAACGAGGCGGCGTCGGAACCGGCGCGCGGATGAGTCAACGCGAAACACGGCACGTCCTCGCCGCGCGCCAGGCGCGGTAGATAGTGGTCCTTCTGTTCCTCGGTGCCATAGTGGTTGAGCAGTTCTGCGGGGCCGAGCGAATTGGGCACGGCCGTGGTAGCCGCGAGCAATCCGGAGCGGCTCGCGAGCTTCACCAGCACGCAGGAGTGGGCGTACGCGGAGAACTCCAGGCCGCCGTACTTCTTCGGGATGATCATCGCGAAGAAGCCCTTGCTCTTGAGGTAGTCCCACACCTTGGGCGGCATGTCGCCGCGCTTGTGCGTGACATCCCAGTCGTCGTACATGCGGCACAGTTCTTCGCATGGACCGTCGATGAAGGCCTGTTCCTCGGCATTGAGTTGCGGCGCCTTGGCGGCCAACAACTTCTCGAACTTCGGCTTGCCGGTGAACAGTTCGCCGTCCCACCACACGGTGCCGGCTTCGAGCGCTTCCTTCTCGGTCTGCGACATCGAGGGCAGCAGGCGCATGTATGCCCGCATGAACGGCCGCGTGATCAGCGCCTTGCGCAGCGGCCGCAGGTTGAACAGCCACAGCGCGGCGAGCAGCACCCACAGGAGGCCCTTCCAGATTCCGGCCGGCGGCGCGAAATACGTGTAGGTGGCGAGCAGCAGCGTGAAGACCGCGGTGAATGCGATGAGCGGCAACCGCTTGTACGCCATGAAAATCACGGCGCCGATGAACAGCAGCGTAAAGCCCGTGCCGACCTCTGCCACGTAGGCGGCGCCGGCGATCAGGGAAAGAATGACCAGGATTGCGCCGAGCATAGAAGAAGCCCCTCGTTTCGCAGTTGCGAAACTATAGCCATTTCCGCGGGGTGGCGCGCCCTTACGACAGGCCTTCGAGACTGCGGCCCTCGCACGGCTGCCGGCGCTCGGCCGTCGCGCCGCAGGGCTTCGCGGCCCGCCGCGTCGCGGCCGGCCGCGCACGGGTTTTTGGCTTGGGTGCGCGGCAGGCGTAAAAAGGCGGCATGTCGAATGCCGAACTCTTCGCCACCGTCGCGCGTGAGTACGCGAACTTTCGTCCCGGCTATCCACCGGAGCTGTTTGCGTGGCTCGCGCGCGTTTCTCCGTCGCTGGATGCAGTGTGGGATTGCGGCTGTGGCAGCGGTCAGGCGAGCACCGCGTTGGCCGAATACTTCGAGGAGGTGTATGCCACCGATGTCGCGCCCGAGCAGATAGGCGCGGCCAGGCCGCATCAGCGCGTGCGTTATGCGGTGGCGCCGGCCGAACGCTCGGGGCTGGGCGATGCGTCGGTGGCGTTGGTGACCGTCGCGCAGGCGCTGCACTGGTTCGACGTCGACGCGTTCTATGCGGAGGCCCGGCGCGTTGCGCGTCCCGGTGCCTTGCTGGTCGTGTGGAACTATCCGCGGCCACGCTTCGTCGATGCGCAACTCGACAGTTGCTTTCTCGAGTTCTACAGCGGCGTGGTGGGGCCGTACTGGCCGCCCGAACGGGCGCACATCGAAGCCAACTACGCGACGTTGCCGTTCCCCTTCAGGCTGGTGGAGGCACCGCCGTTCGGGCTCGAGCTTCAGTGGACGCTGCCGCAGGTGCTCGGCTATGTGAGCAGCTGGTCCGCGACCACGCGCTACCGCAAGGCGCTCGGCACGGATCCGGTGCCGCTGCTGGCCGACTCACTGGGCGCGATCTGGCCGGGCACAGGTGTCACCGTGCCGTTGCGCATGCCGCTGGGGCTGCGCGCCGGGCGCCTGCACCCGCCGCCGGACTAACTAGATCAATTCCTTGACGCCGTCGCGCTCTTCGCGCAGTTCCTTGTCCGTGGCGTCCATGCGCTTGCGCGAGAAGTCGTCCACCCCCAGGCCCTGCACGATCTTGTAGTCGCCGTTGGCCGTGGTGACCGGATACGAATACACCACGCCTTCCTTGATCCCGTAGCTGCCGTCCGCGGGCACGGCCATGCTGATGAAGTTGTCGGCGGCGGTGCCCAGGTGCCAGTCGCGCATGTGGTCGATGGCGGCCGAAGCCGCCGACGCGGCCGAGGAGGCGCCGCGCGCCTTGATGATGGCGGCGCCGCGCTGCTGCACCGTGGGAATGAAGGTGTCTTCGTACCACTTGCGGTCGACGAGGCTGTGCGCGGCCTTGCCATCGACGCTGCAGAAGTTGAGGTCCGGATACTGCGTCGCGGAGTGATTGCCCCAGATCAGCATCTTGCTGACCTTGGTGACGTGGCTGCCGGTCTTCTCGGCGAGCTGCGACACGGCGCGGTTGTGATCGAGGCGCGTCATCGCGGTGAAATTGCGCGGGTTGAGATCCTTCGCGTTGGCGCGCGCGATCATCGCGTTGGTGTTCGCCGGGTTGCCGACGACCAGCACGCGGATGTTGCGGTCCGCGACCTCGTTCATCGCCTTGCCCTGCGCGGAGAAGATCTGCGCGTTCGCCATCAGCAGATCCTTGCGCTCCATGCCCGGGCCGCGCGGGCGCGCACCGACCAGCAATGCAGCCTGGCAATCCTTGAAGGCGAGGCGCGCGTCATCGGTGGCGACGATCCTGTTCAGCGTCGGAAACGCACAGTCATTGAGTTCCATGACGACGCCCGCGAGCTGTGGCAGCGCCGGTGTGACTTCCAGCAGGTGCAGGTTGACCGGCGTATCGGCCCCCAACATCTGTCCGGAGGCGACGCGGAAGGCCAGGGCATAACCGATCTGGCCGGCGGCACCGGTGATGGCGACATTGACTGCGGGTTTCATCGAAGGAGCTCCAAGCGGCAGGAAAACAGGCCCGAAAATGCGGGCCGGAATTCTAGCAGGGAGCTCGCGCGACCGCTGTTGAGGTAACTGCCTAGCGATCGGGAGCGACCGCGTAGGCCCGATGCTCGCGCTTGTACTCCGCGAACTCGGCATCGGCCTGCGCGCCTTTGCCCGCCGCGCGCAGCCGCTCGATCTCGGCGAGCCAGATCTTGGGGTCGCGACGGAACGCGGGCGCCGGAGCTGCCTTGGCCACGGCGCGCTCGGCTTCAGTCGGCGGCGGAGAAACGTCCGTGACCACCGTCTGCGAGCCGCTGACCGGGTCGTCGATGACCGCGCCCGCCATCGGCGCGGCGGCTGGTGCGGAGGCGTAACGATTGGCTTCCTCCTCGGACACGAGGCCGCCACCCGCAGCCATCGGCGCACGCGCGCTGTCGTCGAGGTCGACGACGACCGCGCCGCTCGAATCCGCGGCTGCGGCACGGGCGGCGGGTGCCGCGACTGCGGCGGGCGCGTAGTTGTTAGGCGTCGGCGAGCGCGCAGCCGGCGCCGGCGCGTTCTCGAGACGCTGTGAGATCGTCTGCACCGTCACCGTGGGGACCGGAGCGTCCTTTGCGGGCATGCCGACGTGCAGAATCGCGCTGATGGCGAGCACCAGCGTGGCGGCAATCGCCAGCGGCGCGCCCCAACGCGGCCCCTTGAATACTCGCTGCGGACGATCGCCCTGGATGGCCTCGCGCGCCTGCCGCAGCACGACGCGATCGAGTTCATCGGGCGGCTCGAGAGGTTCATCGGGGCGGCTGAAAATGGGCTTGCGGCGCGCGATGAAATCGTCGAATTCGTCATCGGGGCGGTTCATCAGGTCTCCGCCACGGCGAGCGCCGCTTTCAGTTTGCCCACGGCGTAACGCAGGCGGCTCTTCGCTGTTTCGGCGCCGACGCCTGTGACCCGTGCGATTTCCTCGAGCGACAGATCGGACTCCTCGTGCAGTAGATAGACGTCGCGTTGCTCCGCGGGCAGCGCGGCCAGCGCTGCGCGATAACGACGCGTGCCCTCGTCGCGCGCCAGCTGGACATCCGGCAGTTCTTCGTCGTCCGCCGGCAGCAGGTCCGCGGCATCCGCGTCTTCCACTTTCAAGCCCTGCGGCCGGCTCTTCGCACGGCGACAGTGATCGATGAAGCAGTTGTGCGCAAGCGTGAAGAGAAACGTGCGGAATTTCGCGCGCGGTTCGTAGCGTGCGCGATTCACGATCACGCGGCTCCACACTTCCTGGAACAGATCGTTGGCGACTTCCCCGTCGCGCGCCTGGCGCACGAGGTAGCGATACAGCGCGCCGCGGTGGCGGGCATAGAGTGTTTCGAAAGCGCCCATTTGTCCGCGCGCATACGCGAGCATCAATTGCGCGTCTTCGTCTTCACTCATCGCGTCGACTGTACGCGGGCGCGCTGTGCGCGCGAAGCGCGTCGAGCTTTCCGAAGTAGTGAGACCTTCCACCGTCATGACTGCAGCGTTCACGGCTGCATCACTTCCCCGGCGGTCAGGGGAACTGAGACGAGGGCGAGGAGTTCGCGCGGCGGCGCGAAATACGGATCGGCGGTGGGTAGATTCGTGCAGCTCAGCGCGACGCCGCGCTGCGGGGACGACAAGTCGTGCATCAGGCCGGCTGCCACCGCCCCGTGGGCAATGACAATACCGAAGATAAACAGCAACTTAGACTTCATGTGGGCTCCCGCGCCGGATTTGATCGCCTCATGGCTTGCAACGCACCACGAATATTTTTTGGGTTAGGGCTTGTTTCTGAGTTGGTGTTGTAGTTATATATAACACCAACACGTAGGGCGAATCGCATAGGGCGAGGCGCCACGAAACTGAAGGAGACGACCATGAAGACCCTGAACCTCAAATCCGTAGCCAGCGCGTTCGCCGCACTCGCCGTGACCCTGGCTCTGAGCTACTCGTTCACGAGCTCGCTCGACGCCAAGCTCGCCCAGCGCGACTACAGCTTCGCGGCCGCCCTGGTTGCCTCGGTCCGCTAGGACACTGGAGCTCTCTGATGGACCCGCAGTGGGACGATAGCCAGCCGATTTACCGGCAGCTGCGCGATCGGGTGGTGGCGATGATCCTCGAGGGCGTCCTCAAAGAGGGTGATCCGCTCCCCTCGGTGCGCGCGGTTGCGGCAGAGTTTCGTCTCAACCCGCTGACCGTTCTCAAGGGATACCAGCAGCTCGTCGATGAGCAACTGGTCGAGAAGAAACGCGGCCGCGGCATGTTCGTGAACACCGGAGCGCGACAGGCACTTATGAAAGACGAACGTACATATTTCCTCGAAACGGAGTGGCCGAAGGTCTACGCAACTATTGCGCGGCTCGGCTTCACGACCGAAGAACTCATCAAACGTGGCGAGAAAGCTGGAACCGTATCCCAGCCGTTCCCGACCCAAGCCAACGCAGGCGAAGAAGATGACAGCAATCATTGAAGCTCGCGGTCTCACGAAGAGCTACGGCAGCACGCAGGTGCTTCGTGGCATCGACCTGAACGTTCAGCCCGGCCGCATCGTCGGCCTGATCGGCCCGAACGGCGCCGGCAAGACCACCGCCATCAAGGCCATCCTCGGACTCACCTCGTTCGACGGCGAACTGAAAGTGCTGGGCCTGGATCCGCGCACCGAGCGCGACCGGCTCATGGAAGAAGTGTGCTTCATCGCCGACGTCGCGGTGCTGCCGCGCTGGCTCAAGGTTTCGCAGGCCGTCGAATTCGTCGCCGGCGTACATCCGCGCTTCGATCGCAAGCGCGCAGTGGAATTTCTCGCGAAGACCGACATCAAGATGGACAGCCGCGTGCGCCAGCTCTCCAAGGGCATGGTCACGCAGCTGCACCTGGCTCTGATCATGGCCATCGACGCCAAACTACTGGTGCTGGACGAGCCGACGCTCGGCCTCGACCTGCTGTTCCGCCGGTCGTTCTACGACAACCTGCTCAACGACTACTTCGACAAGGAGCGCACCATCCTCGTGACCACGCACCAGGTCGAAGAGATCGAGAACATCCTCACGGACATCATCTTCATCCAGCACGGCAAGATCGCGCTGGATACGGCGATGGAAACCCTGGGCGAACGCTTCACGCAGCTCGTGCCCACCGCGGCCAACGTCGATGCGGCGCGCGCGCTCAAGCCTTTCCACGAGCGCGAGGTCTTCGGCCGGGTGGCGATGCTCTACGACGGCCGCAAGGTGTCCGAGTTCGCGGGGCTCGGTGAAACCCGCACGCCATCGGTCACTGACCTGTTCGTGGCCATGATGCAGCCGGCCGGCGCCCCCGCCGCGCCGTCGAAGGAGGCCGCGTGAACACCACATTCCTCATGCTGATCCGTCGCGAGATCTGGGAACACAAGTCGCTGTGGATCGCGCCGCTGGTTTGGGTCGGTCTCATCACGATCTTCTTCAACTGGGGAATGCTCCAGGTACCCGATGGCGCGAATGCCCACATCACTGTCGACGGTCAGTCCGTGAGCGAGATGCACAATGCGATCAAGTTGCCCGAGGATCGCAAGGAGAGCGTCTTCGCGGTCTCCTTCCTAGCGATCTTCGGCATGATCTCGGTGTTCATGACGATCGTGGTCTTTTTCTACCTGATCGACTGCCTGTACACCGAGCGCAAGGACCGCAGCATCCTGTTCTGGAAGTCGCTGCCGGTCTCCGATGTCAGTGTCGTGCTCTCGAAACTCGCGGTAGCGATGGTGGTGGTGCCGGTCGGCGTAGTCCTGCTGAGCGCCGTCACGCAGCTCGTCAACTTCGTGACCGTATCGCTGATCCTGCATGGCTCCGTCATCGGCGACATCATGCCCGACTGGAGCTTCGGAGCCTGGCTGCGATCCCAGGCGGTCGCGCTCGGCATGATGCTCGGCGGAGTCCTCTGGTATGCGCCCATCGCCGGCTACCTGCTGCTGCTGTCGACCTGGGCAAAGAACAAGGTGTTCCTCTGGGCGATCCTGCCGCCGATCGCGCTCCCGGTGCTCGAGAAGGTGTTCCTCCATAGCAATCACGTGCTCGACTTCCTGGGTCAGCGCTTCAGCGGCTACATCCAGCTCATGAAGGTCGATCCGAACGCGTTCGAGGCCGGCAATCACGAACGGTTGCCGCCGGTCAGCGAAATCTACAACGCGTTTCACCTGTCGAACGTGTTCATGAGCACCGAAATGTGGCTCGGCGTCGCGGCTGCCGCCGCCATGGTCTTCGTGACCATTCGCATCCGCCGCTATCGCGACGACACCTGAGGCAATGGCCATAGCGGCTCGCGGGTTACACTCCGAGCCGCCATGCACCTGAGCCTTGAGCGCAATGGAGATACCCTCGAGGTCGAACTAGCCGGAAGCTGGCGCGGCGCGGATCTGCCCGCCATCGATGCCGAGCTGGCTGCGCAGTCGTTCGCTGGCGCTCGCTCGCTGAACGTCAGCATCCCCGAGTCCGTCTCGCTCGACCTGGCCGGCGCCTGGCGCCTGCGCGAGTGGTTGAAGGCAGCGGAAGCCGCCGGGCTCAGCGTGCAATTCAACGGTACGCCGCCGGGGCAACTGGAGCTGATCGACGCGACGCTCGCCGGCAAGCGCAGCCGGCCGCCGCCGTCGTCGTCGGAACCGGCGTTCGAACCGGTCAGCGCGCTCGGCAGAACGGTCACCCGCCGCGTGCAGGGAGTGAAGCTGGCGCTCGATTTCGTCGGCCGTGCCTGCGTCACCTTCGCGCGCGCCTGCGCCAGCTGGCGCCGGCTGCGGCCGGCGTCGATCGCGCGGCATGTCTACGAGACCGGCATCACCGCCATTCCGATCGTGTCGCTGATCGCCTTCCTGATCACCCTGATCATCGCGTACATCGCTGCGCAGCAGGCGCGGGAATATGGCGCCGAAATCTTCGTGGTCGACATCGTCACCGTCGGCGTGCTGCGCGAGCTCGGCGTGCTGCTGACCGCCATCATTGTTGCGGGTCGCTCAGGGTCTGCGTTCGCGGCCGAAATCGGCGCGATGAAGCTCAACGAAGAGGTCGACGCGTTGCATGCGATCGGCGTCGAGCCGCACGAAGTGCTGATCCTGCCGCGCGTCATCGGCCTGGTGATCGCGATGCCGCTGCTGGCCGTGATCGCCGATGGCATCGGGCTCTTAAGCGGCGCGTTGCTGTGCAAATGGCTGCTCGACATGCCGCTGGTGCTGTATCTCGAGCGCGTGCAGGACGCGATCGCGCCCACCACGTTCTGGGTCGGCATCATCAAGGCGCCGTTCTTTGGCCTGTTGATCGCACTCTCGGGCACGTATCGCGGCCTGCAGGTGCGCGATTCGTCGCGCGAACTCGGCCGACTGACTACCGTCGCCGTCGTGCAATCCATCTTCCTGGTCATCTTCGCCAATGCGATGTTCGCCATCGCGTTCTGGCAGCTGGACATCTGATGGCCGAGCCCCTGATCGAAGTACACGGACTGGTGAATCGCTTCGGTGCGCAGATCGTGCACGACGGGCTCGACATGACCGTGTATAGCGGCGAGGTGTTCGGCATCGTCGGTGGCTCGGGAGCCGGCAAATCCGTGCTGCTGCGCTCCATCCTGGGGCTGCAGCGCCCACAGGCGGGTGAGGTGCTCATGCAGGGCCGCGACCTCACGCAGTTGAGCGTCGCGCAGCTCAAGGAGATCAAGGCCACTTACGGGGTCACGTTCCAGCAGGGGGCATTGTTCTCCTCGCTCACGGTGCTGCAGAACGTGCAGTTGCCGATGCTCGAGCACCTGCAACTGTCGCCGCGCGCGCTCGAGGAACTGGCGCTGCTCAAGATCAGGCTGGTGGGGCTGCCCGACGAGGCGGCGCGCAAGTACCCGGCGCAGCTGTCCGGCGGCATGATCAAGCGCGCCGCGCTGGCGCGCGCGCTGGCGCTCGATCCGGCGCTGCTGATGCTCGACGAACCGACCGCGGGGCTCGACCCGATCAGCGCCGCGGCCTTCGATGCGCTGCTCATGGATCTGCGCGAACAGCTAGGACTCACGGTGATCATGATCACGCACGACCTCGACACCATCTTCAGAACCTGCAATCGTGTCGGGGTGATCATCGACCGCAAGATGACGAGCGACACTTTGGCAAAAATCACCGCCAATCCACATCCGTGGATCCAGGCCTATTTCCATGGCGAACGCGCCGTGCGCTTCGGCGAGGGTTCGGGCCATCATGGAACGTGAAGCTAACTACACGGCGGTTGGCGCGTTCGTGCTGCTGGTCGCCACGATGGCGGGCCTGTTCGTGTACTGGTACGCGGGCAGCGCGGACGCGCGCGACTACGTGCGCTACGAGATGTATTTCGAGGGCAGCGTCTCGGGCCTGAATCGCGGCAGCACCGTGCGGTATCTCGGCGTCGATGTCGGACGCGTGGTCGCCATCAGGATCGACAAACGCGCCTCCGATCGCGTGCAGGTGATCTCGGACATCGATTCGCATACGCCGATCTCGAGAGAGACGCTGGCGTCGCTGTCGATGCAGGGCGTCACCGGATTGCTCTACATCGACCTGCTCGCCAGCGACCGGAACAAGGGCCGCATGCCCTCGGTGCCGAGCGAGATCTATCCCGTCATCGACACCGTCCAGTCGAATTTCGACCGGCTGCTGTCGAGCCTGCCCGACCTCGTCGGTCGCGCCACGGATGTCGTCGATCGCGCATCCCGCGTGCTGTCCGACGAGAACCTCAAGGCTTTCGCGCTGACGATGCAGAACGTCGAGCAGACTTCCAATTCGCTGCCGGGCACCATGCGCGATGCCGCGGTGGTGGTCGCCGACCTCAAGGCGACCATGGCGGACGTACGCGCCGCGGCGATCGGCGCACGGCAGTTGATCGACACCTCCGGCCCGAATCTCACCGCCGCCTCCGAACGCATGCGCGCGATCTCGGAAAACCTGGCCAAGACGACGGCCAACCTCGACAAGTTGATGGCCGATCATCGCGAAGACCTGGGCCTGTTCCTGCGCGACAGCCTGCCGGAGATGGAACGACTGCTGCGCGACAGTCGCAATGCCGCGCAGGAATTCCGCGAGCTTTCGCGCAGCCTCAAGGCCGATCCCTCACAACTGTTGTATGAGCCGAGTTACCGCGGCGTGGAGATTCCGCGATGAAGTTCAGAGCGTGGTTGCCGGTCGCGTCACTCGCGTTCGCGGGCTGCGGTGGACTGCTCGAGACGACGATTCCGGCACCGCAGGCGTTCGTGCTGCGCCTGCCGCCGCGCGCGCCGGCAGAGCCGGTCGCAACTACCCACGGCAGCGTGCTGCTGCAACGGCCGGAGGCCGGTCCCGGCCTCGATTCCGACCGGATCGCGCTGCTGCGCAGCGACAACCGCTTCGATTTTTACGCCGCCAGCCGCTGGGCTGCGCCCGCGCCGGACGTGGTGGGGAGCGTGATCGTCGATGCGCTGCGCGCCACGGGGAGTTTTTCCGCGGTGTTCGACGACACCTCGCCGTACGCGCCGCGCTACAGCCTGCGGGTGGCTGTGCGGCGCTTCGAGGCCGACTACACCACCGGCGGACCCGCGCCCACGGTGTTCGTGGTGCTCGACTGTACGCTGGGCCGGCATCGCGATCGCGAGCTGCTGGCGAATTTCACCGCGCAGGGGTCGGCGGTGGCGAGTGAAGACCGGCTGACGGCCGTGGTGGCTGCATTCGAAGTAGCGACCGCCGCGGCCATGGCGCAGCTCGAGCAGTCGACGGCCGGCGCGCTCGCCGCACAGCCGACGCCAGAAAAGTAACCTCAAAAAGTAGACAGGCCCGACGCTTCCATCAGCCGGTACAGCCAGTACGTGCCCTGCGCAGGATCGGCGTAGGCGCCGAAATCGGCGGTGTATTCGAGCGGCGGCGGGCCGCGGTTCGTCCACAACGACTCGAACCAGGTGTTGATGCTGGTCGCGATCTCTGCGTTCAGCGGCACGCTCGCGGCGATGTTGGCTTCGAGATTGAAGTCGTCGATGTTGCGGCGGGTCAGGTTGGCCGAGCCCAGTGTGAACCAGAACTCCGTTGCCGTGCGCATGGCCACGAGCTTGGTGTGGAACTGTTCGCCGTGGGTGCGGTACCAGCGCACCTTGATGGCGCCATCCGACGCGGCGGCGAGTTCGGTGGCGACCGAGCGATTCGGGATGCCGTTCTTGGTGCGGCCGAAGGCATCCTTGTTCGGGTCGAGCAGCACGCGCACCACCACGCCGCGCTTGGCGGCCGCGACCAGCGCCCGCACGACCTCGCGTTCCGATAGATAGAACATCGCGACGTCGATGCTGTCGCCCACGCGTGTGCCGGCGACGTTGCGCACGATGGCGGCACGGATCTCGCCCTCGGTCAGCACCTGCACGTGCGCAGCGTTCTCCGGATGCGGCAGCGCGTCTTCCGCCTGCGACTCGGGCGGGAGAGGCCAGTCGCCGCGCCAGCCGGAGCCCTGCGCCAGCGCCAGTTCGCTCTCGAGCAGCGGCCGCAGCGCGGCGCCCGAAAGCTTCAAGCCGACATTGGAATGCCGGCTGCTCGCATCGTGTGGATTGGCGGACGTGACGATCCCGGTGATGCCGCCGCGCCCGTCATCGCCGATGAGCACCTTGCGGTGGTTCGCCTTGAAGTTGAGCAGCCGCGCCCAGGCGCCGAAACTGACCTGGTCGGGCCCGGAGTCGAGCGGATTGGGCAGCCACGCGTCTCCCTTGCCGTCGCCCGACCACCACTTCATCGTCAGGCGCCAGAAAGCGGAGTAGATAGGGTTGGAGTCGCGCAAGCCATCGAGATCGATGCTGACGACGTCGATGCCTGCGCGACGCAGCGCGGCGAGATCGCGCGATGGCAGTCCGCCGTACACGTCGTTGATGGGGTCATAGAGCACCAGTACGCGCAAGCCGGGCACCGCCTGCTTGCGCGCGAGCAGCGCGTCGCGCAGCTCGGCCGACAATTCGCGTTGCGGCCGGGCGTCGAGCGCGGCGCCGCGTTGACCGTTGAACAGGAAGAAGTCGAGCACGAGGTATTCGCGCGCAACACCCACGACGTTGAGCATCGCGTCGAAGATCTGCTGACTGACTACCGGCGCGCCGAAGCCGTCGGCGCTGGTGACGTCGGCGAGGAACTGCAGCTGGCTGAGCGGCGTCTCGACGATGGCGCCGCGCACATGCGTGCCTGCGGGCAGCGGCTTGTAGAGATTCCACAGCGCGACGAGCAGCCACACCGACAGAAAACCATAAAACAGTTTCCGGCCGAGGCGACGCTTGCGCGGCGCCTCTACCGGTGGTGGAGACGGGTCTATCGGTGTCGCTTCAGGCTCTTCAGCCATCGGCGGATTCTAGCCGCTCCGACAACTCCAGCCAGCGTGTCTCCAATTGCTCGATGTCGCGCAGGACAACGGCATGTCTTTCGGTCACCTTGCGCGCGTGCGCGGCATCGCGGGCGTAGTCGAGGCCGGTGATTTCCGTCTCGATCCTCGCGCGCTCCTGCGTGAGCTTGGCAAGCGTTGTCTCGATGGACTTGACCTCCTGGCGCTTAGGTCCCAGGTCCTTGCGATCCGGCGAACCTTTGCTCTTCTTTTCGCGGCGGTCCTCGCCGCGCGGCTTAGGCGCAGCGGGCGTCGCGGCGCTCCCGCCGCGTTTCTCGAGCCAGTTGGAATAGTCCTCGAGATCGCCGTCGAAATCACGCACTTCTCCCTCGGCCACCAACCAGAACTGGTCGCAGACGCTGCGCAGCAGGCCGCGATCGTGCGAAACGACGATGACGGCGCCGGCGAAATCCTGCAGCGCGGTGATGAGCGAATGCCGCATCTCGAAATCGAGATGGTTGGTGGGCTCGTCGAGCAACAGCAGGTTGGGGCGCTCGGCCACGAGGATCGCGAGCGCCAGACGCGCGCGCTCACCGCCGGAGAAGTGGACCACGGGTTCGAACACCCGATCGCCGCGAAAACCGAAGCCGCCGAGGTGATTGCGGCGTCGCTGTTCGTCCCATTGGGAACGGGCACCGATCTCATCGATGCGATTGGTGAGTGCGACGAGGGCGGTATCCCGCGCGTCGAGTCGATCGACTTCGAGCTGCGCGAAGTTGCCGACGATGAGATCGGGAGAGGCGACGCGCTCGCCACCGTCGCCGACATCCAGGGGCGGCAGCGCACCCGAGATGAGCTTCATCAACGTGGATTTGCCGGCCCCGTTGCGTCCAAGAATGCCGATGCGCTCGCCCGGGTTGACCGATCTGTTGACGCGCGAGATCACGGTGCGGTCGCCGTAGCCCGCGCTGGCGTGATCGAGCGTCACCAGCGGCTGCGGCAGTTTGTTGGCGGCGGCGAATTCCCATTCGAAGGTCTCGAGCTCCTGGTAGGTCGCGATGGTCTCGAGCTTGGACAGCGCCTTGATGCGGCTCTGGACCTGGCGGGCCTTGCTGGCCTGCGCGCGGAACCGATCGATGAACGAATGCAGGCGCGTCACTTCGCGTTGCTGCCGCGCGGCCATGGCCGCGGACTGCTGGATGCTGGCGGCATGCTGCCGCTGGAAATCGGTGTAATTGCCGGTCCAGTGCGTGAGCTGCGAGTTCTCGAGGTTCACGATGCGGCTCACGATGTCATCGAGGAACTCGCGGTCGTGCGAGACCAGCAGCAGGGTGCCCGGAAAACGCTGCAGCCAGTGTTCGAGCCACAACACCGCGTCGAGGTCCAGGTGGTTAGTCGGTTCGTCGAGCATGAGCACGTCGGCGCGCGACATGAGCGCGCGCGCCATGTTGGCGCGCATCTGCAGGCCGCCCGACAACTCCTTCACCCTGCGCTCGATGTCGGCCGGCTCGAATCCCAGGCCGTCGGCGAGCTCGGCAGCGCGCGCCGCCGAGGTGTAGCCGCCCGCGAGCTCGTAGTCGCCGAGCAGGTGCGCTTCCTGCATGCCGTCGTCCGCAGCGCGGGCCTCACCGAGTGCGGCCTCGATCGCCATGAGGCGGGTGTCGCCGCTGCGCACGTATTCGAGGACGGTCGCTTCGGTGTGCGGCAGCTCCTGCGACACGGAGACGAAGTTGAGCTTGCCGGGGACCGAGTAGTCGCCCGCGTCGGCGCCCAGGTCGCCGCGCAGCAACGCCAGCAGGCTCGACTTGCCGCACCCGTTGCGGCCAACGATGCCGATCTTGTCGCCCCGAAAGATGGTCAGATTTGCCCGGTCGAACAGGACAGTAGCGCCTCTGCGCAGGCGCAGATCCCGAAGTTCAAGCATGAATGGGTACCAGCATGGGGGCGCGATTCTATGGGAGCGCAGCTATGCTGTCGTCGGTGTTTGGACGGGCATAACCCATGAGCGAACAATTGCTCGAAGCGTTACAGGCCACGTTTGGCGGCCATGGAATCGAGGCGCAGCGCAGCGGCGGGGTCATCCTTGCGCAGGACGGATTGGTGCTCGAGCCGCGGCTGTTCGAGCGTGGCAAGGTCGAGGGCGGCACCGTCCAGGTGCAGGTGGATTTCGTCATCGAGTCGCCGCGGATGAATGGCATCCCATTGCTCGATTCGTTCGCCGGCCTCGGTGAAACCGCCGAAAGAGCGGCCGATAACGCCTACGCGAAATTCCTGCAGGCGTCTTTCCACGTGGTGGCCGAATCGCTGACCACGCATCGATGCGACGGGAACCAGGTCGGTTGGGAAGAATGGACGGGCGCGGGCCACGCGTGGCGAGTGTGCACCGGGCCGGTCCTGATGGTCAGTACGCGCGAGGGCGCGCGCATCGAAGGGTTCCAGGAATTCCTGCCACGCTTGGCGGAGCTGTTCAGCGAACGAATGGCGGCGGGTCCGCACTGGATGCGGGTGTTTCTCGGCACGCTCGGCGGCAAACACACGGGTAGCGAGGTGCTGGTCGACGGCGAGCTCTGGACTGCCGGGCAGGAGCTGCTCGACGCTCATGCGTGGGTCTATCCGGAAGGCTACGCCTCGTTCCGGCACCTGCTGATCGCGCTGCCCAAAGATTCCTGACCCCAACCGCACACGCCCCGCGTTGATCTCTCACGAGCGCGCGCATCGCGCGCAGGAGATGTCAGATGAAATCCTGGGTCTATGCGCTGGCCGTGGCCGGTAGTTGGGTGTGCTCAGGCGGGGCCTGGGCCAACGCCTCGCCTGTTTCCATCGAGATCGTCGCGCCGGACGGGCGCACGTTCCGTGAATTCCCCGTGCACACGCGCGATGGCTCGCTGCGCTCCTATCTGCAGGCGGAAAAGGGCGCGCGCTACCAGGTGCGGGTGCGCAACGCGAGCGGCGAGCGGCTGGGTCTCGTGATCGCGGTAGATGGTCGGAATATCATCAGTGGCAAGAAGTCGCAGCTGACGCGCGGCGAGCCGATGTATGTGCTCGGCGCCTGGGATACGCAAAGTTACGCGGGCTGGCGCGCGAATCTCGATGCCATCAACGAGTTCTATTTTGCCGAGTGGAGCGAGTCATACGCGGAAGCCTTCGGCGACCGTTCCGCGCGCGGCGTGATAGCCGTCGCTGTCTACCGCGAAGTCGCGCCCCCGCCGGCGCTCTATCAGCCATTTCCGGAAGAGGAACGCGGCGCCGCCGATTCGGCGCCCGCAGCCGGCGCACCGCCGCTGGCGCGCTCGAGCGGCAGCGCCGGCAAGGCCGAACGGCAGGACCGTGACGAATCCGCCGGCACGGGCTACGGCGATCGCCGCGTCGATCGCGCGGTGCAGGTGGAATTCGTCGCGCGCTCCGATGCCGACAGCCGTCATTTCATCAAATACGAATGGCGCGACGCGCTGTGTCGCAAACGGGTGCTCGAATGCGGCGAGCAGAACCGCTTCTGGGATGAATCGACGCTCGGCTTCGCGCCGCCGCCACCGCGGCGTTTGCGCTAGGCCAAACTACCGGGGAGAAAAAAAGATGAACTTTCGTGTCCTGTGCGCAGCGGCGCTGCTTGCCGCACTACCTGCGATCGCGCCCGCCGCCGAAGAGAACACCGCGCGGGTCGCGCCGGGTGGGCCCACCATCGACCTCGGCGAGTTGATCGCGCGCGTCGCGAAGAAGACTGGCAAGCAGTTCGTGGTCGATCCGCACGCCAGCGGGGCGGTGCCGACCGCGGGCTTCGGGGTCGAGCGCGTCGACTACCCGATGCTGCTGGCCATCCTGCGCGTCAACGGGCTCGCCACTTTCACGCAGGGCGGCGTGATCAGCGTCATACCGGATGGGATTGCGCGGCAGCTGCCCACCCCGACGCTCACCGCCGACGATCCAAAGATCGCCGACGATGAGCTGGTTACGCGGGTGATGCAGGCGCGCAATATCTGCATGGCACAGGCCGTGCCCCTGCTGCGGCCGCTGATGCCGCAGTTCGCGCATCTCGCGGCGTTCCCGGCCACGAACACGATGGTGATCGTGGATCGCGCCGCGAACGCGCGCCGCATCGCCGACCTGCTCGAGCGGCTCGACAAGCAGGCCGGCAGCAAGCAGGACTGCGGTTCGATGAAGTCTGGTAGCTAGGCGATCAGACGCCGCGCGGCTTGCTGGCGACTTTCTCGTTCTTGCCGAGCTGGGTGAGCAACCCGGCGAACGCGGGTCCGGTTTCCTGCTGGCGCACCAGCAGCAGGCGCAGCTCGGCGAGCGTGACGGGCTCGCCGAACAACTTGCCCTGGCCGAAACCGCAATGGTGGCGACGCAGGAAGTCGAGATGGCCGGTGGATTCGACGCCCTCGGCGATCACGTTCATCTTGAGGCTGCGTCCCATCTCGATGACGGTGCGCACGATGGTCGCATCGCTCTCGTCGTCATCGACGTCGCGCACGAATGACTGGTCGATCTTGAGCGTGCCGATCGGGAACTGCTGCAGCGCCGAGAGCGACGAATATCCCGTGCCGAAGTCGTCGATGGAAAGATGCAGGCCCATCGCGTACAGCTCGTCCAGCAGGTGCAGCGTGCGCTTGCTGTCGGCCATCAGCGTGGTTTCGGTGATCTCCAGCTCGAAGCAGGTGGGCGAGACGCCGTGCTTGCGGAACACGGATCTGAAACGAAGGATGAAGCTCGCCTGGCGCAGTTGCTTGAGCGAGAGGTTCAACGAGATGCGGCCCGGGTTCGTCACGGTCTGCTGCAGCTCGCGGTAGTCCTGGCAGACGCGGTTCAACACCCACTCGCCGACTTCGAGAATGAGGTTGGTCTCTTCGGCCAGCGGGATGAAATGCGAGGGCGGAATGTCGCCGTGTCCCGGCAGCCGCCAGCGCAGCAGCGCCTCGGCGCCGACGATGCGGCCGTCGCGCAGGTCGACCTTGGGCTGGTAGTGCACCTGGAATTCGTCGCGCTCGAGCGAGCGGCGCAGCTTGCTCTTCAACATCAGCCGCTCGACCGCGGCCGCATTCATCTCGGGCGAATAGAAAGCGAAGGAATTGCCGCCGTTCTGCTTCGAGTGATACATCGCCGCGTCGGCATTGCGGATCAGGTCGATCACGTTCTCCGCGTCGCGCGGGCAGAACGCGACGCCGATGCTCGCGGTGAGGAACACTTCGTGTTCCTGGAGTTGAAACGCGCGCGAGATCTCGGCGAGCACGCTGCGCGCCAGCTGCGCCACCGTGCCGCGGTTGTCGGCTTCGCCGGCCAGGTCGTCGACGAACATCGCGAATTCATCGCCGGCGAGGCGGCCGATGGTCGTCTCCTGCGGCAGCGCGCGCATCAGACGCTCGGTGAGGATCTCGAGCGTGCGATCGCCTGCGGCATGGCCGAAGGTGTCGTTGATCTCCTTGAAGCGATCCATGTCGAGATACAGCAGCGCGAGCCCGGTCTTGTTGCGGATGGCGCGTGCGATGGCCTGTTGCAGCAGGTGCTGGAACTGCATGCGATTCGGTACTTTCGTCAGCGCATCGTAACGCGCGAGATAACGGATGCGCCGTTCGGCGCGCTTGCGCTCGGTGACGTTGCGGACGACGAAGATGGTGCCCTGGTACTGCGGGTCGTCGGTGGTGATCTGCGAGCCGGTGATGGCCACGGGAATGGTCTGACCGTGGCGCGTCTTGACCACGGTTTCGCGCGTATCGGAAGACGCCCGCAACATGTCGAACTCGGCGCGTTCGCGTTCATCGAGGATCGACGCGATGCCACGGCCGACCAGTTCCTCTTCGCCCCAGGCGAGCAGCTTGCAGGCCGACTGGTTGGCCATGCGGATCACACCGTCCGGGGACGTCACGAACACCGCGTCGGTCATGCTGCCGAGCACGTTCGTGAGGTAGTTCTTGTTGATGGTCGTCTGGCGCAGCTTCTGACGCATGCGCTCGAGCGCGGCCTGCAGCTCGCCCAATTCGTCGCGCCGGCCCACTTCCATCGGCCGCGAGTAGTCGCCCTGTGCGATGCGATCGGCGCTCTTGATGAGCGAGCTGATCGGTTGATGCAGGCGTCGGCCCGCCCACCACGCGAGCGCGAAGCCGAGCGCCAGCGCGATGAGTCCGAGACCACCGGCCAGGAACAACGCCTTGCGCATCTGCCGGCGTTGCATCGAATCGAAATGAGTGCGTGCACCGGGCGATTCCGGCGAGTTTTCGATCGAGCGGACTTCGACTTCCACCTCGCCGACGGTCTGCGGAGTTTCGATGCCGGGCAGCGTCTGTACGCTGGCGCGCACCGGCACACTGGCGCGGCGCGTGATCGAGCTGCTCGTGTTGCCGCCGCGATGCCAGACATACAACTCGCGGCCCGCGGTGTTGCGCAGCACGACGCCTAACAAAGTGGTGTCGCGCTTGAAGGTCTCGAGCTGGGCGGCGATGGTGTTGCGTTCGCCCCTGAGCACGCCGTCGGCGACGCGCTCGGAGATGTGCTGGGCCACGTCCGATGCGCGCAGCGTGAGCTCACCGAGAACGCGATCGCGGGAGTCGGCGGCGGCCGTGTCGAGCAGCGCCGCATGCTGCGCGCGATTCTCGTAGACCATCACCGAGCCGACGGCCAGCGATACCACCACGGCCGCGACCACGGCGACGGCGATGTATTTGCTCTTGAAACTGACGATTGTCACGGTGCCGGAAGGGTCCGAAGGACTTGTAATTTGCGGCAATCTTACCCGCGCAGTTCCGGGCCGGGCCACATTCGCCAGCTCCCGACACGGTCGCGATGAGCATTAGTTCCGCAGAAAGGCGGAAGGGTACGATGCCGGCATGCTCGAAACCGCGGAATTCACGCTCGAACAGCTCATCGGACGGGACCGGACCCATCTGACGGACCTGTCCGACCCCCGCTGCACCCTGCACAAAGACGTTGTCCGGCCCTTCCTGGCGATGCGGGCGGCCGCGGCCGCCGACGGCATCGATCTGGTCGCGTTTTCCAGTTTTCGGGATTTCGACCGGCAACTCGCCATCTGGAACGGGAAATTCCGCGGCGAGCGGCCGATGCAGGACCGGGCCGGCAAGCCCCTCGACGCCGCCAGTATGTCGCCGGCGGAGAAGGTGGCCGCGATCCTGTGGTGGTCGGCATTGCCGGGCGCCAGCCGCCACCACTGGGGCACGGACTTCGACGTCCTCGATGGCAAGGCGCTGCCGTACGGCTACCAGTTACAGGTCGTCCCGGCCGAATACCTGCCCGGCGGCCCCTTCGAGCGCCTGACCCGCTGGCTGGACGAACACATGCACGCCTTCGGGTTCTTCCGACCGTACACCACGGATCGCGGCGGTGTTCAGCCCGAACCGTGGCATCTGTCGCACGCGAAAGTGGCGGCGCGCGCACAGCGGCAGCTGTCACTCGAGGCGCTGAAAGGAGTGCTCGCCGCCGCCGAGATCGACGGGAAGGCCGCGGTGCTCGATACGCTCGCGCGCAACTACTCGAGTTACGTCGTCAATGTGGACAACGCGCCGGAATCGGCCCTCTTCAGTCCACCGTTGAAATGAAGGTCAGCCCCAGACTTTCTTGATTGCGCCGAGCATCAAGGTGCGCGTAGTCGCCATGGAGTCTTCGACGCCGGTGAACACCGGCGGCTGACGCCGCAGCAGGCGCCAGTTTTCGCTGCGCAGGATGCGCTGCAGGTACTCGAGATTGCGGTCGATGGATTCCAGGTACGGGTTGCGGCCGTCGTACAGCACTTCGAGATAGCGGTACGCACGGTTGAACTCGCCATCGAGCCGCTTGGCGCGCATGTCGAATACGAACTTCGGCGTCTGGCGCAGCAGGTCCAGGCCCGAGGCATAGCGCACCTTGACGTGCCCGTTTTCTCCAATCGGCAGGGCGACGCCTGCCAACACGAACTCCGCGTACAGGCGATCGCGGCATTTTTCGAGATAACAACGATCCGCCATCTGCGCCATCAGATCGGCCGTGCCGACCAGGTGGCCGAGCTTGTGATCGCGCGGATCCGGCGCGGTGATGTTCTTGAACGGCCGTTCGTAGCCGGTGTAATGGATGATCTCGGCGGCGACCGGCGCCCACGCGCCGAGATCTATCTTGGGTAGATAGTCCCGCAGGAAGGCCGCACCGCGCGACACGTGCACGGTGGTGAATTCCGCGCCATTGGGCACATCGGCGTCGCGCGTCGTGCGCAGGTAGCCGACATCGTGGAACAGCGCGACGACGATGCCGAGCATCGCACGCTCCGCGCCGAACTTCTGCGAGTCCGGCACCTGCAATTCGTGGCCGACGATCAGGCGCGCGGTGGCGAGCGTGATGTCGAGCGTGTGCTGCTGGTCGTGATAGACCGTGTCGACGCCGAAGTAACCGGGCATGCGGCCCGAGAACATGCGTTCGAAGTCGTGGAACACGTGCGCGAAGGCGGGAAATTTCTGGCCGGGCCAGACTTTTGCGAACAGCTCCTCGATCGCGGCACGAACATCGGGAGCCGAGCTCACGAGCACCGTGTCGGTCACGTCGTAGTCGCTGCGGCGGGCCTCGGCGATCACTTGTGCCTTGAAGGAAGCACTAACAAGATGCGCGAGTCTAGGCAGGGGGTGTTCAAAAGACCAGCGGATGGACGCTGCGCTTGGATCGGGCGTGACCTGCGTCACGCTCCTCATCGCCTCAGGCGAAAGTCGCCACCAGCGGCGTGTGGTCCGAAGCGCGTTCGGCCCGGCGCGGCTCCACGTCGATGCGCACGCCCAGGAGGCGCGGCAGCAACGGTTTGTTGACCAGGATCAGGTCGATCCGCAGTCCAGCGTTGCGACGAAAGCCCGCCTGGCGGTAGTCCCACCAGGTGAACGACTTTTCCGGTTGATCGAATTGCCGGAACGCGTCCGCGAGCCCCAGGTCGGTGATGCGCTTGAGCGCCGCGCGCTCCTCCGGACTCACGTGCACGCAGCCGACCCAGGCGGCCGGATCGTGCACATCACGATCTTCCGGCGCGACGTTGAAGTCGCCCAGCACCACCAGGTTCGGGTGCTGCAGCGCTTCGGTCGCAAGCCAGCGCGTCAGCGCTGCCAGCCATTTCATTTTGTAGGCAAATTTCTCCGAACCCGGCGCCTGGCCATTCGGTACGTACAGATTGATGACGCGGAAGCCGGCGACGTTCGCCGCCAGCACGCGGCGCGGCGGATCGTCGAAATCGGGGATGTCGACCACGAAGTCCGTCATCGGCTGGCGCGCCAGCAGCGCCACGCCGTTGTAGGTTTTCTGGCCGCTGAACACGCTGTGATAGCCCGCGGCGGTGAACTCCGGATGCGGGAAGTTCGGGTCCTGCATCTTGGTTTCCTGCAGCGCGACCACGTCCGGCGAGTGCGCGCGCAGCCATTCGAGCACCTGCTCGCCGCGCACGCGCAGCGAGTTCACGTTCCAGGTGGCGATCTGGAATTCTTTGTTCTGAACAAGGCCACCGTCGGCGGTGGCGGCGCTCACGTCTTGAGACCCTGCTGGCGCAGCAGCGCGTTCACGTCGGGCGGGCGCCCGCGGAAATCCACGAAGGCATCGAGCGCCTTGCGGCTGCCGCCCTGCGAGAGGATCGAATCGAGAAAACGCTGCGCGACCGTGCGATCGAACACACCCTGTTCTTCGAAGGCCGCGAACGCATCGGCCGCCAGTACTTCGGCCCACTTGTAGCTGTAGTAGCCGGCGGCGTAACCGCCCGAGAAGATGTGGGCGAAGTTGTGCGGGAAGCGATTCCACTCCGGCACCGCGAACACGGCCACCTCGGCGCGCACCTCTTTGAGGATCTCATCGACCCGCGCGCCCCTTGCGGGGTCGTACTCGGCATGCAGCCGGAAATCGAACAGCGCGAATTCCAGCTGGCGCATCGTCGCGAGGCCGGCCTGGAAAGTGCGCGAGCCCAACAATTGCGCCTGTTGGTCCGCGGGCAGCGCTGCGCCGGTCTCGAAATGCTGCGCCATGCTGGCGAGCACTTCCGGGCGCCAGGCGAAATTTTCCATGAACTGGCTGGGTAGTTCGACCGCATCCCAGGAGACGCCATTGATTCCGGCGATGCTGGGATAACCCACGCGCGTCAGCATGTGATGCAGCCCGTGGCCGAATTCGTGGAACATCGTCACGACGTCGTCGTGGGTGAGCAGCGGCGGTGCGCCCGGCGCCGCGGGCAGGAAATTGCACACCAGGTACGCAACCGGAATCGTGTGTTCCGCGCCGAAATCCTTGCGGCCCACGCAGTCGTCCATCCATGCGCCGGCGCGTTTCTTGGGGCGTGCGCACGCGTCGAGATAGAAACCGGCACGTGGCTTGCCGTGCGCGTCGTGGATCTCGAAAAAGCGCGCATCCACGTGCCAGACGGGAATCCCGCGGCGTTCAACAATATTCACACCAAACAACTTTTCCGCGACCGCGAACAGACCTTCGAGCACCCGCGGCAGCGGGAAGTAGGGACGCAGCTCTTCCTGCGAAATCGAGAACAGCTTCTGCTGCATCTTCTCGGCGTAGTACCCGACGTCCCAGGCATTGAGCTTGCGGCCGGCGAACTGCTCGAGCTCGGCGAATTCGCGCCGCGCCGCGGGCCTGGCCACGCGGGCGAGCTCACGCAGGAAATCGAACACCGCCTGGTTGGACGGCGCCATGCGCGTCGCCAGCGCGTACGCCGCGTAGTCGGGGAAATCGAGCAGCCGCGCAGCTTCGTGGCGCAGCGCGAGAATCTTCGCCATCACTTCCGTGTTGTCGAACTTGCCCGCGGCCGGGCCGCGATCGGACGCGCGCGTCGACCAGGCCTCGTAGAAATCGCGGCGCAGCGTTTCGGAATCGGCATCCGTGATCACGGCCACGTAGGTGGGCTGCTCGAGCACGAACAGCCAGCCGGGCAGGTTCTTCGCGACCGCGCGCACGCGCGCCTGCTCGACGATCACTGGATTGATGCCGGCGAGCTCGCTGGCGTCGGTCACGTGGCGCGTCCAGGCGTTCATCGAATCGAGCACATTCTCTTCGAACTTGGCGCCGAGCTGCGCGAGCTCCTGCACCACGTTTTTGTATCTCTCCTTGCGTTCCTGTGGCAGACCCACGCCCGCGAGGCGGAAATCCTCGAGCGCGCGCTCGATGACGCGGCGCTGCTTCGGATCGAGCTGGTCCGCTTCGTTGGCCGCGATGGCGCGGTAGGCGCGGTACAGCGGCTCACTCTGCGCGAGATCCGTCCAGTAGTTGGACAGCAGCGGCAGGCAGGCGTTGTAGCTGGCGCGCAGTTCGTCCGAGTTCAGCACGCCATTCAGATGGCTGATGGGTGACCAGGTGCGCGACAACCGGTGCGACAGTTGCTCGAGCGGCAGCACGGTGTTTTCAAAAGTCGGGTGCGGCTGCGATTCGAGCGTCGCCACTTCACCACGGCTGCGCTGCAGCAGCTCGCGAATCGCGGGCTCCACGTCTGCGGCCGCGATGCGATCGAAGGCGGGAAGCGCTGTGCCGCTGATGTTCGCGTCGGTCATTTCATTCCAAGGGCTGTAAGCACAGGTTCGGTATTCGGACGCACGCCACGCCACAGGGTGAACGCTTCCGCGGCCTGTTCGACCAGCATGCCCCAGCCTTTGTGGGCGCGCGCGCAGCCCTGTTCAATGGCCCAGGTAACGAACGGGGTCGCCGACTTGCTGTAGCTCATGTCGTAGCAGACGGTGTGACTGCCGATCACGTCGCCATCGATGTTGGGCACGGACCCGGTCAAGCCCGCGGCGGTCGCATTGATGACGATGTCGAAGGACTCCGCGCCAACATCCTCGAAGCCGCAGCCTCGCACGGGACCGAGATCCGAAAACAGCGAAGCCAGGTTCACCGCGCGGTCCGTCGTGCGATTGGCGATCACCAGTTCCGTGGGCCCGAGTTCGAGCAGCGGCTCGATGACGCCGCGGGTGGCGCCGCCGGCGCCGAGGATCAACAGACGATCGTTGGTGATGGTGAGCCCGAGATTCTTGCGCAGGTCCGTGACCAGGCCATGGCCGTCGGTGTTGTCTCCGAGCAGGCTGCTGTGGTCATTCAGCATCAAAGTGTTGACGGCGCCGGCGCGATCCGCGCGGCTCGTGAGCTCGTTGGCGAGTTCAGCCGCCGCTTCCTTGTGTGGTACGGTCACGTTGAGGCCACGGCCGCCGCGCGCGAAGAACTCGAGCACCTGCGCGCGGAAGTCCTCGGGCGGGATGTCGTACAGTCGATAAACGAGGGACTGTTCGGTCTGTTTCGCGAAGAGCCCGTGAATGAACGGCGACCAGCTGTGATTGATCGGATGACCGACCACTCCGTACTGATCCGGTGCCTTCATTGTGGGATGAGAATGGGTGAAATAAGGGTCACGTCAGGCCGGTCTTATACATGAACCAAAGCCCGCGCGGAACGACGGCGGATGCGCCTTTTTCGCATCTGATCGAGATGCTGCGCCCTGATTTGCTGCGTTTCGCCCTGTGGCTGGCGCGCGATCGGGCGGTCGCGGAGGACGTGGTGCAGGAGACGCTCATCCGAGCCTGGAAGTCCCGCGAAGAGCTCAAGAATCCGTCCGCGGCGCGGCCGTGGCTGCTGACCATCGTGCGGCGCGAGCATGCGCGCCTGTACGAACGCAAGCGTCTGCCTACCGTAGACGTCGATGCCGTCGAGGCGCTGGGCGATCCGGCGCTCGCCAGCGACGGGGATGCGGGGCTGCACGACTTGCGCAGCGCCATCATGCAATTGGCGGACGAATATCGGGAGCCGTTGGTGATGCAGGTATTAGGTGGATTCAGCACCGCGGAGATCGCCGCCGAACTCAAGCTCACGCAGCCCACGGTCCTGACGCGCCTGTTTCGCGCGCGCAATAAACTGCGCGTGATTTACGGCCTCACCCCCGCGGAGGACGCCGAATGAGCGCAGGCTCCCCCGATTGCGCGCACGCGCGGCTGCAGATCGGTGGCGATCCGCAGGAGCTGCCGCCTGAAGTGGCCGCGCACCTTGCTACCTGCGCCGCGTGCACGCGCTTTCGCGAGGAGACCCTGGCTCTCGATGGCCGCCTGCGCGCCGCGCTCGAATTGCCGCTGTCGGAATTTCGCCGGAAGAGCCAGGCGCCGCCGGTGCGGCGCTTCGCGCTGGCCGCGTCGGTCGCGCTCGCGGTGCTGCTCGCCGGGGGATTCTGGGTGCTCAAGCCCCGCTCCGCGCTGGCCGGCGAAGTGGTCGCGCACGTGCTGGAAGAGGGCGGTAGTTGGGACCAGACGCAATTGCTGCCGCCGGCGGCAGTGGCGGACGTGTTGCGCACCGCGGGAGTGGAGTTCGACGCCTCGCTGCCGGTGGTCTACGCCTATGCCTGCCCGTTCCGCGGGCATCGCGTCCCGCACTTCGTCGTGCAGACCGCCAACGGTCCGATGACCGTGATGCTGCTGGCGCACGAGCAGGTGTCGAAGCGCACGGAATTCTCGGAGCACGGTCTGCACGGCGAGTTGCTGCCGGCCGGCAGCGGCAGCGTCGCGGTGCTGATGCGCACCGGCGACGTGCCGGAAGACCTCGCCGGAAAGATCGTCAGCGCGGCGCGTTGGTAGCGAGCACCTCGCAGCCCGACTGCGCGCTGCCGATGAGCGCGTGCAGTTCGGGCAGCCAGTCGCGCATTCCCTCTTCGAGTAGATAGGGCGGGTTGACGATCGCGAGGCCGGAGCCGTTGAGCGCCGCGCGCGAATCGAGCGGGTGCATCCACAGCAGCGAACCCAGCACCGGTCGGCTGAGCGCAGCGCGCAGCTGCGTCAGCCAGGCATCGAAATCGGCGCGCAGCTTCACGGGCAGCCACAACACCAGCACCGCGCCTGGGAAGCGCGCCAGCGCGTCCACCACGGTTTCATGCACCTGCGTGAAGTCGGCGCGTTCCTCGTAAGGCGGATCGATCAGTACGCAGCCGCGCCGCTCGGGCGGCGGCAACAACGCGCGCAGGCCTGCGAACCCGTCGCCGTTTTCGACGCGCGCCCGCGCGCCGTGGTCGAGGAGTTTGCGCAGGTTACTGGCCTCTTCACGCTCGCTCTCGAAGAAGACGGCGCGATCCACCGGCCGCAGCGCCTGCAGCGCCAAAAGCGGCGAGCCGCGGTAGTGCAGGCTGCCGCCGTGCACACCTTGCGCGACCAGGTCGCGGTAGCGCGTCAGCGCCGCGTGCCGCGGCGTCGCGGCCAGCAGTTTCGCCACGCCCGCCTGCCACTCGGCTGGATGTTCCGCGTCGCCCGGATGCAGTTCATAGTCGCCGCGCCCGGCGTGGGTGTCGACGAACAACAGCCCCTTGTCTTTGCGCGTGAGCGCGGCGAGCACTTCGAGCAGCAACACGTGTTTGTGGACGTCGGCGAAGTTGCCGGCGTGATACTGGTGGCGGTATTTCATGGAACCCTGACGATGCGACGCAGGCGTTTATACAGTTGCGCAAGGAGATTTACATGTCGAAAGCATTCGCCTGCATCGTGTCCGCCATTGCGGTCGCAGCGCCGCTCGCGGCCTGTGCGGTGGAGAGGCCACCCATGAAGACTGGAATCGCCGCGCCGACGCGGATTCCGGATGTCGTCGCGCCGGAAGGCCCCGCCGGCGAGTCCATGTCCACCGCCAGCGTACCGCGCGCCGTGCGCCGCGCCGTCGTGGCGGATGCGGCCAAGCGCTTCAAGGTGGCGGAGAGCGCGGTCGTCCTGGCGCAGGCGGAAAAGCTCACCTGGAGCGATGCCTCGCTCGGCTGCCCGGAGCCTGGCCGCATGTATGCGCAGATGCTGGTGGAAGGGTTTCGCATTACCGCGAAAACCAGCGCCGGAAGTCTCGTCTACAACACCGATAGCGGCGGGAACGTCGTCAGTTGCGGGGCCGCGCAGCGGCCGGGGATGAAGACGGCGGCGCCGCCGGTCATGGACACCGAACCCAAGCCGTACCCCGCAAATCCGGCCCCACCGGAGAAGTAACAGCGCAAGGTCCGGGTCGCGCGCGGGACTCGCACGCGCCACGCTGGCGTCCAGATTCCAAGGAGCCAGTCATGCGATTCATCGTGCGGGGAGTGCCACAGGAGATTGCCGACGAAGTGCGGCGTACGCGTTTGTCGCCGGGATATGGTCATCCCGCGCACCTGGAGGTTGCCGGCGGCACCGGCCCGTGTCGTTGTTGCCTGCGGCCCTTCGTTCCCGGGCGCGAGCGGCGATTGCTGTTCACCTACCGGCCGCGCGCCAGCGACGGCAGCCTGATGGCGCCGGGGCCGGTCTTCATCCACGCCGAACATTGCGCCGCGTACGACGAGCCGGGCTTTCCGGCCGCGTTGCGCGCGCTGCCGCTGGCATTCGAGGCGCGTGCTTCCGGCAGCCGCGTGACGGAGATTTCAGCGCGCGCAGATGCGCCCGCGGAAGCCCAGATCAGGGTGTTGTTCGACGATCACTACGCGAGCTGGCTGCATGTCCGGCACGCGGAAGCCGGCTGTTTCATCGCGCGAGTCGACCGCGCGGGCTAACTACATTCAACG
>Ga0193752_1000560_pt1 | contig 35128 bp, 33 predicted proteins | sample H1c1metaG_FD_144924 | JGI IMG/M metagenome (GOLD analysis project Ga0193752, IMG submission 144924) | Soil microbial communities from a riparian zone of the East river system, Colorado, United States - H1c1 | ecosystem: Environmental > Terrestrial > Soil > Riparian zone | place: USA: East River... | reverse complement strand
GCATCAGTGGGTGTGCAAATAATACCATCATCACCTATTAAGGCGCCGACATTTGCTTTCTGCATAATCGTAACATTTGCCGGCCTGCCGGCATTTAACAAATCCCAGTACGAGTCTACAAGGCCAGGGTTATTAAGATAAGTACTGTCGTCCCTGTAAAATGTATTCTTCAGGCCAAGTGGTTTGAATATGATGTTATTTATATAGCGCGCATGATCACCGGTAATTGCATCACCTATCATAGCAAGCAACGTATAATTTGTATTGGTATAGAGATACCGGGAACCTGGCTTAAACAGAGGTTCTTCGTTATCCAGGCACTGCAGAACCTCATCCATATTCACAACCTTTTGTGGTGTCAATAGGACTGTTGCAGTGTATTCAGGATCCGTGACATACTCAGGGATTCCGGAAGTATGATTTAGCAACATCCGGACAGTAATCTGACCTGCATTCCTGATCCTCGTTTTATACTTTCCGGGAAGATACTTTGTGATAGGTGCATCGAGCTCAATTTTTCCTTCTTCAAATAATTTCAAAATGGCGACTGCCATGTAGGTCTTAGCAACGCTCTGAATATACTGCAGATTTTCCGGCTTCATAGCTGTCTTTGATTCGGTTCTGGAAAACCCGGACGCCCCTGCCCACCAACCCTCTTTTTCAGAAAAGACGGCCACTGCAATTCCAGGCAGATCTTTTGCAGTATAACGATCCATCACTTCCTGCAGCGCTTTTGACTGGCTATAGTTTTCATTCACATCAATAATTTCCCTGGACGCTTGTGCAAATACGACACTCATTGTTATGACACATACATGCAGCATTAATAATTTCTTTTTCATAATTAAATGTTTTAGAACACAAACCTATTGTCTATGTCATGTTCATAATTTTTCTTTATACCAAACAAGTAATATTTTATATGAACGTAAGGAATGATGATTTCTGTAAATCTCTTTCTAACTGCAGATGCGGCTTGATGTGGAGAATGCTGCAAATGATGCAGATAGTGCAGATGCCACAGATGGTGAAGATGGTGCAGAAGATCCGGAAGGACAATACAGAGCGTATTATCGCCTGACAATTTTGCCATCGATATATTGTTTAAGGAATTCATCCTTAAACATCTGACCGAGGGGAATTTCAACGTTATTTATGTATATCAGCTCGCTGTCAAAAGAAGTGATATGTGAAACATTTACAATGAACGATTTGCTTACCCGAGCAAAGAATTTTACGGGTAGCTGTGCGGCTATCGACTTTACATTCATGGATGTAATTATCTTATTGTCGGTGGAATAAATGATAACATAATCTTTGAGGCCTTCGATATAAAGAATGTTCCTGAAATATAATTTAAAGAATTTTCTATCTGCCTTAATAAATATAAAATCATCTTCAAACTTTTCTATCTCAGTTTTTGGCGTTTCTTTCCGCAGGAGCTGTAAATGGTTTTCGGCCTTATTGACGGCTTTCAGAAATCTTTCAATCCGTATAGGTTTAACCAGGTAGTCCATCGCATCGAGTTCATAACTTTCGAGTGCATACTGAGGGTATGCAGTTGTGAAAATAACAAGCGGCGCATTTCTTAATGACTTCAAAAAATCTAACCCTGTAAGTTCAGGCATATTGATATCAAGAAACATCAGATCAACATCAGCCTTTCTTAAAAAGTCACCCGCTGCGAGCGCACTGTTGAAGCAGCCAAGTAAATTCAGAGATGAAACCGTAGCGATATTCATTTCCATACCTTTGCGGGCAAGTGGCTCATCATCTACAACGATACAATTCATAAAGGCAGAGTAAGGTTAACGATATAAGTGTCTTTATTATCTGTAATTGCCAGGTTGTGTTTACCAGGATACAAAAGCTCGAGCCTTCTCCTGATGTTTCCCAGGCCCAGGCCGCCAACGGAAGCTTTTTTTATTGGTGGTACAGAATTTTCGGAAGTAAACTTCAACACCTCATCTTCAATCTCAAACTTAAGCGTGAGGTAAGAATAACCCGTAGTTGAAGCGCCGTGTTTGATGGCATTTTCTACGAACGGAATGAAAAGGAATGGACTTAAAGTAACACCTTCGGGATTACCTTTTGTCTCGATATAATATTCAAAATCGTTTTTCCGGATTTTTTCCAGTGATAGTAAGTTATGAATAAATTCGATGTCTTTCGTAAGCAGGATCTTCTCCTTCGAACTGTCATATAACTGGTATCTCAAAAGATCCGAAAGCCCAAGTAGTACCTGCGTTGCCCTTTCGGGATCTGTTTTTGTTAATACCAGCAGGTTATTGAGTGTATTAAACAGAAAATGCGGATTTACCTGGCTTTTGAGTTGTTCTAATTCCGTCCTGAGATTGGTCTGATGCAATGCATTGAGATGATTCACATCATTGATCCACTTTTTGAATATGGCCAAACCGACCACCGAACCAAGCAACACAGCAGCCACAGCCAGGATCTGGATATAGGCTATAAAGGAAAGCTCAACATGTTGAATCACAGGAAGAGGCCCGCGATCCAGCGGCCGTAAATAAATAAAATCTACCCCCCAGGACAGAAAATAGATGAGGGAGCAGAGTATAAAGAAAGCTATCGAAAATAAAAACACCCTGGAGCGGAAAAGTAATTTTGGCACCAGGACAAGCAGAAGCAGGTAGATCTCTGCCATGATGAACACAAACGTGAACGTATCAACAATCAGTATTGCTTTTATCAATTCGGGACCACGGTGTTCATCATCTACCCCGATATCACCTTTAAACCCCAAAATAAAACCGAGCAAAATGAATAATGCATGGCGGAGCCAGCGATATTTCGGTTCTGAAATAAAGCGGATTATTGGGTTTTTGAAAGGCTCCATAATGGTAATCTCGCGTTGCATCCCACAAAATTATCGATTCGGATTGCCCCTGGCAGTTTATTCTACAAACCATAGGTTTTATGATACAAAACCATATTTTTCGCTTTGCAAAAAGCGACCGGATTCGAAAAATGTATGGGGAAATAGCCTGTTAATCGGGGAACTTTGCAAACAGGTTCGCCACTGCCTTATTGATATCTGATTCATAACCTTTTTGTCTTTCGGCTATTATTCCTTCCAAAACGCCCTGCCAGACCATGTTATTTTTTTTACTTTCGACCAGGTCAATAGTCACCGTGCCTGATTTATATCGGCCCACCGGTACCTCCTGTGATTTCCACGAGTATCGACGTTGACCAATATACCGCGGCGCTTCGCGGATATTAGTTTCACGGGTTTGGATCTCTTCCTTCACAACGATACCAATGTTAACCAGAAGATCAGGATTACCACCGGATTCATTATAACCTTTAGCCGCCAGTTCGCGGGCGATAGCCTCGCGAAGGATTCCGGTATAGGATGCAAATTTTGAAGACGACGTATCTCCACTGGCTTCAAGTTTGTAAAAATCAAAAGTTTTGAAGTTCTGAAAATTTATGCCTTCCGCTTTTTCGGTTTTAACGACCCGGCCAGTTGAGCAACCGGCCATGACAAGCAGGAGTAGGAATGCAGGGAATTTCATAAATGTTTTTATTAATTATTCAATTATGATGCCGTCAAATTGTTACCTGTAAGTTACGGAAGTTCACAACCTGAATTCACAAACTGAATTCACAATCCGGTCTCACAACCGGAATCAGATAAACATCGACTCTGCAACCGGCACGGAATCCGTTTTGCCTACATCTATCAATTTTGAACCTGTGTGATCGAAGCCACCTATTTTATTTGAAGAAGATAAATCGACATATACATCAACTATCGAAAATTTTCCTGTTTGTTTTATTAAAGACAACAGGTTGTTTTCGATAATGTGGACCCCACTGAATGCTTTTTGTAGTAAAGGTGACTGTTTTCTGGAGATTTTTTCATCACCGGTTTTCACATTTCTCCAACCGCACATTTGTCCTGTTTCATCGAATAAAAAGTAGCGGCTGGTTTCGCGCCGGGAAACTGCCAGTGTTGCGAGGTTCTTTTGTTTTTGATGAAAGCTGATCATTGCTTTCAGATCAAGGTCAGTAAGGATGTCAACATTCAGTGCTACAAATCTTTCGCCGAGTAGCATTGGCGCAGCTTTAAGTAAACCGCCACCCGTTTCCAAAACTTCATTTCTCTCATCACTGATTCTGATCGAACTTCCCCATCCATCATTCCGGCGGATTTCTTCTTCGATCTGGTCTGCAAAATGATGAACGTTTACTATCAGGTCCCTGATTTCGTATTGCTGCAGGTACTCAACATTCCGTTGAAGCAACGATTTGCCGTTGATCACGGCGAGGGCCTTCGGATGATGATCGGTCCACGGTTTAAATCTTGTACCCAAACCTGCGCAAAATATTAATCCTTTCATAACTACAAAACAATATTTTGAGGTATATCATTTTTGAAAGGATAGTCAGTATTAAAATGTAACCCGCGACTCTCATGCCGGAAGTTGGCACACTTCACGATAAGGTAACTTACCGTGATCATATTCCTCAATTCACATAACTGTGGTGAAAGAGTGGTTCTTTCATAGAGGCGTTCTGTTTCATCCCAAAGAAGGTCAAGCCTTTTCATAGCACGTTCCAGACGGGTTATTGTTCTGACGATACCAACATAATCACTCATTATCTGCTGAACTTCCTTGAGGCTTTGCGTTATTAAAATCATTTCTTTGGGATCTGTTGTGCCAGCGGCATTCCAATCGGGGATTATCCTTTCATCATCGATTTCGGGTAATGGACTCTGGACACTATCCATATACGCGCGATGCGCAAAAACCATGGCTTCCAGTAAGGAATTACTTGCAAGACGGTTAGCTCCGTGTAGCCCGGTACATGCACACTCACCGGCAGCATAGAGATTTCTGATGGAAGTTCTGCCCCATTCATCTGTTTTGATTCCGCCACAGCTGTAGTGTGCTGCCGGTGCCACCGGTATCAGATCCTTCGATACATTGATGCCGATCGACTTACACTTTTCATAGATGTTTGGAAAGTGCTCAATAAATTTGTCCAATGGCATATGCGTAACATCCAGGTAAACATGTTCAGTACCACTTATCTTCATCTCATTGTCAATTGCGCGGGCAACGATATCACGCGGAGCAAGATCTTTTCTCGGGTCATATCGTTCCATAAACGCTTCTCCGTTCAGGTTTCTGAGTATACCACCATCTCCTCTTACTGCTTCGGTGATCAGGAAAGACTGTCCCCTTACTCCCGGCTCATATAATGCAGTTGGATGAAACTGAATAAATTCCATGTTCTCAATCCTGCCCTTTGCACGGTAAACCATGGAAATTCCGTCTCCTGTGGCAATCAGCGGATTTGTTGTGGATCTGTAAACCTGGCCATTGCCACCGGTTGCCATCATGGTTACCCTGGAGAGAATTGTTTCAATTTCGTTGGTTTCTGTATTAAGCGCATACACCCCGTAACAGGTTATATCAGGAGTTGATTTGGTAACAAGGTAACCGAGATGATGTTGCGTTATCAGATCAACCACAAAACAATGCTTGACAACTTGAATATTCGTATGTTTTTCAAGAGCATCAACAAGCGCCCGCTCCATTTCTTTTCCCGTAACGTCTTTGTGATGCAATATCCTGAACTCACTGTGCCCGCCTTCTTTGCCTAATTTGTAATCGCCATCGGCTTCTTTGTCAAACTGCGTTCCAATTCCGATCAGTTCTTTAATCCTGTCTACACCTTCTTTCACAACTATTTCCACGACCTTTTGATTACAAAGTCCATCCCCTGCGATCAGTGTGTCTTCGATATGTTTGGTAAAACTATCATTCTCAAAATCGATAACTCCTGCAATGCCACCCTGCGCGTACTTCGTATTGGTTTCATCAACCTGAGCCTTTGTAATAATCAATATTTGTTTATCAGGAAACTGGGAGGCCAGCTTAATAGCATAAGTGAGGCCAGCAATACCGGAACCGATAATCAGAAAGTCGGTCTTCATAAAATATGTTTTTAATATGAAACGCCCATGTAAATCTTTTGACAAACCTGCCTATGCTATGCGCTTCGGCAGGCAAAGCAGGGGAATGTTCAAAGGGCGTTCCGTTCGACCATAAAAAATAGAAATGAACGGATGAAATCAGATTATTGCCATTATCAATACTCGATCGTATACGAAAACTTCTCCGGGGTTTCCATCATTTCAAGAAGGTTATACTTCATGGTTGCGGTTTTCTTGTCATCGGATAATTTGATCAGGGGATTATCTGATTTTTTAACGGGGCGGGGGAATTTAATTGTTGTAGTGTACAGGATTTCCATGCCGGAAGAAGAAAGCTGTTTCATCTGCTCCATCTCCGGTTTTTCCATCAGTGCTTTAAGTTTTTCTTTGTTGGCTTTACGGCTCAACATTCCGTTATTAGCCGTAACATCAAATATTCCATTCAACTGATCCATCTGATTACTCTTCGGTTGTGCCGGTAAGTCTCCAGCCGAACTTGAATCTCCACCTTTATCAAACATTGATTTAAAAGCTTCGCCAATACCGGTTCCGCTGTTACCCATACCAGACATAAGTTTTTGCAGATTGCCATAGCTTGTGAATGGCAGATTGACATTTAATTTCATGAGCTTTTCCTTCATGTTCATCTGAACCTGCAATTTTCCGTCTTTCAGCAATTCCTTCTGATCGGCAGTAACATCTTTCGCTGAATCCATCAGCGAGCCCATGAGAATAGTGGTATCTATAGCCCGGTCAAGGCCTTCTTTACTAAGTTCTTCTTCGCCTCCCATAGTTTGCAACATTTCCAGTAACTGACTCATATCCATTTTGGTTACATATGATCCCGAGCCGTTTTCATTAATCACAATTTCTTCGTTCACTTCGTAACAGCTCACAAAAAAAATAGCCAGAAGTGTTACCAGCGTCAATTTCAATTTCTTCATATAAATCAATATTTGCGTCTAAATTAATTCAAATGGGTGAATCAGGAGGGAGCAATTTCTGCCCTGTACCACACATTAAACGTTACCGAACGCCTGGGACCGAGTTCAATAAGTCCTATACCATTGTTAAAACTGTCTGGAGCACTACTCAGATTTTCAATAGCGATGCTTTGGCGGTGTTTTGGGGTAAAAACCTGCAGGTAAGGGTAAAGATCTGATACAAAAAAGGAGACAGTCAATTTGTTATTTGGGTTATATAAAACACAACAGGGGGATCCCGCTTCAGTATTCAATATATAGCAATTGTCAATTTCCCGGTCTCCCAGGCGATGAGGCACCTGAAAAGATGGTTCCTCAAGTACTTTACCTGTCGGTAAAAGTGCGGAATCGAATTCAAGCATGGAAGATGAGGCAAACTGAAGTATATAATCATCTACTTTCCCACCCAGTGAAAAATAAGGATGCCAGCCGTCTGCAACCGGGATCGTTTCGTCATCAAGATTAGTTATTGTTGTTTCAAGTTGGAGCACGTTTCCCGGCTGTAATACATATCTCACTTCGCAAAGGTATTCAAAGGGATAGCCGCTATCTTCTTTTTTATAATGATACCGGAGAGAAACAGACGCCATATTTTCATCTGAAAACTCATCTGCTATATTGAATGATTTGTTGAATAATAATCCATGGATCGCAGTACCGTCTTTAAATTTATTTTTGAATTCAAATTCCATCTCATCATATGTCCATTTACCTTCATGTATACGACAAGGGAAGGGGGATAGTTTTGAACCTTTATAGGAAAGGGCCAGAAAATCATTCAAATCTTCAGTGTCCCTGTAATTGTCAATAATATTGACTAAAGAACCATCCTGGTCTATGGCAAATTCATGTAGTAAGGCACCGGAGGCAGGCATAATGCTCACACGGGTATTTGTTATATTATCTATTAAACGAACAAGTGAAAATCCATTTTCATTATAACGCTCTATTGTGAAATTCATATCAGCAAGTTATTGAAAAGGAATATTTTTATCTTTCCAAACTTCATAAATTTGAAAATTATCAATTAAGGTTGCAGATGATTAATAGTATCGGTTCGTCGTTTCAGGAAAAATATGGAAAGCAACCTTTGATCGTAGCAGCGCCGGGTCGTGTGAACCTGATAGGCGAACATACGGATTACAATCAGGGTTTTGTTTTACCGGGTGCGGTAGATAAAAAGATTTACATGGGTATTGCAGAAAACAATACAAATACGGTAAATATATATGCCAGACAGTTCAATAATTCCTTTTCATTTTCGCTCAATGATCTCCAACCGGTAAAAGGCTGGCCCACTTATTTAATTGGGGTTAGCTTTTACATGCTTAAAGCAGGCGCCACTATCCGGGGGATGGATGTTATAATCGACGGAGATATCCCTGTCGGCGCGGGGATGAGCTCATCGGCGGCATTGTGTTCGGCTTACGGCAGTGCTATCAATGAAATATTTAACAACGGTCTTTCCAAAATGCAACTAGCTCTTATCGGGCAAAAAACAGAACACCATTTTGCCGAAGTACAATGTGGCATAATGGATCAGTTTGCAAGCATGCATGGCAAAGCGGGGCACGTAATGAAACTTGATTGCCGCAACCTGGAATATGAATATATCCCGTTTGATTTTCCTGATCATAAAATTGTACTGATTAACAGTATGGTAAGTCATAGCCTGGCATCGACGGAGTATAACACCAGAAGGCTTCAATGTGAAGAGGGCGTAAGGATTTTGCAAAATTCCTTAACCCGGGATGTTCATTCGCTACGAGACATCACTATCAGTGAACTTGAAACCTACAGGGAAAAATTACCCGAAGAAGTTTATAGAAGATGTTATTATATATTAAATGAGAATATGCGATTACTGAACGGTTGCGAATTATTGCGTAACAATGATCTGGATGGTTTTGGCAAACTTATGTATCAATCGCATGAAGGCCTTAGTAAATGGTATGAAGTAAGTTGCCCTGAGCTTGATTTCCTTGCAGAAACGGCCCGGGCCTATCCGGGAGTTTCGGGATCACGAATGATGGGTGGCGGATTCGGCGGCTGCACCATTAACATTGTACCTAAAGCTATTCTGGATGATTTTCAGGAAAATATGAAAGTTGCTTATACGAAAGAATATGGGAAATCACCGGAAATTTATGTAACCCAGCTTGATGACGGAGCGGGTGTAATAACAGGTTAAACAGGTTAAACAGGTTTGTAGAGATTGTTCCTGATGGCATAAATAACCAGCCCGATAGAGTTTTTCACGTTCATCTTTTCCTGTATTTTTAGCCGGTATCCTTCAACCGTCCGTATGCTCAGAAACAACTGATCAGCTATTTCCTTGTTGGTAAGTTCCTGGCAAATGAGCCTGATTATTTCGAGTTCGCGGTCGCTGAATTCGATCTTTCTTGTCTTCTTATACGGATTAAACTTACTTTTTGCTATCATCTGGGCAAGCTTCGCAGATGTATGTTTGCAGTAATAGGGTTCTTCCTGGTAGACAGTTCTGATAGCATCTGCCACCTCATGTTTATCAGCATTTTTCAGCAGATATCCTTTTGCTCCCGCTTCCAGCATGTCGATGATCAGATCCTCTTCATCAAACATGGAAAGGCCGATTACGCCTACATCCGGGAATTGTTCTGCCAGTATTTTTGCGGCTTCGATCCCATCCATTCTGGGCATTTTAATATCTGTGATCACAACATCAGGTCGCAGGGTCTGAACAAGATCAATGAGTTCTTTTCCGTCACCGGCTTCGCCTAACAATTGAATATCATCCTGGCGACTGATCATAAGTCTAAAGCCGTCACGAAAAATTTCATGATCATCAGCTATCACTATTTTGATATTCCCTAACGTTTTTGTCATTATGTTACGAATCAACTGATACAAATATAGTTCAGTTTTCCCGAGCAAATTTGATACGCCAAGACATAACGCACGGATTATTACAAAATCAGGAATATCGTAGCATATATCATGCGGGGATTTCAAATAGATATCTTGTGCCGGTGCCTTTTTCCGAAGAATAGGTGAACTCCCCGCCCATTACTTCCGTGCGACTCTGAAGATTGAGTAACCCAAGGCCTCCTGCCATTTTTGTTTTTTGTTCATAGTTGAATCCAATACCATCATCATCCGTCCGCAATATGATCAGATCCTTTTCGTGTGAAAAAATTAACCTGAGATTTTTAGCATGAGCATGTTTGATCGTATTATGAATTATTTCCTGGATAACACGGTAAAGATTGATTTCTTTATCCTGGCTCATAACAACATCTGCGGGAAACTCAAGTGTGATATTTAGTGGATATACATCTTTCACTCTTGAGATCGAATCTTCTATAGCTACTTTTAAACCTTTTCTTAGCAAGGTATTTGGCATCAGGTTATTTGAAATTTCACGCAGCTTTTGGATGATATCGTCAATATGACCACTCGACTTCTCGATCAGTTTAACATCATGCGGAATTTCTGTTTCGAGATTTGTGATCTGAAGTTTAACGGCCGACAATAGTGGCCCCAGCTCATCATGAAGATCGGACGCTATCCTTCTCCTTTCATTTTCAAGTGTGGTGATTTCCGCGAGGATCTTAGCTTTGTGGAGATGAAGATTCCGACGCTGGTGCCTGATTATTGTTATCAGAAAATAGGAGATGATTATAGCAAGAATCCCCGCTACTATTTCAATGGCTGTAAAAAAATCTTCTTCCCTGGGATCCATATTATGACAAAAGCATATAGAAGATTAGCGAATAAATTTACATATTTCTGTATAGCGAAAATACTAAAAACAAATTCGGAACTGCTGCTCTTACGCAGGGCATACAGGTAAAACGTTTCCGTGGTTATTTTATACGAAAAGAAAATGATCACTCCTATGCAAATTAAGAATTTAGCATTGGTGACAAAGCTTTTTCTTTCCCGTACTATCATCTTATTTATCTGATCTATTGCCAGGATAACCAGCAGCACGGAGTAACTTATTCTGTAATAGGAACTAAGTTCATGTATGGTGTTGACCAGAAAACTGTCAACCAACCAAAGAATAATTATTGCTGCCTGGATGATGAAGAAAAGCCACGGACGGCGATGGAAAGACCCCCATTTATTGAATTGCCAGATAAAAAGTAGTCCTTCCAGCAACACATAGATGTTGGAAGGTAACAGGGTACCGGAAGATTTTTGGAAAACAAAGGCAACGATTTCAATAAGTACACCAAGCCAGCATATATATATGAAGGGGTAATAAGATTTTTCAATTTGATTAAATCTTATTACCCCCAATACTGCAGCTATGATAATGCTGAAGGTTGAAATATTTGATATGATATCCTGATACATATTAAGGCATAGAGCTGGTATCTCCGTATGGTGGGCAGCGCTGACTGTCTTCGAGAATCACTCCTTCGTCCTCTACACCTCTTTCCGTTGCCATCGCCTGCATTTTAGCTACGGGTTTTGCAACGGCGGCAGCACCCCACATACTTTTTCCTTCTTTGTCTACTCCAACAACAACTGCAACCATCATCGGAACTATTTCGCCGGATTTATCTTCTTTTTTAAGCCCGTAATGAATCCTGATACCTTCACAACCTGGCTGTGCAAGGATAGCTAAAATACTTTTTTCATTAAATGCTTCCCAGGTTGGTAACACACCAAACTCTTTCTGTGCCCGTGCCAGTTTAGGATTAACCAGTTCATATTGTGTTTCCTGAAAATTGTCAATGAGTCTTTTAGCTTCTGCGCGATCTATAAAATGATTGATTTCTACTAACCGGGGATTTTTGTCCATAACAGTTTATTTTAAAGGTTAAAAATGTGAGGACAATAAAATTATGGGAAGCAAAAATCAAAATTATAAGTAGAAATACTTAAAATTCAAATAATCTGGTTTCTTTGAGCGAAATCAACTAATGCCCACCTGTACCTCGGTTAAATTACACTCCTCCCGGTTGAAATCGACGTTTATATACATCTCCCGGCTAGCACCATTCATTTTCAGGTTCTGTTTTGTTATCTCCCCGATAAGTTTCTCATATGTCTTCTTAAGTTCGGTCCAGGCTCCCTCATGGATCACAGACATACATTTGAAAGCCGGCAATTCCTTAAACAGGAAGTGCTCATTTGTTTCGGGGACACCAGAAACCGGTACGGCAATTTCCAGGGTAAATATTGTTTCCGGATTTCCGTCCATTCCATAATAAAACCAGTATTGCGGACCCGCTACCAGAAGTTGCTGCCTTGCTGCTTCAGCGTACAGTTCCTTTGCTACCGTCCCTACTTTATCCTGCAGCGTTAACAGACTTGCCTGGTAAGAACAGTACAAAACATTCATTGGTGGATGAGACTTCACTTGCATAGTTTATATATTTTTCAGGTAAAGGAACAACCAGGTAGTGACAACCTTATGTCAGCAGGTAAAACGTGCGATGAATTATAAACAGGTAAATCATGCGCTGCGCTGTTACAACTTCAACTGATGAGCATTTCCTCACTGTAATGATCACGGAGCTCTTCAGTATATCTCACCATTTTTTCATGCAGCGACCCGGGAGAAACAATTTCTACGGCATTGGTATAGGAAATCAGCCATCGGCCGAAACTATCCAGGCATCCGGTAAGAAATTTCATCCGGACCCTTTCGCCAAGGTCCTCTTCTGAAACAAAACCGAAATAATATTTGTAGGATGTTATCTGCCGGGCAATATCTTTATCAAAAATGACAACAGCCTCCTGTAGCTGGCCATGATTCTGAATCTTATCAATATATTCTTTGAGTGACGGGTGGGCTGTTGCATCAAAACACTCCTCCGCAATGGCTAATGTATTTATCTTATCAACCCTGAAATCGCGATAATCATTACGGAGTTTGCACCAGGCTATCAAATGCCAGCTGTTTCCGTAATAATATAACCCAATTGGTTCAACCACCCTCGAGGTCAGTTCTTCCTTATACGACGAATTATAAAGAATCTTCAGGCACCTTCTGTGAACTATGGCGTGCTGGATATTTGAAAGATGTTGCTGTCCAAAGTCCTGACCTAACGGGAGTCTTCGTTCAGTAATATGAATATGCGAAGATAGTTTTTCCACATAATCCTTATCAGAACCCCGTAAAACAGCTTTAATTTTATAAAGCGCCCCATCGAAGTGTTTTCTGACAGACATATCAGTGAACTTTTCGGCCAGTTTAGCTCCCATAAGCAATGCGCTTGCTTCTTCCTGCGTAAACATTACAGGCGGAAGCCTGTACCCTTCCATAACGGAATAGCCAATACCTGCCTCGCCAATTACCGGTACTCCGGATTCTTCCAGCGCCTTCACATCCCGATAAACAGTTCGCAGACTAATATTAAACCGGTCCGCAATATCCTGGGCAGTCACCTTCTTTTTTGATTGAAGATGAGTAAGAATAGCATGTAAACGGTCAATACGGTTCATCGGTATGTTTTAACAATGATTAATCGTAAATCTCAGGCCGGCTCGAGCCAGGCACCATGCTCTTTAAGCAAATTGATCAACTCTTCAACTGCAATATTACTGTTTACAGAACGCTTAACCACTTCTTTGCCTTTATATAATGTAATCTTTCCCGGGCCGCTGCCTACATAGCCGAAATCAGCATCTGCCATTTCACCGGGTCCGTTTACAATGCATCCCATTATGGCTATTTTCAAACCTTTTAAATGGTTGGTTCTTGACCTGATCTTTGCCGTGGTTTCCTGGAGATCGAACAAGGTGCGTCCACACGACGGACAGGAAATGTATTCTGTTCTTGAGATCCTTGTCCGGGTTGCCTGCAAAATTGAAAATGCCGAGTTGTTCAGAAATTGTTCGATGGTCTGATTACTGCGATAAGTCCTGCCTTCGTCATTGAATAAAATCTTCCTGAGATTATCATCACCATAACTTTCGGAAGTCATTCCAAGGCAAATACCATCACCAAATCCATCCAGCAGTAAAGCACCGGCTTCGGTAGAATAATGTATAAGGTGTTCGCCGATTGTTTTCCAATAGCTGTCAACTATTAATATAACCGGATTATTAATTTTCCGGTTGAGCAGTTCAATAAACATTCTCCTTACTGCAGGCATTGAACGGGAATTCGTGCTGCTCAGGCAGATAACAACAGCGGGATCATTTGCAATCTTATCGAGCCACTCAATTTCTTCGGAAAAATCCGGAGTACTGTAGCAATCGATCATTACAAAATTCAGTTTGTCGCTTTTTATTTCAGCAGAAGCGAATCCGCTACCTGCATAAATTGGAAAGTATTTTAATTTATCAGTTGCTTGCATCCAGTGATTTGGCCACGTAATCACTTTCAATGTTCCAGGTAGTGCAAATCCGAGTTCAGGTTGACCTGTAAAAATATAATCTGCAGCTGCATCAGAGATATGCCATTTGTCTGTTGCTTCATCATAGCGGTAACCTACATTCAAAAGATCAGCGGGCTTTATTTTCTCAAGCTTGCTAAGATCCGCTATAACTACAGGTACATGATTCGAACCGATATTATCAACTTCATAGGTTTTACGACGCATATAATTGAAGCTGTCATAAGGAAGGTTATCCACTTCCGGAATTGCAACGTTACTATGTTCAGGTAGCGATCTTTCATATCGCTTCACAATATTTTTACAAACCGGGATTTCAAGTTCAGGATCTTCGGTCAGGGATACCCGTATGGTATCGCCGATACCTTCTTCCATCAGGGTACCAATACCGACTGCCGATTTAATGCGACCGTCCTCTCCGTCACCCGCTTCTGTTACGCCAAGATGAAGCGGATAACTTTCATTGAATTCCAGCTCCATCTGCTTTACCAGCAGGCGATATGCCTGAACCATAACCTGTGGGTTGCTACTCTTCATGCTAAGCACGATGTTGTGATAATTTTCATCACGTGCTATCCGTAAAAATTCCATCGCACTTTCAACCATGCCCATCGGTGTGTCTCCATAACGGCTCATAATACGGTCGCTCAGAGAGCCATGATTGGTTCCGATCCGCATTGCAGTTCCATATTCTTTACAGATCCTTACAAGAGGGGTGAACCGGTCGCGGATCCGTTCTATTTCTTCATGATATCGCTGGTCCGTGTAGTCAATAAACTCAAACTTCTTTTTATCAACATAGTTGCCGGGATTAACTCTGACCTTCTCAACAATCCTGGCTGCGATCTCTGCAGCATTTGGAGTAAAGTGTATATCTGCGATCAAAGGTGTGGCATAACCCCTTCGTCTTAGTTCATTTTTAATCAGGAGAAGATTTTCAGCTTCATTTCTGCTTGGAGCAGTGATACGGATCATTTCGGCACCGGCCTCGATACAACGAATGCTTTGTTCAACTGTAGCCATTGTGTCCATTGTATCCGTGGTAGTCATTGTCTGAACACGCACAGGATGATAGTTACCAAGCAACAGGTCACCAATCTTTACTTCACGGGTTTTAAGGCGCATATAAATTTATCCTTTTCAAAATTATCCGGGTTACGGAAAATTATCCGGGTTACGGAGCCGTTTTACCAGATGACAAAGTTACTAAACAAACCCCCACTTTAATTACCAATCCTTATCGGGCTGCGACGTCGCCCTGGAACGGCTTTGCTGCATTTTTTGTTGAATATCCTGTTCTTTCTGGCGAAGTGCCTTCATGAGCTGTTCGACCTGTTTCCGGTTGAATTTACTTTGATCCTTTTGTTGTTTTTTTTGCTGATCCTGCTTGTCCTGTTGTTTTTTCTGCTGATCCTGCTTGTTTTCGTTTGGTTGATTTTGTTTTCTCAACTCGTGCAGCGCTTTTTGGAGATTGTGTCGTGCGTCTTCGTCCGCAGGATTGATTTTCAAAGCAGATTTGTATGCGCCGATACTTTCAAGTAATTTCTTTTGACGGGTATATGAAACGCCTTTATTATATATATTTTTTTCACGGGAAGTGTTATCCTTACTCAGTTCTATCGATTTGTCATAAGCAGTAAGTGCTTCATCAAAACTTTCTTTTTTAAATACTGCATTGCCGAGATTATATTGAACAACACCGTTGTCGGGGTTTGATTCAGCAGCTTTCCGGTATTCTGCGGCGGCTTCCTCAAATTTTCCTTCCTTATAAAGTTTGTTTCCCTTGATTACAGCTTTACTCTCTGTCTGTGCCATTACAGTTACCGGAAGAAGTATTGCAATAATTATCCTTATGATGTGTATCCTTATGATATAACTCTGTTTGATATATCCCGTTTTGATATATCTCATTCTGATATGATTCGATTTTAAATGATTCTTGGAAATCATGCAGTTTTCCATTTACGTTCGGGAATAAAAAACTCAACAAACAACAACAGAAATGCCCCCGCCAGGAACCATTGAAAATAATGGTGGTAATCTTTAAATGCGCTATCCTCAAGCGAAGTTTGCTCAATAGACCGGAGTTGTTCAATGATTCTTTCAACTGCCGGTCCGATATCTGTGAGCCTGATATATACACCAGAGGTGGATTGTGACAATTGTTGCAGTTCCGGTTCGTTTAATTTTGAAATGACCGTTTGCCCCTGGTTATCCTTTTTATACTCGTTGCTCATTGGATCGATAATGGGCGAACCTTCAGGTGAACCAACACCAACAGTGTTGATCATCACCCCGTTATTAGCCATTTCAATGGCAAGTTTCAGGGCTTCAGGATCATGATCTTCTCCATCAGTTATCAGAATAATGGATTTATACTTCCTTTCCTTACTGTTAAAGGCCGAATTCCCAAGTCTCAGCGCTTCAGCGATTACAGTACCCTGGGTCGGAACAACTTCGGGTCCTGCATTTTGCACGTACATTTTCGCCGCTGCATGATCTGAAGTCAGCGGCATCTGGAGGTACGCCCTGCCCGCAAAAAGAACGAGACCGACCCTGTCGTTCTGCAGTTCGTCTATCAGCCGGTAAACCAGTTGCCGGGCAACTTCAAGCCTGTTTGGTTTGCTATCCTGCGCCAGCATGCTTTTGCTTACATCCAACGCAATAAGCACATCAACACCCTTTCGCTGAACCGGATCCATCGCTCCCGGTTTCTGCAGATTTGCCACGCCGAGAATAACGGCAGCAAGGGCAAATGTGACAAGGAGAAATTTTATCAGAAAATTTACCCGCGAGTATCCGCTGATCAGTTCCATGACCAGCTTTTCATCACCGATCTTTTTAATGGTCTTCTTTTTCCATTTCAGCAGTGCCACAAAAAGGATGGCAACAACCGGCAGTGCCGCCAGAAAAAAAAGATATTCGTTATGCTGAAAATGAAACATGCAGAAAAAAGGTAATATTTCGGTGATTAAGTATACCAAAGGGATCAAATATAGCAAATCGGGTGCCTGTAAAAAGTAGATTACGATTTTTAAGACAAGATTCGCTGTACTCCCCTCTTGCGAAGAACCTGCCCGCCGTGGCGGGAGGGGAAATGCCGAAGTGTAAGTTCGTGCGGATCAGCGTTTGCCTTCGAAAAAACCATAATGTTTCAGGATATCCCTGAGTATCTTTAGTCTTGTGGGGGGTATTGCAAAATTCTTTGACGGATGCTCAATCTGTAATACAAAAAAATAAGGGTGTTGATTTTCTTCTATCCACCCGATGATCCACCCGATAGAATGACCTTTTTCTGTATATCCCCATCCGGTTTTGTAGCTCAGTGAGTAGTCGGGTTTTTTCTCCTGAAGCATCATCCCCCTCACCAGTCGTTGAGTTCTTTTCTGAAACGGCAATTGGTCAAAATATAATTGCTTAACAATTCCGAGCTGTTCATCGGCTGTGATCTTTACACTGTTATCAAGCCAGAATGTGTCCAGATTATTTTGAATGATGAAGGGTTTATAACGGCGCGCATACCCGAGGCTGTCAAGCCATTTTTGCATGGTATCTTTTCCGATTCGGAGTGCGAGCTCCTGGTACCAGGGGGGACAGGAAATCCGGAAAGCCTCATTCATCGGCATGTCCTTGTCGCATTCCGGACGACCGTGGCTGAGGCCATTCCACGAAATAACTAAACTAGTATCAACAGCCCTGCCTGTTTCTATACCAATGAGCGAGTTGATAATTTTGAAAGTGGACGCGGGCAGATAAGCGCTGTCACGAAATCTTGCGACATTATAAATATTGAAGCTACCCTTTCCGTTATCGAACATCCCGAAAGTTCCCTGTACATTATTTTGTTTAAAATAAGTTTCAAGGCTTTCATCATTGTCAACGTTGTTGGGGGAACACGCATTTAATATCGTCACTAAAACACAAAGAAAATATCCGGCTTTCGTCACTTGTAAAGTTTGCGCGAAGGTAATAAATCAAAACCTGGAAAGAACTGCGCGCTGGAAACTTTTAACCGCGTAACTCTCAACAAAAGGAATTTCTTTATTCCCCTTGCCCGAAGTTCTGATGGATTTTAATGGATAACTGGTGAATTCCACAATCAGTTTATCATCCTCGAGATAATAGGTATTGACGATGGTAGCGTTTGAAACACTAAAGGCGCCACTAAATCTGTTTCCCAACCAGTATTGGTCCAGTAAAATGCCGTTTCTTTCATCAATCAGCCAATGCCCGGTCAACGTATCAACAGGTTTTAACCGGTATGGCCGGCTATCTTTTGACTGTTCGTTATAAATGATATGCCATGTGAAATGCCCCGCGGTGTCTGCAGAAGGCTGAATGAGTAATTGCATAGGGACATGTTGGGCCGCCTTCCCGACAGGAAACCACGCCAGTTCGCCTTTCCAGTTCCCTGTGAAGTCATCCGGGAATTTCGGCGATGGCTTATGTTGGCCAAACGATTTATTGAGAACAATGATGAAACCAAAAAATACAATGAGGCAATACTTCATCAGGGTTATTTTAGTCGGCCCTTTTGGATTTAGAATCAAAGCCATCGTTTCAGAACTAAGGCAATATCGGGCAAGAAATATTATTTATTAGCGGGCTCAAGTCCATACAGGCTGATCATTTTTAATAAAACACCATTTGTCCATCCAAAGCCATCCTGAGATGGATATTCACCACCACCCGCAGGTTTGGAGAGATCGACAACATCATATTTTTCCATAAGCTTACCGGTCTCATTGAATACTTTCAGATTCAGATTCATCCAGTTCCTCGATATACTTTCGGCAAGGTTGTGTTCCTCGTAATTGATAAGGCCCTGTACCGCGATCCATTGCAATGGAGCCCATCCATTAGGCGCATCCCACTGCAGTCCGGTTGTTTGTAAAGTAGTAACTAACCCGCCCGCACGAAGGAACCTACGTCTAAGTATATACTCGATATTTTTTATGCGTGTTTTAGGCGCTACATTGCAAAATAAGGCTGCCATACCGGCAAGTGTAATATTTGTACTAAGATGTTTTGCAGTGATGTTGTAATCAACATACCAACCATGTATAGTAGACCAGCAATACTTGTTTATTGCGACTTTACGACGTTCAGCGATCTGGTTAAAATACCTTTCCTTGAGAAGGTCTCCCCGTATTTTGTAAGCTTTCGCCAGTACCGATTCGAGGTTAAATAAAAAACAGTTCAGGTCTACCGGAATAAGATCGGTTGTTTGTATCGACCTGAGGTTTTTACCGTCTGCAAGCCATCTGCTGCTGAAATCCCAGCCACTTTCAGCAGCGGACCTCAGATCGCGATTCATCTTTAATCGTTTTGCTTCAGGTTGATCTTTTGATAAAGAATCATCTTCGAAATAGGCTTCGTGCCTGGGAACATCCAGCTGATCGTAATAGCGATTGAGGGTGCTTCCATCCGGCATTCTGACCACATGTTTCGTCGGAGCGCTTTTGTCCATCCAATAACTATATTCCTTTTCAAGTGCACCGAGATAGATTGCATACGCGGCATCACCACTTATCCCAGCCAGCAACTCAACCATCATCGAAAACAACGGGGGTTGTGACCGGCTCAGATAATACGATCTGTTGCCATTTGGAATTAGTCCATATTGATTGATGAGATAGGCGAAATTATTCACCATATTTTCGATAAGAGCGGTCTCCCCGCTTTCTTTTAAACCAAGCATCGTAAAGTAGGAATCCCAATAGTAAATCTCGCGGAACCGGCCGCCGGGTACAATGTATGGATATGGCAGTGGTAGCAGAGAACTGCCTTCTACTATTGTCGCATCCTGTTTCCTTGAAAGTTGTGACCAAAGCTTTTTTATATGAACACTTATATCTTTTTCCGCGGAAGCGACTTCTGCCCTTGCTGGTTCAGGCAAAATAAAATTAGCCTCAACAAACTTTTTTAAGTCGAATGCTGAATCTTTGTGGATGTTATAGTCGTACATAATATCCAGGGGCTTTCTTTTTGGAACAGCATCCACAAAAGTTTTTCCATCCGGGAACAGGCGTTTAAGCTGGACCTGCCTGAACAACTGCCCGTAATTTTGATCCGGTGCCGGAATGATTTGTGCTTCAGTCATAACAGGCAAAAAAATCAAGAAACCAAAAAAAATGAGTAATTTGAACATGCCAGCTTATTAGTTCTACTAAATTAAGCATAAAAAAATCATCCCGTAGAAACGGGATGATTACCATATTAATAAACATAACCAAAATTCTTAGGCGTAACTACGCTATAATTTTATTGCGAGCGACATGTTCATATTTCTACCCTCCGACGACCAAACTCCGGGTCCGGGATAGAACATGGGTCGTTTTGTAAAATATTGTTTGTCCGTAACATTGTTCAGATTGAGTCTTAATTCGAGCATGGATGATATCCTGACCATCGCATTTATATCAACAATACCATAAGATGGAACTAAGCCGGTTGCACCGGTTGCGGGAGGTGGTGTAACTGTATTCAGGGCATCTGCATAACTTTTTGCAGTATAGCTATACAATCCCGACACACTAATCCTGCCTGCTCTTAATGTCACCCCGGATCTGCTGATAAGATCTGGTGCCGATTCAACTTTATTTCCCCGGATGTTCACATTTGCATTACCCGATTTCAATTGTCCTTTGGTATATCGTGCATCCATAACCGAAGTTGAAGTGAATACGCTCAACCCTGTTTTTTTTCCTAGTAACCAACTACCCTGAATCAACATTTCCAAACCTTTTGTTCTTGAGTTACCGGTATTGGTGCGATAAGTATAGAGTGCCCCTGAGCCATCTGTCAAGGCTAGTGTTCCAAACCTGTTATTATATTGAAGCAGATATCCCGTTACATCGAAACTCAGAAAACTCCAGTTTCCCCGGAAACCAGCCTCGATATTAAACCCGTTTGCATCACTGATTGCCGGATCAACTTTTTCAATTGTCGATGAAGGAATCAAATCTTTAAAAGCCATTGCCCGGTAAGCTTCTGAAAATCCGGCGTACAATTCGAGACCGCGTGTTGCTTTATAGGAAAGATTTGCACCGAACAAAGGAAATTTATGATCCATTGCAACAGGAATTTTTTCCGCCTCATAGTAACTGATAATGCCGGATAGATCAGTTTTACCGGACTCGACTCTAACGCCAACACCAACCCGAAGTTTCGAAGTAAGTTGAATGTTGTTTTCTGCAAAAACTGCCAGGTTTTGGGTTTTAAGGTAAAGGTCACGACCCCATTGCGGATCGAGCAACGTAAGATCAAAATCACTTCCGGTAGTACCTTTACCAAGCTGTGAGCGATTCAGGTTGTTATTCATGTATTGAATACCACCTGCGATTACACTTTTGAATTTGCTGATTTTATAATTATGAAGGATACGTAATTCAGTTGTATAACTTCTGAACCGGTCGATATCTATCTGCCGGTTATTATAATCATGTGTGCTGGTATTTATTGTATCTGCAATATTTGTTGGCTTATCATACATTACACTATTTCGTTTCCCCAGTACTGCCGAACTTACCAGTTGAATATTTGTGCGATCAGAAATGGCCCAGTCAATTTTAACAGAAGGCACATGAATATCAGGGTTAAAATAATTCCTGGTCCGTGTTGCCTGACGCGGATCGGCTTCAAATTGTTTGTCAGTCAAAGGCCCCGGAATTCTGTAGATATACTCTGATCTTGCCCATTCAAGCGTAACCGAGAAATTCTTTGTTGGCTCATAGGCAACCGTTACCTGTTCGGCTTCTGAATCTGTGTGCTCATATTTTCTATAACCATCTCTCGATTTACGATAGATATATCCATAATATCTGAACTTTCCAATCTTTCCACCAATTGCATTGTATGTGCTGAGTTGTTTAAATGACCCGATGCTGCTAATACTTTCAAAGCCGAACTTCCTTGTGCTGTCACCGTGTTTACTTATATAATTCAGCATGCCGCCAAACTGTGCACCATATTGTAGCGAACCCGTACCCCGCACCAGTTGTATACGCTCGATGCTTTCCATTGGCATGCTATAATGGCTCGCAGGATAACCGTACATGTCTGAATTAGTGATCACTCCATCTTTACGAATATTGAATTCCCAGCCCCTGTGCGGATCCAATCCCCTTGCAGCAATATTTACCTGATTGCCGGCGCCATCCATATCATAAACAAAGACACCCGGTACTTTTACAAAAAGCTGGCGTGCCACTTTATTTGTCAGATCACCTTCTTTTTGAGCGATATTAATAGTCTCGGTTTTTTTGCCAGAATAAATATATGTGTCAGCCACATCTGGCAATGGCTTAACCATAATGTTGTTCAATATAGATATGATATAAACGCTGTCAAGTGATCTATACGGAAATGTATCCTGGTATAAATAGCTGCTGATACCGGGGTGATATTTTTCAATACCCCAGGCACTGCTCAGGCTTAAAACCACCAGCAAACTCATCAACAATCTGAAAACCATTCTAATCATTTACGTTTCTATTCCCGACACTTAACAGTCCCATTCCCCACTTTACTGTCTATTTCTGCTTGATTTTTTTTAACGTCATTATTTCTATTTGACGTCATTATTTGACGACAGGTAACAAAGTGGATTACTCACCTGCTCCATCTGTTTTCGCTCTTTGTATTGCATAGTTGCCAATATTATTTCCAACTTGTAATCCGACTTCACAGTCGCTGCGGTAATGGATCCCCGCCAACATTCTTGAAACGGATGCTTCCTGCGCCATTGCTTTATACACCGCTGCTTTTTCCGGAACTATGTGCCCAAGAATAGTAGCTGCAGCACCGCTGAATGTTGAATGCCCAGAGATATATGCCGGAAAATTCGGAATACCTGTTAAGGTTTTAATTCTGCTGTCCATCTGTGTTGGCCTGGGATTGAAGTAGAAATATTTCGTATCCCAACACACAATGCTTGCATCCATGAGCGACATATTTAACAGAGCCATATTTCTTGCCCAGCGGACCTCACTATAATTTCTGGTGATGAAGTCGTCGGCCGCGATAGCATCCCAATGTCCCGCAGGAGTTGAAGTTCCTGCACCATCTGCCCAGAAATGTACTATACGATAATGTTCACGCGTATCATCTTTTGTGTACGCAAGAATTTCAGCAGTTTCTTTTTTCATTTGCTCAGAATTTACACTGGGAGGCGGGCCCGGCCTCAATGATACGCAGGTTGCTGAATCAAAAAGAAATGCTTTTACTTTACCAAAAATGGGAAGCATTGGCGGTCGCTTTGGTAACTCCAGGCTATACCACGGTGTTTCACCTTTGGCCATACAGTCTGTTTCCAGTTTGGCCCAGTCAGTTTTATTGCCTCCGGCTGTACCAGCGCGATCGCCGCGTGCACGTGCAACGAATTTTTGAGCAACTAATTTACCAAGTGCTTCGCCCGCATCGATATCGCTGCGAACATTGGCACCTGCGATCAACCTCGCCCTTTTATGCTCTTCTGCTTTTTGCTGTACATACTCCAGATCGCCCGGGAATAATAACTTCATCATTTCCAAAGCAACACCTGCCAGAACAGCATCTTCAGAAGGATATGAAGGCAGATCAGTATCTGTCAGTAAATTTTTTATTGTGTTATCGACTTTATAAGGAGCCGCTCTTTTATATAACTTTTTATAATGCCAGGCTGCAACAAGTGCATCATATTGCGCAGCACTGAAGTAAGCATAAGCGCGGGCCGAATAAGGTGGATTTGCAAATGGAAAGAATGGATAGGCCAATGGATTATTGGCATTCGGGGCAGGATAAGTTCCGTCGTCATTCTGGTAAGGAGGCAAATTGTGTTTTGCTACAAGTTCCCGCATTATTTCGTTCCATCTTAACACACCACCGGCTCCCCAATACTCTACCAGCTCTTTTTCCTCGCTGGTAATGTTGTCCTGGTATGAACGGATCTCACTAAGCTGTGCAATATAATCAGGTGTACCTGTTGCACCCGGAGCCGCTACCGCAAATTCTGAAGGCGAAGTAAGCAACACTGTTTTCCACGTACCCGCATCCACATCTGTTTTTGCCGGCGCAAGAGCAGCCAGATCTTCAGTACGTCCTGAAATTCCTTTTGAACAGGAAAGCGGAAGGATGAAAAGTGCGATGGTTATAATTGATATATAGGTTAAAATCTTTTTCATAAAACTTCTTTGTCAGATTAGTTAGCAGTTTTGGTTTTTTTGTTGAAATCGAACACATACATGACAGCTCCGTTTGCACCAATCGCCTGGCCCATGTTCCTGCCGGCAAGCGTATAATTGCCACCAACCATGAGGCTCAGACCCGGCAACGCGCGTGGATTACATTTTACGCTGAATCCCGCCATAGTAGCATTCATTTCATTGCTTGGGAATGGCATATTGTTCCGGCTGATATCGAAACCGCCAAGGGTTGTCCAGTTACTGACAATTGCTTCGGCACCAAACAAACTACCGCGATAGCCTAACCGAACCTGGAAGGAAGCTGCATCGGGCATTTTAACTTCATTGGTATAATGAGGTTCATCTGTATAATAAAAGTCACGGTCAATTTCGATATTACTTCTGTGTATGTAAGCAGCGGTTCCCGTTATAAACATTCTGTTATATTCATAATCAGCTGTGAAACGCCCTGTTAAATTTTTACTTCTCAGACCAATTGCGAGCGGTTGATAATCTGCAACATAATTACTTACAGGAAAAGAAAATCCGCCCAATGCGAAGAATGAAAATTTGCCTTTGCCGTATTTTTTTTCAAGAAGTTTATACTTCAGCATAAGGCTCAGATCCTGAATGCCGTTTACACCATGTAATGTTCCGGCAGAAGCTTTGGTCCAAACATATGGCACACTGAACAGGAAGTTTAATTTGTTTGTGATGCCATAGTTTCCCATCCAGCCAATCATTTGTGTAGATATATCGCCAAGATTTTCATTGGTTCTTTTTCGCTTGCCTTCCCAATATTGGTCCCAGCTGCTGTAACTATATTGAAAGCCGGTACAAAAATTATTTTTTCGCATCATAATTCCATCGACGTCGGTCTGAGCACTTGCAGGCGCTATCATCGCAAAACCACAGGCTATCAGGAAGGCTGATTGTTTAAGATGTTTGAATAAATTTCTCATTTAAGGAGTTTTAAGGGTTGACTTAGTTTTGGTTGTTGACTTTCGATGAATCCGTTTGTGAAGATGTGGCCAGATGTTCGCCTTTCTTCATTTTAAGTTTCGTAAATAAATAGTTTGCAATACTGGTTCCTTGTTTTATTCCTTCAGTAACTGCCAGACGATAATGAATTCCACCATATAAACGACTTAACGAAGCTTCGTTCGCCGCGTCAATGGCAGATTTAAATTTACGGTCCGGCCACCCCCACGCCCGTTCAGTTGTATCAGTGAATGCCTGGTTGTCGCCATAGATCCGGGTAAGAACTGTTGATGCGGCGCTCGATATAACCGAGTGTCCACTGGTATATTCAGGAAATGGAGGTGTTTGTAATCTTGGCTTCCAGTTGTTATCTATATAAAGGTTAATATAAGTTTCGGGCCTGATGAGACTCCAATTGTACTTGGCATCCCAGCAAGCTATAAAACCATCCATTACACCGAAAGCCACACAGGTATATGTATATACTGTTGATGCAAAATCGGCCTGTTTATTTTTACAGATAATACCGGTGATCCCCATCCAGTGACCGCCAGGTGTCATCGCTTTTGTAGCATACATTACATGGCCAACCACATTCATTTTAAAACCATTGCAGTCCCAGAAATCTGCTGTGGCAACATGTTCTGTTTGAGCCGCATTACCGATCTGGTACACTTCATAAACCATCTTATAGAAATCACTGTTTTTATCTTTGCTGAATTGATAAGGTGCTATAGGACGAAACATATTGGACGAATCCATAACAATCGTCCGGATTGTCATCCATTTAGGTTCCACGGCAGCAAAATAGGCCGGCGGCGTAGGCACCCATTTCCCTTCATCATTATTATTAACCGTATATTTTGGTGCTGATCTTGTTTCAGCATATTTGTCCTTCTTACTCCATTCCAAAACGGATTTGGCCACAGCAACTCCATAAGCGATAGAATTCTCAATTACATCTTCCGGCATTCCGTGTTCCTTTGCGATCAGATTCAGCGTATCAATGATAGCGTCTGTTTTATCTTTCGAAAAAGTAAGAGTGCGGCCTACCTCCATAAACGCCGTCAGCGCAGCAAAATGAGGGTTGATCTTTTTGCCAGGATCAGGTGCGGGTGATTTTGCATATCCCTTAAGCTGATCACTCAGAGACGTATAATTTGCGTTGGTATTAGCGATTACTTCATAGGCAGCCAGATGTGAGTAAGCATAGATCCTGCTCGCCACAGGAGGGTTAAATATATCATATGTAATAACCTCGGTGAGATCAGAAACAGTTTTGCTGTAGAGATCCCCTTGGCTCATTACGGCCTCAAAATCTTTTTTTGTACTACAGGCATTAAGTAATACAAGGATAGATAACCCAACAATAAATTTGCACATATCAAGATCAATAAAATAGAAAAGTGACCGGAAGTTCAGGTCAGTGTATGAATAAAATGGTTCAGCAGAATTCCGGTGGCTGACCGGGAATACGAGCGTAAAGGGAAGATATTAAAGCGGTTTCAAAGCTTTTAAACAATGGCAGAGAAAGAATCGGGGCATTGACGGACCAGTTATTATTTTCAGACTGGTATTCACTGAACAGGCCTTTGAAGGCAACAGAATTTGCTTTTTCAGATTTTTTGCCCTGCCCGTTTTGCTGCAGATCGTTTACCATTTTAAAATAATCGTCGCGCGAGGTTTCGATTTTGGTTTTATCCTGGTTAGGAATACACATAACCACGAGTTGACCTTTCTCGATCTTACGTTTTACATATTTGTAATGGGTACCTGCAATCACGATGTCACCATCATAACGTTCAAATTCGGTCCAGTCATTCTGGTAAGGAAGATTGAGCGAAACGCGCATTTCTAAAAGCTGGGATTCGTCGTAATCGTTTTTATCAAGCCTGGCCTCAAGTGATTGACTGGCTTTCACTTCCATGAACCGGGATACCAGGCGGTAACCTATCCAGTTGAAGAGCAGCAGGCTCAGAAGTAGTATGGAAGCAAGTCTTTTCAGGCAGTTAATTCTTTAGAAACAACACAAATTAATAAAATTAATGAAGTATCAGGTTATTTTTTAAATTTTGGATTTAAATGTTTTTGAATCAACGGTTTAAGTAATCAGTTTAATTAAGTATTCAATTTGATAAATCCGCCGTCAATGGGATAATCACATCCGGTCACAAAAGCAGCTTCGTCAGAACAAAGATACAGCGCCAGGTTTGCCACCTCTTCCGGTCTGGCCATTCGTCCGATGGGCTGGGTTTGTGATAGTTTTTCAAACATTTCCTTTTCCTGACCCGGATAATTTTTTGCAATGAAGCCATCCACAAATGGAGTATGGACCCTTCCGGGTGAGATACTATTACACCTGATACCTTCTTTTATATAGTCTTTTGCAATAGATAAGGTCATTGCTGCTACTGCGCCTTTTGTCATAGAATAAGCAAACCGGTCCGTAATACCAACCGTTGACGCAACAGACGCCATATTTACTACAACACCTCCGGATTTTTTCATGACCGGAATAATTTCATGCAGGCAATTATAAACTCCTTTGATATTTACTTCGGTAAGCCGGTCAAAATCCGCTTCATCTGTCTTTTCAAGATTTCCTACATGTGCAATGCCGGCATTATTTACCAGGATATGAATGCCACCGGCATCACGCTCAATACTATTTACAACATTCCTGACTTCTGCCTGTGCAGACACATTACACTTTTTAAATACGCCGATAAAACCAGCCTGCATTATTTCATGTGCTACTGATTTTCCACCCTCTTCATTCATATCAAGTATATATACATCAGCACCACGATGTGCAAAAAGAATAGCAATCGCTTTTCCGATCCCACTTCCGCCCCCGGTAATCACAGCAGTTTTATTGTCAAGACGAAACATAATATCATAATTTATTTATGGCAACGGGCTTAATTACACGGTAGCCTTTCAAAGCAAAATACAATACCACAGCAAAACAAATCAAAGGTACGATGTAAGCAAACTGTATACTGCCGGACTTATCCGAAATATATCCCATCAGAAGGGGTGCAAAACCTCCGCCTACAATAGCCATAACCAGGAACGACGATGCAATCTTTGATTCTTCGCCTAGTTCTTTAATGCCTAGTGCAAAAATGGTCGGAAACATGATAGACATAAAAAAAGGCACAGCAAGCACGGCATAGACTGCTAACTGACCCGACATGGTAATACCAGCAACCAGTAATAAAATATTTATAACCGAATAAATGGCAAGCAGTCGTGCCGGTTTGATAAATTTCATGAGGAAAGTACCTGCAAATCGTCCTACCATGAAGCCTACCATCGCAATCGAACCCCACAAATAGGCAGCTTCTTTTTCAGGAATTCCGGCAACAAAACGCGAATATCTCACAATGAAGCTTCCAACACCTACCTGCGCGCCAACATAAAAAAATTGGGCTATTACCGCCCATTTAACATGGCTATGACGGAAAACTCCAAGAGAAAAGGATTTTCCTTCGCCTTCGCTTTCATCTTCTTCCTTAATCTCAGGAATCTTAGTAACAAAAAACAGTATTGTAACTAGCAGAACAATTGCTGCAATCACCATGTATGGTAATTTGACTGTCCCTGCTTCATGATTAAGATAGCTGTTCAGTTCTGCATTGCTCATTAACTCCAGTTGCGCGGGCGTATGCTCTATGCCCGACAAAATAAACATACCTCCGATAAGCGGGGCAACAAAAGCACCGACACCGTTGAACGATTGTGCAAAATTAAGGCGCTGTTCTGAAGTTTCTTTCGGACCGAGTTTTGTGATATAAGGATTGGCAACCGTTTCAAGAAATGTGGCACCACTTGCAATAATAAAGAGCGCAAAAAGAAAAAAAGTATAACTCCTGGCCGATGCTGCAGGAACAAACATAATAGTACCTATGCCATACAGTATCAACCCGAGAAGTATCCCTTTTTTATACCCATATTTATGCATGAACCAACCGGCAGGGAGTGCCACCAGGCAATATCCGAGGTAAACGGCTGAATCAATAAATGCAGATTGGGTATCTGTTAACTGACATGCCTTTTTGAGATGCGGAATCAGGATGGGGTTAATATTATGAAGAAAAGCCCACAGGAAAAACAGGCTTGTTATCAGAATGAAAGGCAACAAATATTTGTTGGTGGATTGTTGCTGGGTTACTGTTGACATGCAATCTTTTTTGTGAAATAAAATGAAACGTTTTTATGCTGAACCGATCTTTAGCGTAACAAATTATAAGTAATAATCTAATAATTAAACAGATTAATAAACTCATCAGGTCAGTGACCGGTCAAGATGTGTATAACCCCCATCAACATATAATAATTGTCCGGTGGTATGCGCAGATCTGGTGCTTAACAAAAAGATCGTCATGTCTGCAATTTCTTCAGAAGTTGTAAATCTTTTTTCCAGTGGAATTTTTGAAATGATCTCGGCAAGCTTTGCTTTCGGATCCGGTAAGGAATTAATCCAGTTTTCATAAAGTGGTGTCCAGACTTCTGCCGGCAGCACCGTGTTGACACGGATCGAAAAAGGGAGTAATTCAACCGCCCATTCGCGGGTTAGTGCATTGATAGCTCCTTTTGAAGCGGCATAACCCGATGTATTTCCCTGGCCCGTTGTGGCAACTTTGGATCCTATGTTCACGATACTCCCCTTAGTTTTTTTTAAATGCGGTAATGCGTAGTGGACCAGGTTATAATAATGTGAGAGGTTTTTAGCTATAGACTGCATAAATTTTTCAGGAGATCCTTTCTCCAGCCCGACACTGTCATTTACACCCGCATTGTTTACGATCCCGTCTATCTGGCCGTACTGTTCAATTGCAAACGCAATCACTTCCTTACAGGCATTCACATCGGCCAGTTCAGCCGCGATCGAAGTAGCTTTTCCATTTGCATTGATTATTTCATTAACGGTTTTCTGATTGTCTGATTTAGCCCTTCCTGCAATAACAACATTAGCTCCTTCAGAGGCTAGTCCTTTACTGATCGCAGCGCCGATTCCTTTGGCTCCACCGGTTACGATGAAAACCTTGTTGGTTAAAAAAAGATCCATAATTATAAATTATAAAATTGTTGTGCGTTTAGACCAAAAACCTTTTCCTTATCGTCATCAAGGTATGTTTCCATGTATTTCTCGATGAGACTTTTCCATTGAACATAAATCCCTGAAACAAGAACTACCGGCCAGTCACTCCCGAACATGAGCCTGTCAACACTGAAAGCTTCAAAGACCACATCGAGATAGGGGTAGAATTCGCCAGGACTCCATTCTTTCCATTTCGCTTCGGTAAACAGACCCGACAACTTACAATAAACGTTGGGATACGCCGCGATTTCTCTGATTTCTTTTTTCCAGGTTTCTATCTCCTTTTGGCGAATTGCAGGTTTGGCACAATGGTCAATTACAAATTTCTGATTTGGGAACGCTGCCACAAATTCAATAGCCGCCCTGAGTTGGTAATGATAGATTAACACATCATAGGTGCAATTATATGGGGCGAGCGCTTCAATTCCACGCCTGAAAGAAGGCTCTGCAAGAAATTCAGGTGGTTCACCCTGTACAATGTGACGCCAGCCTTTAATGATAGGATATTGTGAAAAATATTCGAGCCGGTCATTGATATTGCCAGCTCTGAGATCTACCCACCCAACCACTCCCTTTATTATCGGGTATGTTTTAGCCAGCTCAACATAAAATTGTGTTTCCAGTTCTGACTGATCAGCCTGAACCGCAATACAGCCATCAATACCGTTGCGTTTTAATGTAAGATCAAGTGTGTGTGGAAGATAATCCTGCTTAAGGATCTTCATGTCATTCGTGATCCACGTATCTCTTTTCTTATCGTATTTCCAAAAGTGTACATGCGAATCTATCGTCATAATGGCGCAATTAAATTACAACTGAAATATCTGGTTCATCAGTACCCATTTCTCGCCGCCTCTTGCCCAGGGGAGCGGTTGCTGAAATTTCCACATCAGCTCTTCCCATTTCTGAACAATTGGATTTGCAGAATCGGCAGCAGATTTATCATCGAAAGAAAAAGACTCATTTACTTCCATTATCATAAACAGCCTGTTTCCGGTACGAAAAATTTGCATACTATCAATTCCGGATTCTTTAATGCTTTTTACAATTTCGGGCCACACCGTTTTATGATAATTTTCATATTCGGTGATGAGTGACGGATCGTCTTTTAAATCCAGTGCCAAACAATATTGTTGCAAATTTTTCACTTTACAGTATCATCATTTAATAAAAATAATTACAACCTCTAAACAACAGCCGGACTATATGCAACCGCTTTTTGTTTCGAGCTTCCAAGACCATCGATACCCAACTCCACAACATCCCCTGCTTTAAGATAAACAGGTTCGGGCTTTTGTCCAAGACCCACTCCCGCAGGAGTGCCGGTGCTGATTATATCGCCGGGAAGTAAAGTCATGAACTGACTGAGATAGTGAATAAGAAATGGAATTTTAAAAACCATTTTGCCCGAATTGCCATCCTGCATGATTTTTCCATTAACGGTTAACCATAACCGAAGATTTTCAATATCACCTGCTTCATCCGGTGTAACCAGGTATGGTCCGATGGGTGCAAAAGTGTTGCAACTCTTACCCTTTACCCATTGACCGCCCCTTTCAAGCTGAAATTCGCGTTCGCTGTAATCATTGTGAAGCATATATCCGGCAATGTATTTCGCAGCATCCTTCTCTTCAACATAAGAAGCCTTTTTACCGATCACAACTGAGAGTTCAACTTCCCAATCTGTTTTTTTACTGTTTTTTGGAATTGTCAGTTCATCATTCGGGCCAACAATTGCAGAGGTGGACTTGAAAAAAACAACCGGTTCTGTCGGCACACTTGTGTTGCTTTCCAGGGCATGATCTGTATAATTGAGACCAATACAGATCAGTTTCGAAGGGTTCTTAATAGGTGGTCCGAAACGTTCGATATTATCTATCCTTTTACAGGCATTAGGATTGTTCTCGATCCAGGTATCCAGATCTGAAAGCCCGTCGCCGGAAAAAAATTCTTCATTAAAATCATCTACAAACTCGCTGACATCGAAGTGCTGACCTTCATGATTAACAAGACCGGGTTTTTCTTCCCCCGGCGGTCCATACCTGAATAATTTCATAGTTTTTCATATTGAAGATTAAAACTTAAGTATTTTATTTCAATTACTTACGTAACAATCCTATTCTAAAAACTAACACTCATTAGTTTTTTAAGTTACTTTTGTTCCTGGTATTGTTGATAGTATTAATGTGATTGTATATGGACTACCGCCCTCAATATAAAGTAAGAATAGTAACCGCCGCATCTTTGTTTGATGGACACGATGCAGCCATCAACGTCATGCGCAGAATAATGCAGTCGATGGGTGCCGAAATCATTCATCTGGGTCATAACCGCTCTGTTGCAGAAATAGTTGAATGCGCCATCGAAGAAGATGCGCAGGGTATTGCAATTACCAGTTACCAGGGAGGGCATCTGGAGTTCTTTAAATATATGAAGGATCTGCTTGAGCAAAACGGATGCGGCCACATTAAGATATTTGGTGGCGGTGGTGGTACTATCTTGCCACAGGAAATCGCTGAACTGCACAATTATGGTATTACAAAAATCTTTTCTCCGGATGATGGCCGAAGACTTGGACTGGAAGGAATGATAGAATCGGTTATTCGTGCCTGTGATTTCAAACTGGATGGTATTAGTGACTACCCGGCCACCATGATAATGGGTGAAAAAAAGGATATAAAGAGATTAAGCAGGCAGATAACGCATGCCGAAAACGGAGCATCAACTTCGATCACTGATCACACAATCAACGACCTGAAAACACCTGTTCTTGGTATCACCGGCACCGGAGGAGCAGGCAAATCTTCTGTTACCGACGAGATAGTCAGGCGGTATCTCCACCACAATCCGGATCAGACTATAGCGGTTATATCGGTGGACCCGTCGAAGAAAAAAACCGGCGGAGCACTCTTGGGCGACCGGATAAGAATGAATGCCATTGCGGGTCCACGGGCGTATATGCGTAGTCTTGCAACCCGCCAGAGCGATAAGGCGCTTAGTAAATATGTAGGAGAAGCGATTGATGCCTGTAAAAAACAGGGTTACGATTTTATTATTCTAGAAAGTGCCGGCGTGGGTCAAAGTGATACATCGATACTGGATTATTGCAATATCAGCCTGTATGTTATGACACCTGAATATGGTGCAGCTTCACAACTGGAAAAGATCAACATGCTGGACTATGCCGACGTAATTGCCATTAATAAATTTGATAAAGCCGGTGCATTGGATGCTTTACTTGAAGTAAAAAAACAATACAAAAGAAATCACCGGCTCTGGAATTCGAAAGACAGTGAGCTTCCTGTGATCGGAACCATCGCATCACAATTTAACGATGCCGGAGTAAATCTGCTTTTCGAAAAACTTATACAAATCATTGCCGTAAAAACCGGCAGACAATTCAAAGGGGAACAGAAAATCGTTGTTGCAGATTCACATAACCGTTCGCTGATCATTCCCCCTGCAAGGGTTCGTTATCTTTCTGAGATCTCGGAGAATAGCAGGAGCTATGATAAATGGGTGGAAGATGAGGCGGTCATTGCGACAAGATTATATCAACTGGATGGAACGTTGAAGTTATTGCAGGAGAACGATGCGACGACTGCAACCATCAACGCTTCATTGCTCTCTGCGCTGAACTCATTAAAGACAGAACTTGAATTAAAACTAAGTTCCGGCAACATGGAACTATTGAAGGAGTGGCCGGATATTTTCGAAACATACAAAAGCGATTTTCTGGAATACCAGGTCCGGGAAAAGACCGTCAAACAGCCGCTGGTTACTTCCAGTTTATCCGGAACCCGTATTCCCAAAGTCGTTTTACCTAAGTACAGAGACTGGGGCGAGATATTAAGATGGCAGCTTAAAGAAAACCTGCCGGGAAAATTTCCTTATACCAGTGGAGTCTTTGAATTAAAGCGCACCGAAGAAGATCCGACTCGCATGTTTGCAGGAGAAGGAGGACCTGAACGTACCAATAAAAGATTTCATTATGTTTCTTTGGGTCAACCGGCAAGCAGGCTCAGCACAGCTTTCGACAGTGTTACCCTGTATGGCGAAGATCCTGATCCACGGCCCGATATCTATGGTAAGATCGGTAACTCCGGTGTTAGTATTGCAACAGTTGACGATGCAAAAAAGTTATATAGTGGTTTCGATCTGAGTGATGCAACCACTTCGGTTAGTATGACCATTAATGGACCGGCACCGGTGATCCTTGCTTTTTTCATGAACGCCGCAATTGATCAGCAGTGCGAAATATGGTTGGAAAAAAACACGGGATGGAAACATGCCGGCGATATAATTGCTAAAAAATTCAAGCATCTCCCCAAACCTGTTTATTACAATCCTAATCTGCCCGAGAGACTTCCGAAAGGCAATAACGGCCTGGGTTTGAAATTACTCGGAATGAGTGGTGATGAAGTACTTGAAAAAGATGTTTACGAGCAGATAAGGCTATCAACACTTTCATCAGTGCGTGGTACTGTCCAGGCAGATATTTTAAAAGAGGATCAGGCCCAGAACACCTGCATCTTCAGTACTGAATTTGCTTTGAAACTCATGGGAGACGTTCAGGGCCTGAT